>Ga0209577_10006689_pt1 | contig 10645 bp, 11 predicted proteins | sample GraSoiAngelo_109_FD_185874 | JGI IMG/M metagenome (GOLD analysis project Ga0209577, IMG submission 185874) | Grasslands soil microbial communities from the Angelo Coastal Reserve, California, USA - 14_0903_12_20cm (SPAdes) (version 2) | ecosystem: Environmental > Terrestrial > Soil > Grasslands...
GATCGGTCAGGCCTTCCAGCCCGATCTCATTGTAGCGGGTGAGGATCTTGTAGCCGGTCTTGCGCGAGATGCCGAACTCCCGGCACAGCCCCGCCATCTTCTCCCCGTCCAGCAGCCGGGCGACGAATTTGAGGCGCTCATCCATCGGGTTACACTCCTTCCAGGGCATGTTTGCTCTCCCGCAAAAAGCCCGATTGTGTAACCCATGTCTCCGGAATGAACTGTCACCCCTCTCTCAGGAAGGGCATTTCCGGCTCCGTTCTTTCTTGTCCGCGCTAGTTCGCCGATCAGCAAGAACCCTCGTAAAATAAGGCATTTCCTTCATATATTGACGCCCGGTACGGTTTGCGGCCGTCCGAGGGCATCCGGCGACTTCGGGTACACTGTGGGTACACTGGAAGGGCCGGGTACACTGGCTGGCCGCCCGATTGCGAGGGGGAGCCTTCCCATGGATGAACTGAGCGACACGAAAATCCGCAATGCGACGCCGGCGGACAAGGAATACGCGATTGCCGACGGCCAGGGCCTCAGCGTCGTGGTTCGGCCCAATGGGACCAAGCTGTGGCTCTACCGTTACGGGTTCGCCCGCAAGCGCAAAAATATGTCGTTTGGCACCTTTCCCGGCGTCGGACTCAAGGCCGCGCGCGAAAAGCGCCACAACGCGGAAAGGCTGCTCGATCAGGGCCAAGATCCAGTCGCAGCGCGTGAGGCCAAGCGACAGGAAGACGAAAAGCTCAAGCACACGTTCCGGGCAGTCGGCGAAGAATGGGCGACCACGAAGCTCGAAAAAGAGAACAAGGCCCAGTCGACGATCAAGCGGGAACGCTGGAATCTCGCTCAGCTCAATCGTGAGATCGGCGACCGACCGCTTTGCGAGATCGCTCCGCCGGAATTGCTGACGGCATTCCGGCGTGTCGAGGCCCGCGGCCGGTACTACACCGTCGGACGCGTACGCTCGACCGCCTCGCGGGTCTTCCAATTTGGCGTCGGCGCCTCGTATTGCAACAGCGACCCCACCCGTGACTTGAAGCACGCGCTCACCAAGGCACCCAAGGGCAATCCGCGCCCCGCGCTGACCGATCCCGACGACGTCGGCGACCTGATGCGCCGGATTGAGGTCTATGACGCCAAGAACGGCGGACTGGTGCGTTACGCGCTCAAGCTGATCGCCTTGACCATGGTGCGGCCCGGCGAGTTGCGGCTGGCTGAGTGGGCTGAGTTTGACGAGAAGAACCGCATATGGCTGATCCCCTCCGAGAAGATGAAGATGCGCGATGATCACGAAGTGCCACTCTCCCGCCAGGCGCTCGCTATCCTCGCCGAGCTGCGACCTTTGACCGGCCGCGGCCGCTACTTGTTCTCCCATGACGATGATGTGCCTATGTCCGACAACACGATCAACAAGGCCCTGCGGATCATGGGCTACGACACCGGCCCCGGTGGCGACCACTGCGCGCATGGCTTCCGGTCCAGCGCCTCGACCTTGCTCAACGAAGAAGGCGCATTCGATGGTGATGTGGTGGAAGCTCAGCTCGCACATGAAACGGACGAGAAAAAGAGGCGGCGCCGCGACGAGGTGGTGCGGCGCCAGCTTGCCAAGGGCGACAAGAACAAGGTTCGCGGCATCTACAACCGGGCAGCCTATTGGAGCGAACGCGTGCGCCTGATGCAGCATTGGGCCAATCGTCTCGACCGCCTGCGCAAGGGAGTTGCCGTGCCGCTGCGCAAATCGGCCTAAAGCATAGCCCGTGATTCAACGCGTGGCAGCGAGGCATGATATTCATCGATGCTATCGAGATCGATAAGCGTCTTGCCTCCCATCTTGTAGGCCCTGATCCGTTCCTGAGCGATCAGCTCATAAGCTTTCGTTTTCCCGAACTTCCCATAGCGACACCCGTCCTTAAACTCGGCGAGCCGGCGCTTGTTGTTGTCGTTGTCAGCCATGGTTCATAGAGGTGCTTCGATGATCTCTGCCATAGTGGGGGATCAGGACCGAGCCGCGTGAGTTGGCATTTGCACAGGGTGACGTGTGTGGAGTCGCTTTGCGAGATGACGCGCTTCCCTGGTAGCTTGCACCGTCTCAACTTGCGTTGTTTCGAAGACATCGGCGCGTAGCGCGTCATCCGGACTGCACCAAGCTTTATATTGCCAATGGTATCGACCAAAAGGCTTGTCGATGCAGCCTCCTAACTCCTGCGTGCAGGAGAGTAAGAATGGGACGGTCGGAAGCTCTCTCCAACCTCACCCAACCGCATCGAGCTCGCGTTTCGGGCGCCATCCGACTGGATCTGCGATCCAGCGGTTGATGTCCGATTCATGCCAGCCGGCCCCGTTGGTGCTGATTTTGAGCTGAGTCGGGAACGTGCCCTCGGCGATCTTGCGGTAAATGGTGGACCGCGACAGCCCGGTCCTAGCAAGGACGGTTTTCAAACGGATAATACGGTCGGGTTCGCGCATGGCCGCGCTGCATCCTGCTGGCTGTTTCTGAAGGCGTCTGAGACCAGACAAGACAGGCGGTGACAGGCGCGCAAGAGAGTTTTTGGCATCGCTCACTGTGGCGTAGAACCGGCGGAAAATTGGATGGGTCAAATTCCGAGGCCTCGGCCTCTATCGAGGTCAATGCCGAGGGAGAAGGCGAGTTCGAGGCCGAGCCGGCGGCCTGTTTCGAAGGTGATGCCAAGCTCCCGCTTCCGGTTCTCGAGGAGGGACTCCAGTTGTGGATCGCGTTCGAGGCCTCTCGCCATGTCGCCCATCGCCGAGCGCGTGGCCTCGTAGCCGGAAAAATCGCCCGCCCGATACTGACGCAGGCTGGACTGATCGAGCTTCTGCCAGCGCTCCACGAAGCGGTCGGCGTAGCGGCTAGGAGCGATGCGCAGTTCGGTTTCGAGCTGGAGCGCGCGGATGGCGCGGTTGACCCGGCCGCCAGCGACCTCGTAGGCGAGGTCGGTATCCTTCTTGTAGGCGGCCTCCGTATCGACCGAGCCATAAGGCCGCACCTCCTCGAAGACTTTGCGGGCCTTTTGCAGTTCTTTCACCTGCTCGGGACTTGCCTTGCCGCCCAGTTCCTGCATCGCGAAGATCGCAGCCACGGCGCGGGCATGGCGCACGAGCGCCCTGGTACGCACACGACGCAACTCATTTTCCGTATCTTCCGTGATCTTCCTTTCCGGCCCTTCGGTTGCGCGTCGCTCGGCTGCGGTAATACTCCTTTCCCTTTCCGGCGTTTGCCGTTCCGGCCTCTGTCCGCCATCCAGACCGGGCATACTTTCAGCAGAGCGCAGGCCGTCGAACATGTTGCGCACTTTCTCCGGCACGACCTTGCGCACGATCTCGGCCACGCGCTCGCGGAAGGTGATCCCACGCCGCTCGGCGTAGTTCTGGATCGGATCGGCACGGTCGTAATCCGAGGCCATGTCCTTGGCGCGGTCGCGCGACAGGGTACGGGTGAGGCGGTCGGTATTGGCAAAATCGTCGCGGCCCTAATGCAAATCCACGCCGTCGCGGTGCCGCGATAGCGTGACATAGCTGCTATGGGCATCCATGCCCGGCGTCGCCAGCACATGGGTGCGGTCGACCGTCATGCCCTGCGCCTTGTGAATGGTCGAGGCATAGCCGTGGTCGATCTTGTTGTATTCCTTCAGGTCGAACTGGACGGATCGGCCATCGTCGGTGCGCACCGACATCGATTTTTCATTGACCTGTTCGATGGTCCCGAGCGTGCCGTTCTTCACGCCAAGGCCACGTTCGTTTTGCAGGAATATGACGCGATCCCCGCGGGCAAAATTTCTCAGGCCGCGTTCGACGGTCACACGCACCTCGTCGCCTAATTCGCCCGCGGCTTGCATCCGCTCGCGCGCAGCCTCGTTGAGTGCGCGGACTTCGTCGTTGGTGTGGGTGAGGATGATCCGGCTGCAATCCGGTGATCTCTGCCGGTCGTGGTCCCAGCGCTCGATCAAATCGCCGCGCGCCTGCTCGCGTGTTGCTGCTTCGTGCACCATGTCGCGGGAACGATAAGTTTCAAGCGCATGACCGGTTTTGCCATTGGCGAGATCGTGCGTGGCGTCGCGCTGCCAGTCCTCGCGCTGGCGGCGCACCTCACCGATTTCCGCGCCGCCGTGACGCTCATGGATCGAGCGGAACGCCGCGCCCGCTTCTATCGCTTGCAGCTGCTGCGGATCGCCAACAAGCACCACCTTGGCTTCGGCCTCTGCCGCATGGGACAGTACCCGTTCCAACTGGCGCGTACCGACCATGCCCGCCTCGTCGATGACAAGAACATCGCGCGATGTGAGCAGGTCGCGGCCCTGTCGCCAGCCATGCTCCAGGCTGGCAATGGTGCGCGACGATATGTTAGATCCGCTTTCGAGATTTTCCGCCGCGATGCCCGAGAGCGCCACGCCTCGGACCTCGTAGCCGGCCGCTTCCCAGGCCTCCCGCGCGATGCCCAGCATCGCGCTCTTTCCTGTGCCGGCATGGCCGACCACGACGCTCAAATCGCGCCCGTCCGTGACATGCGCTAGTGCGTCGACCTGCTCGCCCGAAAGGACAAGACCGCGCCGTTCCGCAAGCGCCAGCGCCGCTTCGCGGTCCCTGTCGCGCACCTCATGGCGCTCCTGCTCGGCCATGAGTTCGGCGGCGCGGTGCAAACGCTGTTCGGCCTCAATCATTTCGCGGGTCGTAAAGCGATCTTCGCCGCGCGCGTCCTTGCCGAGATCGACCAAATCTGGCGCGCTACGCATCGCGCCCATGACCTCGTTGAACTGGTCGATCCCGTCGCTGTGCCGATGCACGAACTTCGCCATGTCGCGTCGCGTGAAGGTCGACTGTTGCTGGGTGATCGCGTCCAGCCCAAGGGAGGGATCCGCGATGATCCGCGCGCCATTGCCGCGCGCGATCTGGCGGTGAATCTCGGCGCGGTCGGCCTCGATCCCTTGGCCCTCGATGCCCCGATCCTCGATACGCTTGGCGGGCGCGCCAATCTGGCTCTGCGGCTCCAGCGCGATACCCTGGGCTTCCAGACTGCGATGGTCAATGCGCGCGTCGATGTCGAGTTCGGCCAGGCGCTCGTTCGCAAGCGCTGCCCAGCGTTCGCGCCAGCGCTCCACCATCTCAGTCCGGTTCCAGTCCCGCACCTTCGGGCCAAAGCCGTTCTCGTCTACCGCGCGCATGGTCAGCATGACATGGGCGTGGGGCTTGGGCATGCCGTCCTCAGCCATGTCCCAATGTACATTGAGATCGGCGATCATGCCCCGATTGACGAATTCGCTCTGAGCGAAGTCGCGGGCGAGTTCAATGCCTTGTGCTTGCGTCATCTCGCGCAGGATCGCAAATTCAACCTCGCGGGCTAGCTGGGCATCTTTCCGGATTTCGAACGCCTCGACATCGTTCCAGAGCCGTTCGCGGTCGCTCCATGCTTTCGGCGCGTTCTCCGGCAGCATCACCTCCGAATGGACGACATCGCGCTTTCGGGAAAAATCGTGGTTGCGGTCGAGACGCTCGTCACGCAGACGCGAGGCAGAGCGGTAGGCGGCTGACGCCACCGCGCTGGAGCCGGACTTGCGGCCAATGACCTTGACGTGAAGATGATAGATCGCCATCGCGATCAGATCAGTGGCACAGCGGAGCGCACGTCGGAACGACGTATAAGCGCGCCCTCCCTCGAAAAAATCTCGGGCGGGAGTACCGCGTCTCAGGCCGTCCCGATGACCTTACAGCATTGTGCCGGGTGCCCGGCTATCATTTCTCCATCAACACTGACGGAGATGACGATGCGCAAGCCAAGAGACTTTGATAGCGAACTGAAGGCACTTGGGGACAAAGCGCGTAACCTCAAGAGCCGCAAGGTGCAGCAGCTTGATGAACTGGTCATCGCTACCGGGGCAGACGCGCTTAACGCCGACGAACTGGCCGGCGCGCTTATCGTGCTGGCCGAGACAAAAGAGGCCGGAAAGAGGGAGCCATGGGCCACGCGCGGCGCCGCGTTCTTTCAAAGCCGGGCGCGGCGAACTGCACCGGCAGCTGAGCGGAACACTGGCAGCGCTTCGGCGCAACCAGACGGAACGCAACCGGCATCAAGCCGCAAGGGCGCGACATGACATGCGCACGTGGCAGGTCGAGCGCCGCAAGCGCACGCGGCATCTGATTGAACTCGGCGGCCTCGTCGTCAAAGCTGGTATAGTGGATCTAACCGGCGACGACCGCGCCACGATCTTCGGCGCGCTGCTATGGATGGCCGACAAGCTCAAAAGCGATCAGAGCGAACCGGCACAAACGCTGTGGGCCGCAAAGGGGAAGCAAGCGTTTGAGGCGGACCTGGCGACGCGTAAGGGGACAGAGCGAACTGTTTCAGCAGTTCGTCGTTGATGCACGACAATGGCATGTCAGCCGAGTGCCTGCGTGCGCGAAGCTTCGTTCGAGCATGCGATGGGCGCTGGAAGCGGGCGACGGAACTCGCGATCTGCCGAAAGGATAGCTTGCTTCGCGCGCTCGAAGATCGCACCCAACAGCCAATGCGAAAACTTCGATCATGTCTCTCCTGAGGCCGCGGTGCGACTGAGCCAGCCGATCCAGCCTGCCACTCGATTTCCGCTTTGGTCTGAAAGCGACCTAATCGTTGTGGGCAGCAAAATGACGCGATGGGCCGTGAGGCGACATACCGGCAACAAAAAGTTTCTGTCAACGTAAGGTAGTTCACATCCGGCAACCAAGCCGCGGCCGTAGCATCCCTTGATCCTGATCGAATCAGTTCCGCAGCCTTTTGGACACAGTGCGTTTTGAATCTCCAATCCTTTGACGGGGTAAGAACATGACCGTCGCGGAAGAAACAGGAGAACTGAGGAATCCGGGCCTTCCAGGTATTGATGAATTCGACACCCTGATCTACGGCTCGCCGCCTCTCGCCTATCCGGCGACACTGTCTCAATACGTGATCTACAACACCCCGGACCCGGCCTACGTCACGGGGCGGATCAATGTTTCCGCGTTCGCTAACCTAGGGAGCGCGCCGTGGCCCTTTACCAACACGAACGTACCCCTCAACGGACACATCTGCATTCCGCGCGGAAGAGGGCCCTTCCCGCTCGCCGTATTCGCGCACGGCAACCACAATCCGTTCGAAAATTCCACGCCCGGTTACCTGTATCTGTGCCAGTTGTTGGCATCGCATGGGATCATCGCGGCGACGATTGACGTCAATTTTCTCAACGGGTTCAATTTCGGCGAGAACGACGCGCGGGCCATCGTTCATCTCGAGCACCTGAAACAGTTTCGGACCTGGGACAGCACGGCCGCCCATCCGCTGCATGGCAAGGTGGCCCTGAACCGGATTCTGATCGTCGGCCATTCGCGTGGAGGCGAGGCCGTCGGCCACGCTTCCTTCTTCAACCGGCTGGCCGCAATTGGCGCCGTTATTCTCGATGGCTCCGCGGGGCTTGGCCCGTACCGCTTCGGGCTGAGCGCAGCAGCGGCCATCGCCCCTACGGATCGGCAATTCATCCCCGCCACGGGGCCCACGGTCGTCCCGGATTCCTACTTCATCATTCACGGCAGCAAGGACTCAGACGTCTTCACCTTCGAGGGCTATCACACCTACGAGCGCGCCCACGCCGTGGACTTGGCCAACCCCACGGTCTCTGACGGCAAGTTCAAGGCCATGCTCTGGGTGCACAAGGCCAATCACAACCAGTTCAATAGTGTGTGGGCTCCGGAGACCCCGCCAGGTGTGGCGATGCCGCGGCCCAGCCAGGAGCAGATCGCCAGAGTTCATCTCGGCGCGTTGGCCTTGGCCGTTCTGCTTGACCGCCGCAAGTACTTCGCCGTCCTGCGCGATCACGCTTTGGCTACCGCATGGGACCCCGCCGGCACCGAGCTCGTCTCGCAATATCAGGATCCCAAACGCATCTTCGTTCAGCACAACCAGGAAGGTCTCGCGCCACCGGTGGTCTCGCTCCCCGTACAGGGCACCGTTGCCGCCGATGGCGTGGCGGCAGCGCGGCAACTGTCGGCATTGGTCGGCGGCGCTCCCACGACGACCATCACACTCCGCCTAGCCTGGAACAGTGCCGGCACCCGGTTGCTGCTGCAAGTGGATCCGGCCACGCTGCCGGCTGAACTCTACAAGGCGATAGCCCTTCGCGTTGGCCAGTCCAATGAGGCCGCAAACACTGTAAACCGGGACCAGGATTTCACCCTTGAGGTCTCCAGCGGTTCGCGTACGGCCGCCTTTCGGGCGAGTTCCCTCCACAGGCTGCTGTTCCCCGACCCGCCGCCCTTTGGAGCGGCTAAGATCGTGATGCAGACATTGCGATTGCCCGTGGCCCGACTCGTTGAGTGCGGCGTGGATCCAAGCGACCTTCGCTCCATCGCCTTGGTATTCGACCGGCGCCAAACGGGCGTTGTCTACACGGGCGATTTGCAGTTCACTAACTGATAATGCACTGTTCGAGGTATCGTCATGCAGTTGCCTGAGCCACCGAAAATAGCTGCGGTCGAGGTCGTACCTGCGCAACCTACCGAAGCCGATCGCGCCGCAATCGCGCATATGGGGTTGAAAGAGGCGAAGGCCGTCTACGTTGTGAAGGTGCGGCTCAAAGCCAAGCCTCCGGTCACGTCGATGGCCTGGGCTCTGTATGTTGGCGACGAGCGCGTTTCGAAATATTGGGAGTACAAGGACGGGATTTATTTCGTCGTTTTCGACCCCCAGTTCTTCGTCAGGCACAAGGGGAAGCGATTACGCTTCTCGCAGAACGACACCGACTTTTTCGATACCGACGTGGAGCTCGCGCCGGCCCCGTCCGTCGCCGAGGGCAACGCGATGCCACTGCAGTCCGATGTGCTGAACTAGGTTGCGCTGCGGGGCGTTCTACCTTTGGCCTATCATCGGATTTATCAAACCCGAGAGCAGGCTTACTTTCGGATGTTCGGCACTCGCCCTATTCCGTTCAAAAACGCGGCTGCGCGGACGCGCTCTCATTCGGCCGGGCTCGTGGTCTTGGATGAATCGTTCGAGCCGCGATGGTCCCTCACAGCGGCCAGCGGCGGATGCAGCTCGGCCAATCACCTGTAGTGCCCGTGCAAATCCGATAAGGAGAATCACCTCAGCGGACTCGCCAACCGCTGATACGCTTCAAGCAGCTTCCGTCACGTCCAAGTTGGGAAATTTACGACCGAGCCATCGAACTCAGCCTACGAGTTGATGTCCGCTTCGACCTCGAAAGCGACCAAGATCGCGCGGCGACGCAATATGTCGCGAAGGGCCGTTTCCGGACTCATGAATCGCAGCAAAGCAAACCCTATTCGATCACTTCGTCCGCGCGGGCGAGCACCGATGCCGGCAGATAGAGGCCGGGCGCCTTGGCGGTTTTCAGATTGACCGCCAGCTCGTACTTGGTCGGCGTCTGCTCCGGCAGATCAGCCGGTTTCGCTCCGGCCCTTATCAGCGCAATCATGGGCCATGTAGGAGCGGCCCCAACGTCAGCGTCCTCTTCGTCCAAAGACGAAGTTTGCCGGGCGCCGGGGCCTCGGCCTCAGTCAAATCGGACGCCAAATGCCCGCGCTGCTTAGCTTTACATTTCTGGATCTGAAATGCGGGTCAGCATCTTCACGTGCGGTCCCGCCCGTTTGAAGATCGGCTCCCAAAAGGCATAGGCCTTCTCGGCGAAACTCGCGCTTACGGTGAACTTCGTTAACGCCCCCCGATATGCGGCCTGTCGCCGGCAGCCCTGCCCCTCGACAAGGTGCCAGATGAATTGAGCGACCTGGCGCGCGTACGTGCTCGGACGACCTCGGTGGTTGGGTACGATCTCGAGCCGCATGGTCCCGGTGTCGCGCGTCTCCGGTTCGGTGATATTGGCAAGCCAGATGAAGATTGATGGATCAATGCTCGCGGCATAGCCGTCGCGCTTGAGCTGCTGATTGATCATAGAGAACGCGCTGGCGGCTTCTCTGAAGCATTCGCTCAGGATGAAGTTCGCCTGATTCTCCAGCTTGCCGCTCCGAAGATCGTCCAGCAATCTGACCGCCTCGCCAGTGAGCCGCCGCATGTATCGCGGTTGCGGCTGCCCTGCGCTGTCGGCTGGTTCCTTCTGCACAATCAATTCGACCGCATCCGCGCGGAACTCCGTTGCGGCTTCTTTGAGAACGGTCAAAAAATTGCTTTCAAGACTGGAACAGCCGATGTCTTTCGACGCCGCTTCGCCTCCCACCCGTGTCTCTACGAGGTCCTTTGCATTGTCCAACGCAGCATTCAGGCTGGCTTTGATGTTTTCAAAAGCTCTATTTTGATAGTCCTTGGCAATCTTCACCATCATCTCGGTGGTAGTGTCGGAATCTAGGAGTTCGTCCTTGCGCGGCACCGCCGCATTCCGAGATTCAAGCACCGCAACGGGACTCGGAGCCGTCGCTTGCCTTGCAAGGATTGTTTGATCAGACGTCTTCTCGCCTGTGTGCTCCGATCGCGGATTGGAAGCAGCAATCCCGCTGGACAACACAAACAGGCCATCGTCAACGGCTTGGCTCGCCACCGCGGTAAGCTCCACCAGCGAGCGTCGCGCACAGCGCGTATGGCTAGCACGCCGCCTTTTTTGCGTGTGGCTCATGATCTAACGACCCCTCGACAAGCTTTTTCAAGACCCAGCGCCACAGCTCA
>Ga0209577_10006691_pt1 | contig 10644 bp, 7 predicted proteins | sample GraSoiAngelo_109_FD_185874 | JGI IMG/M metagenome (GOLD analysis project Ga0209577, IMG submission 185874) | Grasslands soil microbial communities from the Angelo Coastal Reserve, California, USA - 14_0903_12_20cm (SPAdes) (version 2) | ecosystem: Environmental > Terrestrial > Soil > Grasslands ...
CGCGCCACCTTCGAGCCGCACCTGGTCTGCGTCTACGCCAACCCCGCCCAGGTCATGCGACTCGTGCAGGGCGCGCTGTGGAAGCGCGGTGGGAAGCTGCCGTCCGGCTTCAGCGGCCGCATCGTGTGCTCCGACATCATCGTGACGACGATGCTGACCGGCGAGCCGCAGGTCATCATGCCGTGCTCGGGCGACCGCATCTTCGGGCAGACCCAGGATCACGAGATGGCGTTCACGATCCCGTGGACCCGCATCGACGAGGTCCTCGAGGGCCTGCGCGGCACCCATGACGGGGGCATCCGCTACCCGATCACGCAGTTCATGGAGTACGAGGCCAAGCTGCCGCCCAAGTACATGGAAGCCAACCGCCTGTGGGACGCCGAGAAGGGCACCAACGCCTACACCCCGCGCGACCGCGTGGTGGCCGCCTACAAGCGCTCGTTCGCCGACCGGCTGCCCGTCTATCCGATCGTCGCCTCGTTCGCCGGCACGCTCGACGGGTTGTCGATCGAGGAGTACTGCACGCGGCCGGCCCGGGCGATCGCCGCGATGATGAACTACTACGAGCGCTACCAGCCCGACGTCATGCTGGCCTACAACGACCTCGCCAAGGAGGCGGAGGCGTTCGGCTGCCGCGTGAAGTACTCGGATTACGTGGTGCCGTCCATCGACGCCCACGTGCTGAACGACGACAAGACGGGGCTGGCGCGGCTGCCGATGCCCGATCCGTACAAGACGGGGCGGCTGCCCGGCTTCCTCGAGCAGTGCGAGGCGCTGGTGAAGGCCAAGCCGCCGACGGCCATCGGCGCGGTGGCGGTGGGCCCATGGACGATCGCCATGCTCCTGCGCAACCCCGAGACGATGCTGCTCGACACCTTCGAGGATCCGCAGTTCATCCACGACGTGATGCGGGTGTGCACCGACTTCAGCAAGCTGTGGGGCGACGCCATCGTCAAGACCGGCATCGGGCTGAGCTTCTCGGAGCCGACCGCCTCCATCAGTCTGATCTCGCCCGACAACTATCGCGAGTTCATCGCGCCGTACCACAAGGAGCTGGTCGAGCACTTCAAGGCCAGGAAGGTCGGCGTGACGACGCACATCTGCGGGACGACCTATCCGATCTACGAGGACCTGCTCGACTGCGGCTTCACCACGATCTCGTTCGACCTCGACCAGCAGGCCGATCCCACCCTCTACGTCGACCAGCTGGCGCGGTTCATGGACGTGGCCAAGGGCCGGGCGGTCGCCATCGGCAACGTCGACGCCACGAAATTCGAAAAGACCTCGAAGGACGCGATGTATGCCGACGTGAAGCGCTGCGTCGACACCGCCGCCCGCCGCTCCGCCTTCATCCTCTCGACGTCGTGCGAGATTCCGCCGAAGTCGGATCCAGAAATCGTGAAGTGGTTCATGGACGCGGCCCACGAGTATGGGCGCTACGACCGCATCTTCAACTCGGAGGGGGGCTAACGCCCCCCTTCCGACGGTCAGATGCGAGGCGGCGCAAGCACCGGAGCGAGGCATACGCCGCAGCGAGGAGCGCAGCGCGAAACACAAGGGGCCAGCCGTCCGAGGCTGGCCCCTTCGCGTTTCGCGATCAGTGTCGCGCTTGGCGCGCTACCACTTCACCGGCTTGGATGGGCGATGGGCGTAGCCGCTCTCGCGACCGCCACCGCCGCCGCCCGGACGACCACCACCGGGCCGGCCACCACCGCCCGGACGCCCGCCGCCGCCGCCACCGCCCGACCGCGGCGCCTGCGGATTCGACACCTCGACGGTGATCCGACGACCGTCCAGCTCACGACCGTTGAGCTGGGAGATCGCGTTCTGGGCTCCCTCCGCCGAGTCCATCTCGACGAAGCCGAACCCGCGCGACTGGCCGGAGAAGCGGTCGGTGATGACGGTCGCCGACAGCACGTTGCCGCTCTGGCTGAAGAACTCTCTCAGGCCATCACTGGTAGTGGAGTACGAAAGACCGCCGACATACAGCTTGGACGCCATAGGAACCCCCGATCTCTTCCGTTAATCGGTCACGCCCCGCGAACCGGAAGAGACGTTACGCCGGAAGCGAGGTCCGTCCGTTCGGTGCGGCGGACGTACAAAGTGTACACTCGCTTCCGCGAGGCGCAAGTACACGGCGGGCCGAGGACGGCCGGTTCACTGCGTGAGACGCGGCAGCGCCAAGGCCTCGGGCGCGTCGCTCTCGGCGCCGATCGGCAGCAGCGACTCGGCGCCGTCGGTCGCGACCGCCGATGCGGCCCGCCCGCGATGCTCGTCGGCCGCGCAGGTCGACAGCTCGAGCGCGGCCACGCCCACCGCGATCGCCAGCATGCCTGCGGTCAGCCAGCGAGCGAGCATTCTCCTCATCGGGCCACCTTCTCCAGCAGCTCCTGGACGGTCACCGGCCGCGCCAGCACGCGGAAGCCGGCCAGCTCGAAGGCCACCCGACTCTCCAGCGACGCCTCCGGCGCGACCGTCACCACCACCGGCACCTGCGGCGCGACGCGCTCGAACAGCGTCACGTGCTCCCGTAGCGTGAGGCGCAGAGCGCCGGCGTCGGCGACGATGAGCGACACCGGCAGCGAGAGCAGCACGCGAACGCCCTCGCAGAGGTTCTCGGCCAGCGCGACGCCGACGTCCTGGCCCAGGCAGGCCAGGCCCAGCCGCTCACGCGTCACGCGGTCCTGATCGATCACGAGCACACGATTCATCACGTCTCCTCTTGTTTGTGCGAGCCGCACCGCCGGCGAGCGAGCCTGCGATACGAGACTTGGGATGCCGCTCCTCGCAGAACCGGTTCGAGGAGGGCAACCGGGATGCCAGGGCGGGCGCGGTGCAAGTGCGCGGAATCGCGGCACCGCATCGGAGCGCCCGGCACCGCGGTCGGGCGTTTTGCCCGAGGCGGCGTCAATGCGCCCGTGGACGGACGGTCAGGATAATTCCGGCGGCATGATCTGGTAGCCCAGGATCTTGCGGTAGAGCGTCTTGGGATCGATGCCGAGCAGCGCCGCCGCCTTGCCGCGATGACCGCCGACCTGGCGGAGCGTGGCGATGATGTGCTGGCGCTCCATGGCCTCCAGCGATGGCGCCGACGACGATCCAGCGCGCGATGCCGCCACGCCGGTCGCCGCGCCGGCGACGTCCGGCGGCAGGTCGGACGGCGTGATCTCGTCGCCCTTGCTGAGGATCACGCGCAGCAGCTCGCGCACGTTGCCCGGCCACGCGTACGCCTCGAGCGCGGCCAGCGCCGGCGCGCTCAGGTGCTTGACGCCGTAGGCAGCGTTCGTCTCCAGGAAGTGCTGGGCCAGCAGGCCGACGTCCTCGCGCCGATCGCGCAGCGGCGGTAGCGTCACGGTGATCGTGTTGATCCGGTAGAAGAGGTCCTCGCGGAACTGCCCGCTCTTCATCGCGGCGGCGAGATCCCGGTTGGTGGCCGCGACCAGCCGGATGTCCACCCGCCGCGGCCGGGTGCCGCCCACGCGGAAGAAGGCGCCGGTCTCGAGCACGCGCAGGAGCTTCACCTGGCTGTCCGGCTCCATGTCGCCGATCTCGTCGAGCAGCAGCGTGCCGCCGTCGGCCAGCTCGATGAGGCCGGGCTTGGCGTTGACCGCGCCGGTGAAGGCGCCCTTCTCGTGGCCGAACAGCTCGGACTCGAGCACCTCGCGCGGCAGGGCGCCGCAGTGAATCGGCACGAACGGGCGCTCCGCGCGCGCCGAGCGCTCGCGGATCGCCCGCGCCACGAGCTCCTTGCCGGTTCCGCTCTCGCCGAGCAGGAGCACCGACGACTCCGTCGGCGCCACGCGCTCCACCATGCGCAGCACCTCGTGCATCTTGGCGCTGCGGGTGACGATGCCGCCGTAGGGCCCGGCCCCGGGCGCGTGCGCGCGCAGGGCGACGTTGTCGCGCAGGAGCTGGCCCTTCTCGGCCGCCTTGCGCACCAGGATCTCGAGCTCCTCGATCTTGGTCGGCTTGGTCAGGTAGTCGTAGGCGCCGAGCTTCATGGCCTCCACCGCGGTGGCGACCTCTTGAAAGCCCGTCATGACGATGACCTGAGGGTGCTCGGGAAACTCCTGCAGCTCGCGCAGGACCTCGATGCCCTCCTTCTTGGGCATCTTCATGTCGAGCACGACGACGTCGTACGGATCCTCGCGCAGGCGGGCCAGGGCCGCCTCGCCGTCGCCCACGCCCTCGGCCTCCAGGCCGCGCCGCCCGAGCTCGCGGACGATGAGCTCGCGCAGATTCGTCTCGTCGTCGGCCACCATGACCCGGATCCCCCGCCTCATGCCGGCAACACCACCCGGAAGATACTGCCCTTCCCGACGTGCGTCTGCATCTCGATGCGCCCTCCGTGATCGGCTACGATACCCTGCGCGATGGCGAGGCCAAGCCCGGTGCCCTGCCCCGGCGGCTTGGTGGTGAAGAACGGATCCCAGATCCGCTGCGCGACCTCCTCGGAAATGCCCGGCCCCTCGTCCTCGAACTCGATCTCGACCTCGCGGCGCGTGCGCCGCGTCCGGAGCGTCAGCCGCCCGCTCCCGTCCATCGCGTCGAGCGCGTTGGACCCGAGACCGAGGAACACCTGGCGCAGCTGTCCCTCGTTGACATTGACCTCGGGTAGCCCGTCCTCCAGCTCGGTCACGAAGCGGCCACTGGCGTAGCGCGCCTGGTGCGTGAGCAGGTCGACGGTCTTGAACACGAGGAGGTTGATGTCCGTCGGCGCCCGCCGGCTGCCGGGCTCGCGGACGAACTGCAGGAGGCTGCTGGTGATCTCCTTGCAGCGATACGCCTCCTCCTCGACGAGCCCGAGGTAGGTTGGAAACTCCGTCAGCTCGGGCCGCCCGGCGAGCGCGTCCTCCTTCAGCCGAGCCCGCAGCGACTCGGCGCAGCCGGCGATGGTGGCCAGCGGGTTGTTCAGCTCGTGCGCCACCCCGGCCGCGAGGCGCCCGGCGGTGGTGAGCCGCTCGGTCAGCAGCATCTGGCGTTCGAGCTGCTTGGCCAGCGTGATGTCCTCCACCAGCAGCACGAGATGGGCGCCGTCGTCGCCGTCCCGCAGCGGCGCCGTCGTCAGCCGGAACTGCTTGGTCTCGCCGGCGATCACCATCTGCTCCTCGCAGCGCGCGACCTCGTGGGCGACGAAGGCCCGACGCAGGAACGCCTCGACGTCGGCGGCCCGCTCGGCCGCGACCACCTTGGCGAAGGGCAGGTGGGCGGCGGGATCGCAGCCGAGCGTCCGGACGCCCTCGCGGTTGGCCCGCACGATGCGCAGGTCGGGGTCGAGCACGAACACGCCGAGCGGCAGCGTCTCCAGCACGACTTCCACGAACCGCTTCTGGCGATCGAGCTCGCGCGTGCGCTCGGCCACCATGGCCTCGAGGCCCTCGTAGAGCCGGGCGTGCTCGATGGCGATGGCGGCCTGATCGGCCAGCGCGACGAGCAGGTCCTCCTCGGCCCCCGAGAACTGGTGGACCTCCTTGTGGAAGACCTCGATCACGCCGATGGCCCGGTCGCCCACCCGCAGGGGAACCGCCAGCGCCGCCCGCAGCCCGCTCAGGAGCGGCAGCTCGCGATGCTGCACGCGCGGATCGTTGTGGAGGTCGGCGCTCTGGCGCGGTCGCATGTCACGCACCGCGCGGCCGGCGATGCCCTCGCCGGCGGGGGTCCGCACGCCACGGTTGATCAGCTCCTCGGGCAGATCGAGGCTCGCGACCAGGGCCAGCTCCTGGGTGGCGCGGTCGAGGACCATGATCCCGCAGGAGGCGACGCCGAGCACGCTGCGCGCCTGCTCGAGGATGACGCGGATCGTGCGCTCCAGGTCCAGGCTGGCGGTGACCGCGCGGCCGGCCTCGAAGAGCGCCCGGGTCTCCCGCGTACGCTTGAGGCTTTCCTCGAAGAGCTGGGCGTTCTGCACGGCGATGCCGGCCTGCTCGGCGAAGGCCTCGAGCACGCGCTGGTCATCCATGGTGAAGGCGGCCGTCCGCGTCGAGAACGCCGAGATGACGCCGAGCAGCGTGCCGGCCACACGGAGCGGCACGCACAGCATCGAGCGGATGCCCTCGCGCTCGTCGACGTCGTGCCGGGTCGAGCGGGGATCGGTGCGGACGTCGTCGACGCGGAGCGCCGTGCCGGTCTCCGCGCACTGGCCGATGATGCCCTCGCCCACCGGCATCGCCAGCGCGCGCCACTCGTCGCTCCTGAACCCGTGGGCGGCGGCGTGCACGAGGCGCATGCGTCCCGGATCGAGCAGGCCGATGCCACAGCCGGTGGACGGGATGAGGGCGGTCACCGCCCGGCTGATCCGGTCGAGCACCGAGGCGACGTCGAGCCGGGCCGTGATGAGCTGGCTGGTGCCGTAGAGCGCGGCCAGCTCCTCCGCCCGGCGGCGGCTCTCGTCCACGAGCCGCCGTTGCTCGATCGCCGAGGCCAGCGGGCGCGCGAGATCGGTGACGACCTCGACGTCGGTCTCGTCGAAGGCGGCGCGCTGCGAGGCGGCGAGCGTGACGGCGCCGAACACGCCGCCGCGGCTGACCAGCGGCACCAGCAGCGCCGAGCGGTAGCCCTGGGCGGCGAGCTGCCGGCGGCTCGCTTCGGGCACGGCGTCGGCGGCCACGTCGTCGACGCGCACCGGCGCCGCCCCGGCCGCGACCGCCGCGACGAGGGTGTGTTCCAGCGGCAGCCGCGTGTCGCGCGGCGGCATACCGCGCACCGTCCGGGCGAGGACGTCGATCACGCGGAAGGTGCCACGCTCGGCGTCGAGCAGCGCCACCGCCACGGATTCGTACCTCACCAGCCCCGCCAGCCCCTCGGCGAAGCTCCGGAAGACGTCGTCGAGCGAGTCACCGGACACCAGCAGGCGGGCGATCTCGTTGAGGACGGTGATCCGCAGCGTGCGCTGCTGCAGGCGCCACACCTGTTCGATGGCGGCGCCGAGCTCGCGACCGAACGAGCCGGGCAGCGCCACGCCGGCGCCGCCGCGGGCCACGAGTGTCAGCTCGCCGACGGCGCGGCGCGGCGCGCCGAGCCGTGTCCGGCTCGCGCGCACCCCCTTCGGTATCGACCGGCCGCCGCCGGCGTCGCCCAGCAGGGCGCTCGCCCACCGGGCGCCGGCCGTCACGGCCATGCGCTCGCCGCGCGGGGGCCGATAGGTCAGGGCACCGGCCTCGGCGCCGGTGAGACGCACGAGCCGCCGCAGCGTGAGCGCGAGCGCCTCCTCGACCGAGGCCGCGCTGCCGAGCCCGGTGAGCAGATCGGGAAACACGCGGCCGACCTTCACGGCTGCAGGACCTTGCCGGGAAGGCTGCCGGTGTGCTCGCCATCCTTGATGACGAAGCGGCCGTTCACGAGCACCTGCTCGATGCCGACCGGATAGCGATGCGGATCCTCGTAGGTCGCCTGGTCGGCGACGCGTCGGGCATCGAAGACCACCAGATCGGCCTTGGCGCCCACCCGGATCTCGCCCCGATCGCGCACGCCCAGGCGGCGGGCCGGCAGCCCGGTCATCTTGTGCACGGCCTCGGCCAGGGAGAGCACGCGCTCGTCGCGGGCGTAGTGGCCGAGGACGCGCGGAAAGGTGCCGTAGCTGCGCGGGTGCGGCTTGCCCGCGCTCATGTCACCGGTGGTGGCCAGCGCCGAGCCGTCCGAGCCGATCATCAGCTGGGGATGGGCGAGCGCGCGCCGGAGATCGCGCTCGTCGAGCTGGAAGAGGATCATCGAGGCGACGCCGTCCGCGTCACGCAGCAGCTCGAACACGGCCTCGATGGGCTCGAGCCCTCGGACCTCGGCGATCTCCGAGACGCGCCGGCCCTCGGCGTCCTTGCGTTTCGGACACCAGGCGATCATCACGTTCTCCCAGCCCATGCGCTCCACGATGCTGTAACCGCCGCCGCGCTCCATGTCCTCGCGCATCCGCTGCCGCTCGCCCGGATCGTGCAGCCGCTTGAGCATCGCCGCCACCCCGCCTTCGAGCGCCCAGTCGGGCAGCGCGGTGCGCAGCGAGGTGCTGGAGGCCGTGTATGGATAGACGTCGCCCATCACGTCGAGGCCCTCGGCGCGGGCGGCGTCGATCAACGCCAGCGCGTCGGCCACCTTGCCCCAGTGCGGCCGGCCGGCGGCCTTGACGTGGCTGATCTGCACGGGCATCGCGGCCTCGCGCCCGACCTGGATCGCCTCGCGCACGGCGTCGAGCAGCGTCCGGCCCTCGCCGCGGATGTGGCTGGCGTAGAAGCCGCGGTAGCGGGCCGCCGAGCGGGCGACGGCGACGATCTCGTCGGTCGTGGAGTAGGAGCCGGGCGCGTAGATCAGCCCGGTGGAGAGGCCCCACGCGCCTTCCTGCATCGCCTCGGCCAGCAGCCGCTGCATCGTCGTCAGCTCGCCCGAGGTCGGCGCCCGGCGGGCGAAGCCCATGGCGGCCACGCGCAGCGTGCCGTGACCGACCAGCTGCACGACGTTGAGCGCGGTGCCGTCCCGATCGAACGCGCGCAGGTACTCGCCGACCGAGCGCCAGCTGAAGTCCATGCCCCGCGGGACGTAGAGCGCGAACGCGCGCATCTCGTCGAGGAACTCCGTGGCCACCGGCGCCGGCGAGAAGCCGCAGTTGCCCACGACCTCGGTGGTCACGCCCTGGCGGATCTTGGACTCGGCCCGGCGATTACCCCAGAGACGCCAGTCCGAGTGCGAGTGCATGTCGATGAAGCCCGGCGCCAGGACCCGCCCGCTGGCGTTCAGGACGGTGCCGGCCGATTCGCGCGACAGGTCGCCGATGGCGTCGATCATCTCGTCGCGCACGCCGACGTCGGTGCGGGCGCCCGGACGGCCGGTGCCGTCGATGACGGTGGCGCCCTCGATCTTGACGTCGAGCATCGTGTCAGTCCCCCGGCCGCTCGGTGAAGGTCAGCTCCCGCTCGCACCAGGCGGCCACGCCGAGCAGCCGCGGCAACCCGCCCGGCGCCTGCACGAGCTGCAGCGCCAGCGGCAGGCCGGCCGCGTCGAGGCCGGTCGGCAAGGACAGCGACGGCACGCCGGCCGAGCTCCACGGCGCGCACAGCGAGGCGTCACCCGTCCAGCCGAGGCCGGCCGGCGCCGCGCCGGGCGCGGTCGGCGACAGCAGGGCGTCGTGCGCCTCGAGCAGCGGCAGCATCGCCGCGCGAAACGCCAGGCGCGTCCGGTTGGCGGTCACGTATTCCGTCGCCGGCCGCTTGAGCCCGCTGGGCAGCATCTCCCGCATGCCCGGCCCATAGTCGGGCCCGTGCTTGGCGAAGATCGGCTGGTGATACGTCGCCGCCTCTACCTCGAGGACGACCTGGCCGGCGGCGTGAACCTCGCCGAACACCGCCGGCAGCGTCAGCTCCGTCACCCGCGCGCCGGCAGCAGCCAGGCGCTCGACGACACCCTCCAGGTGCCTCCGCAGCTGGGGCTCCGCGCGGTCGAACAGCTGGCGGCCGATCGCCAGCCGCGGCGCCTCGACGGCCAGCGGCTCGATCGCCACGTCGGCCATCACCGACAGCACGACGGCGGCGTCGGCCACCGAGCGGGCGAAGGGCCCGGCGTGATCGAAGGACCACGCCAGCGGCACCACCCCGTCCAGGGGCACGAGACCGTACGGACCCTTGAGCCCCACGACGCCGCAGAAGGCGGCCGGCCGCAGGATCGAGCCGACGGTCTGCGAGCCGATCGCCGCCGGCACCATGCGGGCGGCCACCGCCGCCGCCGAGCCGGACGACGAGCCGCCCGGCGTGTGCTGGCGGTTCCACGGATTGCGGGTCGGCGCCGGGTCGCGAAACGCGAACTGCGTGGTGTGGGTCTTGCCGAGGATGACGGCGCCGGCCGCCCGCAGGCGGGCGACCGCGGTCGAGTCCTTCGAGGGGCGCGTGTGGGCGAACTCGCGGGCGCCGGCGGTGGTCGGCATGCCGGCGACGTCGAAGATGTCCTTGATCCCGATCGGCACGCCGTGCAGCGGGCCGCGCACGCGGCCCGCGCGCGCCTCGGCGTCGCGCTCGCGTGCCGTCACCCGGGCGCCGGCGGCGTCGACGTGCGCCCACGCGGCGAGCGCCGACTCCAGCGCCTCGACGCGCTCCAGGCACGCCTCGGTCAGCGCCAGCGCCGACAGCTCCCCACGACGGACACGGTCGGCCGCCGCGCGAACGCCGAGATCGGTCAACACCTCAGCGCCCATGGTCGGGCCCAAGCGACGCCCGCAAGAGGAGCGCCACGGCTCCGCCGCGCCGCGACGAACGTTCGGGGGGTCTGGGGGGCCATATCGGGCCCCCCCAACTCAGTGGATGCGACCACGCCGGGGCCCCCCGGCCGCCGGCGCGATAGAGGAGCGCCCCCGCTGCGCCGGGGCGCGACGAACGTTCGGGGGGTTTGGGGGGCCATATCGGGGCCCCCAACTCAGTGGATGCGGCCATGTCGGGGCCCCCCGGCCGCAGGCACGATAGAGGAGCGCCACGGCTCCGCCGCGCCGCGACGAACGCTCGGGGGGCTTGGGGGGCCATGTCGGGGCCCCCCAACTCAGTGGATGCGGCCATGTCGGGGCCCCCTGGCCGCAGGCGTGATAGAGGAGCGCCCCGGCTCCGCCGGGGCGCGACGAACGTTCGGGGGGCTTGGGGGGCCATATCGGGGCCCCCCAATCTAACGGATGGCATCCAG
>Ga0209577_10006692_pt1 | contig 10644 bp, 12 predicted proteins | sample GraSoiAngelo_109_FD_185874 | JGI IMG/M metagenome (GOLD analysis project Ga0209577, IMG submission 185874) | Grasslands soil microbial communities from the Angelo Coastal Reserve, California, USA - 14_0903_12_20cm (SPAdes) (version 2) | ecosystem: Environmental > Terrestrial > Soil > Grasslands...
AACGGTCGCGCTCGCGGTGATCGCGGCGCGTTTGCCGCCGGTCGGCGAGGCGATCGATTTCCAGTGCGACGTCCCCGCCGCCCGATCCGCTCGGGAGGTGGTGCTCGACTACGTCAGCCTCGCCAAGCCCCGCATCATTCCGCTGCTCTTGATCACGGCGCTGGGCGGCATGATGATGGCCCGCCGCGGCTGGCCATCGACCGGACTCGTCGTCATCACCCTGCTGGGGGGCGCGCTGGCGGCCGCGGGCGCGGCTGCCATCAACTGTTGGATCGACCGCGATATCGACCGCACCATGATGCGCACCCGGCATCGTCCGCTTCCCGACGGACGGATCGCTCCCAGCCACGCGCTCCTATTCGGCATCGGGTTGGGCCTGGTGGCGTTCCTCGTCTTGGCCTTCTGGGTAAACGTGTTGGCGGCGACGCTGGCGATTGGCGGCCTGCTCTTCTACGTCTTCGTCTACACGGTCTGGCTCAAGCGCTCGACGGCCCAGAACATCGTCATCGGCGGGGCGGCCGGGGCGGTGCCCCCACTGGTCGGGTGGGCCGCCGTGACCAACCAGCTGGACCTGACGGCGCTCTACCTCTTCGCCATCATCTTTCTGTGGACGCCGCCGCACTTCTGGGCGCTGGCGCTACGACTCCGCCACGACTATGCGCGGGCGGGCGTGCCCATGCTGCCAGTGGTCCGCGGCGAACTCGCGGCGAGGCGCCAGATCGTGATCTACACCGTCGTGCTGGTGGCGCTCAGCCTCCTGATCGTGTTGAGCGGCGCGCTCGGCCGGCTGTACCTGGTCGGGGCGGTGGTGCTCGGTGGTGGTTTTTTGGGATTGGCGATCATAAACTGGCGGGCTCGGCGTCAGCGCTGGTCACGCTGGCTGTTCGATTACTCGATCGCTTACCTCGCGCTCTTGTTCGGGGTGATGGTTGCCGACCGCATGGTTGGATAGGATGAGGGGCAATGCATAAGGACGAGGCTCGACGAAATATACGGCTGGGGATGTTGCTGTTCGTCACCGCGGTGATCATGCTCGGGCTGTCCTTCGCCTGGGCACTGATCTACAACAACTTCGGCTGATGGCGGAGCCCGAGTCGACGGCACACGAAGAGGGACACGAGGCCTTTCACCTTCCGCCGCCGAGCCTCTGGCCGCCCGTGCTCGCTCTCGGGATCGCGTTCATCCTGACCGGGCTGATCGTCACCCCGGTGCTGCTGGTGGTCGGCATCATCCTTGCGGTCGTGGCGTTCGGGCTGTGGGTGCGCGCGGCGCGGCGCGAGTTCGACGAGCTGCCCGAATAAGGTAGACACCTGATTCTCGCCCGCCAGCGGCGGTTGGCGTTGCGGCGCGGCGACGGCGCCTCGTAAACTCATCCGGGACCAAGTCCGTTTCGCAAGGAGGCAATCGTGATCGTGTGGAAGATGGCGGTCGTCGTCGCCGGGAGCGCCCTGATGCTCACCGCGTGCGGTGGCGGTGGCAGCACCGGCAGCTCGGGCGGTAGCGGCTGCAACCAGACCGGCGGTAGCACCAGCGGAACCGGAACGCAGGTGGTCAAGCTCAACCCCGATCCGAACACGGTCGGCCGCTTCGACCCCAGCCCCGTAAATGTCAAAGTGGGCGATACGGTCGAATGGGACTGGGTCGACACTTCCGCCCCGCACACCGTCACGGCTGACGATGGAAGCTTCGAGTCATGCACCCAGAATGCCGGCTTCAAATTCGTGGTCACCTTCAGCAAGGCGGGCGACGTCAAGTACCACTGCTCCATACACGCCCAGATGGTCGGCGAAGTGAAAGTCGGGTAGATCCATGTGGCGGCTCGCCGCGCTGGTCAGCGCGGTCTGGCTGGCCAGCTGCGGCGCCGCGGCGCAACCGGACGATGCGGCGATCGCCGCGGACTTCCACAACCATCAGTCGAACGTCGAGGTGACCGCCGAGGGGACCGTGGTTCGATTGCTTGCGGATCGAACAAGTAGCACCGGGACCCACGAGCAATTCATCATCAAGCTGAGCTCGCAAAACCTCACCATCGAGGTCGAGCACAACATCAGCATCGGGCGGCGGGTGCCAATCGCCGAGGGTGATCACGTCATCGTTCACGGCGAGTATGTCTGGGACTCGAAGGGCGGCCTGATCCACTTCACCCATCACGATCCACAGGGCACGCACGAGGGTGGTTACGTCGAGGACAGCGGCACGACCTACGACTGAGGCGTCGGCGGCAATCTCGGGGAGGTGTCAGACCAGGCGAACCCGTTCGACCTCACCGGCGACCACCGCGAGGCGAGCCCCGTCGGCCGTCCGCACCAGCAGCGCCCCATCGCCTCCGATGTCCTCCGCGATGCCGCGGATCAGTGCGCCGTCGCGCTGAAACGTAACCGGCCGGCCCAGCATCGAGCTCCGGCTGCGCCAGCCGGGCACGATCCAGTCGACGCCCTCTCGATCGGCGCGGTCGTAGGCGTTGGCGAGGTCGTTGAGAATCGCCGCCAGCAACGCCTCGCGCTCGACCGGGTGCCCCAGCTCGACTCTGAGCGAGGTGGCGCCCTCCGGAAGGTCATCGGCCGATTGGTTGACGTTGACCCCGACACCGAGGACGACGGCCGGTCCGGCCGGACGCTCGAGCAAGATGCCGGCGAGCTTTCTGCCGTTGAGCAGGACATCGTTCGGCCACTTGAGATCCGGCGCCGCGGCAGTCGAGACCTCGATGCCGCCCGCCACCGTGATGGCCGCCAGCAAGGACAGCAGAGGGAGGACATCGATCGGTGGGCGCAGGACGGTGGAAAACAACAACGCCTGACCCTGCGGTGCGATCCAGGATCGGCCCTGCCGGCCCCGACCCCCTCGCTGGAAGTCCGTCACGATGGTCCAACCCTGCCCGGCCCCTTGCATCGCCGCTACCCGAGCCGAATCCTGGGTGCTGTCGCAGGCCGGCTCGTACTGCAGCGACCATTGGATTTCGCCGATGGCGAGGCGAGTGCGCACCCGATCCAGGTCGAAATGGCTCATTGCAGCACCGGGGTCGTCAGCGTGTGCTCCCGGCTGGCCAACTGCACGGTCACGATTCCGGCCACGATCAGGGCCGCGCCCGCGACCTGCAGCGGATGCAACCGGTCGCCCAGGACCAGGAAGGCGATCAGGCCGGCGAACACCGGCTCGGCGGTGGCGACAATGCCGGCCGATGAGGGGCGGATGGTGCGAAGCGCGATCACGAAGAGTGCATGGGCCGCCAGCGTCCCAACCAGCCCGACCAATGCCATCACGATCCAGATGCGCCAATCCATCGGTAGCCCGGTACGGGTGACGGCGTCGAAGGCGAGCCACAGGATACTGCCGCTCCCGAACCCGTAGAGCAGGATGGTCCAGGTATCGAGTCGCCGCGCCAGCGTCGAGGCTCTCAAAATGTAGAAGGCAAAGAAGGCCGCCGACACGAGACCCAGCATGACACCGGGCAGGTTGACGCGGAAGAGCGCGGGCTGATACGCGCCGACGGCGAAGAACGCGCCGATCAGCACCAACCCCAGGGCTGTCCAGACCCGGGCGCCGACCGCCTGGCGGCGGTGATAGCGCTCGAACGCGGTCACCGCCACCAGTCCCAGGTACTGAACGAGAAGCGCGACCGCGATGTTGATCCGGGCAATCGTCAGGTAATAGCTGAGCTGGACGCCAGCCAGCCCCACGCCCCCGAAAACCGCCAGCGCCGGCAACTCGCGGCGGCCGACGCGAAGCAGGCTCGGCCGCAGCAGCAGGAGCGAGAGGAAGAGCCAGGTAAAGGCCGCCCAGATCCGAAGTTGAGCCAGCACCAGCGGCGAATACCCGAGCTTGAAGAGCGCCTTGACCAGGTTGCCGCCTGCCGCGAACAGGAGGGCGGAGGAGACCACCAGGAGGTAGCCGGCCGGCGAGTTCTTGACCAATTCGATGGTTGAAAGTAATCTAGCGTTCGGGAAGCATGGCTCGGACCCTCTCGACCGGGCGCATGATCGAGCAGACCTCGGTCCAGATCTCGGCGCTCCGCGAGCGGTGGCACGCGGAACGCGAGCTCCGCTATGCCCGACGGAACCGGATCCGTCATATCGACCGGCTCCTGGACGAGCTCGAGATGCTCAATATCGCCGAGGAGACCCAGCTTCCGGCCGATCTGGCGCTGCGCGTACAGCGGCTGGCCGCCGAGATGGAGCATCCGCTGGGCAATCGGGCGCCCGAGGACCTGACGATCGGCGAGTCCATGGATTCCCTGTACGACCTGCAGGATGGGCTGATGCTGACCCTCGAAGGCGTCGAGGACGAGGAAGAGCCCTAGAAAAATCGCCGCGACCGGCTAGGGCTTCGGCTGGGTCGGCTTGTCCTTGCCGGAAAGCGGGGACGAGCGCCATCGTCGACGGTGCGCACAGCTCGGTGGCGCCGCGCTGACGGCCTAGCGGGCGAGGTTCTCCACGATGGTCGCGATCCCCTGGCCGACCCCAATGCACATGGTGGCCAGCCCGTAGCGGGCCTTGCGACGGCTCAGTTCGTGCACCAGCGTGGCGATGATCCGGACCCCGCTGGCTCCCAGGGGATGTCCCAGCGCGATGGCGCCGCCGTTTGGATTGACCCGCTCGGGGTCGAGCTCGAGGTCACGGATGCAGGCGATCACCTGCGAGGCGAAGGCCTCGTTCAACTCGATGAGGTCGAGATCGCCGGCCTGCAGCCCGGCGCGGCTCAGGGCCTTGCGCGTCGCGGGAATCGGCCCGAGGCCCATGCACGATGGATCCACCCCGGCGCTGGCCGCCGCCACGACCCGCGCGATCGGGCGAGCCTTCAGCCGGTTGGCGTGCGATTCCGACATCATCACCAGGCAGGCGGCCCCGTCGTTCAACGGCGAGGAATTGCCCGCCGTCACGGTCCCGTCTTTTTCGAACGCCGGCTTGAGCCCCGCGAGTTTTTCAAAGCTGGTGTCAGCCCGCGGTCCCTCGTCCTTCTCAAACGCCGACCCATCGGTCAAACCGACCGGCACCAGTTCGTTGCGGAAGTGGCAGGCGGCCTGCGCCGCGATCGCCTTTTGATGACTGTGTAGTGCCCAGCGATCCTGCTCCTCCCGGCTGATCGCGTAGCGGCGGGCGACCACTTCCGCGGTCTGCCCGAGGCTGATCGGCGGATACTGCTCGGCGAGTCGCGGATTGATCATCCGCCAGCCGATCGTGCTGTCATACAACGTTTGCGGGCCGCGGGCGAACTCCCGGTGGGGTTTCTCCAGGATGTAAGGCGCGCGCGTCATACTCTCGACCCCGCCCGCGAGAAAACACCCGCCGTTCCCGGTCTCGATCTCTCGCGTCGCGGAGACGACCGCCTGCATCCCAGAACCGCAGAGGCGATTCATGGTGGCGGCCGGGATGTCGACCGGAAGCCCCGCCAGCAGCACGGCCATCCGGGCGACGTTCCGGTTATCCTCGCCCGCCTGGTTCGCATCACCGAAGTAGACGTCCTCGATGCCCGCCGGGTCGAGCTGATTGCGCCGCACCGCCTGCGCCACGACCAGGGCCGCAAGATCGTCCGCTCTGACGTCCTTCAGCGCCCCGCCGTAGCGCCCGATGGGGGTTCGCAGCGCATCGACGATGACGGCGGTTTCCACGAAATTCATGCTACACGCGGGAATCCCGCGACCCTGACGTCCGCTATACGCGGGAATCCCGCGACCCTGACCTCCGCTATACGCGGGAATCCCGCGACCCTGACGTCCGCTATACGCGGGAATCCCGCGACCTTGACCTCCGCTATACGCGGGAATCCCGCGAGCGTGAACGTAAAATCAGGGCGAACTGATGAGCGAGTTAGCCCGGCGGTACGACGCGGTGAACCTGGTCGCCGATCCACTGCACGGCTACATCAAAATCACCAAGCGGGTTCGCGGCGATAGCGAGGCCGCGGAGCAGGACCTGCTCGACCATCCCTGGCTGCAGCGCCTGCGGCGAATTCATCAGCTGCAGTCGGCCTGGTGGGTGTTCCCCGGTGGCGAGCATTCGCGGTTTCAGCACGCGCTGGGGGCGATGCACCTCAGCGGCGGGTGGGCGGGGCAACTCTATCCCAACCTCTCGGCGCTGCACCCCAACGTACCGTCGGCGGCCTGCGTCGAGGAGACACTCCGGGTGGCTGGGCTGCTGCACGACATCGGGCATGGGCCGTTCGGCCATTTCTTCGACCAGAATTACCTCGACCGCTACGCGATCGACCACGAGATCATCGGCCGCGTCCTGATCGAAGGCGAGCTGGCGTCCACCATCACGGCGCTCCGCGCCAGCCCGAGCGGCCCGTTCGGACCGGGTGAGCGCATCGACCCACGCTGGATCGCCGAGCTGATCGCCGAACCGCCGCTGCCCGACCCCGTGCCGGGTTGGGTGCGGGCGCTGAAGCCCATTCTCAATGGCATGTATACCGCCGACAACCTCGATTACGTACCACGGGACGCCTACATGTGCGGCGTCAAGGTCGGACCGGTCGACATCGAGCGTTTGCTGCATTACTCATTCCTGGACCCTCAGGGGATGCTGCTGCATCAGCATGGCGCCCAGGCGCTGCTGCTCTTTCTGAACGCCCGCCTCTACCTCTACAACAACATCTATTACCACCGCACCGTGCGGCGCATCGACCTCCATATGCGGGAGATCTTCCGGGAGACGATCGAGCGGATTCTTCCCGGCAACCCGCTCGACCAGCTCGACAGATACCAGGAGCTGACGGACTGGTCCCTGATCGACACCGTCGACGGCTGGCGGCACCAGGGAGGCCGCGCCGCCGCGCTCTCAAAGGAATGGAGCCGCATCGTCCGTCGCGAGCTCAAGTGGCGGCTGATCTTCGAGGATTATTACGAGTTCTCCAACCTGGAGGACAGCTTTCTCTATCCGGAACCCGCGGTCTACGTCCGGCGTATCCGAGAGGCGCTCCCGCCGTCGCTCGCCAAGGCATCCTTCGAGGTCGACCTGGCTTCGGTCGATCCGCGGCCGCAGAATCCCTTCAACGACCCCTTCCCGGTCGCGATCTACAACCCGGTGAGCCGGTCGGTCGAACGCAGCGCGGTCGCGGACCTGTTCCGCCGGCTGCCGATCCGCACCACGTTGCTGCGGGTCTTCACGGACGAGACCGCGCGGGTGGACGAGCTGCGGCAGGCCGTCGAGCGGGCGCTGTACCGGCGCGATTCGAGCCTGACGGAGGCGGTGCCCTGATGGCGATCCAGCCGCAGGAGGCGATCAAGCCGCTGACGGTGCTGGAGCTGAACACCCGGATCCACGACCTGCTGGCGACCCGTTTCCAGAGCGTGGTGGTGAAGGGAGAGGTGAGTGGGGTCTCGCTTCGCGGTGGACACGTGTGGTTCACGCTCAAGGACGCGTCGGCGGCGGTCGGCGCCGTGATCTTCAGCAGTACGGCGCGGCGACTGCCGTTCCTGCCCGAGAATGGCCAGGAACTCGTGGTGACCTGCCAGGTCGATTACCACGCCCAGTACGGTCGCGTCAACCTGGTGGTAAGCAAGCTGGACTATGACGGGGCGGGGAAGCTGCGGGCGGCGATCGAGCAGCTCAAGCGCCGTCTCGAAGCGGAGGGCGCGTTCGCGACAGCGCGCAAGCGGGCGCTGCCGTTTCTGCCGCGCTGCATTGCCCTGATCACCTCGCCCAGCGGCGCTGTCATCCACGACCTGCAGCAGACGGTTTGGGAACGGTTTCCCAATATGCGGCTCGTCCTCTACCCGGCCCTGGTGCAGGGCACCGCGTCGCAGCGAAGCCTGGTAGCGGCGCTGCGTCAGTGTGACCAGGACCAGCTGGCCGACGTCGTCATCGTGGCCCGGGGCGGCGGGAGCTTCGAGGAGCTGATGGCGTTCAACCAGGAAGCCGTGGTGCGCGCCGTCCAGGCCATGCGGATTCCGGTCGTCACGGCGCTGGGCCATACGTCCGACCGGACCCTGGCCGACCTGGTGGCCGACCGGGAGGCGCGAACCCCCACCGCCGCCGCCGAGATCGTGGTGCCGAAAAAATCGGATCTCCTCCATCACCTCGAGGAGCGCCGCCAACGGCTCCAGCGAGCCGGGTTGATCTTCCTGATCGGGCCGGCACACCAGCTGGCGCTCCGGCAACAGTCGCTGGCCCGCCTGGCCCGTGACCTTCACCAGCGCCGGCGTGAACGGATCGCCCATCTCGACGGCATGCTTCGCCAGCGTGACCCGCGCGAGGTGCTGCGACACCGCGAGCGTTCGTTACTGGAGTGCGGCCGACGATTGGCGCAGGTGCGTGACGCGACGGCGCAACGGATCGCGGGCAGCCGCCTGCAGACGGCAGGGCTGCGCGAGCGGTTGGTAGGCCTCGCCGGACGCGGTCTGCGCGAGCGGCTGGGCGTGCTGCAGAGCCGGTCCGCGCGGCTCGGCGCGCTGGCGCCGGAGCAGACGCTGAAGCGTGGTTACAGCATCTGCACAGATGCGGCCAGCGGCAGCATCATTCGCGAGGCAGTTCAGGCCCGGCGCGGGCAGGCGGTCAGGGTTTTGCTATCAGCCGGCCGGCTCGACGCCAGCGTCGACGAGGCGGTCGAGTGAGCGTGGACGCGTCGCTTACCTATGAGCAGGCGCTGGCGCAGCTGGATACGACCCTGCGGGCCTTAGAGGAGGGCAAGCTCAGCCTGGAAGATGCGATTGCGGCCGTCGCGCGCGGCCGCGAATATCTCGAGCTCTGCGAGCGCAAGCTGGAAGAGGCGCGGCAGCGGATCGAGAGCCTGCCGGTGCGCGAAGAACCGCTTACCGAGGAAGACGCGCCGCATCCGGCGACGGTCGCCGAGTTGCGTGGACGTACTCCGGATACGCCGCAGGGGGAAATCCCCTTCTAGGGATTTTCTTCGGGTTCGGGTGGGGCCTCGCGCTCGACCTCCGGTCGCTCGGTGGGACTCGAACCCGGCCGGAAAACGCCCCATTCGTTGAGTGACCGGCGGAGCATTTCCGGCGTGGTCTTGTAAGCGGCGGCCAGTTGCTCGAGGTCGTCACTGCGAAAAGTCACGACCGGGGTGTTGAAGTCCTGACGCTGCTGCTGCAGCCTCGCCACGTGACGGGCGAGGATCGATCCCTGGCGTTCCGGGAGTCCCTGAAGCTGGCTCAGGTCGATCGCCATCTTTGGCGGCAGCGCGGGCTCCCCGGCGCCTTCCATCTCTTCCGGAAGGAGCTGATTGACCGGGACGCTGTACAGGGTGGCGATCTGATGCAGCCGGGTGACCGAGATATTGCGGTCGCCGCGCTCATAGGCGGCGAGCAGCGAGCCCTTGAGGCGTTTATTCGAGAGGACCTCAACCTGCTGCAGCGTCAGGCCGCGCTGCTTCCGTAGGCTGCGCAGCCTGGCCCCCACTTTTCGCGAGTACCCGTCCATTGGAGTCCCCCTTGACTGACTGTGACCAGTCTAGCTCAGAATGCGACGTGGACAGAAATTTTCGACACCTCGAAGCCGGAGGGTGGCGGGGGGCTCGTTCTCAAGGAACGACACCACCTTCCGTGGCCGTCATTATGGAGTGTGGATGGGACTCTGTCAAGTCCTGCTTACTCACGCATCGAGGCTACTTAACGCCCCGGCGTAGGTGCTGGATGCCCGACCCGCTTCGTAGGCCTGGCGGAAATGGAGCGCCGCCTGGGCGGCATCCCCCTCGGCCTCCAGCGCGCGGGCGAAATCGTAGGTGACCCGGGCGCGCAGGTCCGGGTTGTCGATGGTCACGGCGACCTCGAGGGCGCGCTCGAAGTGGCGGTGCGCCGCGTCCCGGCGGTCGAGGGCGTGGGCGACTCGTCCCGCCGCGCGGTGGACGGCCACCACCGCCAGAGGATCGTTCGCGCGGGCCAACAGTTCGATCGCCTCGTCGATAAGATCGCTGGCCCGCCCCAATTCTTTGCGCTCCAGAGCGGACTCAGCCATGCCGGCGACCAGATGCGGGAGAAGCTCGCGCTCGTCGATACGGCGCAGCTGCTGGGCGCCTTCGGTGAACAGTCGCTCGGCCTCGACGGCCCGCCCCTGCTGCAGCAGCATGTCCCCCATGTTCAGGCGCAGCTGCCCGGTCATGCGCACGTCGCGGAGGGTCTCGAAGATGCGCAGTCCCTTCTGGGCATAGGACAGGGCCCGAGCGTACTGGCCGGTCTGGCGCAGCGACAGGGCCAGCCCTTCGTAGATTCCCGCCAGCGCCGCCATGTCGAGCACCTGCTCGGCGGCGGCCATCGCCGATTCGTACGCGCTGATCGCCTCGATCGGCTGGCCGGCGACGTAATGGAGATTCGCGCGGTGGCCGAGGATCCGAGCCTTGAGGGCCGGATCTTGAAGGCCAGCGGACTCGTAGCACTCGAAGGCTCGATCGAACCACTGGCCGGCGGCGTGCGGCCGCCGCTGCAGGTAATGAACGCTGCCCATTCGGTCATACAGCTCCGCCAGCAGCTGATGGGCCTTCGATCGCTCCGCCGCGGTGATCGCCTCCTCCAGCAGCGGCCTGGCATCCTCCGGCCGGCCCAACTTCAACTGCGCCGTCGCCAGTGTCAGCTGCCCTCGAGTCCGCAGGTCGAGGGGCAGCGGGCGAGCCAGGAGTCGCGTCATCAGCGACTCGGTCCGGGTCGGCTCGCCACGGTGAAGGCCGAGCTCCGCTTCCGCCAGCGTCAGCTCGAGCGCGGCCGTC
>Ga0209577_10006693_pt1 | contig 10643 bp, 12 predicted proteins | sample GraSoiAngelo_109_FD_185874 | JGI IMG/M metagenome (GOLD analysis project Ga0209577, IMG submission 185874) | Grasslands soil microbial communities from the Angelo Coastal Reserve, California, USA - 14_0903_12_20cm (SPAdes) (version 2) | ecosystem: Environmental > Terrestrial > Soil > Grasslands...
TTTAAACATGATTACAATGGAATCAAAGGAACAAGAAAGAAATCTAATCTCAGGGGTGTTGATCTCTTCAAGATAAACACACATGAAAAATCGCTAATAACCAGAAGATTGAAAGTATGGATGGAAAAAGATGATCAGCGAACTATAGTAGGTAGAGTCAATCGGCACGATAAATAACTCCTGGGGTAAGAGAATCACTTCCACTATGATTCTGAGGACTGCAAACTAGAGTGAGTGCTGCCAATAGCTGTTTTTTTTGAAATGTTATGACAACTCTCTGGCGTGATGAGCTGGGTCATTTACTATTAGTGTGGTGTTATTATTCCAGGAGTGTTATTTGTGGTAGCAGCCGGATGTTGACTTCTACTAGTACTTCCTCCAGCGCCTACTACGCCTGTAACATTTAGACCATAGTATGAAACCAGGTTGGGGTTATTACCGCACGAAAATTTGGAGGTTATTTTGTTTGCTCCTTGTTTGATCGTTGTGTATTTAGGAATAAGTAGGAATGTCCATTTTGAATAATCATTTTGTCCTTTAGCGCCTATACCACTAGCATTTTGGTATGGTTTTATTCCATTGACTATAATAGAAACATGACACTTTGAAGAAGCAGTAGCATTACCTGTTGTTGATATTCCAGAAACTAAAAGGTTTTTACCAACAGGAACGTCTTGACCCCTTACAGGCGAAGTTATTCTTATGGCATGAAGCTTTGATGTTGATGATTTATGAGATATTGTGGTTGATAATGACGGTGAAGCCGATTTATTTTGACCATACGCAATATTGGCAGTAAGCAGATTTGCCTCTATACTGTTAGCAAAAACAAAAGTTGTAACAGTGAGAATTAACACAAGTAGTATATATGTTTCTAACTTTGTTTTACTGATTTGACCCACGCTAAAATTGTTGTTGTATCTATTATAAAAAGAGACATAATAAAACATTTTTATCTTCTAGGCTTTGCAATATTATCCTATCCAACTTTTGTCCTGAACATCCTGAACGGGAATGAATAATCCACATCTGCCAGAGTCCCATTTTCACTATCGAAATCAGTAGGTCGAACCATTAGTTCATAAATTACCAATGAACGTGCCTGTCTAGAAAGTGAGAGGATACATCATCAGCGCTTAGTCCCAAGCTATACTTTTCTGGTGATTGTATGTCTACATCAGGTTTGTATTGACAATTCGATGTAGTATACATTTTTATATCTTATTGTTCTATAGGTTAGAGAAAGTGTTATGAGTCTCAATATTCTCACCAAAAAAAGAGAGGACTATTCAGAAAAAAAGCAAGGGGCAGATGCTATATACCAGTTGGTGGATAAAGCATATTACGTCGATACAATTACTTACAAAATCGACAATACCACATCATATTTCGATGATTCTGATTAAATGATATAACTACAAAAAGAGCAGAAAAGTCTAATCATTCAGAGTTTCATTTTCGGCTATTACTCCTCTTCAGTTAGAAGCCAATATATTCTAGATTTACTCTACATATAACTATGACATATATAAGTATCCGGATTAAACCATTATTTGCAGTAATTATTGTTTTTGCTGTTTTTCTTATTACTATGGTTGTAAATAATTACAATATGCCGCAATCGCTCGCTGACAAAGGCAATAATAATAACTCAAGTGACAAACAACTTCGACAGCAACAAGACTTCACTTTATGTGTAAATAAATCCATGGCCAAAATCTTGAATGGCTATCTGAATTTTAGCGATCCAGATCCAATATCACACTGCTTTGATCAATTCCTTAAGAACAAAACAAACAATGGAAACGGAACCAACAACAACGGCGGAAATAATGATAACAACTTCAATAATAACTCAAGTTTCTCTAACGTATAAGTGATACGTTGTTTGGTTTGGATTAAAGTGCCTTATGATTTTGCAATAAAACCAGACAATGCTGCAACCGCTGTAAATAAAATAAAATGTTACTAGGAAGGAGCACAGCATCAGTAAAAAACCGTTTGTCCTCAATATAATCCGAAATTAATTCTGATATAATATACATATAGTAGATTTAGCAAGTAGATATTACGATTAAAAAAATGGCGTGCTAATCTATAAATAAAATGCTTAATGCACAACACTTGATGCAAGAAACTCTCAAATTTGGAGGCTTGACTGCAGCACATGCGTAAAGATCGTGTAATAACGCTACCATTATTCATCCTCATAATTTTTGCTTCTGTTACATTTTTAAATTCCTCTCAATTATCATTGGCACAAACCAGTACATCAACATCATCGCAGCAAACAACATCATTCGTTAATTCATTTGCAAAACTTGTAAAAGATGCTCATGACTTGACCCAGAGTTACCAAAACGAATTTGGAAAATGGAAGACGCATCAGCATGATAACAAGACAATGATTTCGATTATCAATGATTATTTGCCCAAATATGAAAATCTGGCTAACGAATCCAAAATGTTGCAACTTAAACAATACCAAAATGCTTCAGCTCTATATACAAAAAGTCTTGGCTCTGAGCTTCAAAGTTATGTTCATTTCCGGAGTTTTTTATTAACAAATAACTCTACTGAGAATAAATTGTCCTCAAAATTTCTATCGGACGCATTTAAATACGAAATTGACTCGTTTAAGGTGCTTAATTCCTCTGGATTGTTTACAGTTGTGTCATAGCCATCTGAAAGATCCTTTTGCTACTGGTCTTAGATAGTTATCGTTCATCCGTTTATGGATTATATTCCTTGCACAATTTGAAAGAGGTCACGCTCATATATTCTGAAAAGGAAACATACACAGGAATCACCATCGGTGCGGCTGCCACGGTTTCAGAAGACTCTTTTTTACTTGTATATTAATACACTAGGTCACATCATACACTCCTAGGAATATTGCTTTTATATGTTCTAGCCTCCAGACGTTGCAGAAATGGATGACAGGCTGTTATCTTCCTCCATGAATTTGAAGGTCTTCTTGTAATCAGGTACTATGCCATAGTATTTCTCACAATGGTGTTTCATAGTGTTGTCTATTACCAGAAGCGATGTGATGATGGCTTCTGGATGGTAACATATTATGTTGTTGGAATTTCTTAACGTAATCCTATGCCACTAGGTGTAATCAAGTATTTTGAGATGGATTTCTAGAATGCATAGGAATAGATTGAAAAGAGATAACCAGCACAGGCACAAAATCCGATCATGTCTTGCAGCTAAAGAAATCGTGAGTTTTACTTTAGCCTAGCAAATGAGCAGAATACTGAAACATATATGGTATAGTACGGTCAGTGCAGATAAGTTTATCTGCAATTTGACTTATAGTTTTCCATGTCAATGACTAGTACTGACTTTGCTAAAAGAGTTCTCAACACTGAAAATGAAAAAGACGCTAGACGATCGGTTTTGAAAAGAATAATTCTTCTAGGAATAACACTTGCAATCACACTAGGTCTCAGTACGTTGGTGCTTGGACCTCTAATTCCTCCTGCATTTTTGTTGTACACCCAGATAGCACAGTTCGCTCTTATAGGTTATTTTGTTATGGAAATAATCAGTAATTCAGCTTTCAGGGTAGCCACAGTTGCACGACGATCCAACAAGACAGCCAAATCAATAAGGAGTCTTATTAGAATTCTTGGCTCCTTAATAATTACTGCTATTATAATTTCTTTCCTTAGCCAGAATCCGGCTCTGGCAGCAGCAATTGGTACAATAACCGCCGTAGTGATTGGCTTTGCTGCCCAAAACGTCATCGGAAATTTGATTGCAGGAATGTATTTAACAATAACTAGACCATTCAAAATAGACGATAGAATTACAGTATTAGGAAATAGCGGTAAAGTGATTGATATAGGGTTGTTATATTCTGGACTCCTAATGGATAGTGGCGACACTGTTCTTGTCCCTAATACATTATTAATAACATCGTCGATAATATTGGGAGGAAGGAAAAAGTCCGACGTACCTGCCCCCTTGTATATCTGGTAAGAAATAATTGTTAGATTACCTTGCTGCTACTACGAAGGAATTTATGATAGCAATAATGCGGCTCGCGAGGCCATCTATTTCAGGCCAAGATAAACACTGTTGTTGCGGTTATGTGGCTATTCGGTCATAGCAGAGCTATGCTTTATGAATAGTAGATTAACATCAGTATAACAAAGTTTTGTTTCGAGCTTTAAGGTAGAAAGACGAATTCGTAATTGCTACTTTATTTTGGTATGCCTTCTAGATTTTAATTCATTACGAATGGCTTAAATAAACATTGCATAAGCTTTACATTTAAGGGAGTGTACCTGATATCCTGACCAAAAAGAAAAATGAGAGGAACAATATTTATTTCATTAACATTATTGATAATTATTGCGCTATTTATGACCAACCAATACGAGCTTGAGTTGTTTAGTGTCTATGCACAAGGTAATAGCAATCCTTTAGGTAATGCTTTATCACACATTATCGGAAACATTACCAAGGCTTTCAACGGTTTAACTAGACAACCAGAATATACCGTTAGTCTGGACGGAAAACAAATTTTCCCAAACAGTACTCTAAAGCAAAACATAGTTGATAAATATCAACCGTCGACATATGATATCAGGGACTTAAAATATAATATCCTAGGTTTTAACATAACTGCTCATGATATAAAAATTCATGTCAATCCTTCTCGAATAGACACAACTAAGACAAGGGTTGACATGCCGGTAATGCTAGCAAGAAATGTAACGGTTACAAATGGAGTAATTAGTCTGAAGTATAATCGAGTCGACTTAGGATCAATCTACGGTATCTATGATAAAACAACAGATAAGATGATGGTTCATATTCCACTTGTAGTAGCATCGAAGTACTTGCACTTGTAGATGACGAGCTGTAATATAGTGAAAGTGAGAGTAAGCTAATGTGAATGCATCGAAAATCCCATCCATCCTGAATGTATAGCTAACCAATAACTCAAGATAGATAAATAAGCAAGTTAACACCGAGAGTTATTTTCAGCTTAACGCAACGCTCGGAAGTCAAATTGTCGAAAATGATTTAAGAGGCTAATTCTTGTGGTCTACTGGGGTAAGCTTTCACAATCGATTCTTTTCTTGTTAGATTTTAGAATTGACGGAAAGTATTGCTTACGTCAAATCTATTAATGTCTATAAATTTCCTTTCTTCTTCAAAAGATCATAGACACGTTAGAATTATGTCTATGGTTGGTTGATGACTATGGTCTCATCTCAAGCTTGTCACTGGTTTACATAAGTTCATGTTATTTAGTACCTCATCCGGTGAAAAGAAGTGCATCAATATTTATTGAAAATGGAATCGAAAGAAGTATAATTTCAGATTGTCCCTTTGCATTTTCACCCTTTGGGGGCCAATATGCAAAGTCATCAGCATTATAGTTAAAGCATTTGAAATAAATCAGAACAAGCTTTTTCATGCTTACTACTACTCGTTAAATGTTGCGTGGTAATTAGATAGTACAATAGCCATGGTATGATGCTTCTTATTCGATGAAGATCCACCGTTCAATTTTTATTTGTTAATTAACTCCCTGTTCATTTCTACTGTTGCTGACGGCTAAAAAGAATCGTAACCATCCTGCAAAAAACTACCATCCTTGTCTCGCCCTTGATCCTTTCCTTCTCCCTTCTTCCGACGCAGACTTCTAAACATCGAACGCATTTTCTCAGGCTTTTCGTTAGCATGTTCTTTCATCGCGTGTACAGTCTGTTCCGTATATTGTGTTGCTAGCTGTGGATCCTGTATGCCAGTATCTTGTTGAATTCGTCGAACAAGTGGATGAGTAGGACTTAATTGGCCAATATTTGATAATGCTGATTGTATATTTTTATTTGCATCAGCTACTGTGCTTGCAGCATCTCCATTTACATTATTATTAGTACTACCTTTGTCCTCTGAATCTCTACCATCTATCAGATGTTTGATTATGGAGCTAATTATAGTACTTCTACTAGACTCTGGTATTCCACTTTGCGACAATTTACTCACCAGATCATCTGAGCTTATAATAACTTCGACCTAATTAGATAGTAGGTAAATAAGCTTATAAAGTTATAATAGTTCCTGCATTCAATAGAATAAACGCTGCCTTCAGAGTCTCTAGACTTTCTAAGAGTGACAGGTGATAATGGTGTCCACCCATTAGGCGTTATTGACGTAGATGACTGTAACATAGCAATACCTTAATTTGGACTTGTCAATTTAGTTGTCGTAAATAGGATTACTGGACCAAATAAGATCCATTCGTATTTTAATAGTTTGCCACGAGGGATCAAAGAGAATATTGATAAAAGAGATAATAAAAAATAACACCTTGTGTCAATCTGTATACTCATGTAATCTTAAATCTAAAATATGGTCAGATTTTTTATAGTATGACCTCAGTTCCTAGCTTGTCAGAATTAAAGAAGATGGTCGAAGCGCATATGAAAAACGAACTTCACATTATGAATGTTATACTGAATTCAGACCAGAAGACGGTATTAGAATTTCAAGAATGGTATATTAATCACGAATACTGTAAAGGAATAGAGGAACTGAGACAGATTGGAAAGAACGGAAGAGATCGACAGAATAAAGAACGAGGGTCTTAATTCATTATTCAAAGAGAGAAAGATGGAAGTCATTGATACATTGGCGACGTATGGGAAGGACGGTGTAAATCCCATATTGGACATCGTGAATGCAACAATATATGATGACGTTAAAAGTCACGCTTTTCAAACGATCCAGAAAATCAACGAGAAATTCAAATAATTATCCTCATATTTTTCTTTTTTTCAGTCATGACCCGACAGTTGACACCTATTCATAAGACCCGTTAAGTTAACAGAACCCGAATTAGATAAAGTATTCAGCGTGCTGTCAGCTGAGTCAGAGTATAGAACTGACGAACGGCGAAGGCATGATAATTACAAAATTAGAGCGAGTATATATAATCACTGCTGAGAAATCATAAAGGTAAAAAATAGTGTATGATTGTATAGTGATGAATGAAAATAGGGATAATATCAGACACCCATGACGATATCGAAAATGTTCAAAGAGCAATAGAAATATTCAATGCCGAAGGGGTAGACTATGTAATTCACGCTGGTGACTATGTCTTTCCTGGAGTGGTTAAAGAATTTGAAAAATTGAATGCAAAATTAATTGGAGTGCTTGGAAATAATGACGGAGAAAATGTACATCTGTTAAAAAACTTCCTTGAGGTAAATGGTGACTTGAAAGGAGAATTAGGTAAAATAGAAGTTGATGGACTAAAGGTTGGAATATACCATGGAACATCCAAAGAACTTAAGGAGTGGCTTACCAATAGTGGAGAGTATGATATCCTTGTTTGTGGACATACTCACACAAAAGAACCATCACTAAATTCGTATGGAAAATATGAAAAAAATGGAAAGACACTAGTTCTTAATCCTGGTACGGCTCACAAGAAAGTTGCAAGCTTATCCGGCGCATTTAAAGAAGGTGGAATTATTATCTTTGATATACTAACCAAAGAATACAAATTCATTGATCTATAGTGGTCAATCAGGCGATCGTGCGGGTGGCTAATGATCGTTTGTTCTTTACCAGGTGGGATTTTTTGGAATCCGGTAGATACCCTATCTTGAGAGGATAGTGGTTAGTTAGTGGCTTTTGCTACAAGGCTCTTTAAAGCCTGCCGTTGGGTGGGAGTGATCTGCGCATTTGCAGCTTGAATTGGCAATGTGGAGACCAGAGGTAATGCTAAAGCGAAAAATCTGACTAGAGTCTTATTCTCGATCTTCATTCTTTGTTTAGAATTAGGTTAGTTGTTTATCATTCTTAATGAAGGGCTCCCTTTAGTATTAAATGATTAGACTTTACGCTGCATTCCCCGAGATGGCATCATTTTCATTCTGCCGCTGGTTCCAACTACAATGATTTCTATTCCTATCACTAATAGACCAATCGCTACTATCGTAGATATAAAAAATGCACCAGCAAGAGGAGAGGCCAACACCAAAAAGGATAGAGAAATGGCCAAAGCACCGGCGCCGATCATAAATCCTCTTGCCCATCCAGGATCCTGGTTCCTTCCCACTCCGTATGCTATGTGAGAAATCCCGCTGAACAATAAAGCAATCCCCAACATAATTATTACGAACACAGCTGTGTGTAAAGGATATCCTAAGGCTATGGAGCCGAAGATAAGTGCTAGTATTCCGAGCCCTATGGTACCCCATCGCGATTTGTTCGTAATAAATATTCCACTTATAATTTTCTCGATTCCAACAATTATCAAGATTATACCTAGTATGAATATGATTGAGAGTATCGTTATTCCAGGATGTACGAAGACTAATATAGATAATATGATCGCTATAACGCCTAGACCAATTTGCGCTCCCCGCATCCATGTGGGGGAATTTGATTCGCTCATCGTATGAATTATTGATAATAACGCGTATATAAACAAATGAAAAATAAATTCTTGACTCGTCTTACATAGAATGTTATGGATAATGTAAAGCTAGTTTTGTAGCGGCATATGACTATATAGAAATTTCAATAAGGAAAAATGTTTCCCGGTTTTTCCTCGCTCGAATGCAAGGTATTTGGATCGTTTAGGCACATTCTGAACGCAATGGATTGGATTGAGTTATTCAAAACCATATCTAAACAATCTCAAAATATATAGACTACTTTCTGCCGATCGTATACTATTACACATAGAGGTACATTGTCTGCGGCCTCATGATGCATGTGAATACAGAATTCCAAACATAGAATAATATGAGACTAAAAAACAATAATTATTAGTGCTAGCTTAGCTAGACAGAAATCGTTAACATTACTTTCAGGTTTTGAATCCAAAGACGTAGTAGTCACCAAATATGGAACTTTTCTTAACCATGTATCAATATATTCAACTCATCATCGTAACCAATTTTATATCCCTCACTATATTGCTTTGGCTGATCCTGAGCTGTTATTGGGTTATCATTTAATCCGGTATGATTCTTAAAATCGGCGTCAGCTTGGGTTTTTCCGTCACTTTGTCCAATACAAAAATGTTGTTGAGCCAAAGCATTACGAATATCACCGCCCAATTGTACACACGCGAAATTACTGCTGCTGATACTTGTAGCCGTTCTAATGATCGCTCTAGAAGCATCATCCCAACCATGACAAAATTCTGTACTATGACCGGTTGGGCAACTATTTCCAGGCCGCTTGTCTACTTGTTGTACTATTGCTATTATTTTCAAGTTGATGATGTGATGTTGCTGAAGTAGTAGTACTGCTGTAACTCTTGTTGTTAGCTAAAGCGAAGGCTATACTACGCCCGTATAGAGGATCCTTAATTGTTTGCTGTATATTGATTGATCCAGTATGATTTTTGTCCAAGACTTGTGTAGTGTATTCGATTGGTAAGCCTATATACTGAAACTGCGCCAGACCAGGGAAGTCCTGGGCTACCGCCCCCATAAGCACTATATTCTTTACCTTCATTTGATTATCGATTGCTACTCTCGGACCAATAATTGCGCCTTCACTATGACCGATTATACTTATCATCTTAGGATCTACTTCAGGCTGACGTATAAGAACATCCAAGGCTTTTTCAGCATCATGTATTAGATCGTTGACCGTAGTATTTCCCCACAAGTTGTGGTTGATAATTGTGCCGTCTGTACCTATACCTCTCTTATCATACCTAAGGACAACGAATCCCCTTTCTGTCAGATATTGAGTTACTTGCCAAAATGGTTTAACATTCTTGGCAACAGTTTCGTTCATGTCTACTGCTCCAGAACCAGGAATAAGTAGCACACCGGGATATGGACCCTTACCAAGAGCAGGAATAGTCAATTGAGCATTAGTCTTTACTCCATTGCCTAGATCTATTACAATATCTCTATCTTTTGTTATCTTAATAAATGATTGAGCAAGTGCACTCTGTTGTCCCTTAATAATAGAAGCAGCTAAAGAAGAAAATGCAAGTATAGCTATCAATAATAATCCATTGGACAAGGTCATACTTTTCGTTCTATACAATTTGCAATATTACTAATATGATAGTGCTATTTGAGGTTTCAAGGAAATTATACAGGCTCCATTTGGCGTTATAAACGTCCTACTGGTATTCAGAACCGGTACCGCCATACTGAAACCTCTCCGCCTGCATAATCTAACTATGCATTGATGCTCTAGGCTTATCAGTTCTACTATCGATTAGAGGATAGAATATGTCGTCCTATCGCTCATTCGGGTTTGGTTACCGCTGGTATTACTACAAGCAGTAGAAGTAGGCCATTGAGCTGTACACAAAAGCTGCGTTTTGTTTCAAATAGTCCAAGATCCACAGCCTCTCCTCCTCTCTCTCATTGGTCATACTGAGACAAACTGTTGTTTCGCTTTAAAAATATACAATCCATTGAATAGTAAATAGGAGAAGTCTCATCATTAATGAATTTCAATAGAAGACTACTAGGCGGAAATGAATTTAAACTGATAGATTAACCCTCATTAAACAGTTATCTTTCCCGAGTAATTGGGATCTCACATTGTTTCGCTGGCCTAGCAGGCACGCAACTTGTGACTTTGGTTGTCGGAAATTCGCAATTGTGAATGACATTATGCTGTGT
>Ga0209577_10006694_pt1 | contig 10643 bp, 11 predicted proteins | sample GraSoiAngelo_109_FD_185874 | JGI IMG/M metagenome (GOLD analysis project Ga0209577, IMG submission 185874) | Grasslands soil microbial communities from the Angelo Coastal Reserve, California, USA - 14_0903_12_20cm (SPAdes) (version 2) | ecosystem: Environmental > Terrestrial > Soil > Grasslands...
CGCCGAGCTCGACGCCGGCAGCTATCCAGTCTACGCCGCGGGCGTCACGCACCGCGGACCGTACAAGAACGGCCCGGGCGAGATCAACGTGCCGGTGGTGATCGGCGGCATGCCGGTCAATCCCGGTGACATCATCGTCGGCGACGCCGATGGTCTCGTCGCCGTGCCGCAGGATCAGGCGGAGCGCGTGCTGGCGTCCGCCAAGTCGATCCTGGAGAAGGAAACGGCGTCGATGAAGCAGATCCTTGCCGGCACCGTCGACCGCAGCTGGGTCGACAAGGCGCTCAAGGAAAAGGGCTACAAAATCTAATCGGGGTCAGAGCCCTATTTTTAATTGGGCTCTGACCCCGATTATTCGTTCTTGGCGCCCGAGGCGCGCACGATCGGGCCCCAGCGGCGGAGCTCATCGGCGACGAAGGCGCTGAACTCCTTCGCATCGAGCCGATTCGGCACGATGCCGTCGTGGCGCAGGCGCGCGCGTACGTCCGAGAGCTCGAGCGCGCGCCGTACCTCCGCGTTGAGCTTGTCGACGATCTCCGGCGGCAGGCCCGCGGGCCCTGACAGCGAGAACCAGACCGTCGCGACGAGATCCGGATAGCCCTGCTCCGCGAAGGTCGGGATATCCGCGTAGTCGGGCAGCCGCTCCGCGGAGCTCAGCGCAAGCGCGCGCGCCTGGCCGCCTTTGATCTGCCCCGCCGCCGTGCTGAGCGTGGTTGAGACAGCATTGATCTGGCCGCCCATGAGATCGGTCACCGCCTGCGAGGCGCCCTTGTACGGCACGTGCACCACGTCGATGCCCGCCAGCCGCTTGAAGTACTCCGCCACGAGCTGGCCCTGGGTGCCCGGACCCGGCGAGCCGTAGGTGAGCTTGCCCGGCTCCTTCTTGGCGAGCGCGACGAACTCCTTCAGCGTCTTCGCCGGCACCGACGGGTTCACGGCGAACACCGCAGGCGGACCGCCGAGGAGCGCGATGTGCGTGAAGTCCTTCAGCGGATCGTACGGCGTGCCGCCGGGCAGGTGCGGCGCGATCACGTGCGAGGCGATGCCCGAGATGACGAGCGTGTAGCCATCCGGCGGGCCCTTGGCGACGAATTCCGAGCCGACGACGCCGCCCGCGCCGGCGCGGTTCTCGACGACGAAGCTCTCCTTCAACTGGTCCGCGAGCTTCTGCGCGATGAGGCGGCCGAGCGTGTCGGCAGTGCCGCCGGGGGCGAAAGGCGCGACGATCTTCACCGGCCGCGCGGGCCAGTCCTGTGCCGCAAGGGTAAAGCTTGCCGTGAGCGCGGCGAGCGCGAAGAGGAATCGGGGCATGTCGCGATTCTATAATCGGCGGCGATGAACGAATGCATCGACATCCACACCCACATCGTGCCGGAGCGCTTCCCGGCGTACGCGGGCAAGGGGCGCGACGTGCCGTGGCCGTCGATGGCGCAGGCGCATGCCTGCCACAAGCACGTGATGCTCTCCGGCAAGATCTACCGCACGGTTTCCGATGGCTGCTGGAGCGTGCCGCGGCGCATCGAAGACATGGGCGCGATGCGCATCACGCGCCAGGCGATATCGCCGATGCCGGAGCTCCTCTCGTACTGGCTGCCGCTCGACGACGCGCGCTCGCTGATTCGCTATCTGAACGACACCATCGCAACGATGCTCGGCGAGGCGCCCGAGCGCTTCGTCGGCCTCGGCGCCGTGCCCCTGCAGGATGTGGATGCCGCCATCCGCGAGCTCGAGTACTGCCGCAAGCTCGGCTTCGCCGGCGTCGAGATCGCGAGCCATGTGAATGGCACCTCGATCGGCGATGCGCGTTTCGAGCCGTTCTTCGCCGCCGCTGAAGCAATGGGCGCGGCAATCTTCGTGCACGCGCTGCGCCCCGCGGGCCAGGAGCGCATCGTCGGACCCTTCTCCGAGCAGGCGGTGTGCTTCCCCGGGGACATCGGGCTCGCCTGCGCTTCCCTGATCACCGGCGGCATCGGCGCGCGCCACCCGCGTCTGCGCGTCGCCTTCAGCCACGGCGGCGGCGTGATGTCGATCCTGCTCGCGCGGCTGGTCCACGCCTGGAACGTGCTGCCGAAGGCGAAAGAGGCGCTGCCCGAGTCCCCGGCCGTGACCGCCAAGCGGTTCTACTACGATGAGCTGGTATTCGATCCGGCGGCGGTGCGCTACGTCATCGCCGCCTTCGGCGCGTCGCAGATCATGGTCGGCAGCGACTATCCGTTCGCGCTCGGCGATCCGCAGCCAGTTAAAACGCTGGAAGCTTCGCTCCTCGACGCGGCGACGCTCGCCGCGATCAGTTCAGGAAACGCGCGGCGCTTTCTCGCCTTGTAACGATCGCGGGCAGCAGCGCGCTGATCGAGCCCCCGAGCACCGCATCGGCCATGCCGTCGTAGGGCGTGGGCTCGGCATTGACGATCACGGTCTTCGCGCCCGCCGAGCGCGCGATGTCGAAAGCGCCCGCGATCGGGTAGACCTGCAGGCTCGTGCCTACCGAGAGGAAGAGGTCGGCCTCGCCCGCCGCCTGCATCGCACGGTCGATCACCTCGGGCAGGAGCTGCTGGCCGAACGAGATGGTGTCGCTCTTGAGGATGCCGCCGCAGTCGCGGCAGTGCGGGTCTTCCTCGCCCGCGCGCACCCGCTCCAGGACGCGCTCCATCGGCCCGCGCATGCCGCAGCCCCAGCACATGAAGCGGCGCATGCTGCCATGCACCTCGATCACGAGCTCGCGCGAGTTGCCCGCGAGCTGGTGCAACTCGTCGATGTTCTGCGTGATGAGCGCGTGGAGCTTGCCTTGGCGCTCGAGCTCCACCAGGGCGAGATGGCCGGCGTTCGGCTTCGCGTTCCACGCGGGATGCTGCAGCCGGCTCTGCCACGAGGCTTTGCGCACCTCGGGATCGGCGAGGTAGTAGTGGATGTTGGAGAGCTTCTCGGCGAGCGGATTCTTGGTCCACACGCCCTGCGGCCCGCGGAAGTCGGGAATGCCGGAGTCGGTGGAAATGCCCGCGCCAGTGAGAACGACGATGCGCCGCGCGGCGGCGACCCAGCTTTTGACTTCCGGCGCCAAGCTACGGCATCTGGATCTTGCCGCCGCCGCCCGCGCCGCCGAGCGGCGGCAGCGGTCCCTGCGGCACGACGATCTGCGAGGCGGCCTGGCGGCGCAGGTCCTGCAATTCCTTCACCGTGCGCTCGATCGCTTCGCGCGCGAGCTGGCCGAATTTGTCCGCCGCTTCCTCGAGCGTCACCGCCGGGATCTCGAAGCCGATCGGCAGCGCGCCCGCGGGCGTCAGCACCTGCGTCTCGCCCTGGTAGATCACGGCGCGCGCGCTGTCGCGCTGGCCGTCCTTCTTTACCGGCGTCAAGCGCCGGATGGTGCCGACGCGCCGGTCGGTGAAGATCTCCTCGAGGAAAAGCGCGTTCGGATCAACCTTGATGTCGTTGGTCGTCTCAGGTTTTGTAGCCATGTCAGTAGGGGTACGGCTCCACGAGCTGCCAGCCGCCGGGGCAATCTGGCACGTAGGGATAGTAGGCAGCGAGCGGCGCGCAGTAGTACCAGTAGGCAACGGGCGCGGCCACGACCGGCGCCGCGTAGTAATAGCCCGGCCAGTAGCCGGGCCAGTAATAGTAAGGACGCGGCCCGACGAAAAAAGTGCCGCCGACGAACACACGCGTGCCACCGTGAAAGTGATGCGCTCCCGCCCGTGCTGGCGCAGCCGCGGGAGCGGAGCCGCCTCCGAAGCCACGGCGGTCAGCCGCGCCGGCATCGAGCGCGCTCGCGAGCGGCACGATCGCGCTGGTTGCGATGGCGAGCCACTTCATGGGCCAAGGATAGCACCGGCTGCCCTGCGGGTATCATCGCGCGCCATGACGTGGTCCATCATCGCGCGCGATGCGACGAGCGGCGCGTTCGGCGTCGCCATCGCGACGCGCTTCTTCGCCGCCGGCGCGCTGTGCCCGCATGCAAGAAGCGGCGTCGGTGCGCTCTCGACCCAGGCGCTGGTCAATCCGTACTACGGAGCCCAAGGCCTCGAGCTCCTGCGCGCGGGAGTCGCGGCGCCCGAAGTGGTCAAGCGCCTGACCGCCCCGGATGAAGGACGCGAGCAGCGCCAGCTCCACGTCATCGACATCGAGGGCCGCATCGGCCAGCACACGGGCACGGCCTGCATCGACTGGTGCGGCGCGCTCGCCGGCGATGGCTATTCGGTCGCGGGCAACATGCTGGCGAACGAACGGGTGCTGCGGGAAACCGCGCGAGCGTATGAGCAAACCAGCGCGCGTCCCTTTGCCGAGCGCTTGATCGCGGCGCTCGTCGCGGGCGAAGCCGCAGGCGGCGACAAGCGCGGCAAGCAGTCCGCGGCGCTCGTCATCCATGCCGGCGAAGACTATCCGCAGCTCGACCTGCGGGTCGACGACCACGCCGAGCCGCTCGCCGAGTTGAGGCGCCTGTACGAAAAGGCGCACGAGCGCTTCATCCCCTATATGCGCTGCGCGCCGAGCAAGGCGCGGCCCTGGGGCATGCTCGATCGCGGCGCCATAGAAGAAGCGATTGCCCGCTACACAAAACCTGCTTGAAGTGCGCGGGCTGCGCACCTCGTTTGACGGCGAGCAGGGCGAGGTGCGCGCGGTCGACGGCGTCGACTTCAGCCTCGCGCGCGGCCGCACGCTCGGCATTGTCGGCGAATCGGGCTGCGGCAAGAGCGTCACCGCGCTCTCGATCATGCGCCTCGTGCCGCAGCCGCCGGGACGCATCGACGCCGGCGAGGTGCTGTTCGAGGGGGTTGACCTGCTGCGGCTGCCCGAAAGCCGCATGCGGAGCCTCCGCGGCGACCAGCTCTCGATGATCTTCCAGGAGCCGATGACCTCGCTCAACCCGGCGTTCCCGGTGGGCGAGCAGATCGCGGAGGCGCTCCTTCGCCATCGGAATGTGAGCAAGCCAGAAGCAAAACAGCAAGCGATCGAGATGCTGCGCCGGGTGCGCATTCCATCGCCCGAGACCCGCGCCGACGACTATCCGCACCAGCTCTCGGGCGGCATGCGCCAGCGCGTGATGATCGCGATGGCACTGGCGTGCAATCCGAAGCTTCTTATCGCCGATGAGCCGACCACGGCGCTCGACGTCACGATCCAGGCGCAGATCCTCGAGCTGATGCGCGCGCTGCGCGAGGAGCTCGGCACCGCGATCATTCTCATCACGCACGACCTCGGCGTGATCGCCGAGCTGGCCGACGACGTGATCGTGATGTACGCCGGGCAGGTGATCGAGCGCTGCAGCGTCGCGCGGCTCTTCGCCGAGCCGCAGCACCCCTACACCATCGGCCTCCTCGGCTCCATCCCGCGACTCGACCTCCAGCAAGAGCGGCTCGCCGCCATCGAAGGCTTCGTGCCCGACGCGCGAGCACACCCGCCCGGCTGCCGCTTCCATCCGCGCTGCCCATTCGCGATCGACAAATGCCGGCACGAGGTGCCGCCGCTCATGGAGATCACGCCGCAGCACGAAGCGGCGTGCTGGCTCGCGCCGCTATGAGTCAGCGCGCATCAACTCCCTTGGTTCGGGCGCGGCGGTTAGTGAAGCACTTCCCCGTGCGCAGCGGCCTCTTCGGCCGCACGCGCGGCGCGGTGCAGGCAGTGGACGACATCAGCTTCGACCTCTACCCGGGCGAGACGCTCGCGCTGGTCGGCGAATCGGGCTGCGGCAAGTCGACCGCCGGAAAGCTGCTCTTGCGCCTTATCGAGCCCACCGGGGGCAAAGTCTGGTTCGATGGCCGCGACCTCTTCTCGCTGCCCGAGCGCGAAGTGCGGTCGCTGCGGGGCGAGATGCAGGTGATCTTCCAGGACCCGTACGGCTCGCTCAACCCGCGCATGACGGTCGGCGCCATGCTCGCGGAGGCCTTGCACTTGCATGGGCTGCACGGCGGACGCGAGCGTGAGCGCGTGACCGAGCTGCTCGGCCTCGTCGGGCTCGCGCCGGAGCACGCCGCGCGCTACCCGCACGAATTCTCGGGCGGTCAACGCCAGCGCATCGGCATCGCGCGCGCGCTCGCGGTCGAGCCGCGCCTCATCGTCTGCGACGAACCGGTGTCCGCACTCGACGTCTCAGTGCAGGCGCAAGTCATCAACCTGCTGCAGGACCTGCAACGGCGGTTCGGCCTCGCCTACCTGTTTATCGCGCACGATCTCGCGGTGGTGAAGCACATCGCCACGCGCGTGGCGGTGATGTACCTCGGCAAGATCGTGGAGATCGCCGACAAGCGCTCGCTATTTGCCGAGCCGCGCCACCCATATACCCGCGCGCTGCTCTCGGCCATCCCGGTTCCCGATCCGGTGCTGAAAAAGGATCGCCTCGTGCTGCAAGGCGATGTGCCGAGTCCGCTCAACCCGCCCTCCGGCTGCCGCTTCCGCACGCGCTGCCCCTGGGCGCGCGAGCGCTGCGCGCGGGAGGAGCCGCGGCTCGGCGGCGGCGTCGCCTGCCACTACTGGCGCGAGCTCGAGCCTTTCCCGGCCGCTTCGCAATTGACGCGCGTCAATGAGAGACTGGCGCGGCTGCAGGCAGCGTTCCAAACGGGAGGAAATCCGGCATGAAATGCCTCGCGCTCATCCTTACTGCTGTTAGCTCATTGGCCGGCGCGCAGACGCTGCGCATCGGCCTCGCCGAGGATCCGGACATCCTCGACCCGACGCTCGCGCGCACCTTCGTCGGACGCATCGTGTTCGCGGGCTTGTGCGACAAGCTCCTCGATCTCGACGAGAAGCTGAACATCGTGCCGCAGCTCGCCACCTCCTACGAATGGTCGGCCGACAACAAGACGCTCACGCTCAAGCTGCGGAGCGGCGTCACGTTCCATGATGGCGAGAAGTTCGACGCGCAGGCGGTGAAGTTCAATCTCGAGCGCCACAAGAGCATGCAGGGATCGAACCGCCGCGGCGAGCTGGCCGTCGTTTCCAGCGTCGACGCGGTCGATCCCTCCACTGTGCGCATCAACCTTTCGGCGCCGTTCGCGCCGCTCCTCGCCGTGCTCACCGACCGCGCGGGCATGATGGTGTCGCCCAAGGCGGCGCAGGCGGCGGGCGAGAAGTTCGGCGCGCACCCGGTCTGCTCCGGGCCGTTCCGCTTCGCCGAGCGCGTGGCGCAGGACCGCATCGTGCTCGAGCGCTTCGCGAACTACTGGAACAAGGATGCGATCCATTTCCAGCGCATCGTCTACCTGCCGATCGTCGACGCCACGGTGCGGCTAGCGAACCTGCGCTCCGGGCAGCTCGACTTCATCGAGCGCCTTGCGCCCTCGGACGTGCCGGCGCTGAAAAGCGACAGCCGCTTCAAGATCGACCGCATCGTCGAGATCGGCTACCAGGGCATCACCATCAACACCGGCAAGAGCGAGCTGGCGCAGAAAAATCCCCTGGGCCGGGACGCGCGTGTCAGGGAAGCGTTCGAGCTCGCGCTCGACCGCGACGCGATCGTGAAGGTCGCGATGGAGGGCGAGGCGCAGGTCGGCAACCAGTGGGTCGCGCCGAACAATCGCTACTACGCGAAGAACGTGCCGATTCCCAAGCGCAATGTCGCGCGGGCGAAGGAACTGCTGAAGCAAGCGGGCGTGACGAATCCCAGCTTCACGCTGATGACGCCGACGACCTCGGATGCGCAGCGCGTGGCGCAGGTGGTGCAGGCGATGGCCAAGGAAGCGGGCTTCGACGTCAAGATCCAGTCTACCGAGTTCGCCACCTCGCTCAACCTCGCCGACAAGGGTCAGTTCGAGGCGTACGTGCTCGCCTGGAGCGGCCGCGCCGACCCCGACGGCAACCTGCAGACCTTCATCGCCTGCAAGGGGCCGCTCAACAGCTCCGGCTATTGCGTGCCCGAGGTCGACGAGGCGATCGAGAAGGCGCGCACCACGCTCGATCCGGCGCAGCGCGCGAAGTACTACGAGGTGGTCGCGACCCACGTGGCGCGCGAGCGCCCGATCATCTACCTCTACCACCGCAACTGGCTGTGGGCGCACAGCGCCAAGCTCACAGGCCTGCGCACGGTGCCCGACGGCATGGTGCGCGTGCAAGGCTTGCAGATGAAGTGAGATGCTGAACTACCTGCTGCAGCGGCTGGCGACGATCGTCCCGACGCTCTTCTTCGTCTCGGTCCTGATCTTCGGGCTGCAGCAGCTCCTTCCCGGCGATCCGGCGATCGCGCTTGCTGGCGAGGACCGCGACCCGAACGTCGTCGCCTTCCTGCGGGCGAAGTTCCATCTCGACGAGCCACTGCCGCTGCGCTACTGGTACTGGCTCTCGGGCGTGCTGCACGGCGATCTCGGCGACTCGGTGCGCATCCAGAAGCCGGTGACCGAGCTCATCGTGGAGAAGCTCCCGGTCACGATCCAGCTCGCGACGATGGCCATCCTGATCGCGCTCGTCATCGGCATCAGCGCCGGCGTCATCTCCGCGGTGAAGAAGGACACCTGGTGGGACTACGCGGCCAACGTCTTCGCGCTGTGGGGTCTTTCCACGCCGAACTTCTGGCTGGGCATCCTGCTGATCCTGCTTTTCGCCGTGCAGCTCGGCTGGCTCCCGGCGTCGGGCTACGTGAGCCCGTTCGAGGATCTGCGGGCCAACCTCGCCGCCATGATCATGCCGGCGTTCGTCCTCGGCAACGCCTTCGCCGCGGTGCTGATGCGCCACACGCGCAGCGCGATGTTGCAGGTGCTCTCCTCCGATTATGTGCGTACCGCACGCGCCAAGGGGCTCGATGAGCGTGTCGTGGTGCTGAAGCATGCGCTGCGCAACGCGCTCATCCCGATCATTACGCTCGGCGCCCTCGGCCTCGGTGAGCTGCTCGGCGGCGCCGTGCTCACCGAGCAGGTGTTCACCATTCCCGGCTTCGGCAAGCTCATCGTCGACGCTGTCTTCAACCGCGACTATTCGGTGGTGCAGGGCGTCGTGCTCTTCACCGCGACGGTGTACATCACGCTGAATCTCCTCGCCGACCTCGCCTACTTCCTCGTCAACCCGCGGCTGCGGCACTGATGGCGGCCGTCCTTTTTCAACCGCTGGAAGTCACGCCGCGCCGGCGCGCCTGGCGCCGTCTCCTGCGCCGCGGTGGCGCCATGTTCGGCCTCGGCGTGGTGCTCTCTTTCGTGCTGCTCGCTCTGCTCGCTCCATGGCTCGCACCCTACGACCCGGTAGCGACGAGCTGGAGCGCGGTGCGCCACGCCCCGGGGAGCGCGTATCTCTTCGGCGCGGACGAGCTCGGCCGCGACGTGCTCTCGCGCGTCATCTGGGGCACGCGCGCATCGCTCCTCGCCGGCGTAGTGTCGGTCTCGATTTCCCTCGCCCTCGGCGTGCCGATCGGGATGCTTGCCGGCTACCTCGGCCGCTGGGTCGACGCGCTCATCTCGCGCATCACTGACGCCATGCTCGCCTGCCCGTTCCTGATCCTCGCCATCGCGCTCGCCGCCTTCCTCGGCCCGAGCCTCAGCAACGCCATGATCGCCATCGGCATCTCCGCCACACCGATTTTCATTCGCCTGACCCGCGCCCAAGTGCTGGCCGCGAAGGCGGAGGACTACGTCGAAGCGGCGCGCGCGCTCGGCAACCCGCACTGGCGCATCGCGCTGCGGCACATCTTTCCGAACATCGTCGCGCCGCTGATTGTGCAGGCGACGCTCGCCATCGCCGCGGCGGTGATCGCGGAAGCGAGCCTTTCGTTTTTGGGGTTGGGACAACAGCCTCCAGCACCGAGCTGGGGCAGCATGCTCAACACCGCGCGCAACTATGTCGACCAAGCGCCGTGGATGGCGATCTGGCCGGGGTTGTCGATTTTCCTGCTGGTGCTTTCGTTCAACCTGCTGGGCGACGGCCTGCGCGATGCGCTCGATCCGCGCCACAAATAATCGGGGTCAGAGCCCTATTTAACGCCATCAGCCGCGGCGAAGCCCGAGTAGCCCCGAGCGTAAGATTAGGCCGTGGCCGCGATCACCATAACACCGCTCTCACCGTGCGTCGGCGCGGAAATCGGGAACATCGATCTCAGGGAGCCGCTCTCACAGGACGAGGTCAGCACGCTCAAGGACGCGTTAGGCAAGTATTGCGTCCTCTTTTTCCGCGACCAGCCGATCGATCTCGCGGCGCACCGCCGCTTCGCGCAGTACTTCGGCGAGCTGCACATCCACGTCGGCGGCGAAGGCACGGCCTCGAAGCCGGATCCGAACTACCCTGAAGCCCGCGTGCAGCACTTCGACCGCAACTCGAAGCGCGTCTCGGGCGAGGTGTGGCATACGGACCAGTCGTGCGCTGCTATTCCGCCGATGGCGAGCATCCTGCACCAGACCATCATTCCGCCCGACGGCGGCGGCGACACGCTCTTCGCCAGCATGTATGCGGCGTACGACGCGTTTTCGGATCGGATGAAAACCTACCTGACCGGGCTCAGCGCCACGCACGATGGCAACAAGCTCTTCGACAAGGGCACGAAGACGGTGTACCCGATCAGCTCGCACCCCGTGATCGCCGTGCATCCGTGGACCGGTAAGAAGCTCCTTTACGTGAACCGCGGCCAGACCACGCACCTCAACGACATCCCGCGCGAGGAGAGCGACGCCATTCTTGGCTTCCTGTTCCAGCATATCGAGAACCCCGAGTGGCAGATGCGCTTCCATTGGCGCGAG
>Ga0209577_10006695_pt1 | contig 10641 bp, 11 predicted proteins | sample GraSoiAngelo_109_FD_185874 | JGI IMG/M metagenome (GOLD analysis project Ga0209577, IMG submission 185874) | Grasslands soil microbial communities from the Angelo Coastal Reserve, California, USA - 14_0903_12_20cm (SPAdes) (version 2) | ecosystem: Environmental > Terrestrial > Soil > Grasslands...
CGCCTGTCGGGGATCGAGGCGTTCTCGCAGCGGCTGCTGTACGCGCGCGGCGATCTGGACCTGGCCGTCGGCTTTGAGGGCCTCTTTCACCGGCCCGACGGCCGCCCGCCGCTGCTGCGCGTGCACGACGTCAAGTTCTCCGGCGGCCAGATCTCGACTCTGACCATGGGCTCGGGGCCCGACGTGCTCCTCCTGCACGGGCTCGGGAGCACCAAGGCCTCGTTCTTCGACACCGCCGCCTACCTGAGCCGGAGCTACCGGGTCCACGCGGTCGACCTGCCCGGCTTCGGGTCCTCCTCGAAACCGCCGCTCGCGCCGTATTCCCCGCGCTACTTCGCCGAGTCGGCCGTGGAGGTGCTGGACGCCCTCGACATCGACCGCGCCCACGTGGTCGGCAACTCGATGGGCGGGCGCGTGGCGATCGAGGTCGGTCTGCGCTTCCCCGAGCGGGTCGGCGGCCTGGCCCTGCTGTGCCCCGCGGTCGCCTTCATCAAGCGCAACCTCCACCCCGTCGTCCGCCTGCTGCGGCCCGAGCTCGGGCTCCTGCCCCACCGCTTCCGGCGGGCGACCGTGGCCGCGCAGTTCTGGAGCCTGTTCGCGGATCGCGACCTGGTCGACCCGAGCATGGCCGACATCGCGGTGGACGAGTTCCAGCGGATCTACATGTCCGCCGGCGCGCGCTTCGCGTTCCTGACGGCGGCCCGGAACCTCTACCTCGAGCCGCCCTTCGGGCGCCGCGGATTCTATCCCCGCCTGGCCGAGCTCGACGTGCCCAGCCTGTTCGTGTGGGGCTCTCACGACAGGCTCATCCCGACCGGCTTCAAGCGCCACGTGGCCCAGTGGCTGCCCAGCGCCGAGCACATCGTGCTCCACGACTGCGGTCACGCCCCCCAGGTCGAGCGCCCAGAGCAGACCAACGGCGTGCTGGGCAGGTTCTTCGCCCGCGCCGACGCGCTGCGCCGGGTCGCGCCGCCGGTCGCGCCCGCCAAGCGGGCGGCCTGAGCGCGGGCAGGCCCCCCGGGGCGCGCCGGACGAGCGGGCGCCCTAGACTTCGGCCCGCCAATGGAGGAGACGACCAGAGCGGCCGCCGTCTCGCCCAACGGTCATCGCGAGGAGGCGCTAACCGACGTCTCGGCCGCCGCCGACGCCGCGCCCCCCGACCGGGGCCTGATCGAGCGACTGGTGCGCGGAGTGGCGCGCCAGGTCCAGAGCCGGATCCCGGTGGCCGACCTCGACGAGCGCGACCCCGACTACATCCGGGAGAACCTGCCCGGCCTGTGGCTTTTGGCCAGCATCTACTTCCGGGGCGAGGTGCGGGGGCTGGGCAACATCCCGGATTCCGGGCCCGTGCTGCTGGTCGGCAACCACTCCGGGGGGAACCTCACCCCCGACACCGGCGTCTTCACGCTGGCCTTCAGCGCCTACTTCGGTGTCGAGCGCGCCTTCTACCAGCTGGCCCACAACCTCGTGCTGTCCATGCCCGGGCTCTCGTTCCTGCGGAAGTTCGGGACCGTCGCGGCATCTCCCGAGAATGCCGAGAAGGCGCTCGAGGACGGGGCGGCGCTGCTGGTCTACCCGGGCGGAGACTGGGAGGTCCACCGCCCCATCTGGGAACGCCACCGCGTCGACTTCAACCGCCGCAAGGGCTTCATCCGGCTGGCCCTGGAGCAGAAGGTGCCGATCGTGCCCGTGGTCTCGATCGGGGGCCAGGAAACGGCGATCTTCCTCTCCCGCGGGGAGACCCTGGCGCGGGTGCTGATGCTCGACCGGCTGTTCCGGCTGAAGGTGCTGCCGATCTCGATCGCCCCCCCGTGGGGCCTGAACATCGGCGACATGCTGGGCCACATCCCGCTGCCGGCGAAGATCACGATCGAGGTGCTGCCCCCCATCGAGCTGCGCGAGGAGTTCGGCGAGGACCCGGACGTGGACGAGATCTACGAGCATGTGATCCGCCTCATGCAGGAGACCCTCGACGCGCTGGCGGCGGAGCGCCAGCTGCCCTTCGTCGGCTGAGTCCGGCGGCGGGGCGAGCAGATCAGACCGCGATGAGAGTCCAGGCCCAGATCGAAGTCTCGGCTCCGCCCGAGCTCGTGTGGGAGATGGTCACCGACCCCTCGCGCTACCTGCACTTCATGGCTGGCCTGACCAGGTGGGAGGTGGTGAGCAAGTCGCCCCGCGGCCTGGGCGCCCGCTACCGCATGCTGATGCAGGTGAGATCGGCCGAGGTCGGGGGGCTGATCGAGGTGGTCGAGTGGGATCCGCCCTGCGACCTGGCCTGGACATCGGTGACCGGGCTGGACCAGCGTGGACGCTGGCGACTGCGCGAGCGCCCGTTCGGCAGGACCCATGTGGAGTTCCGGCTCTCCTACGGGGTGGTGGGAGCGGGGATCCTGGGCTTGGTTGCCGAGCGGGTGGCCGCCCCCACGGTGCAGGGACACCTGCGGCGCTCGCTGCACCAGCTCAAGCGCCAGGTGGAGCACGAGCAGCTGCGGGCGCTGGCTGCGGAGCGACGGGGCAAAAGCAGGGTGGCATGAACCGGCTGTTGGCGCTGTTGCTGGCCGTGATCGGCGTGATCCTCTTGGTGGTGGCGGTGATCTACTTCGTCGACTCGGCCCATTCGCTGCCGTCCTTCATCCCCGGACACATCGCCAAATCAACGGCGACGGCACACCGCTGGAAGCGCGGCGTCGCCGCGGCGGTCGTCGGGGTGATCGTGCTGATCCTGGCTGCGCTGGCCGCCCGGCCGCGGCCGCCTCCGGCGCCTCCGGCGCCGGCCTGAGCAGGCTCAGCGGGGCGAGCTTCCTCTCAGCGGGGGAGGTGCGCCAGCCGGGCCACCGCCAGGGCCGCCACCCCCTCGCCGCGCCCCACGAAGCCCATTCCCTCGCCGGTCGAGGCCTTGACGTTGATCCGGGCCACCGACGTACCCAGGGCCCCGGCGAGCCGCTCGCGCATGGCGGCCTTGTGGCCGCTCAGCCGGGGGCGTTCGATCAGGACGGTGCTGTCGACGTGCTCGACCGCGATCCCCCGGTCCGCCAGCTCGGTCACCACCGCCCTCAGCAGCTCGAGCGAATCGGCGTCCCGATAGCGGGGATCGGTATCCGGGAAGCGCTCGCCGATGTCCCCAAGACCGGCCGCCCCCAGGAGGGCGTCCATGATCGCGTGAGTGAGAACGTCCGCGTCGGAATGCCCCGCCAGGCCCAGCTCGCCCGGGATCTCGACCCCGCCCAGGACGAGCCGCCGGCCCGGCTCCAGCCGGTGGGAGTCCCAGCCCAGGCCGATCACCCGATCGGCTCCAGGTGCCCGACGATCCGCCCGTGGAAGTCCCGGCCCAGGCCGATCACCCGATCGGCTCCAGGTGCTGGACGCGAGCCTCGAACACCGACAGCTGCGTGACTCCCAGACCGTCCAGCAGCTCGAGCGCCTGCTCGTAGCGATCCCCGATCTGGCCGGGCCGGTGGGCGTCGCTGGACAGGGCCACGGCGCAGCCCGCCTCCAGGCACATCTGCAGGAACGCAGGGGCCGGATAGATCTCCGCCGCGGGCTTGCGCAGCCCGGCGGTTGACACTTCGATCGCGAGCTGGGACTCGACGATCCCGTCCATCGCCAGCTCGTAGTAGCGGCGCGGGTCCCCCTCCGGCCGCGGTCGCCCCGCTCCCCACACCTTGACCAGGTCGGGGTGGGCGAGGATGTCGAACAGGCCGCTGCGCGCCGCCTCGCCCAGGGTCTCGAAGTAGCCGCGCCACACCGCCTCGGCGCTGGAGCTCCGCTCCCAGACGTCATAGTCGGGATGATCGACCGCGCCGTCGCTGAGAAAGTGAACCGAGCCCACGACGTAGTCGAAGGGGTAGGCCTCGAGCAGCGATGCGGTGCGATCCTCGCGCCCGGGCACGAAGTCGGCCTCGACGCCGAGGCGCAGGTCGGTCTCGCCGGTCACGAAGTCGCAGTAGGCCTCGAGGTCGTCGACCGCGTTCTCGCGCCAGAACGGGTGCTGCCAGACATCGAGCGCCTGGCGGAAGCGGTAGATGTGCTCGGAGACACCCAGCTCGGCGATCCCGCGCTCCTGGGCCACGGTGCGGTAGCGATCGACGTTCTCGACGGTGAAGTGATCCTGCGCCCGGGCGTCGAGGTCGTCCGGGCGCAGGTGCAGGTGAAGATCGGTCAGCACAGCGGGCGCCGCGCGCGGCGCGGCGAGTCCGTCAGGCCCCGTTGCGCGACCGCCCGGAGACGATCGTCCCGTAGCTGAGGGGCCCATGCACGTGGGTGGGCACGACCGGCCACTGGCGCCGGCGCGACACCAGCTCCGACGAGGGCAGGACCTGCTTCCAGCGCGGGTCGCCGTGAGATGGATCGGCCAGCGTCTTCTCCTTGACCATCGAGTCGTACTGATCGATCGAGTCCTCGAGCGTGTTGGCGTTCGGGCACACCTCGCGGCCGAAGTACCGCGCGTACTGGCGCACCCCCGGGATCTTGGACAGGTCGGGCTGCCAGTTGTCCGACGAGACGCCGTTCTCGGAGGACACCCAGACGCCGTCGGGGGTGTTGAGCACCAGCGAGTGGTTGCCGTCGGTATGGCCCGGGGTATGGACGATCGACACTCCGGCCCCCAGCTCGATGTCCCCATCGAGCAGCACGAGCCGCTCGGGGTCGACGCCGTCGAGGCCGCCTTCGACATACCAGGCCCACTGCATCGGGTGCATCGACTCGAGCGTTCCGACCTCCTTGCGATGCACCAGCAGCCTGGCGTTGGGGAAGTGGGGCAGGATCAGGCGCGGATCCTGGACATGGAGGTGGTCGAAGCTGATGAAGTCCACCTCCTCCGGCCTGACTCCGGTGGTCTCCAGCGCCCTCTCGGGCACCGTGTACTGCTGGTAGAAGACCTTCTCGAGCGCCTTGTAGATCGGGTTGTGCTCGCCGCGCTGCACCATCTGCGCGTAGAAGGGCGCCTCGGCCGACCCGTCGGGCTCGGTCGGCTCCCACACGAGCGTCCGCGGCTCCCCGGCGAAGTCCTCGTACTGCACCACAACCATGCGGTTGGTGATCGACACGTACGGGTTCGGCGTCTTGGCCGCGCCGTGGAAGGCGAACTGGGTGAGATAGGGCGCGGTGGCGATGTCCACGGACCTCACCCCCAGCACCTGGCCCTGGGTCTTGAAGCGCTGCCGGTACTCCTCGGCGGCGCCGCGGATGGCCTCCAGGCGCTTGCCGCGCGGCCAGATCTCGAACAGGCCCTCGAACTCGGGGATGGTCCGGAAGCCCAGCTCCTCGTGCTGTGCGCTGCTCACCGTGGTCGCCACTGCCGGGCCTCCTCTGGTCTCTGGTTCACGCGCAGTAGAGCGTACTCGGCGCCCGTCTCATTCCGGCGCCGCGCCGTATCGTGGCCCGAGCAGGAGCTCGGCCAGGCTCATATCGACGGAGGTGGTCACCTTCAGGTTCTCCGGCGGGGCGGCGACGATGCGCACCGAGCCGCCGTCGCGCTCCACCAGCCAGGCATCGTCGGTGGCCGCGGCCAGCTCGTGCGCCGGGCGGTCGAGCGCCCGCTCCAGCGCCTCCCGCCGGAAGGCCTGCGGGGTCTGGACCGACCACAGCGACTCCCGGTCCAGGGTCTGGCGCACGAGCCCGTCGCCCCCAGCCCGCTTGATCGTGTCGGTGACGGGCGCCGCGGCGATGGCTGCGTCCACGCCCCCGAGGGCGCCCAGCACTGCCTCGATCAGCTCCGGTGTGACCAGGGGCCGGGCCGCGTCGTGGACGAGCACGTGATCGCCGGGCCCGGCGGCCCCGAGGGCGGCGCGGACCGATGCCGAGCGGGTGGCGCCCCCCGGGACGCCGATGGTGCCGCTGGGCGCCTGTCCGCCCGGCGGGAGCGCGACGACAATCCGCGTCACCGCCGGGACCGCACGCAGCGCGTCGATGCTCCACTGGATCATGGGCTTGCCGGCCACGGGCAGGAACGCCTTGGGGGTGGCCGAGCCCAGGCGCTCTCCCCGTCCCGCGGCCACAACCAGGGCGAGCGCCATCAGCGTGCCGCCCCGGGCGGTGGCGAGGTGAGTAGGACCGAGCGCACGCAGCCCCCCCGCGCAACCCCCGGGGCCGCGTGCGCCCGACGCCTACTTGCTGGCCGCGACCTTGCCGTTCGCCGAGGTGGCGAGCAGCTCGTCGAGGTAGGCCTCAGCCTCGTCCTCGTCCTTGTCGAGCGCGTACATGAGCTCGGAGGCCAGGATCTTCTTCGCCCGGGTGAACATCTGCTTCTCGCCGGTGGACAGCCCCTTTTCGGACTCCCGCAGGGCCAGGTTCCGCACCACCTCGGCGAGCTCGTAGATGTCGCCCGTCTTGATCTTGTCCCGGTTGTGCTTGAAGCGACGGTTCCAGTTCTTGGGCATCTCCGAGACATCGTCCTGTAGGACGTTGAGCACCTTCTTGACCGTCTCCTCGTCGATCACGCGGCGCAGACCGGCCACGGCCGCGTTCTCGCAGGGGACCATGACGGTCATGTCGTTGTGGAGGATCTTGATGGTGAGGTACTCCCGCTTCTCACCGAAGACCTCCTTCTTCTCCTTCTTGAGGACCTTGCCCGCTCCGTGATGGGGGTAGACGACGTTGTCACCCAGCTCGAACTCGATGAACTCGGGCTCGGGACGGGCGTCAAGGTCCTCCTCGTGCTTCTCTTGGATTGCCTGTGGAATGGCTGTTTCCTCCTTGTCCTCTGCCGGCAAGGCCGGAACGGCTTCAGGTTTGCAGGTAACGATCCACGAGGTTGATCTCCTGCAGCCGGCGAAGGCCCTCGCGGATGTCCTTCGCACGGATCTCCCCCACTCCCGGCACGGCCTCGAGCTCCGCGTCCGTCGCGGCGAGCAGCTCGTCGAAGCCCCCGAACTCGTTGACGATCTCCGTCACCACGAGCCTCGGCAGCCGCGGGACGCGGCCCAGGATCCGGTAGCCGCGAGGGGCGACCGGATAGTCAAGCGTGTTGACCTTGCGGTCGAAGCCCAGCAGCTCGGCCATGCTCCCGAAGTCGAGCAGGTCCTGGTGGGGCAGGCGGCCGACCTGATCCAGCGCGACGGCGAAGGCCCCGTCGCTGTGCTCGGACAGGTAGTCCTGCACCAGCGCCGCCTTCTCGCTCGCCGTCCCCACCATCGTCTCCTCGAGCTGCATCTCGATGAGACGGCCCTCGGTGCCCAGCTCGACGATGTGGCGCTCGATCTCGACCGCCATGCGGGTCACGAGCTCGGAGCGCTGGAGCACGGTGAGCACGTCGTGGAGCGTGGCGCCGCCCTCGAACTCGAGCGCGGTCAGGCGGGTGGAGACCTGGTCGAGGCGGGTGCGGTACTTGTCGAGGGTGGCCAGGGCCTGATTCGCCTTGGCCAGGACGACGGGGATGTCCTCGAGGATGTACTTGGTCCCCCCGATGTAGAGGGAGACGACCTCCCGCCGCTGGGAGATGGCGATCACGAGCGCGTCGGTCTGCTTGGACACGCGTTCCGCGGTGCGGTGCCGGGTGCCGGTCTCCGAGGAGAGGATCGTGGGATCCGGCATGAGCTGGACGTTGGCCATCACGATCCGGGTGGCGCTGGAGTTGAGCGAGATGGCCCCGTCCATCTTGGCCAGCTGGTAGAGCAGGGCCGGGCTGTAGTCGATATCAAGCTTGATTCCACCCGAGTACATGAAGCTCAGATCCTCGTGCTCGCCGATCACGATCAGACCGCCCGTTCGCGCGTGGAGGATGTTGTCGATCCCCTCGCGCAGGGCGGTCCCCGGAGCGACCATCTCCAGAGCCTTGACCAGCTGTGGCTCCTGCCGCCCCTCGAGATCGATGGCTTCTTCGGGGGAACGGGAGGGCATTGGAGACCCCCAATTCTAGGGCATTTAGGCCTGTTTTAGATCCGCCACCGGCGTCCGCGAGGCGCCGAAACGCGCGGGGGCGGGCTCCTGCGAGGCGCGGGGGCGGGCTCCTGCGAGGCGCGGCGGCGGGCCCCTGCGAGGCGCGGGGGCGGGCTCGTGGGAGGCGCGGGGATGGGCTCTACCGGCCAGTAGCGAGCATCACCGGCGGGCCACCCGGCGCCCCAGCGCCAGCCAGCTCGGATAGGCGCAGAACAACGCCACGGCGAGGGCATCCAGCGCGGGGCGCCGGCGAGGCTCGGGGCCCGAGGAGAGCCCCGACCGGAGCATGAAATCGCGTCCCGACGAGGCCCGGAAGGCGCGCCAGATCGCTCCCGTCCCCGGCAGGTTGAGATACAGCGCCGCCGACACGCCGACGACGACCCCGAGCGCCGCCCGCGTCGCCGCCCGCGCCGTCCGCTCGTCCGGGGCCAGGCGCTCTATGGCGGCGCCGGTGGCGACGAGCATTGGCGGGTCGAGCAGGAAGCTCATGGCTTGGACCAATCGTACGGGCTCACGTATGGTGGCCCCATGTCGGCGCTTGGCGGCCTGTCCGCGGCGATCCTTCCCCCCGAGCTCGGGGGGCCCGACCCTGCGGCGATGGAGCTCCTGCTGGCCAGCCATCTCAGCCGGATGCCGCCGCTGACCCGAGCCGGAGTTCGCATCGGCGCGACCGCACTGGACTGGGCGCGTACGAACAGGCCACTCGCTGCGCGCGCTCGAGCCCGATCGCCGGGCCTCGCTCCTGCGGGGAGTGGCGGGCGTGCACCCGGGCATCGGGATCGCCGTTGAGGGCCTGAAGGGCCTGGTCGCGCTCGTCCACGGAGCCGACTCGCACGCCGACTCGATGCGCGCCCGCGCAGGCGCCCGTCCACCCGCGCGCCCCGATCCCCACCTGGAGGTGACGCCGGCCGCCGAATGCGACAGCACGACCCGCTGCGACACCGTGGTGGTGGGATCGGGTGCGGGCGGAGCGCTCGCCGCGCTCGCGCTGGCCCGCGCCGGCCACTCGGTCCTCATCGTCGAGGAGGGCAGGCGGTGGTCGGTGGCCGACTTTCGCCGGCGCCACCCGCTCGAGCGCTTCGGCGAGCTCTACCGCGACGGGGGGACGACCATCGCCCTGGGCCGTCCTCCGATCGCGCTGCCGATCGGGCGCGGCGTGGGCGGGACCACGCTCGTGAACTCGGGTACCTGCTACGTGCCCCCCGCCGCCGTCCGCCGGGCCTGGCAGGCCGGCGGCGTGAGGCTGGCCGAGCCCGAGGCGCTGGAACGGCGCCTGGACGAGGTGCGGGCCCTGCTCGAGGTCGCGCCGGTGCCGGCGGGCGTGATGGGGCGAAACGGGGAGCTGGCTCTGGCCGGGGCCCACGCCCTGGGCTGGCGTTCGGGCCCGCTGCAGCGCAACGCCCCCGGCTGCGGCGGGTGCTGCCAGTGCTCGATTGGTTGCCCGCGCAACGCCAAGGCCGGGGTTCACCTCAACGCGCTGCCGGCCGCCTGCGCCGCGGGGGCGCGGATCGTCAGCGAGGGCTGGGTCGAGCGCCTGCTCGTCGTGGACGGGCGGGCGCGAGGGGTGCTCGTCCGCGCCTTCGGCGGTCGTCGCCTGCGGATCGAGGCCGCGCGCGTCGTGGTGGCGGCGGGGGCGACCGAGACGCCGCCCCTCCTGCGGCGAAGCGGGCTCGGACGCCACCCGGCGCTGGGACGCCACCTCTCCATCCACCCGGCGGTGGGGATCGCCGGCCGCTTCGCCGAGCCCGTCGTGGCCTGGGAGGGAGTGCTGCAGAGCGTCGGCATCGAGGAGCTGCACGACGAGCGCGGGATCCTCATCGAGGCCACCTCCACGCCGCCGGGCATGGGCTCGCTCGTGCTGCCCGGGATCGGGGAGCCGCTGCTGCGCGAGATCGAGGCCGCTCCGCACCTGGCCACGCTGGGCGCCATGGTGGCCGATGGATCGGTGGGACGGGTGATCGGGCGGCGCCGCGGCGCGACGCTGATCTGGTATCCGCTCGCCCGGGAGACCGCGGCGCGGCTGGTCGAGGCGATGGTCGCGATGGCCCGGGTCCTGTTCGCCGCCGGCGCGCACGAGGTGATCACGGGCGTGCCCGGCGTGCCCACCCTCGCGCCGGAGGACGACGCCGGCGCCAAGCTGCGGGCGGTCGATCCGCGCCTGCTCCATCTGGCCGCGTTTCACCCCGTGGGAACCGCGCGCGCAGGCGGAGAAGCGCGAAACAGCCCGGTGGACCCCGACGGCCGCCTGCGCGGCGCTCGCGGGGTGTGGGTGGCCGACGGCTCGATCCTGCCCAGCTCGCCCACGGTGAACCCGCAGATCTCGATCATGGCGCTGGCGCTGGGCGTGGGCGAGAACGCCAGCCGCGAGTAGGGACGGTCAGACCGGTTCGGGCTCCGGCTGGCGCGCACCCAGCGGGGCGGGGGGCGCCTCCACGGCCGCCCGGCGCCGGGCACGACCCGGGAGCGCGAGCCGCAGCGCATCCCGCAGGGTGGCGGCCTCCTGGACGCCGGCGCCCGCCCCCCAGGGGCAGATCACTCGCCCCAGCCCGAAGCGCCCGGCCTCGGCCACGCGCCGCTCGGGATGGGCGACGGAGCGCACCTCCCCGGTCAGGCCGAGCTCGCCGAAGCACGCCAGCGGGCGCGCGCGCTCCCGCTCGGCGGCGGCGGCCCCGTTGCGCGCCTCGCCCCCACCCCCAGCAACCACACCGCGTGCCGCGCTCGCCACCGCCAGGGCGATGGCCAGGTCCGCCCCGGGCTCCTCGACCC
>Ga0209577_10006696_pt1 | contig 10639 bp, 6 predicted proteins | sample GraSoiAngelo_109_FD_185874 | JGI IMG/M metagenome (GOLD analysis project Ga0209577, IMG submission 185874) | Grasslands soil microbial communities from the Angelo Coastal Reserve, California, USA - 14_0903_12_20cm (SPAdes) (version 2) | ecosystem: Environmental > Terrestrial > Soil > Grasslands ...
GTCCCATTGCCAATCGTCATTGAAAGTCAGGCCCATGCGTAAACACAATCGCGCAATTGCTCGGTTTTTCGGCAAGTCTCTGGCGAGCAGGAGCAGCCAGGCGATCAAAATGAACGCCCCAACAAGCACATGCAGTCCCGCCCATCGGGCGACTCCGAAACGGGCTATACCGAAAGCCGCCAGCGAACTAAAACCGAGCAAGGACGAACAGAGAATTGCGACGCTGATAGGTTTTCGGAAGACTTTGTCAAAAGCAATCAGCACTGCGATTGTCATAGACAATGCGAGCCAGCCGCCAAAACTTCCCGCCGCAAAGGTTGCTCGACCAACTCGATAAGGAAGCGCAATCAAATGCAGCGCAACGGGGACGATAAAGAGTACGACGAAAGAGATCGCAATCAACTTTTGAATCCTCAGCAAGAGCCTTTCCTTGCTTGGAACTTCTTCTCCGTCCGGGAGACGGGGAAAAGATTCAACGGAATCGATTGATTGCATCCACCAATTGCGAGTAGCCATCCATACTAAAGCGACGCTCGCTGTGGCTATGGCATTCAATTGCAGTGAGTTTGCGAGGACGGTTCGCGTCATCAAGCCGTTGTGCGCGGTGACTGAAACCAGATGGACGACATTAACGGTAACGTTGACGACGAGACCGGCGGCGAAGGCAAACGCCGGCGATCGCTTGTGCACCGCGTGAATTGCCAAAGCCGCCGCCGCGAAGATCAACGGGAAGCCATACAATGCAACGGCGCCCATCGTGAGAAAGATTCCAGCTTGCGGGCCACGCGCGGGAATGTAGTTAATGTCGTCCACAACCACGGACAGTGTCAGCAGAAACAGCGGCACGAGCGTGATGAAAAGCAAGACGGCACGAATCGTTGCAGCCCGCCCACTCTGTCCAGCTTGTCCATTTTGTCCATGCCGCGGGAATCTCCAGAACGCCACCGAAACGACGACCAGAAAGATCGCTACAGACCAGCGCATTACCGAGGCCGTTGCGAATTCTGGTTCAAATCTTCCAGCCAGGAGCGGACAGACGGTCCAGATAATTATCAGCGAGCCCAACGCGAACGTGCCGCGACGACGCTCCCAGAAATTTCCAACCATCACGACCAGAAGAATCGCCAACAGAGTCCATGAACCGTTTCCGTAGATTAGGGAGTGGGAGAAACCTGCAAGGTCAAATATAGTTGGAGTTCGCGTCGCATTTGTAAGTTCCTTGCTAATCCCGGTCAGCGATCCAAACATCGCCAGCATTGCAAATCCGATCACCAAAACGCCGGCCAGAAGATGATCGAACGCAATGGGAAGACTCAGACTTTGCTTGAACGGTTCGAGCCAACTGCTGCGCTTAACTTTGCCGATTTCGTGGTTACTCGCTGGTTCCAGTTTGCCGCGCGCGATGATCCTAATCGCGATCCATCCCAGGCAAATCAAACCCAGCACACTTCCCTGAATCTGCAAAGCCCACGGATGCAGCCAAGCGTTCGACTGATACGCGTACCATTCAAAGCGTTGCAGGAAGGATTTAGTAGACAGCAGTGCGCCGAAAACGAGGGTCAGCTGAAATGCGGTGAAGAAGATCGTTGCGCGACCGAGGATGAGCAGGCCCAGCCAGATCGCAGCCAGCCAGAACGCACGCGTGGCGAGCAAAGATGCCGGCTCAAACCCTTTCGAGGTTATTTCAAACAGGAGAAAGAACGTCGCGATAACTGAAGCCACAACCGCGCACCTTTGCAGCGGCGCCCGGAACAAACGCTCGAGTTCCAACTTGCCGTAGCGCGTCGCCACCAGCGCGCCGGCGGTCGCAGCAGCGGCAAAGAGCAACCAGCTCGCCTGCCAAGGAAAGCGCAGGGAGAGCAGCGACACGCTCGTTTGCGCAGCGGCTAAGAGCAACAATATTGCTGCGATCCAAGTAAAGGCGACGAACTTTTCACGCCATGCAAACCAGAACGCGCCGGCTGCATAGAGGACGAGAATGAAAGTAACGCGATGCGGATCGCCGGCGACTCCCACACCATGTAAGGTGACTAGCAGCAAGCTGACAATGGCAACCCCACAAGCTGCGAAAAGATACGAAAACGCATCGCGTTGCCGTCCCTTTCTTCTCAACCATTCGTTCGTCACTGTGAACAGTACAAACGGAATGATTAAGCCTCTTCCGGTGGTCACGCTGTTGGTAACTTTCAGCAACGAAGTAACCTGCAAGTTTTGCCACGGCACATGACCTGCGATTACATGAGCAGCGACGATATAACCGAGCGTCAGAGAACCGGCGGCAAAGATGTGGGCCGGCGGTAAGTCAAGATAGATCGCGATCGCCGTAAACACCGCAAAGTTGAGCAGCGCCGCCGGCACAACGCTCGCGGGATTGGGCCAGGCTAAAATCATTCCTGCGAGCACAATCACCATTCCCAAGAGTGCAATGCTCGTTCCGACCATCCGAGCTATCGCCAATTCCTTTTGCTTTACTTTGCGCCAAAGCAAAGCGCCGCAAGCCAAGATAGGCATCCCGCCCAACGTCACCAGCGGCGCCAAATGCATCATCGACATTCCGACCGGCCCCGCCCGATAAAGCAAAAGTCCGAATGGAAGCGCCGCAGCGAACGTGCCGGCCCCGAGAGTGATGAAGATTTCGTTACTCTCACCTTCATCAATCTCCGAGTCAGCCAACGCCCGCCGTAACATCCACGAGATCGCGGCCGAGTAGCAAGGATCGGAAAAGGCTCCGAGCGCGAACAACAATCCGGGTGAATTATCGGGCGCGGCGAAATGGCGAATCAGCAGTTGGCCCGTTGACGACGCCAGCACACCGGCCGCGAGCAAATGCGGCCAAGATGAAGTGATTACGCGGCCCGCAAAATATAGCAGGCAGAGAAAAATCGCCGGCCCAATTAATTCACTGCCAATCACCAGCGCGTTCGAGGGAGCGGTGCTCCCGGAGACGGCGGCGATTGCCAGAAAGTTGAGCGGCACCAGAAGCGTTGCGATCGTCAGGATGCCGCGGCTGGTCGTCGGCAACTTCCAACGGTGCTCAGTGTAAAAGCCCACGCCGAATAAAGCCGCGGTTACCGTCGTGAAGATCAAGAACTTCAGAACCGGAACGCGTGAAATCTGCGCCCACAAACTAATGACCAATGCCGTAGAACAGCCCACGATCAAAATCCCGCCAACGATCTCGCCCCAGCGAATATTGCTCTGCTCCATGAACGACGCGAGCACTTCGGCGAAGGGCTTCCGCGGCGGCTTTAATACGGGCGCGGGATGGATGTGTTCGTCTGAATCTTTCGCCCAGGCGCCAAACTGCGGCGCGGCTCCGGCGGACGAGGTCGTCTGAGGAGTTGCGGGAATTGCGAATGGGGAGGAACCGGCTTTCTCCTTTTCGCTAGGCCCCGGCGGCGCGACATCCGGTTTGATTGGTGGCGCAACTCCAGAAGTACGTAGGTCAGGTATAAACAGCGACGGTTGTCTCGCGGCCCCCGGACGGCCGTGTGGAAAGAGAAGTTGTTCGCGCTCACTGTCGATCTTTGTTTTGAGTACGCGAAGATTCAATTCATCCAACGCTCCAGCCTGATGCAGACGCTCCAACTGACGAAGCGTGCTAACCAGTTCGCGAAGTTGTTCTTCCTGTGCCAGAGTTAAACGAATCGCTCCGCATCGGCCGCAGTACTTCATTTGGACATCGATAAGTGAGCGGCAGCTAACACACGGCCGTGGCCCTTGTGGACTTGGCGCAAGCGTGATCGAGTTGGCACTGGCGGTACCGGATAGTTTGCGAAAAAGCCACGCCAATGCCACCCATATTCCGTGACCGATGAGCGTGATGCTCACGAGCAAGATCGAAAGGATGATAAGCAAAGGAATCAGAAATTCCATGGAAGTTAGTTAAGTCGGAGGCGCCGTGTTAGTTGAAGCGCGGATTTCATGAAGAGAAAAACGTGTCGAGCGTCGCAAAGGTTCGCCCTGCATGGGACACTCATGCTTCTGTCATAATGCCCGCGAAACTATACTCTAGCCAGTGTCAGTACCGCGAGCGGTAGCGACTGGATACGCAGGCGTCCCGCCTGCTTAATACACACGGCACAGCGCACTACATAAGTAGGCGGGACGCCTGCGTACCCGCTCGCGGTACTGACACGGGCGCGAATCTTGCTATTATGGCGGTCAGCTAAAAGATGATGAACATCTACGATGAATTTCAGTGGCGAGGCATGCTCTATGAAGCGACGCCGGAGTTGCGCGAGGTGCTCGCGAATGAGAAGTTGACCGCGTACATTGGCTTTGATCCTTCAGCGGCAAGTCTGCATGTGGGAAACCTTTTGCCGGTGATGGGTCTGGCGCGGCTGCAAAGGTTCGGACACACGCCGATTGCGATTGCCGGCGGCGGCACTGGTTTGATTGGCGATCCGAGCGGTAAGACGAAGGAGCGACAGCTTCTAACTCACCAACAAGTGAAAAGACATCTTGAGGGAATCAAAGAGCAGTTGAGACCCTTACTCGATTTCGACTCGAAACGAAACCCGGCTCGCATCGTTAACAATGCTGAGTGGCTTGGTCGAATAACGTTAATGAGGTTCCTCCGTGATGTTGGAAAACATTTTACGGTCAACTATCTGATGTCCAAGGAAGCCGTGTATCGCCGATTCGAAACGGTTGACGGAATATCCTTCACCGAGTTTAGTTATCCGTTACTACAAGCTTTCGATTATCTCACGCTCTATGAAAGGTATGGCTGCCGATTGCAAATGGGGGGAAGTGATCAGTGGGGGAATATACTCGCGGGTATTGATCTGATCAGGAGGCTTTACAATCTTAAGGTCCATGGGTTGGTATTTCCACTGGTAACAACTTCTAGCGGCTTCAAATTTGGCAAGACCGAAGCCGGAGCGGTCTGGTTAGATCCGAACCTGACGTCGCCTTATAGGTTTTACCAATTCTGGCTTAATACGGATGACCGTGACGTTATCACGTATCTGAAATTCTTCACATGGCTCGATCACAAGCATATTTCGGAATTAGAGGAAAGCGTCGCTACAGAAGCGCATACCCGCAACGCACAAAAGATGCTGGCCGTGAAGGTCACATCGATGGTGCATGGTTCGACCGCCCTTCACAAAGCCGAGCGGGCGACCGCAGTGCTATTCGGCGGAGAGATTCGTGGTTTAAGTGTCGATGAGGTTCTAGATATCTTCGCAGATGTGCCTTCAACTCGAATTCAAAGGTCCGAATTGGGCGACAATCGTTTCACGCTCGCTGATGCTGTTGCGCGTTCGGGTCTTGTCGAGTCGAAGGGATCGGCAAAGCAAGTAATTCAGAGTGGTGGGATTTACCTCAACAATCGTCGAGTGACCAATCCCCGCCATCCCGTGACGGCAGCCGATTGGATTGGCCGTCAGGTGCTGGTGCTGCGCAAGGGAGCGAGGCACTATCATTTGATTAAGATTGTGGATGATTAGTCCGCGAAAGCGGACGACCGAAAATAGCCCAGCGATTCATCGCTGGGATAAGCGTTAGAATTATGACCTTGAGTCCGCGAAGCGGACGGCAGAAGACTTCGTCCTTATGGACGTGGGTAACGCGCGGGATTTCTGTCGCCCGCTTCGCGGGCTCGGAGCTTTAATATGATTACGCATTCCCAGCGCTGAAGCGCTGGGCTACTTTCTAACGTCCGCTACCGCGGACGAAAGACACAAGCCCTCCCTCGCGGTCGGGCTACTGCCCCGCGCCGCACGCCAAGCTAGCAACTTGCGCTACTCAGAACATCCCATTCTCGTTTGGCGAGTCTTTCGGTTCCTCTTGCCCGATATCCCACAGTTCGGCGATGCGGTCACCTTCAAAACGGAAAATGTGCACTACGGCGATTGCGGGAGTGTCGGGCGCGTGCTGGACTCGAGAGTGAACTGCGACCAGGTCGTCTTCCTCAAAGACGTGTTGCACTTCGAGCGTCGTATCAGGAAACTTTGCATGAGCTTCCGCCATGCCCGCTTGGAGCGATTCGGCGTCGCCCGGGAAATACGGGTTGTGATGGCGAAAGTTCGGACCGATGTGTTTGCCGTATGCTTCGTCTACCTTTCCTGACGCTGCCAGTTTCAGAAACGATACCGCCGCCTCTTTTCTGTTCGATGCCTGCTTCGATGCTTCTTGCATAATTCTCCTTAGATGTCGCGTTGATTAGAAGCTCAAGCGAAGCTGAGCTTCAATGCGCCGGTTTCCGGCAGACTGGGCCTACCGCGGGGAAGCCGAAGCCACTGGTGTGGTTGTTTTCTCAACCAGTTCAAGAAGCAGTGCAGTCGCCGCAGAGATGAGTGGTGCAGCCATCCGCTCTCGCTGCATCGCATCCATCGGCCCCTCCCCGAAATACAAGCCGTCCGAAACGAGGAAAGTCATGCGAATGTTATCCTGCTTTGGTGCGGGCAGGCGCTCTTTGTCCCACGGGCCAATCGCAGCGATAATCGGTTTGGAGGTTTCAATGACCTTCATGATCTCACGATCAAACGCGTTCGGGGTCCCTTCCACGACTGCGATCTTCCCAGATTGATTGATGTATCGTGCGCTGCCATCAGCAAATACCGCGAGCGTATCGAGTCCGCTCGGAAGTCGAACTTCGATGATTGTGCCAAGGTGCTCCCTCTTAGGTACAGCTCTCCCAGCGGCCCTCAGCGCATTAAAAGCCAACATTCGGACGCGCGATTCTTGACGCTTGTCTCCGGCGATTTTGGCTATCGCCTCAAGATCTGGAGTCTTGCTGAAGAGCGTGGACCAAGGGAGCTCAAGGGTTCCATTGTGATAATACCTAAATAATTGTGGGCGGTCACAGAACAGCAGTTGATAGATCAGGTTAGTGGCATCGTCTTTGTAGGGTCCATCAATCGGTTGGTCCGATGAGGGTGCCACTGCAGCGCTCACGATTCCGAATGCGATTAGTATTTTCTTGAGCATTTCAGTTGAACCCAAACTGTCACACAAGTCACGCTGATAGACGGCCGAGCAGATGAGTCGAGAGATCGCTCACCTTCACACGCTCCTGCTCCCAAGTGTCTCGGTCGCGCACGGTCACAGCTTCGTCCTCCAAAGATTGGTGATCTACAGTTATGCAAAACGGCGTGCCGATCTCGTCCTGCCGCGCATATAACTTTCCAATGCCGCCGGTGTCGTCGTAAACGGCACGCACCACGGGTTGTAACGAGCGCTTAATGGCTTTGGCCATGCCGACGATCTCTGGTTTATTCTTCGCCAACGGCAGCACGGCGACTTTGATCGGCGCCATTGAAGGATGAAGTCTTAGGATGACGCGCGTCTCGCCTTTTTCATTTGTCTTCTCAGAATAAGCATCCATCAGCAGCGCGAGCACGGTGCGATTGACGCCGGCCGCCGGTTCAATTACGTAAGGATAGAAGCGCTGCTTGGTCTGTTCATCGAAGTAGGAGAGGTCTTCGGTCGAATCAGGATTGAGTCGCTTCCCTACCGCATCTTCCGGTTTCTTTGAATGCGTCTTCAGATCGAAGTCGGTGCGATTGGCAATGCCCATCAATTCATCCCAATGACGTTCTTCGCCTTCACGTTCAGGGAAGAAGCGATACTGGATATCGACGGTACGCTTGGCATAGTGCGCCAGCTCTTCTTTTGGCTGTTCGTACAGCCGCAGGTTTTCTTTCGAAATGCCAATGTCCTGAAACCATTGATGACAGGCATCGATCCACTCCTGATGTGCCGGTTCGTCATCGCCGGGTCGCACGAAATATTCCATCTCCATCTGCTCAAACTCACGCGTGCGGAAAATGAAATTACCGGGCGTAACTTCGTTGCGAAACGATTTGCCGATTTGCGCGACACCAAAAGGCAGCTTGCGCCGACTGGTGTTCAGTATGTTCAGGAAATTGATGAAGATGCCCTGCGCGGTTTCTGGACGAAGATAGACGAGTGCTTCGGGATCGTCCTCTGCAGTTGCCCCGACGTGCGTGCGAAACATAAGATTGAAAGCGCGTATTTCAGTCCAGTTCGTTTTTCCGCAAGTGGGACACTTTATTTTGAGTAAAGAAGCATCGCGCGGAATTGGTAGTACGCGTATACCGTCCGTGCGCTTCGCAGACTCTTCCTGCGCCCAGTCGTTCAATAGCTTGTCCGCGCGGAAACGACTCTTGCATTCGCGACAATCAACTAGCGGATCGGTGAACGTATCTTCATGCCCCGAATATTTCCAAACTAACCGATTCAAAATGATTGATGAATCGAGACCCTCGATGTCATCGCGTTCGTAAACCATCCACCGCCACCAGGCTTGGCGCACGTTGTTGGCTAGGTCGACTCCAAACGGGCCGTAATCCCAGGCGCTGCCGAGGCCACCGTAAATCTCAGATGACGGGTAAACAAAGCCGCGACGTTTTGAAAGCGAGACGACCGTTTCGATGTTTGGTGCAGACACTTTTGCTCGTAAAGGTAAATAGTGAATCGTAAATAGAAAAACTTGAAGGCGTGAGTGTAGCAGTCAGGACTCGTGAATTAAAAGAGGCGGCCTAATTACCGGGAGCGCGGGCGCCCTCGCCCGCAGTTAGTTAACAGACTCGACTCGTTAGCTCTCAGTCGGGACCTATACGAAAAGATTGCGGGCGGGGGCGCCCGCGCTCCCAGTAAAAACGGCGCGACCGACTCAATTGAATCGGTCGCGCCCTTTACTAATGCTTCGGATCACCCAAATAGGCCTACGGGCTGCTGATAAGTCCTGCGAGGCTCCCCCTAACCTCCGTCAGGCCTCCTATCAGCAGCCCTGCCTTTTTGCTCTCGACTGTCTTTTGGCGACCCCGTTCCCCCGAAAGAGCCGCCATCGCTCAGATGAAAAGTGCCTCCCCCAAAGCGCCTCTCAACTTCAGTCGCAGAGCCTGACCCGTTTAACTGCCCTCTGCCTTTTTTGTCGAGGGGAGCTTGAGCAACGTGTGTGCCAAGGTCGTGCTCTTCGAATAACGGGAACCAACGTTCGCGATTCCTTGAGCAAAATTAAGTGTCATACGCTATCGAGTGAGGCAAAGCATCGCGCTGATCTTCGAAGGCCGCAAGAAGTTTGTAATTCTTCAATACAGGAGAACGGTTCGTCTGCACTAAAACCACTCGGAGTACGTTACCGAACCGCGAGCGGCAGCGACCGGCCTTGTGCTTTCTTGAGAGATATCCGCATTTACAAGGCCGGTCGCTACCGCTCGCGGTTCTGAAATCAAAAGTTTTCAGGCCGAAAGGGCCGCCGATAGAACTCTTGATACAGCCAACCCAGGACGCGAATCTCGGCCGTACATAACGACTCGATCCAGCAATTGACGAGGAATTCCACGCGCACACTGTGGGCAGGAATCTTCTGAGACTCGTGTACTATCGAACTCGCCGCCCTCATGTCGAGACTGTAGGCTGATGAAACATCTTCGGTCGCTTTTGAAGCTCGATCGAGCGCGTTCAATAATTGACCGATCCAGGCATGCAGCTCGCGTTCGGTGGGATTATGAGCTATCGACTGAATGATACCGATGGCCAGGCGATCTTCGGCGCGCGGGAAGTTGAACACATCTTCGCCCGACAGCCGACTTTGTTCCTGCTTCCACTGAAACAGCTCTTCGACTTTCGGATTTTTGATAACGGCGACCCTTTGGTCATAGTCGAGGAACCATTGGATTACGTCCGGGATGGAATCGTAATCGACCGTGCCATATTCGTCCCGCGGAAGCACGGGTCCTTTCATCGAAGTCTCGGCCGCCGATTCTGTTTCCGCGTTCGCGATACTCACTTTTCCCAGTTTCTGTCGAGGCGTTGAATTTCGAGCGTGAAAGCTGCCCGTGCTTCACCTACGCGCTCGCCACGGCGATTTGTAATCGGCGTGGGTGCGTAGCCGGAAAGTGTCTCCAAGTCCCGATCCGCAAGCACTCCCAATTGCAGCAAAGCTTCGATGACCGCGGGTGGCCGGCCCCTTTGATCGTCGCCATCTTCGATCTTCAAAGCGAGACCGAGGCCGCTCGGCCATTCCTTGCAAGGAAGGACCCCGACGGTGTAAACGCCCTCGGCGCCGATCTTCGAGATTAATCTGCCATTTCCAGCGCGAATCAGTTCAGTATCAAGACGATCCTTCGCGCCGCCGATCATTTCGAGAAACTCAATCATAGCGTTGACGATTCGTTTGCAGGCGTTTCTCGGGCCAGAATCGAAATCTGCCGACGGCGAGACCAGACGCGCATACATCAGAGCCATCGCCTTGACTGGAATTCCGAAGACGGGAACTCCGCAGCCGTCGATTCCGATCGCGATCTTTTCCAGCGGGATGTCTGAAAACTCTGAGACCGTTTTTCCAATCTCTCGCTGCACTGGATTCGTCCGTTCGTCATACGTTTCAATAGGCGCGCCCAATTGAATTGCCAGCGCCAGCATGCCAGCGTGTTTGCCCGAACAATTGTTTTGCAGCACGCTGGGTTGTTTCTGGTTTCGTGCTAACTCGCGCGCGACCTCGGCGCTGAAGGGTACATGCACGCCGCACTTCAGGGAGCTTTCATCCAGTCCAATCTTTCGTAGCATAGATTGGACTGTTTCGACGTGAACCGGTTCGCCACTGTGCGAGCCGCACGCGATCGCTATCTCCTGGGTCGTGAATCCAAAGCGATCGGCAGCA
>Ga0209577_10006697_pt1 | contig 10638 bp, 11 predicted proteins | sample GraSoiAngelo_109_FD_185874 | JGI IMG/M metagenome (GOLD analysis project Ga0209577, IMG submission 185874) | Grasslands soil microbial communities from the Angelo Coastal Reserve, California, USA - 14_0903_12_20cm (SPAdes) (version 2) | ecosystem: Environmental > Terrestrial > Soil > Grasslands...
CAGCCGGCGCCCGACGGCCCCCCGCCCGCCAGCCCGCCGCCGACCACCGCGCCGCCGCCCCCCGAGACGACGACCACCTCGTCGACCACGACGACCACCACAGCGCCGGTCCTCTAGCGAGCCCCGAAAATTTCGCGCGGGTATGCCCGACTTTGGATGGCGATGTCCGTGTCCCTTTCGCGAACACGGGCAGGAGACCGTGCGGCGGTCACGAAGGAACGGGGCGAGCGTGCCGGTTCAGCCCCAGCCGGCAGCGCCTAGGAGGGTGGGATGACCGGGCACCGCCTGCCGGACTTGGTCAGGCTGGAAGGGCACCACGTCGGCATCGCTCTGACCGACGGCTCGCGCATCGACGACTGCCAGCTCGTATTTGCCGGACGTGACCGCGTCTGGGTGTTCGTCAACGGCGACGACACCTTCGTGAACGCGTCGACGGTGAGCGACTTCTGGGAGTCGAACTAGAGCAGCGGATCGGCGAAGGGGTCGGCCGTCGAAGCTGATGGGGCGGAGGCGGCCGGCTCCTCGTCGTCCTCGTAACCCTCGTAGCCCGTACGCTCGAGCTCGTCGGCGAGCTCGGGGCCGCCGCTCGCCACCAGACGGCCCTTGCGCAGCACGGAAACAACGTCGGGCTTCAGCTCGCGAAGCACCCGGCTGTAGTGGGTGATGACGAGCACGCCCAAGTTGTTCTCCCGCGTCTCGTCCTCCACCCGGCGGCTGACGGCACGCAGGGCGTCGATGTCGAGTCCCGAGTCGATCTCGTCGAGGAGAGCGATCTTGGGTCGCAGGACGCCGAGCTGCACGGTCTCGTTGCGCTTCTTCTCACCGCCGGAGAAGTCGACGTTCAGGGCCCGGTCGAGGAAGCGGGTGTCGAGCCCGACCCGGGCCGCTTCGTCGGCGAGGCGCTGGTGCACAGCGGCGGCGTCCGCCTCACCGTTCGCGCGTGCACGCACCGCTTCGAAGAGAGCCTGCTCGAGCGGTACGCCGGGCACCTCCGTCGGATACTGGAGGGCGAGGAACAAGCCGGCCTGGGCCCGCTGGAAGGTCGGCAGCCCCAGCAGCTCGGTGCCATCAAGGGTCACGCTGCCGCCGAGCACCTCGTAGCCGGGCTTGCCCATGATCACGTGGGCCAGCGTGGAGCCGTTGGGGCCCATAACCGCGTGGACCTGGCCGCTCTCGACCTCGAGGTCAACGCCCCGCAGGATCTCCTGGCTGCCCACAGCGGCGCGCAACCCGGAAACGACGAGCTTGCTCACGAGTGCGCCGCCTTCGGCGGCTGCCCGTGAGCGGGCACGCGCTCACATTGGTTCGCTCGCTGACGCTCGCTCACGAAACCTCAACCACAACGTCGCCGTCTTCGACTCGAGCGGTATAGACGGGGACCGGTTTCGTCGCCGGTAGCGACTGCGGCTCGCCCGTCTCGAGCGAGAAGGTGCTGCCGTGCTTCCAGCACTCGATCTCCCGCTCGTCGTCCCAGACCTCACCCTCCGACAGCGAGTAGTCCTCGTGGCTGCACCGGTCGTTGACGGCGTAGACGTCGTCGCCGATGCGGACCACGCACACACGCGTGCGACCGACGTCGAAGCTGCGGGCGGTACCAGGCTCGATCTCGTCCAGCTTGCACACCGTTGTCGTGGTGGCCATCACGCCCCGCCTCCCAGCCGGACGACCAGGCGCTCGCGCAGGCGAGCCGCCAACGCCAGCGACGGCAGCCGCTCCAGGACCTCGTTGAAGAACCCGAGCACGATCAGGCGCTCGGCGGTCTCCGGAGGTACACCGCGGCTCTCCAGGTAGTAGCGCTGTTCCTCGTCGATGGGACCGACGGCCGACGCGTGGCTGCACCGCACGTCGTTGGTCTCGATCTCCAGGTTCGGCACCGACTCGGCCCCCGCACCTTCGGAGAGCACAAGGTTGCGATTGGTCTGGAAGGCGTTGGTGCCAGGCGCTTCCTTCCGCACACGGATCAACCCCGAATAGACGCCCTTGGCCGTGTCCTTCACCGCGCCCTTGAAGAGGAGGTCACTCGTCGTTTGGGGCGCGGCGTGGTCCTGCATGGTTCGGAAGTCGTGCATGTGACCATCCGAGCCGAAGTACACGGCCAGCAGCCGGCTGCTACCGCCGCGGCCCTCGAGACGGGCGTCGGTACGCAGGCGGGCGTAGTCGCCGCCGAGGGCTACCGCCGTGGACGTCAGCTCGCTGTCCCGCCCGACCCGACTGGCTTGGTAGGCGACCTGCCACACGCGGGGTCCGAGGTCCTGGACGCTGGCGTATTTGAGGCGGGCGGCGTCGGCGACATCGAGTTCGATCACCGAATCGACGAAGGCGTTGACGTCGGCAGACTGGAAGCGCTCGATGACGGTGGCCTCGGCGTCCTGGCCGAGCACGACAATGGTGCGCGGGAAGACGGCGGCGCCGTCACGATCGACCCAATGCAAAACGACAATGGGCTGCTCGACGGTGACGCCCGCGGGCACACGTACCAGGGCCCCGCCGGTGACGAAGCCAGTGGCCAGTTCGGTGAAGGGATCGGCGACCGAGCCGAACAGGTCGTCGCCATCGCGGGCCTCGAGGACGTCGCTGACCTCGACTCCTCGTCCGGCCAGGTCGGGATCGAGCCCGGCGTGCGTGACCGATCCGTTGCGCGTCACGATCAGTCCCGCGTGGGAGCCCACTGCTTCAACTGCGGCCCGTGCGTCGTCAGGCACCCCGCCGCCCTCATCGCTCGCAACCGGTGCGTACCGGTCGAGATCGAGCTCGGAGATACGGCTGTAGCGCCAGATCTCCTCGGCCTCGGTCGGCAGGCCCGTGTCGTCGAAGCGCTCGAGGGCAGCGGCGCGCCGCGCCCGCAGCCAGTCGGGGCCGCCGGCTCGGCCGGCGGTGTCGTGTGTGAAGGCGCTCATTCGCGAAGCAGGGGCCCGGAACGGCCCCTTCGGCGATGCTACCGGCAGAGCGAAGAATGCACGTCGGCGAGCGTGTCGAAAAACTCGAACTCGACGCCGCTGAATTCACACCACTCGGCGAGGCGTGCCTTGGCAAACAGCACGTCGGCGAGCAGCGCCGCCTTGCGGTCGCTGATGCCGTCGCCGACGAAGACCGTCGAGCGCCCCCGCCGACGAGCCTCCTTGATCGGCGCCTGCTTGCACGTGCCGCAGCTGGAGCACGGGCAACAGCGATCGAGGTTCGGGAACTCGAGGGCGCCCGTGGTCCAGTTGACGGCGTTGGTGAGCAACGGGACACCCAGCCGGGCGCACACCTCCTCGGCGTAGAAGCCGAAGCCGTCGGAGACGACGGTGACCTCGGCGCCGCGACCCTGGAGGTCTGCGATCAGGCGCTCGGCATCGGGGTCGAGGGCGACGTCTCGGGTGGCGTTGCGCAGCACCACTTCGTCGTGGGGCAGCAACTCCCACTCGCGCTCGAGGCATTCCCGGCTGCCGATGGCACCGGCCCCGTAGAGCTCGTCGATCGCCCGCCACGAGTTGTCGTCGGTCAGGCGCTCGAGCAGGTGGACGCCCGAGTCGACGACGGTCATGGTCCCATCGAAGTCGAGGAACACAGACGCCGAGGCCAGATCCACATCCCAAGACCTACCATCCCCGGATGGCGCCCACCTCCGAAGTCCTCACCCTCGAGCGCGACGGCCACGTCGCCACCCTCTGGCTCGACAGCCCCGACCGGCGCAACGCCATGGGCCCCGACCTGTGGAAGGACCTGCCGGCGTTCATGGAAGAGGTGTCGGACGACGACGACGTGCGGGCCGTGGTCATCGCCGCCAAGGGGCCGGCGTTCACGGTGGGGCTCGACCTCAAGACCATGGGCAGCGCCGTCGCCGGCGAAGGGGGCGGAGCGACCTCCGAGGCAGCTCGCCGGAAGGCCGCCCTGCGCGGCATCAAACGCCTGCAGGGGTCGATCAACGCCGTGGCCGACTGCCCCAAGCCCGTGATCGCCGCCGTGCACGGCTACTGCATCGGCGGAGGCATCGACCTGATCTGTGCGTGCGACGTCCGCCTTTCGTCAGCAGACGCCGTGTTCTCGGTGCGGGAGACCAAGATCGCCATCGTCGCCGACCTCGGCACCCTGCAGCGCCTGCCCCACGTCGTGACCAAGGGCCACGTCGCCGAGCTCGCCTACACCGGGAAAGACATCACAGCCGAACGGGCGGCCGAGATCGGCCTCGTCAACCAGGTGCTGCCCGACGGCGACGCCTGCCACAAGGCCGCGCACGAGATGGCGACGGAGATCGCCTCCAACTCGCCACTCGCCGTACAGGGCACCAAGGCCGTTCTCAAGGCGAGCGAAGGTCGCAGCGTCGAAGAGGGTCTCGACTATGTCGGCGTGTGGAACGCCGCCTTCCTGGCCTCGAACGACCTCACCGAGGCGTTCACCGCCTTCCTGGAGAAGCGACCGCCGAAGTTCACCGGCCAGTGAGGGTCGCGGCCCTGTGGCGCCACCCCGTGAAGTCGATGCAGGGCGAGTCCATCGAGGGCAGCGACCTCGGCGCCAGCGGGCTGGCGTTCGACCGGCGTTGGGGCGTGGTCGACGTCGAAAGCGGCAAGGTGCTGTCGGCCAAGCGGGAAGGGAAACTGATGATGGCGGCCGCCCGTCTGACGGGTGAGGCGCCCGAGGTGCGGCTGCCCGACGGCGACTGGACGCCGATCACGGATCCTTCGCTTGACGAAGCCCTCTCTGGATGGCTCGGGCGCCCCGTCGAGCTCCACGCCGCCGACGCCGCATCGCCGGCCGGCTACCAGATGAACGTAGACGCCACCGACGACACCTCGCCGATGATCGAACTGCCGTGTCCGCCGGGCACGTTCCTCGACGCCCTCCCCGTCCACCTGCTGTCGACGGCGAGCCTGCGCGCCATGCAGCCGCATCACCCCGACGGCGAGTGGGACGTCCGGCGCTTCCGTCCCACGGTTCTCATTGAGACCGACGAGGCCGACGGCTTCCCCGAGGACGCATGGATCGGGTCGTCCATTCAGGTCGGAGGGGCCGAGGTCACCGTCGTGGCCCCGACCGTTCGCTGCGTGATGACCACCAGGCCCCAGCCGGGACTGGAACGGGACCTCGACATCGTCAAGGCCGTCAATCGGGACCATGAGTCCAACCTCGGGGTATACGCAGTGGTGAGCCGCCCTGGCCCCGTAGCGATCGGCGATGCCGTGACCCCGGGCTGAGGCCGCGGGGCTGGCCGATAGGTCAAAAGGCCCACTTTTCGCTCAGTCACCCCCGTTTCGTTGCCGATATCTGACAGGTGCTGGGGCATATGACGCAGCGGGCCGTGTCCGCCGTGAAGCGCTTCCTGCCCCGCGGCGGGTCGCTGCCGTACGAGGAGTGGCGGCAGCGACACCGGGTCATCGTTGTCCTGCTCTGGGCCCACGCCGTCGGACTCACCATCTTCGGCCTGCTGCGCGGCTACACGCTCGGCCACACGATGACCGACACGGTCCTCATCGCCGTTGCCGCTTTCTTCGCCTCCCAGAAGTCGTTGGGACGGAAGTGGCAATCGATCATCGCCGCCTTCGGGCTCGTCGCCTCATCGGGCGTCTTGGTGCACCTGTCGAACGGTGTCGTGGAGATGCACTTCCACTACTTCGTGGTGGTCGTCATCCTGAGCCTGTACGAGGACTGGATACCGTTCCTCGTCGCCATCAGCTTCGTGGTCATCGAGCACGGCGCCATGGGTGTGATCTCCCCCCGCTCCGTGTACAACCACGCATCCGCCCTCAACAACCCGTGGAAGTGGGCGCTCATCCACGGCGTCTTCGTGCTCGCCGAGAGCGTCGCCTGTCTCGTGGCGTGGCGGAAGAACGAGGACACAAGAGTCGACCTCCAGAAGTCGCTCCAGTCGCTCTCGGAGAGCGAGGAGCGATTCCGGAGCCTCGTCCAGAACGCGTCCGACATCGCCATCCTCTTCGATCGCGATGCGAAGGTCCTCTACGCCAGCCCGTCGATGAAGCGGGTGCTCGGGTACGACCCACAGGACCTGCTCGGGAACTCGCGGTGGGCCTTCGTGCATCCCGACGACCTCGACTTCGTGACCGCCGCGTGGGAAGCCAGCGTCACGACGACCGAACCGGGGACGCCGATCGAGTATCGGGTGCGTCACGCCGACGGCACATGGCGGTGGGTCGAGGGCGTGGTCGGCAACCTCCTCGACGATCCCGCCGTCCAAGGCGTGGTGCTCAACATCCGCGACATCACCGAGCGCAAGGCGGCCGAGGAGGCCATGCTCCATCAGGCGTTCCACGACGCCCTGACCGGCCTGCCCAACAGGGCCCTCTTCCTCGACCGCTTGGGCCAAGCCCTCGCCCGGCGCGGCCGGCGGGGCGCACTGACCGCCGTTCTCTTCCTCGACCTCGACCGTTTCAAGTGGATCAACGACAGTCTCGGCCACGCCGCCGGCGACCAGCTCGTCATCCAGGTCGCCAAGCGACTGGCGGCCGCCATCCGCCCGGGCGACAGCGTCGCCCGCTTCGGTGGCGACGAGTTCGTCGTTCTCTGTGACGAGCTCGACGGTGAGTGGGAAGCGCTGGAACTGCCACGACGCCATCGGGCTCAGCCGCGACGGCGGACTCGCTGATCCGCGACGCCGACGCCGCGATGTATCGGGCCAAGGAGCAGGGCCGCAACCGCATCGAGGCGTTCCAGGGCGGCATGCGGGCTCGAGCGATCGAGCGCCTCGAGGTCGAGACCGATCTGCGCCGCGGCCTGGACCGCGGCGAGCTGCGCGTCCACTACCAACCGGTCGTCCGCCTTGCCGGCGGGGCCATGGTGGGCGTCGAGGCTCTCGTGCGGTGGCAGCACCCCGATCGTGGCCTCGTGCCGCCCCTGGAGTTCATCCCCGTCGCCGAGGAGACCGGCCTCATCCGCCCGCTCGGAGCCTTCGTGCTGCGCGAGTCCTGCCGTCAGGTGGCGGCATGGAACAAGGCGAACCCGGACCGGGTGCCGCTGAGCGTCGCCGTCAACCTGTCGGCCCGCCAGATGAGCGCCGCCGATCTCACGCGCCTCGTGTTGACGGCGCTGAACGAGTCCGGACTCGAGCCCGGGCTGCTGTGCCTGGAGATCACCGAGTCCGTGCTGATGGAAGATGTCACGGCCAGCCGCAATGTCCTGCAGTCGCTGAAGGAGCTCGGCGTCCGGCTCGGTATCGACGACTTCGGCACCGGGTACTCGTCGCTCCTCTACCTTCGCCGTTTCCCCGTCGACTTCCTCAAGGTCGACCGCTCGTTCGTCAGCGGCCTCGGCGAGAACTCAGAGGACGGTGCCATCGTCTCGGGTGTCCTCGGTTTGGCGCACGCCCTGGGCGTGGGCGCAATCGCCGAAGGTGTGGAGGAGCCAGCGCAAGCCGACAGACTGGCGGCCCTCGGTTGCGAGCTGGCCCAGGGATTCCTGTGGAGCAAGCCGCTCGCTTCCGCAGAGCTGGAGGCCACGTTCGAGCGCCTCTGGCCGCGCCTGCCTGCTGTCACTCGCGACGTCCGTGCGCCCGTTCGGGTCGTGCTGGCCGACGACCGCCCCGAGCTCCGCGCCACGGTGCGCATCGCCCTCGAGCTGGCCGGCGGCTTCGAGATCGTGGGCGAAGCCGGAACCGGCGCCGAGGCCATCGCCGTCGCCCGCGAGCAGCAGCCGGACCTCGTGCTCCTCGACGTGCTGATGCCGGGGATGACGGGCATCGAGGCGCTGCCGCACATCACCAGCGTGGCGCCCGACAGCAAGGTGGTGATCCTGTCGGCCATCGACAGCGCCACGCTTCACGGCGAGGAGTGCAGCGCTGCCGCCGCCACCTTCGACAAGGCCATCGGTCCGTCCCGGCTAGTCAAGAACCTCGAAGAGCTGTTCACCGGAGCGCCGGCGCGTAGCTGACGCCGACGATGAGCCCTTCGGGGCTCAGAAGGCGGGCGACGGTCTGGCCCCACGGCTCGGTGCGGGCGCCGTGCAGGAGCTTGTAGCCGCCCTCCTCGAGCTCCATGGCGGCGTCGGCCACGTCGTCGACCTCGAACTCGACACTGGCTTGTGGCTTGGGGATGTCGGCCGGCCACTCGTCGGTGCCGAAGCACGCCTTGGCCGCCTGCTCGAGGGGCCACAGCCCGAAGTGCTTGGCGCCTTCGATCTTCCCGCTGTGGAGGTAGCCCGTGCCGTCGTCATCGAGATCGAGGCCAAGAGCCTCCACATAGAGGTGCTTGGCGGCGTCCTTGTCGGTGACGATGGGGGCGAAGCTGGAGATGAAGAGGACGTTCATACCCCGACCGTACGGCCAGAGGTCAGGCGCCGTCTTGAACGTTTCGGACTTTGAGGAGCTCGGCGGGCGGCAGGCCCGACAGGTCATTGCACTCGCGGGTGAGGTGGGCTTGGTCGGCGTAGCCGGCCTCGGCCGCGGCTTGGGCGATCGGCATGTGGCCGTCCTCCACGAGCGACAGGAAGTGGCGGAAGCGGAGCACGCGGCCGAGGGTCTTGGGCCCGTAGCCCACGGCCTCGTCGAACCGGCGGCGCAGCTGGCGCTCGCTGATGTTGAGGTCCCGGCTCAGGTCGCCGATCCGGGCCTGCGACGGCGCAGCCGCGATGACGTCGACGGCGGCGTCGACATCGGGATGCAGTGGTCGTGCGCTCTCCATGCGGAAGAGGACCGCCTCCTCGAGGATCGCCTCCTTGGCCTCGACGGTGGACGCGGCCGCCAGCTGGTCAGCGATGACTGCCGCGTCTCGCCCCCAGAGTGCATCGAGGTCGACGCTGCGATCGGTCAGTACGTCGGCACGTACGCCGAGGAAGCCCGGGGCCCGTCCTGTGCGGAACCGGACCCCGACGGTGAGCGTTCCTTCCGACAGGCCGACCACGTTGCCAACGGTGTCCGGTCCGGCGACGGTGAGAACTTCGTCGCCGATCCAGACGATGTCGATGCAGCCGTCGGGGAGGATCCGCATCCCCGGCGTCGCCGCGCCTGACCAGACGCAGGCGATGTCGTCCGCCAGTGCCGGGTGCGGCCTGCGTTCCCGGTACTGCAGAGGCGCGGTCAGCCGACCGCTCCCTCCATCTGCAGCTCGATGAGCCGGCTCCACTCGACGGCGTACTCCATGGGGAGCGTGCGGGTGACGGGCTCGATGAAACCGTTGACGATCATCCCCATGGCCTGCTGCTCGGAGAGGCCGCGGCTCATCAGGTAGAAGAGTTGGTCCTCGCCGACCTTGGACACCGTGGCCTCGTGCCCGATGCGGGCGTCCTGCTCGTTGATCTCCATGTACGGGTAGGTGTCGGACCGACTGTCCTCGTCGAGGATGAGGGCGTCGCAACGCACGTGGCTCTTCACGCCGTGGGCACCTTCCTCGACCTTCACGAGGCCGCGGTAGGAGGTGCGGCCGCCGTCCTTGGAGATCGACTTGGAGATGATGGTCGAGGACGTCTCGGGGCCGACGTGGATCATCTTGGCCCCGGCGTCCTGGTGCTGACCTGGGCCGGCGTAGGCCACGGAGAGGACCTCACCGGTGGCCTTGGGGCCCATGAGGTACACCGACGGGTACTTCATCGTGAGCCTCGAACCGATGTTGCCGTCGATCCATTCGACGTGCGCTTCTGCTTCGGCGCGAGCCCGCTTGGTGACCAGGTTGTAGACGTTCGGCGACCAGTTCTGGATGGTCGTGTAGGTGATGCGCGATCCGGGCAGGGCGACGAGCTCGACCACCGCCGAGTGCAGTGAGTCGCTGGTGTACACCGGGGCCGAGCAGCCCTCGATGTAGTGAACCTGGGCGCCTTCGTCGGCGATGATCAGCGTGCGCTCGAACTGGCCGGCATTCTCCTGGTTGATGCGGAAGTACGCCTGCAGCGGCATCTCCACCTTCACACCCGGCGGCACGTAAATGAAGCTGCCGCCCGACCAGACCGCGGAGTTCAGCGCCGCGAACTTGTTGTCCCCCGGCGGGATGATCGTGCCGAAGTACTTCTGGACGATGTCGGGACGGTCACGCAGCGCCGTGTCCATGTCGGAGAACAGGATCCCCTGGGCCGCGAGGTCCTCGCGGTTCTTGTGGTACACGACCTCGGACTCATACTGCGCAGTGACGCCGGCGAGGTACTTGCGCTCGGCCTCGGGGATGCCGAGCTTCTCGTAGGTCTGCTTCATCGACTCGGGGAGGGCGTCCCACTCGTCGACCTGCTTCCCAGCGGGCTTCAGGTAGTAGTAGATGTCCTGGAAGTCGAGCTGCGGCATGTTGACCGCGAACCACGGCGCCATGGGCTTGCGCTCGAAGATCTTCAGGGCGCGGAGGCGGAACTTGAGCATCCACTCCGGCTCTTCCTTGATCTCGGAGATCTGGCGGACGACGTCTTCGTTGAGCCCCTTCTTGGGCTCGTACAGGTAATCGACCTTGTCGCTCCACCCGAGCTTGTAGCGACCGAGGTCGAGATCGGTTGTAGCCATCAGGCGACCAGCCCTTTCAGGGCGCGGAGAAAGTGAATTTCCACTACGTAGATAGTAACAACCCAGGGGGACAGTCCCATCCCGAGGACCGTGCCTGATTCCTACCCGGCGGCGGCCTCCGCGACCCGGGCCTCGGCGATGGCGACGTAGGCCGGGTCGGTGTCGTAGCCGGCGTAGTGGCGCCCGGCCTCGATTGCTGCGACAGCCGTGGATCCGGACCCCATGAACGGGTC
>Ga0209577_10006698_pt1 | contig 10636 bp, 12 predicted proteins | sample GraSoiAngelo_109_FD_185874 | JGI IMG/M metagenome (GOLD analysis project Ga0209577, IMG submission 185874) | Grasslands soil microbial communities from the Angelo Coastal Reserve, California, USA - 14_0903_12_20cm (SPAdes) (version 2) | ecosystem: Environmental > Terrestrial > Soil > Grasslands...
ATCACTTGTAGGTCCGGCCGAATCGATGCACCGATGAATGAGATTCACCTCGAGCTCTGTGCAAGTCCCGAATGGGCCACGTACGTCGAGACGGAGCTCGTGCCATGGGCACTGACAGCGGGCGACCTGGGCGACGACGTCCTCGAGGTAGGCCCAGGTCCGGGCCTCACGACGGACGCGTTACGACGCCATGTCCCTCGGCTCACCGCCGTCGAACTCGATCGAGAACTTGCGGACTCACTGGCGCGTCGCCTCTCGGGAAGGAACGTCGCCGTTCTACACGGCGACGCGACGGACATGGAGTCGACAGCGACCGCTTTAGTGCAGCAACGTGCTTCACGATGCTGCATCACGTCCCGTCGACGACTGAGCAAGACCGCCTCTTCGCAGAAGTCCTTCGTGTTCTACGTCCAGGTGGACTGTTTCTCGGTACCGACGCTATCGATACCCCTGACCTCCGCGCGCTCCATGTCGATGACGTGTTCGTCCCGGTTGACCCCGAGACTCTTCCCTCTCGGCTCGCTCGCGCTGGGTTCGTCGACGCGACGGCAGAAACGATCGAGGACCGAGTGCGGTTTCGTGCGCGCAAACCCGTGAGCCTCGATCCTGCGCTGACGTCCAACGGCTGACCTGCCAGCCCGGAGATCAGGTTGTCTGCGATTGAGAATCAGAGCCGCTCGCGACCGCCGCGAGCGCCTCGATCACTGGCAACGCTTCCGGGTCGTCGGACGTGATCTGAAGACGAACCAAGTTGTCGTCAGATGTCACGGCGAGGCTGAGAAAGCCGCAGCAAGCTGCCTCGGCAGCGCTCACTGCCCGCAGGGATTGCTCGGCAACGGGGTGAAACCAGAGCGCGACTCCAGTAGAGAGCAACTCCGTCCGGACACATTTGTCGGCGAGTGCCGACCACGAGTCGAGTTGATCGTGCGCTTCGGACTCGTTGAGCGTGCAGGCCAACGGCCGTTGTTTGCGTTCATCGCCCATGCCCGGAACTTACGACCTCAACTCCGCTTCAGGTCAAGAGTGTGCTCAACGGTGTCGGAGTCTCTGCTTCGACACGTTGCGGGCCATTGAACCGGTTGCTAAGCGTCGTCTGGAGAAAATCAGCGGGTCGAGACAGCGACAAGGGTCCACCGAGTCCACGGTAGCGCTGTTGTCGAACGTCTTGGCAGCCAACTTGGCCACCGAAGACTCCAACCTGGAGGCACGCCATTCCGAAGCTGGCGGATCTCCCGCCCCGCTGAGAGTCACTTCGCTGCGAGTCCGTCTACACCGGATGCGGTGGGCGAAAGCTGGCGGGCCGGTCGTACCAGCCCAATCCAACCTTGCGTCGAACTGCGACTCGGCCCCACCTGACGTTCAAAGGGCTGTCCTTCATCATCGACCCGAAGCACTACTTCACGACCGCGAACCACGACCTGGAGATGGAGATGGAGATGGAGATGGAGATGCCATCTATACAGCGACGGGCCGGCGCGGCCGATGACGATGAACTCTTGCGTTTCGTCGCGCGCGAACGACGCCGTGTTTCCGTCGAAGTAGGGCTCAAGACCAACTCGTCGCCGCTGAGGCCCTGTTGTTGGACTTCCCAAGCCCTGGTTCGTTCTCATCTAGGTTGATCAGAAGGACCGTCGCAAAGGCTGAACCTGCGGTTGAGAAATGAACGAGGGTTCCAGTGAGCGGAGCGCTCTTTTCAACTGTCGCTGCGATGTCACGCAATCGGACCGTGCTCTTTGCTTGGCCAGTGTGTGCGATACGCAACTTGGTCATTGGATAGTCCACCGCTCCATTACGGCGAAGCCAGGAGTAGATGTGCTCCATCGTCAGTCTGGTGCTTGCTAGGGATGACGGCGTTGGCAGCGCCCCCGGCAGCGCGACGGACCATGGCTCCCGAACGATTCGCTCGACGTCTACACGAAGCGGCTTACGCTCGAGGAGCCGCCCTTGGTGCCTTGCTCCCAAACACCTCGGGCCGCGCCTCCGACCGCCAACACAACCAATCCGGTGATGATCGCCGTTTCCAAGCGCCCGACCGTTCAGGCTGATTGCCAAGGTCGCTGATCCGTCGGCACAACAACAGTGACGGTGGCACGCTTGTCATTGGCGGTCGCTCCTGTCCGACGTGCCCACTCCTCCTGGCTCCTCATCCACGCAGGCAGCCCAGCGGGCAGATCCCCCTCGGGGATCGAGGCCAGATCACCCGGATCGAACGTCGACCCGTAGGGCTTGAGGGTCGCCGGCTCGTCAGGGTGCTTGATCGCTTGACCTAGCGCCTGAAGCTGGGCGTTCCAGTTAGCAAGCAGATCAGCTGTCGCCTTCGCCAGGGTGATCGACCCCGTTGCCGACGCCGACTCGGGATAGGTCGGGTGCTTGATCGGGGCGTGGTAAGCACCGAACGTCTTGCCGGTCGGTGTCGTCTTCCACGAATCGAATGCATCGGCAGCGAGCGTGCCCAACGTAATGACCGCCTCGATCTGATTGTTTGCGACAAGCGCATCGAGCCAGCGGTTTCGGTAGGCGGCAATGGCCGGATCGTGTTCGTGCTGGGTGCCACCTGCTTGCCCGTACACGCTGTATAGGAAAGTATTCACCAGGACGTAGGAGCGTCTGATTCCCAGGCGGGCGAGCAGCCCCTGGGTCCGCTGGCCGGCGACGCCGACGAGGATGCGTCGTGCGATGGTCTCATGTGCCGCGGGATCTTGGCCCACCACCAAGACCTTGGCGGTGCCATCGAGCCGGCCCCGATGGAAGATCGGCCCCCACTCGACCCGGAAGGCTGCGGGCGGGAACGTCTCAGCACCTGGGTAGTCGCGCACTAGCGAGTCGTAAGGCGGTAGGTAGCCGGGACAGAAGTCGTGGCCCATGAGCGCCTCCTACTTCCCGGGCTTGAACTTGACCAGACCGTCGCGTACAGCAGCCGGGAGGTTCGCCTCGTTCTTAATCGTGTCGTAGAAACCGGGTGTGTCAGCTGCCGCCAGCGGATCAAGGGTGATGGACGGCAACGGCTCAGGCGGCGCGGCCATCATCAGGGACGACTCACCGGGGGGCTTGTAGTCCGCGCCAGTGATCTCGCCGTGGTACAGCAGGTGGGGGCGGGAGGTCATGCCGTTGTCGACCAATCCCTCCACCGCCAAGCGGATGTGATCGTCGGGAAGAGCAGCGAACGCTGCCGTCCTAGCGCCGTTCGGAAGGTCAGCCAGTGCTTGATGCAGTGTGCTCTGTGCATCTGCGGCGCTGACTGCACCGACATCCGGGCTGGCGGTCTTCTGTGCCAAGTTGAGCACCTTCGTCTGACCGCCAACAGAGAGGTTCTCGGTGCCGGCGGTCAATCCGAGGGCTGTCATGATCGCCGTACTTCCAGCCCGAGGAACACCGTTGATGACGACGAGGTCGATCAGTGCCTCGGTGGCGTCGATCAGCGACGAATAGGGATCGCCGGTCCTCCCCCTGACCACAAGAAGGTCGGCCCTCCGCTTCTGCTGGACGGTTCCAATGTGCTTGTCCCAGCCAAGCATGCTGGCGGGCATACACGTCGCCATGGCGACCAAGTCCTCATCGCTGACCACAGCGCCTGAAAGCGGGGCTGCGAGCCGAGCAACCTTCAACTCTCCGAGCAGGTTTTTGCTGCCCGACGGCGACCAGTCCGAGCCGAGCGCCACGGGCACCTTGTGCTTGAGAGCAGCGGCCAGGTCTGCGGTCTGGCCATAGAGCAGGAGGTTGGAGAACGGCGACCAGACCATGGACCCACCGTGGGCGGCAAAGACGTTGAAGTCCTCGTCATTCAGCGCCACGCAGTGAATCCCAATCAGGTTGTTGGTGATCGCCCACTTGCCTTGCCCAATCTGAAGGGCGGCGAAGTGGTTGTGGGCCGCAGTGTCGGTCCCCTCAGCGAGATGCAGGATCTTCTTCTTCTTGCCGGAGATGGCCTCGAGGAACGTCTCGGCGTCCTTGACAGCGACGTCTGCAACATGTGTCGCCGCGTTGCGCACCAGGCCGTGGAAGTGCGTCACGGTCACCTTCGACTTGGCGAGGGTCACGCCCTGGCTGGTGGTGGTCCCACCAAGGAGACAGCGAAGCTCGATGTACCGCACGATGGCGGCGACGGTCGCCGGCGCAGAACCAATCGCCTGCATCGGTCCGGTGATGAGCCGGCGATAGTCGGGGTTGGATCCGCCCCACTGGTCGCGGTTCCCGTAACGCTTCGGCACATGCCAGAGCGGGAGGACGTCATAAGGCAGATGGTTGTGAAGCTCGATCAGCCCTGGATAGATCGTGCCGCCCGTGTCGATGACGGTCGTGTTCTCGAAACCGGCCGGTGCGGACACGCCGGGGCCGAGGACGTCAACGATGGAGCCGTTATCCGCATAGACGATGGCGTCATCGAAGACAGTTCTTGGGGCGTCGTTCATGACCACCACACGACCTCTGAGCGCGCTGGGCGCGCTGTCCGCTGGGTCGATAGGAACGTTCGGCACCCGCCTGCCCTCCCACGGCGTCCTCGGCCAGGAACGTAGGCGGCGTCACATCGGGGCGCAAGGGTCAATCTGCCGACGATCGGGAGTGACCGTGAGACGCCGATGCCGGCCATCCATTTGCCCCGGTTCCTTTTCATCAATCCCTTCGCGCCGCAACGCCGGTAGCGAACTGCGTGGGCCTACAGGTCGAGTTGCTCATCCAGAGAGACGGCCATGGACCGGCCCAGCCCGTCCAGCCACCCGTCTTCGGGCGAACCTGTGACCCCTTGCGCGCCACGTAGCGGGCTGCGGATCCAAGGGCCCCTCCACGGCCCGCTTACGAAGTCCAGTGCCCAAGCCCGCCTGGATCGCCCACCTACGAATCGCTTGGACATCTTGCGATGTGAAGAAATAATATGTTGGCAATGTCGCCCAGGAGTGAAACAGAATTTCAGCAGCTAGACACGGCGACGCCGACGTCGGCACTCCGCCTGTATCGACAAGGCCTGCCCGAAGCGGAAGCTCGCGTCGCGGACGCCATCTTGGCTGACCCCGTATTGGTAACAAGTGAGAGTGTGAACGAGCTCGCGTCGCGAGCTCGTTCCTCGACGGCAACCGTTGTACGTCTGTGTCGGCGTGTCGGGTTTGACGGCTTCTATCGGCTGAAGATTGCCCTCGCCGAAGAGGTCGGACTCACGCGCCAGTTCGGCCATCCCGCGCCTACGTCGGACGACGCAACCGCTGTCCTAGAGAGCGCGATGGTCTCGGACGCCCGCGATATCGCAGAAGCCGTCGCCCTCGTAGATCGAGGGGTATTCGAGCAGGCCGTCGACACGATCGTGAAGGCGACTGACGTCCTGTTCGGAGGAGTCGGTACCTCAGGACCGATAGCGCAGTTAGGTGCTGTCCATTTCTTAGCCCTCGGAATCCACGCCATCGCCGTTCAGGACTCGCTCGCCCAAGACCTGACCACGCGCCTTCTGCGGCCGGGATCTGCCTGCGTTCTTGTTAGTCACACGGGGTCGAGCAAGGAGACAGTCGGTGTCGCAAAGTCCGCGCGCTCGGCTGGAGCGAAGACAATCGCGGTCACCAGCTTCGCTCGGTGTCCATTGGCGAAGGCCTGCGACCTCGTCCTCGCAACGGGCAACCGCAACGATCCGAGAACGCTTGAGCTTTTTACTACTCGCGTCGTACACGTAAGTCTGTTGGGCGCACTCCATGCTGCGGTGGCAGCTCGCATTCCCGAAGAGATCAGTCCGTTCGACGCTGTCGGCGAGGTTGCCATCTGTACTGAATGCTCGACGAGAGGTCCGATCGTTCAACGACTCCTCGGCTTCGGGGGCCTGTACTCGCGTTCGCCGCTACAACGACCGCTGGATATGGCGTGCTCTTCTATGCCTTTGGCGTGTTGCTGGTCCCTATGGAGCGGGGACTCGGATGGAGTAGGGCTTCGCTCAGCGGGGCATTCACGCTGGCCCTCCTCGTTGCCGCAGCACTCACTCTGCCCGTAGGTCGATGGCTCGATCGACACTCTCCACGGCCGCTCTTCCTCCTTTGCTCTGTAGCGGCGACCCTGCTCGTTGTGGCATGGGCCCTCAGCACGAGCCGCCTGTGGTTCTTCGCGATCTGGGCTCTTCTCGGCGCATGCCAAGCAGTGCTCTTCTATGGACCGGCGTTCACGGTATTGACGAAGTGGTTCGACGGGCACTCGCGCCACGTCGCTATCACGTCGGTGACCCTCATGGGCGGTCTGGCTAGCACGATCTTTGCGCCTCTAACCGCGCTGCTCATCGCAACGATGGGCTGGCGTGACGCAGTCATCGTGTTGGCAGCGATCCTGGGCGCGATCACTGTTCCCAGCTTTGGGTTCGGGCTTCAGCCGCCACCGAGGACGGCCAATTCCCCGAGCGCACAAGATAATCCGCTGATGGGTGATGAGAGCACCATTCCATCTGATGCGCTGCGCACGAGAGGATTCTGGCTGCTTGCCCTCGCCTACCTCCTGTCAGCGGTGACGACCTTCGCCGTGGCGGTGCATCTTGTGCCCTATCTACGAAGCCACGGGATCCGACCCGGTACCGCAGCCGTCGTTCTCGGAGGTGTCGGGCTCGTGCAGGTGCTCGGCCGGGGCACCTTCATACGACTCAGCGCCAAGCGGCCGTCGTTGCACCTCGCAACCTGGGTCCTCGCCGCCAAGGGTTTGGGCCTGCTGTTCCTCTTCGCCCCCACCGCGATTGCGATCGTGGCTTTCGTCGCCATCTACGGCTCGGCGAATGGCATCGCGACACTGACGCAAGCAACGACCTTGGCCGAGCTGTACGGCCCCGACCATTACGGGTCAATTTCTGCGGCTCTTGGTGCAATCGCTGCCGTCGGTGGAGCCTTGGCACCCTTTCTAGCCGCAACGGCCATCGACCGGCTCGGGAGCGAAGCTCCTGTGTTTATCGCCTTGGCGGTCCTCTCTGGTCTTGCCGCGGCTGCTAATGAGGCGGTCGCACGCCCCTCCCGCAGGGCGTCGTTGGTCGTCGCCAACGGTTGACAAAGTGTCTGGCAATTCGACGTCGCCTCGCCGTGAACGGTCTCGGACCGCCGCTGCGAGCTGCGGAGCGAGTCGTCGTTCAGCGCCGCGAAAGAATCGACCGCGCGGGGACATCAAGGAAGGGGCGAATACCCACTTCGTCCTGACGTTCGGAATTGCGCCGTGCATCGGCAGGAAGGGAAGCTTTCAAGTGTTCACTGGCATTGTCCGTGACGTCGGGAACATCGTGCGCACGCAGCGCGGCGAGCTCATGGTCGCGTCGGCGCTCGCCGCCTCGGCACAACTGGGCGACTCAATCGCGGTTAATGGTGTTGACCTCACCGTAACTACGCGGGACGAGCGAACGTTCACGGCGAATGTCATGCCCGAGACCGTTCGCCGTTCGACGCTTGGCCAACTCGCCGAGGGAGCCGCAGTGAACCTCGAGCCGGCGATCCGACCTATCGACGGCCTCTCCGGTCACATCGTTCGAGGTGTCGTCGAGGGTCGCGCGACCCTCATCGCACGGGACCATGATGAGGATGCAATCATCCTTCGGTTTACATGCGACACTGCCGACCTCGTCCGCCACATGGTGGTGAAAGGGCCCGTAGCGCTCGACGGAGTGTCTCTCACGCTGATCGAAGTCGATACCCCGAGGTTCGCAGTGTCAGTTGTTCAGTACACGGCTGCTCATACAACGCTCGGCTCGATCGGCATCGGTGACCAGGTCAACGTCGAAACCGACCTGTTGTCCCGCTACGTCGAGGCCGCGCTATCGGCGCGTGGGGACGACCCGTAATTGACAGCGCCTGCGCCTGAACTCTGTGTGTCGGAGTCCAGGCTCCGACACGCTTACTCGAAATATCGTCTGAAGCCCTCGGCCAGCGATTCGAAGCCGAATCGGCCGTAGAAGGCGTGGGCGTCGGTGCGGTCCTTCCTGGAGAGGAACTGGATCTTGTAACAGTTAGCGGTGACCGCTCGTCGGATGACTGCCTCCATGAGCGCCTTGCCGATGCCCTGTCTCCGGAACCGCCCGTCCACAATGACGTTTTCGATGATCATCCACGGCCGACCGCCATTGGTCAGATTCGGGACGATGAGGAGATCGGCCGTGCCGCGCACGGCTCCCCCAGCCTCCGCCACCAGGAGCAACCGACCGGGTTGCGAGCGAAGCTCGGCGTACCGCGCACCAGCTCCGTGACGAATCGGCAGCGAGGCTGATCCGCCCTCCGCGAGTTCGTCATACAAGCGCAGGACATGATCCAGGTCGCCCTCACTGGCAGGCCGAACCGTCACGGTCGTCGAGTCAGACACGACCCAAGTTCATCAGGCGAAGGTTGCTTCCGCGAATCACATCACGAATCTGCCATCGACCGGAGCGCTGAGCGTTCCTGCCAAGATGCAGCATGAGATGCCGCACGGCGTCTCGGAGGCTTCGTTGGACCGAGTAGACCGCATTTGCGAGAGAGCCCGCACGCTTGCGGAGGCCGGCGTTGATCTTCAGAGAGCGGCGCCCGAGCTCCTGGAGCTTGCGCAGGGCGAGCGCTGGGTAGTGGAGGCTGCGCGCCAAAACATCGAAGAGACGGCGAGGCGGACTGCCGATGGAACAAGTATGCGCGCCGCGGTGCTCCTTTCCGAGGTACTGGACCTCGGGATACTGCGGTGAGCGTGTCTGGAGCTGTACACACCTCGAAGTGTGCAACTCACTGGTCGGGGTGTGTGCGAGACGTCACTTTGTCGCACCCCACCTCGGAATATGAGGAACCACTCACTCCAATACTCTCCACGCGCCGCAATCTCGTGTCTGAGCCTCCGCTCCGACACATGCGCGCGGCAGGCGCACAGCGATCGAGCCGTAGCACCCAAGGCTTGCGCCTCCGCCGCCGTGTTATGAAGTCCACATGCAAGGCGCCGAAGTAAATGCGTTGGGCGCACAACTCGAGGCCCTTGTAGCTCTCGTCAACGCGCTGTCCGAGAATGACTTTCACCGGGCGACGCGCTGTCCCGGCTGGACAGTGGCCGAACTCGTCGCCCACTGCGAGGGCATGCTCAACCGTCTCGTCGGTGAGCACGGCGAACCCGCTGCGGGCAAGCCCGAAATCGACCGTGTCGGCTACTACGGATACGACCCCGACGGGGCGAGGGAAGGAGAAGATCCCGACAAGACATTCTCCGAAGTCGTGCGCGACCGGGTTGTCAGGGAAGTGGACGGCCGGAATGGCATGACACTGCAGTCCTCACTTAGCGATGCAGCGAAGAGAGCGATCGACGGCGTCCGCGAAATCCCGGCCGACCGGGTAATCAAGCGCCCCGGACATGGGCGAATCACGTTCGGCGAGTTCGTCGCAACGCGAAACCTCGAGATAGGTGTCCACACGATGGACATCGCTCACGCTGTAGACAAGCGTGAGCACGTTGAGCCGCCGACAGCTGAGATCATCATTTCTATTCTCGACGGCCTGCTTGGCGACTCCTTGCCCGACTCGCTCCAGTGGGACGCAACTACATACATCCTCACGGGCACGGGTCGTCGCGATGTCACACCTCACGAGCGAGAGATACTCGGTGGGCTTGCCGCCAAGTTTCCTCTTCTGCGGTAGAGCCGCATCGCACTGAGGGGAGCCTGAAGCAAGTGTCGGAGTCCGCGCTTCGACACTCGCAGCAAATGCGAGAGGTACCGCTCCAGCGACCGCGAAAGCGGCGGCTCGGTCCCGCGAAGGATTGCTCTGAAGGTGGCTTACGCCGGGCACCGATCGAGATCACTACCGATCTCGACATCGACAGCCTCAGGGCCAAAGCGCTCACGAAACGTGAAGGCGACCGGAGTTGGCCCGTGTGCCCGCAGATGCTCTAGACGAGAAAGGGCGTCTTCGATCGACGGGAGTGTGCCTTCTGGGATCCACCAGAGACAGAAGATCGCCTGTGTCGGCACCTCGAAGAACTCCCGCCGGCGGCGAAGAAATTCGACATGTCCGGATCGATACGTGAACTCAGCAAGTGCCTCCACCGAGTCCCACACTGAGAGATTGATGATCTCGCGATCGTCGCCGAACACGTTGATGTTCGTCGCGTTTCCGTTGTCATCCTGTAGCCGCCAGATGTAGCCCGGGCTGCGCTCTGCCAACGCGTTGATGCGGTCCAGGTTCTCGCGGAAGTCGTCGATCATGGGATCGTCGATGGGCGCCAGCAATTTGCCCACGTTCAGCTGCGCCAAATGCATAGATGCATTCTGACGCATAACGCCGAGAGCGCCCAGTGTCGGAGGGCACGCTCCGACACGTCTGCCAGCTACAGCTCGATTCCGAGAAGCCGAGCGGCGTTCTCCCCCGCCCAGGCAGCGAGCGCATCCGGTGAAATTGGAAGACCGCGGAGTTCTTCGACGAGGTCAGCCGGGCTCCGACCGATCAGAAACGCCCCCGACCCGTACAGGATCTTGTCTCGGATCGTGCTCTGACCGAAGCGCAGCAGGGCGTCCCACCCTGCACCGGGCGCCGCGAAGTACTTCGGGCGATGGGCTCCAAGCTCGAGGTACACGTTCGGGTGCTTCCAGGCCACGAGGCACGCCTCGAGTACCCACGGATACCCACCATGGCTCATGATCAGCCTCAGACTCGGGAAGTCACACGCCACTTGATCAAGATGGCGGGGGTGTCCCAGGTCA
>Ga0209577_10006699_pt1 | contig 10636 bp, 7 predicted proteins | sample GraSoiAngelo_109_FD_185874 | JGI IMG/M metagenome (GOLD analysis project Ga0209577, IMG submission 185874) | Grasslands soil microbial communities from the Angelo Coastal Reserve, California, USA - 14_0903_12_20cm (SPAdes) (version 2) | ecosystem: Environmental > Terrestrial > Soil > Grasslands ...
GGGTTGTCCTGATCACGCCGTTGGCACCCACCGCCCAGCCGCGGCTGGCGTCGAGGAAGTCCACGCCGTTGAGATCCTCGCCCGTGCCCGAGGTCTGGGCCGTCCAGCGACTGAGGATGCCGGTGGAGCGCGCGGAGCGAGGATCTCCCGAGTAGGCGGCGGTCACGGTGTGGTTGCCGACCGACAGGTTGGACGTCGTCCCCGAGGTGGCGCTGCCTCCCGAGACGGCGACGGCGCCGCCGAAGTCCGAGCCGTCGATCTTGAACTGCACGGTGCCGGTAGCCGTCGCCGGCGACACCGTGGCCGTGAAGCTCACGTCGTGGCCGTAGTCCGAAGGGTTGACCGAGGAGGTGACGTCCGTCGTGGTGGTGTCGAAAACCGTCTGGCCGGTCGCGGCCTGGAGATTGCCGGTGAGGGCCACCCCCCAGACATGGGTGGTGTCGACGGCGGACACGGCGAAGAGGGAGTCGCCTGGGGCGAGGCTGGTGGGCTGGACCGCCCAGGTCGCCCCCCCGTTCGTGGTCGCCACGATCGTCCTGTCGAAGCCCATCGCCCAGCCGTGGCTGGCGTCGACGAAGGACACGCCGCGGAGGAAGCGGCTTCTGTTCGAGGTCTGCGCGGTCCAGGTGGCCCCTCCGTCGGTGGTGGCGAGGATCGTGCCGACGTCGCCCACCGCCCAGCCGTGGCTGGCGTCGACGAACGACACGCCCATGAGGGTGACCGTCGAGCCCGAGGTCTGCGCGCTCCAGGTGGTCCCTCCGTTGGTGGTGGCCAGGATCGTGCCGGTGCCGCCCACCGCCCAGCCCTTGTTGGCGTCGACGAAGGAGACGGCATTGAGGTTCTCGGTCGTGCCCGAGGTCTGCGCAGTCCAGTTCACCCCGCCGTCCGTGGTGGTCCTGATCACGCCGTTGCCACCCACCGCCCAGCCGTGGCTGGCGTCGAGGAAGTCCACGCCGTTGAGGTTCTCGCCCGTGCCCGAGGTCTGGACGGCCCAGTTGGCACCGCCGTCGGCGGTGGCCACGATCGTGCCGAAGAAGCCCACGGCCCAGCCGTGGGTGGTGTCGACGAAGTCCACGCCGTTGAGGACTTCGGGGAAGCGAGAAGGCGCGGTCTGCGCGGACCAGGTGGCCCCTCCATCCGTGGTGGCCCTGATTGTCTGAGTGGAGGCCACCGCCCAGCCATGGGTGGTGTCGACGAAGGAGACCCCGCGCAGGATGCTGCCCGTGGCCGCGGGCTGGGCCACCCACCGGGTGAGGTAGCCGACGGACTGGTCGAAGATGGCGTCGCCCGAGTAGGTGGCGGTGACGGTGTGTGCGCCGGCCGACATCGTGGAGGTCGATGGCGCGGTGGCGCTGCCGCCTGAGAGTGCGACGGGGCCGCCGAGGTCCGTGCCGTCAATCTTGAACTGCACGGTGCCCGTGGCGCTCGACTGCGCCACGGTGGCGGTGAAGGTGACGGCCTGACCGGAGCTCGAGGGATTGGCAGAGGAGGCGACGGCAGTCGTGGTGGGAGCTCGATTGACGACCTGGCCCCCAGCCACGGTGCCGGTCGAACCGAAGAAGGTGGTGTCGCCCGAATACGTGGCGGTCACGGTGTGGTTGCCGATTGATAAGGCGGAGGTGGATCCCGACGTGGCACTCGCTCCCGAAAGGGTTGCGGGGCCGCCGAAGTCCACGCCGTCGATCTGGAACTGCACGGTGCCGGTGGCCGTCGACGGCGACACCGTGGCGGTGAAGGTCACGCTCTGGCCGAAGGTCGAGGGGTTGGCCGAGGACGTCACCCCGGTCGTGGTGGGAGCTCGGGTGACAACTTGGCCGGTACCCGTCGCGATTGCGCCGACGTTCCCGACGGCCCAGCCGTGCGTGCCTCCGATGAAGGAGACGCCGAAGAAGCTGGACGCCGCGCCGGAGGCCTGGGCCCACGTGGCACCTCCGTCGTCGGTGGCCAGGATCGTGCCACCGTTCCCGACGGCCCAGCCGTGGGTGGCGTCGGCGAACGAGACACTCCAAAGGTGGTTGGCCGTGAGCGTGGGCTGGGCGGTCCAATTGGTGCCGTCGACGGTCGCAACCATCGTGCCATTGATCCCGACAGCCCAGCCGTGGGTGGCATCGCCGAAGGACACGCCGTTGAGGGCCTCGGTCGTATTCGAGGTCTGGGGCGCCCAGTTCTTCCCTCCGTCGGTCGTGGCCACGATCGTGCCGCCGCTGGCGCTGCCGCCCACCGCCCAGGCGCTGTCGGCGTCGACGGCGGACACGCCGGTGAGCACGTCGGTCGTGTTCGACGTCTGGGGGGCCCAGTTCTTCCCCGCATCGGTCGTGGCCAGGATCAAGCCGCCGTTACCCACCACCCAGCCATTGCTGGGGTCGACGAAGGAGACGCCGAAAAGGTTGTACGTGGTGCCCGCGCCCTGGCCGGCCCAGTTCAAACCCCCATCGGTCGTTGCCAGGATCGTGCCAGCTTCACCCACAGCCCACCCGTTGCTCGGGTCGACGAACGACACGCCCCAAAGGGTCGCCGTCGTGTTCGAGGTCTGGGCTGTCCAGTTCTCCCCTCCGTCGGTCGTGACCAGGATCGTGCCGCTGGCACCGACCGCCCACCCGTGGTTGGCGTCGGTGAACGACACGGCGCGCAGTTGGTTGCCCGTGCCCGAGTTCTGCACCGTCGGGCCGAAGGTGCCGGTGGAGCCGGCGAAGAGGGAGGTGCCCGAGTAGGTGGCGGTCACGAGGTGAGTGCCGATCGACAGCGCGGAGGTGGGCGCCGAGGTGGCCTGCGTTCCGGAGAGCGCGACCGGGCCGCCGAAGTCCGCGCCGTCGACCTTGAACTGCACGCTGCCGCCAAAGGCCAGCACCGCGGCGGTGAAGGTCACGGGCTGTCCCAAGCTCGACGGGTTGACGGAGGAGGTCACCGTCGTCGTGGTGGGGGTGAGGCCGCTCGCCTTAGGGGCCGGGCCCCAGATCAGCATGGCGGCCCCGGCCAGGGCGCCGAAAACGACGAGCACCCGAGTGCCGCGTCGAGTTGCTGTCCCGGTGCTCAACCTGTTGAGCAGGCTGGTCGCAGCCAGCGCTGCCAACCGCTTCACCGTGTCCGTTCCCCCCCCAGCCCCCCAGCTGCGCGACTGGTTCGGCACAAAACGTATGGGCGGCGCTAAGCCACCTCAATGGCCATTTTCGGAATGGCCATTTGTCAACGGGGGCGGTAGCGGCCCGATTTGCCGGGGGGCGTCAGGCGGCGCTGCTGGCGAACGAGGACCATGTGGACACCCACTGGTCCCAGATCGCCGGGGGGTAGTCGTGGCCCATGCCGTCGAACTCGACGTATGTGGCGCCGGGGATGAGCTCGGCAGTGCGACGGCCGCCGCGCGGGTCGATCAAGGTGTCGCGGCTGCCGTGCAGCACGAGCACGGGCAGCTTGACGTTGCGCAGGGCGTCGGCGCGAGAGCCGTCGCGCATGATCGCCCCCATCTGGCGCCCAAGGCCTGCAGGACAGAAGCAGCGGTCGTAGGCCGCACCGGCGCGGGCACGGTTGTGATCGTCGTCCTGCCACTCCGGCTTCGATCCGTAGACACCCAGCGCCTTGATGTGGTTCTCGACGAACTCATCACGGGACGATGCCGGAGGTGCCGTAAGTACGGCGAACGCCTCGGGCGAGCTCCGGCCGTACTCGGGCTCGCCGGTGGCCGACATGACCGACGTCATCGAGAGCAGACGGTCCGGGTGGTCGATGGCCAGGCGCTGCACGATGGCGCCGCCCATGGACAAACCCATGACGTGGGCCCGCTCGACACCCAACGCGTCGAGCACGGCCACCACGTCATTGGCCATGTCCGCGAGCGAGTAGTCGACGCCTTCGAGCTTGGATGAGAGACCGGTGTCGCGATTGTCGAACCGAACCACCTGATAGGCCTCGGCCGCGAACTTCTCGCACCACGCGTCCGCGTAGTTGATGCATTGTGACCCGAGCCCGTTGACGAGCAACAGGGTCGGATCCCCGGGATCGCCGAACGTCTCGTAGTAGATCTCGACGTCACCGTTGCGAGCGGTTGCCATGAAGGCCCGAAGCCTAAGTCGACCTGGCGGCGCCGCGGTACACGTCTTCGTAGGCCTCGACGAATCGGTCCCACCCGAACTGGGCAGTAGCCCGCCGGCGGGCGGCGCGCCCCATGTCGGCAGCGAGGCCCGGGTCGTCGAGCAAACCCTCGACCGCACTCGTGAGGGCGTCCTCGTTCTCCGGTTGTACGAGGACCCCGGTCGCCCCGTCGACGACGACCTCTCGGAGCCCGCCCAAGGACGAGGCCACGACCGGACGTCCCACTTGCGCGGCCTGGAGGGCGACCAACCCGAACAGCTCGTGGTCGCGAGACGGCATGACGACGACCGACGCCGACCGCAGAAGCTGATGCACCTCACCGGGCGGGACCCAGCCGAGAAAGTCGACCGCGCCCCCTACGCCGAGCGCCCGCGCCTGCTGCTCGAGAGCGGGCCGGACCGGTCCGTCACCGGCGATGACCAACCGAAGTGCCGGGTGGCTCGATCGCAGACGCGCCAAGGCGGCGATCGCCAAGTCGAAGCCCTTCTGCACCTCGAGGCGCCCGACGCACACGATGCAGCCGTGCGCCGGCGGCGGCGTTGGTTCCGCCGACGGGAAGGGCAACGAGTTCAGGATCACCGACGACTTCGTTTCGATGCCCGGGATCGCCTCTCGGTAGCCGACGAGCGCAGCTTCCGACGGGGCGACCAGCCACCGAGCGGCACGCAGCGTCGCTCCAACGTGGGATTTGGGCTGCCGGTACAGCGGGAGCACCGGCTGTTGGAGCGTCGCCACCTCCGCAACGGGGTGCGAGGAGGCGGTCAGGCGATGGACCACGAGTTCGAGGCCGAACAGCAGGACGTGGACGACGTCAGGTGCGAACTCGGCCTTGATGCGGGAGACCGCCTGCTTCATGCGGAGGATCCGGCCCGGGTCGCCGGTCAGCAACGCCGCCGTGATTGCGTACCGCCGGATAGCAACGCCGTCGATCGATTCCTCGGATGCCAGCCCGGACTCCGGCGGGACGTTCACAAGAACGCCGACGTCGTGGCCGCGCTCGCGCAGCGCCCGTGCCAGTTCGAACCCGAGCACCTCGGCGCCACCGAGCGTCGGCACGAACGTCGTCGACCAGAACAGGATCCGCACGGCGCGCGCCCTAACGGCTCTGGGTCAACGCTTGTGCCACCAGGCGGGGAACGGCGTCGACGTCGCGGCCCGAACGCAACCGGTACGTGCGCACGCCGAAGACGGTTCGCGCCGTGCCCTGCAACACAGTAGGCCGGTCCAGCACCACCCCGAGCATCGTGCTCGGGACCATCGCTCGGAGCGCCTCTTTGGCACCGGCAGGCTCGAGCGCCGACTCGGCCTCGGGGACGACGCTCGCCACGATGATGGCCGCGAGCGCGGCCGACCGCAGCACCGTCGTCCCCGAGTCCGAGAACAGGACGAGCGCCTTGCCTTCTTCGGTCGGCGCCGGATGGACGGTGTAGGGGACGGCCTCCTCAACGGAATCGACGGTGCCGTCGACGCGTGCCGAAGCGAACAGACTGTGGACGACGGCGCGTCCCTCGTCTCGCGTGATGGCGACCTGGTCGTCGCCAAGGAACCCGAAGCCGGCGGCCGCGCACGCCAGGGCCGTCGTCGACTTCCCGCTGCCCGAATCGCCGACGATGAGCGCCGCCCTGCCCTCGCAGGCGACAGCGGCGGCGTGCACCGTGACCACTCCCCTGGTTTGGAGCCACGCCTGCAGCGCCACTGGGAAGGGCCGGGCGCGCTCCTCGATTCTCAGGCGCGATCCGTCGGCCCGCCAGCCGACCATGCGTCCACCGTCGAGGTCGACCTCGTTGACCGCGCCGTGGCCTGCGGTCCAGATGGTGCTCGTCTCGGGGCCGAGCCGCACCGGGGTGCCGTTGACGTCGCGCGGGAACGTGCCATGAGCCGTCGGGACCGGACAGGGCACGCCGGTGACCGCTTCGTCCCAGAGATCGACGCGCAGGGCGGGAGGCTGCTCGGCCGCCGCCAGGTGGCCGAGCGAAGCGTCAAGGTGAGCCGCGAGACGCCGGCCGACGACCTTGAGCCGAATCGGTCCGCCGGGTGAGTCGATCCAGGAGGCGACCAGCTCGTCGGGACGCCGTCGCGCCGCCTCCTCGAAGGCGGTGGCCATGGTGGTCATCGGGGGCCGGCCAGACCCTCGCCGAGGCGCCACCGCACGAGCGACGGCGCACCCGCACCTGCGGACAGCACCGCTTTCGTACGCGACGGCGCGCGACGGCGGGCGGCGCTCCACGCCAGCGCGAGGGCGATGTCGCGGTCGACCGGGTCCGTCTTCAGCCGCCTCAGACCGTCGAGCGCGCTGTCGGGAACCGGGGCGTGCAGCTCACGCCTGAGGTATGTCAGCTGAATGGCGAGGGCAACGCCGAGGTGTCTCTCGTCCGCAGCGGCCGCGATGCCGTCCCAGTCGAGGTCGGGCCACGCGGCCAAGGTGAACCAGGCATCGGTGACCCAGGTGAGCGCGTCCCTGCCCTGGGAGAAGAAGGCGTGACCGCACACGTGCACGAAGAGGTCGGCGGGCGCCATCACCCGTGTCTCGTGGCCACCGAACGCGAAGGCGTGGCTGCGAGCCCACAAGGGTGCATCGTCGCCTTGTGCCCGCGCATGGCAGAACGCCGTCTTGTGTACCGAGGCCCGGTTACCCACCCGCTCCTCGACGTCGCGTGCGGTGCTCGCGTCGATCGTCGCTCGCACCATCACGTCGAGATCGTGGCAATGCCGGAGGTACGGCTCGGGGTAGGCGAGCTCGGCGAGCGCCGCCCCGCGGAGGACAAGCACATCCCAGCCCCCGTCGACCAGCAGGCCAACGACCTCGTATGCACCACGACGGAACGCAGCCGACCGCCGCTCCTCGCGCAGCGCCACCGCCGTCACGCGGCGCCGGAGCTCAGCTGGGAGCCATCCGCCGTCCTCAGCCCGAGCGTCGGCGTAGTACAGAAGAGGAACGAGCCTGCGGTTAGCGGCGAGCAGGCGGACGAGATCCTCAGCGTCCAGACGCCGCTGCAGACGGCTCCACGCAGCGGCGCCGTCGCCGTTGGCGAGGGACGCCCGCAGAAGCAGCGTCTGCTCGGCGGTGGGAAGCAGGGCAGAGAGGGCAGCGACAAGACGGCGATTCATCATGACGGGCGGCCTCACCGCGCGAGACTGCCGCGCGATGACGACGGCTGCCGAAACTAGGCGGCGAGTCCTGCTTGTCACCGCCGAGATGCGCGTTCCTCCGGTCACCGGCCGCGAGCGGCGCTACTGGCAGCACGTTGTCGCCCTGCGCCCAGCCGCAGAGGTCGGCGTGCTGGTGCTCGACCGGCGAGGCACCTCGGCGCCGCCCCCCGAGGGCGTCGACTGGTGGCGCCAGTGCTCGGCACCGTGGCTCGAAGAGGTCGCGGAGTGGATGCGCCAGCCTGACGGCCACCCGTCGTACGGGCGCCTCGGCCCCGAAGCGCTTGCCGCGTTGGACGAGTCGTTGGAAGAGTTCAAACCGGACGTCGTCGTCGTCGCCGGCCTCTGGCTTCACGGTCATCTCGACCGCCTCCGCGGCGGCGATCGCCACGTGATCCTCGACGCCGCCGACGTCGAAGCGGCGATCCACGAAGACCTGGCTCGCACCGCCGGTCGTGGCGAGCGGGCGGTGCGCGCCGCCCTGGCGCGCCGGGTCGCGCAGGTCGAAGAGGACGCTGCCCGCTCGGTCGACCAGATCTGGGCCTGCAGCGAGCACGACGCCGATCTCATCCGGGCCCGCTACGGCGCAGTCCCTGTCTCGGTCGTGCCGAACACCGTCGACGTCGTGTCGTTGTGTGGAGAACGCCGAGCCCGGGCCGGCGCGCCGACGGTCGTCTACCCCGCAACGTTCAGCTACCCGCCGAACGAAGAGGCCGCGCTGTCGCTGATCACCGAGGTCCACCCGTTGGTGCAGCGTCACTCTCGTTCCGCGCTATTGAATCTGGTCGGCGCCGAGCCGACAGCGGCGATGCACGCGGCCGCAGCGCGGACGTCCGGCGTGACGATCACCGGCCCGGTGCCCGACACCCGTCCGTGGCTCTGGGCGGCGACGGCGATGGCGGCTCCGCTGCGCCACGGCTCGGGCACTCGCATCAAGCTGCTGGAGGCGTTCGCCGCCGGCGTCCCCGTCGTGACGACGACCAAGGGCGCCGAAGGCCTCGAGGTGGTCGACGGCGAACACGTCCTCATCGCGCACTCGCCCCAGGAGTTCGCCGACGCCATCGGCGATCTCCACGCATCTTCCGAATCCAGTTTGGCGCTGACGGCGCGAGCCAGGCAGCTCGTCGACAGTCGCTACTCGACGACGGCCGCCCGGCGGGCCGTCGGGTCCGCGCTTGCGCAACTCCCGGTGCGAACCCCATGAACGAAGACCGACCCCAGGTCGAGGTGCACGGCCTCGGCAAGACGTTTCACCCGCTGCCCCGCTGGGCCCGGGCATTCACCCGGTCGCCCATCGCCAGCCCGGTCAGAGCGCTGGACGACGTGTCGCTGACGGTGTCCGCGGGCGAGGTCTGCGCCGTGGCCGGGCGCAACGGCGCGGGCAAGTCGACACCGGGCTGGTGAGCCCCACCGAAGGATGGAGTCGAGTCTGTGGCCACGACGTCGTCTCGAAGGGCGACGAGGTGCGGCGCCTCATCGGATTCGTCCCCGGTGACGACCGCTCGCTGTCCCTCCACCTCACGGCGCGGGAGAACCTGATCTTCCGCGGGCGGCTCCATCGTCTGACGCCGTCGCGGCTCCGCGTTCGTATCGACGAGGTTCTGTCCCTCGTGGGTCTGACCGAACAGGCGGACCGAACCGGGTTCGCCCTGTCCTCGGGCATGCGGGCGCGTCTCCAGCTGGCGTGCGCCGTGCTCCACCAGCCGCCCGTACTGATCCTCGACGAGCCCACGGCGTCGATCGACCCCGTGGCCTCGTACTCACTGCTCGAAACGATCCAGCGAATGGCGCGAGAAGATCGGCTCGCCGTGCTGCTCAGCACGCACCGGGCCGACGAGATCGAGGCGCTGTCCACCAACGTCGCCCTGCTCGACCGTGGCCACCTGCTCCACGTGGGTGATCTCGACGAGTTGCGCGTTCATCACGAGCGTGTCATCGAGCTGGCGTTCGACGGGCCGGCCGCCGCCCACCTCGCTGCCGGCCACCTCCGGGCCCTGGCCGGCGTGGACCGCGTGACGATGCACGGCGCCTCGGTTGAGCTGACGACGATGTTGAGCGCCGGGCAGCTCCTGACGTCGCTCGACGGAGCCCTGGGCGCCGTCGAGGCGGTCCGGGCTCGCCGCCTGCCGGTACGTGAGCTGTTGGCCACTGTCCTCACCGAGGAGCCCGGCGCGTGGGAGTGACGGCCCGCCCGCTCCGCGACGCAACTGGAATCGCGCGGACGTTCGTCTGGGAGGGGTGGGTCGGGGCGCGCAGCTACCCCTCGGCGTTCGTCGTCACCCAGATCACCATGCTGATCCCGATCATCACCTACCGGTTCGTGGCCGAACTTGTGCACGCGCCGCCGTTCCAGGTCGGTGGCGACTACTACGCCTTCGTCGTCCTCGGCCTCGTCACGTGGCGGCTGATGTCAGGCGCAGGTGGCATGGTGGCCACGTCGCTCCAAGAGGCACTGGACCAGGGTCGGTTCGAGATGCTGTTCGTGCAGCCCGTTCCCAGGCGGCTCCTGCCCTTCGCCCTCGCCCAGTGGCCGGTCACACTCCGGGTGGCCAATACAGCCGCAGGGCTCGCTTGCCTTCGTCATCCTCGCCCTCGGCGTGGGCGCCACCCTTGCCGTCGCCGCTCTCGTCGCGAGCGTCACCTTCATCGCCAAGAAGAGCGAGTCAGTGCTGCGCGTGTACTCGCTCGCCGCCGGGCTACTCGCCGGCGTCTTCTACCCGATCGCCGTGTTGCCCACGTGGCTGCGGGTGTTCTCGTACGCCATCCCCGACACGTACGTCATCGCCGCCGTTCGCCGGCTCGCGCTCCCAGGCGGCGAGGCCATCCCCGGACCGTCGCCGGTCACGGCCATTCTCGCCTTGATCGCGTTGAACCTCGTGCTGCTGCCGCTGTCGGCATGGGTGTTCGGGCGGGCCCTCGAATTCGGCCGCAGGACCGGCACACTGGGTCGCTACTGAGGCTGCTGGCTCGCCCGGGTGCGCGCCACGTTGCGGCGGATGGCGTGGCGCAGACCATGTCGTAGGTGAGGTTGTCTCCGAAATAGCGGCGGAGCACGAAGTCCTCGTCGACCGCCCGAATGCACAAGCCCGCAGAACGGAGCCGCACGATCAAGTCCGTGTCTTCGCCGAGGTGGAGAGACTCGTCGAAACCACCGACCGCCCGGATGGACTCGGTCGCGACGAGCATCGACGACCAGCACTGCCCGTGCCCCCAGTCAGGGCGCGCCTCCAACCAGGCGGGCGGCGCCACACCTGGCATGACGTTGACCCGGCCGTTGCCCAGGACGACGTCGCAGTCCAGCTCGGCCAGCAGCTCGAGCTGGCGCGTGACCCGCCACGGTGGGATCAGGTCGTCGCTGTCGAGGAAGGCCACGTACTGCCCGTCGGCCTCTCGCAGCGCTCGG
>Ga0209577_10006703_pt1 | contig 10631 bp, 19 predicted proteins | sample GraSoiAngelo_109_FD_185874 | JGI IMG/M metagenome (GOLD analysis project Ga0209577, IMG submission 185874) | Grasslands soil microbial communities from the Angelo Coastal Reserve, California, USA - 14_0903_12_20cm (SPAdes) (version 2) | ecosystem: Environmental > Terrestrial > Soil > Grasslands...
GAGCGACTGCGAAAACAGAGCGATTCATCGGGCCTCCTTGGGTCGTCGAACGTAGACCCTGAAGACCGGCGCCGCAAGCGAGCCCGCCGGGCAGGTAGGGGGCGCGCGCCGCCTAACATGCGCTTGACGCTGACGGGCGCTGATCGCTCTAAGGGAAGTGGAGTGATTGTGCCCTGGCGGGCACGGACTGTCGTCCACTACTCTTGCGCCAGCGGGCGGGTCGCCCGCAGCTTAAGCGCGATCCGTTAGACGGCAGCGGGTTCCGGCATTAGATTGATTCCCACCATGCATTTCAAGATCGAGATCGACCGCGAGGACGACGGCCGCTGGATCGCCGAGGTTCCTGAACTTCCAGGTGTGATGACCTATGGGAAGAGCAGGGACGAAGCTATGGCGCATGTTCAGGCCCTAGCGCTTCGGGTCATTGCGGATCGCCTAGACCATGCCGAAACCGCTCCGGACCCACTCAACGTGACTTTCAAAGCGGCGTGACCGCCTGGCGCGCTACGAAGGCGCGGCGAGTGCTGGCGGCGTTGCTTCGCATCGGCTGGACCATCAAACGAGAGACGGGCTCCCACCGAACCCTAGCACGCGAGGCCTGGCCGAACTACGTCTTCGCCTTTCACGATAACGACGAGCTCGGGCCTAAGATGCTGTCCCGAATCGCAAAGCTCACGGGATTGACGCCTGAAGATCTGTGAACAAGCTGCCGTCTAACATGCGCTTGAAGCTGCCGGGCGCTCGTGTGGGAAGAATTGCGTTGCCTCGCTGGCTAGCCTCTTTGTCTGCGGCTCCATCTCCTTGCGCCCACGCGCATTGCCCCGCAGCTTAAGCGCGATCCGTTAGGCAGCCAACACCGATCTGTGTACATCCTGAGCGAACAATTGGACCGAGAAGGGACCGGTTCGCGCGATTTCGCGCGCTACCAGGCATATGTCAGCGATAATCGCTCGGCATTCCCCTTGTCGGCCTATTCACTTGCTAGTTCGACGTGGTATTTCGACTCTCGCGACCATCGGGCTCCACACGATGGACGGCTTCTCAGTCTGCGGCTGATTGAATCGTCCGACACCGACAAGCCGACAATCAGTTTAGAGACGCACCTTCAGAGCGCCTATCAAGATGGTGTTATCGTCATTCGATATCCGCGCGTATTCAGCTATTCCTTCAGCCTGTCGGACGCGTCTGAGGGTCACAGCGATTGGCGTTACGATGAATTCCGCGTCGCACCCAACGGCCACGTCCTGCATGAGATAGAGTGGTGGCATCGTGAGGAGACAGCTCGCTGGCTGATCGAGGCGAATGATGTGCAGCACGAGTGGCGGCCGAGCTAGAGCGGGCTCTTGGAGTTGGCCGCCTAACAAGCGGCTTGAAGCTGGCGGCGCGCGTAGATTAAGGAATGAATTCTTCTTCAGCGCGCCGCAGCTTAAGCGCGATCCGTTAGGCAGCTCACACACTACGATGGGTGTAACGATCCACTTCGAGGGAAGGCTCAAGGACTGCGCTAGCCTCGAGGCCGTGGTCCGGGCCGCCGACGCGTTCGCTCGAGCCCGCAGCTGGCGCGTGGAGCCAATCTCTGAAATGGAAGCTCACCTTGCGCGAGTCCGCGATGAGCAGGACTGGGACTACGCGGGCCCCACATCGGGCATCGAGATCCTACCGCACGAGCGCTGTGATCCACTGCGTCTGGAGTTTGACGAGGATTTGTACGTTCAGGAGTACACGAAAACGCAGTTCGCCGGCCCCCGCGTGCACATGGAGGTCATCGCGCTGCTACGCGAGCTCGCTCCCCACTTCGAGGCTCTGCATGTCGATGACGAGGGGGAGTATTGGGACACAAGTGACGCAGCACTATTGACCAGGCATATTGATACATGCAATCGTGTGCTCGCCGATGAGCTCCGCAAGCATCCTGGCGCTAGAGGCCCGGTACAGATCGCAGCAGGTCGCTGGGTCGACATCATATCGTGAGCTGCCTAACAAGCGCTTCAAGCTGGCGGGCGCTGATCGTTCTAAAGGAAGCGGAGTGTTGTGCCCCTGGCGGGGCACGGACCGCGTCCCACGCCCTTGCGCCGGCGAGCGAGTCGCCCGCAGCTTAAGCGCGATCCGTTAGGCGGCCCGCGTATCGGTGAGCTCCTTCGTCTTGGTCAAGACCTTCGCCAGTCGTCCCGAAGCCGAGTTGGCTAAGGGCATACTGGAGGCGGGCGGCATCCGCGCCGTCGTTTCTGCGGATGACGCCGGCGGAATGCGTCCGGAACTCGCGTTCAGCCGTGGTGTGCGCCTCCTGGTTGAACTGGCAGACGCGGCGCGGGCTCGTGAGCTCTTGGCAGGGGAGGAGCCGCCGGAGAGCGCAGCGGAGCGCCGATTGCTCGGGGCGAGACTACGGGGGTGCATGCTGCCGGCGGGAGGTGGCTTTCTGCTCCTGGGTGTTGGTACGGCGCTCGGCGAGGCTGTCCACTGGCTCGGAGTGCTGGTTATCATTGCGGGCGCCGCGCTCCTTGTCACGGCTGTCGTGCGTGGGACGCGGGCTGCCTAACATGCGCTTGAAGCTGGCGGGCGGTGATCGCTCTAAGGGAAGCGGAGTGTTGTGCGCTGGCGCGCACGAAGTATCGTTCAACTGCGCAGCGCTCGGCGGGCGAGTCGCCCGCAGCTCAAGCGCGATCCGTTAGGCCGCTTACTCCCAACCCTGCGACAGCAATGGTTGCTCTCCTTCTCATCGGTTTCTTGATCTCTCAACCATTGGCGCCTCTGGCCAATGCGGAACTTGGTCAACAGGATGGAGTCGTCTCGCTCCTGATTCAGGATCATTCCAGCACTGGTCCCACCCAACGGTATGTCCTGGCCTACGGAAGCGGGCCGGCCACTTGCCACGTCCTCTTTGCATTTGACACAACTGGCCGTTCTGCCAAAGGGACTCCGTACCGGTTCGTGCCCGCATCCCTCACACATCGCACCGACTGTCACCCTCGCGCACTCCTCAACGCGCTCGCCGTCGCGCACGGTCTTAAGCAGGTGCCACCCTCTGGGCCGCACGTCAATGTCCTCCCCCTAGACGCTGCGCTCTTCGGCACTCAGTTGGCTCGGGGAGATGTCACGCGGGATGTGATTGCGGGCGAATTCACCTTTGCACGGCGAGGCTCTTGGACCGTCCTTAAGCTCTTTTTCGCTAACGACGAAGCGGAAGTGTTCCTAGCGCTCGATCCAGCCAATAGTCGTGCCGACTTCCTCGTGAAGGATCCAGACTATGGCGAGCCTCTCCTGCGCGAGCTGGGCCGTGTTCTCTGGGAGTAAGCGGCCTAACAAGCGCTTGAAGCTGGCGGGCGCTGATCGTTCTAGAGGAAGCGGAGTGCTGTGCCCCTGGCGGGGCACGGACTTCGTCCCACGGCCTTGCGCCGGCGGGCGGGTCGCCCGCAGCCTAAGCGCGATCCGTTAGGCAGCGCTCTCAAGTGGACATCGCAATCGGTATCGCTGTTGCGCTCCTCGTCGCCATTATCGGCCTCCGGCTCGGTAAGCGCCGTGCAGAGGCCCGCCTGCCTCCTGAACTCGTTCAAGCGCTGCACCTCGACAAGACGGACCCTACCGCGGCGCGGCGCGTGATGGATGACTATTTCATGAGGCAGGCGGCGCAGGACTCACAGGAGCGCGCGCAGCTCTGGAAGCGGGCACCCACGGACCTTGACGCGGCTGTGGAGTTGCGGCGAAGACTCCTCGACGACCTCGCTACGGGTACTGCGGCGCGACATGAACTCGAGAAGCACGCCGAACCGCAACCCCAAACCCTCAAAGACATTGAACAGGACGGACAAGAGGGGCGCGCCCAGATCGCCCGGCTCGACGAGCTCATCGACCGGCTGCGGATACGGTAGGAGCGCTGCCTAACATGCGCTTGAAGCTGGCGGGCGCTCACAAGTAGGGAGGAATTGCGTTGCCTCGCCGGCGGGCCTCTTTGTCTGCCGCTCCACCGCCTTGCGCCTGCGGCGATTGCGCCCGCAGCTTAAGCGCGATCCGTTAGGCCGATGCACGGCGATCGGTGTATGACTAGACCATCCCACTCTTGAACACTCGACGCGTTCTGATCACAGCAGCCCTCGCGGGGGCCGTCCTGACGTTTCCCCTCGGACTCCTCATCTGGGCGGCAGCCGAGCACGGTGCTGGAGGTCCCGTGCTGACCCCGCTGTCCACGTCTGTGTTTGGTGCTGCGATCGGCCTTCTCGTTGGCGCGTTGGTGGTGGCTGTGCGTGCTGTTTGGCGTCGTGCATCTTAACGTCGCACGGCCTAACAAGCGCTTGAAGCTGGCGGGCGCTCACAAGTGGGGAAGAATTGCGTCGGCCCGCTGGCGAATCTCCTCAATCGCTCCGTCACCTTGCGCCCGTTGGCAGTTCGCCCGCAGCTTAAGCGCGATCCGTTAGGCAGCCACCCAATCGTCGATGACCAACCAGCCTCTGCTGGTCCTCTCAGAGCAACGCCTTCAGCACGAAGTGCAGCGCGCTCTTGCTGTGGCGGCGGCCACGCACTACCAGCTGGTACGGAAGCGGTGGCTCATCGCAGCTTGCCTCCTCGAGTTCGTCGGGGGACTCATCCTCATGGGCCTCGGCTTCCATGTCACTGGCGAGGACTTCGGGCAAGCCCTGTTTCTTGGCGGCATTATCGTCGGGTATCTTGGCCCAGTGTGGACCTGGATTCTAGCCAATTGGCACGGGGGCGAGTGATCGGAACGTGGCTGCCTAACAAGCGCTTGAAGCTGCCGGGCGCTCTTGTGGGAAGAATTGCGTTGCCTCGCCGGCGAGCCTTTTTGTCTGCCGCTCGACCGCCTTGCGCCCACAGGCCTTGCGCCCGCAGCTTAAGCGCGATCCGTTACGCGGAATGCACCACTCTGTCGTAGGTTCGATGTGCTGGATGGCTCTACTGGCTGCAGGCTGCTCCGAAGCCCCGCCGCCGAAACGCCCCGCAACTGCCCCACCTGCTGCTGCTGCCCCTCTCCAAGGGGACACGTCCCCGGCGATGATCGATACTAGTTCTGCAGCCTTGGACACCACCCTGGGCAAGTGCGCCGTCGCTTTGCTAGCTCCCTCGCAACCACAGGAAGAGGTGATTGAGGCTCTAAGAGCAGCCTACGGACTCGAGGGCAGTCTCATTGACCGCCTGGGAGCTTTCGATACGATCACTCGGGAGGACGTGTACGCCCATTACAGGCAGGGTTTCAGCGACCAGCTGGCGCGTGAACTCACCGACTATTCATGGCAGCCGGAGGAGAAGCGGGTTCGGGCCACGGATCGCGCCCTCACCGTCCCGGACTCCGTTGGGGTTCTGGAGCTGAAGTCAGACCGCGCGCTCGTAGCGTGGATTCCGCCAACAAATTTCCGTCGCCAGTGGGGTGCGCCACGATGCTTTATCGATCGTCTGGTGCGCGAGGAAGGACGCTGGATCATACAAGGTCGGGAGCCATAGGGGGCGCATCCGCCTAACATGCGCTTGAAGCTGGCGGGCGGTGATCGCTCGAGTGGAAGCGGAGTGTTGTGCCCTGGCGGGCAGGAACTATCGTTCAACTACATTTGCGCCCTGCGGGTGAGTCGCCCGCAGCTTAAGCGCGATCCGTTAGACAGCGCTGCGATGGGGTACGTTCTCTGCTTCCAGCTCCAGTAGTCGCGCTCTGCCGTCGGCTCGCGCGCATGTCGCGCTTTGGGCTCATGGCAGCGTACGCAACGTGTTTCGTCGGTGCCACCGTCTTGTACGACTGGGGGCGCGCCTCGCACCCTGCCGCGCGCACAATCGGGGCACTGCTCGGCCTTGTTGCAGTCACCCTCCTGTTCACGGTCGTAACCTGGTACCGAGACGACCCAGTCCCTGGTGCAGCGTTCCTCCTGGCGATCGCCACCACCTGCAGTTACCTGATCGGCGGTGAGATCACGTTGCTGTTCCTCCTTCCGGGTCAGCTCGGCGCGGCTGCCGTAATGGGCTTTGGCGCAGCTATGGGACTGCCTATCGCGATTTTGGAGTCGGTTCTCATCTTCGCCGTCCTGGTGACCGTCGGTCGCAAGTTCCGTCGAGTGTTCGCGCCTGAGACGCAAGGGGATCCTAACGCTGGGCCGCCAGGTTAACGGAGGCAGCGCTGCCTAACAAGCGCTTCAAGCTGACGGGCGGTGATCGCTTTAAAGGGAAACGGAGTGTTTGCGCCCTGGCGGGCGCGGGCTGTCGTCCACTTCCCTTGCGCCGGCGGGCGGGTCGCCCGCAGCTTAAGCGCGATCCGTTAGACAGCGCGCGACCATGAGGTGCTCATCAATGAGATCACTATGCCTTCTAGTCTGCGCTCTCCTCGTGTTCTGCGTTGAGATCCGCGCACAGAGCCCAAGTCGCCCCATTATCGAGTTGCGCATCGCCCGGACAAGTGCGGCGCCGGGGTACGCGCCGCGGCAATTGGCGGACACCACCTTCTACGTGAGCGACAGCATCCTGGTCTCGGATTCGGACATTCAACAAGCTGACACAAGCTGGTGGGAAGGCCGCCTCGTAGTTCCTATCCGATTGACACCACAAGCAGCTAAGCGTTTCGCCGACGTAACGAAGCACCACATCCGTGACCGGATGGCGATCTTCCTCGACGGTCAGTTCACAGGGGACGCAATCATTATGAATGACCGTTATTAACGGTCCGACGCTACAGTTAGAGGGTATTGGCCCACCCACCCCAGTTGACCGAATTGCTGCCGAGATCTCAGCTCGCTGGCCCGCGCACCATTGAGCACTGAGGGGGATCGATCGCCGCGCTGTCTAACAAGCGCTTGAAGCTGACGGCGCGCGTAGATTAAGGAATGAATTGTTCTTCAGCGCGCCGCAGCTTAAGCGCGATCCGTTAGGCAGCACGCGGGGCACGAATGAAGCCGTGGGTTCGCGATACTCTCCGCTCCCTTGGGCGCCACCTCGCCATTTTTGGCGGTGGGCTCGCGGTGTTTATGGTGATCGCACCTATTGTCGGCTATTCGACGTACGGTGACCGCGCACCGGCTGGCTGGCACGGGTGGTTCCCGCCGCTCGAGTGGAGCGAATTCCCAGGTTATCTGCTGTTCGTCACAGAATTTCTCGGGGTCCTGCTTCTGCCCTGGGCGGCTGTTCTGTTTCTCGTCCCGCTCGCGACGGTGCGGTACCTGGAACGGCGTGCCGCGTCTCGACGGCTCACGGCTACCGTCGGAGGGGTGCTCACCGGTGCTCTATCTGGCTATGCTCTGCTAGGCGCGGCTTGGTACGTTTCGCTCGGTCTCTCGCCCCTCATCGCGGGTGTGGTGCTTGCGACCTATGTTGGCGCGTGCCAGTTGCCTCACTCGCAGCGAACGCCGCGTGCTGCCTAACAAGCGCTTGAAGCTGGCGGGCGCTCGCGTGGGCAGAATTGCGTTCCCCCGCCGGCTGGCCTGTTTGTCTGCGGCTCCGCTTCCTTGCGCCGGCGGGCGTTGCGCCCGCAGCTCAAGCGCGATCCGTTAGGCTGCAGCCCCTGTTCCGAACCCTGAGCACCCGGGCCGTCACTCGGGGGAGGTTCCGATGACACGCGCTGCTTTCATGCTCCTTCATGCGATTCTCGCTCTCGCCTTTGGCATTGGCTTTGTATTGGCACCGGCGTCCATGTTGGCGCTCTACGGCGTGGCGACCGACCCGGCCGGAACCTTTATGGCTCGCCTATGGGGGGCTGCGGCCATCCAAGTCGGGCTTGCAGCTTGGTTAGCGAGGAAAGACATGGATACGCCGGCACGTCGTGCCGTCCAGCTCGGGAATGCCGGCGGACTCGCTGTGGGTTTCCTCATTGCGCTCCTAAGCCAGCTTGGCGGCCTCTTCAACGCGCTCGGTTGGTTGACGGTTCTTCTGTTCTTGCTGCTATGCATCGGTTACAGCTATTTCCACGCGCGGCCGCGCGCCGCCTGAACCAAGTGACGTGGGCTCGCTGCAGCCTAACAAGCGCTTGAAGCTGGCGGGCGCTGTCGTTCTAATGGAATCGGAGTGTTTGTGCTCTGGCGAGCACGAACTGTCGTTCAACACCCGTGCGCTATCGGGCGAGTCGCCCGCAGCTTAAGCGCGATCCGTTAGGCAGCCCGACTCCACATGGCAACGAAGGTCCGCCCCGTTTTCCTCGCGCTCTTCTTTGGCGGGCTCCTATTGCTTCTCGCGGCCATGGTGGCAGAGCTGCTCCTCATCGCGCGCAACCTCTAGCAGTGTCTTCGACTGCGAGTGCACCCGCCGCGCTGCCTAACAAGCGCTTGAAGCTGTCGGGCGGTGATCGCTTCAGCGGTGATCGCTTCAAAGGAAGCGGAGTGTTCTGCCCCTGGCGGGGCACGGACTTCGTCCAACAGCCTTGCGCCGGCGAGCGAGTCGCCCGCAGCTTAAGCGCGATCCGTTAGGCAGCGCAGATAGCGCACTTGATCGTCGCCCGAACGAGCCAGAAAGTGAAGATCAACCCCTACCTATCGTTCGACGGTGATTGCCAGGCCGCGCTGAAGTTCTACGCTCGGTGTTTGGGAGGCACCATCGTGTACAGTATGACGTACGATCAGTCGCCTATGGCTCAACAGGTTCCACCAGAATGGGGCGTAAGGATCTACCACGCGACATTGTCGGTGGGCGATCAAACGCTTGGTGCTGCTGACGCTCCCCCCGGGGCCTACCGAAACCCACAGGGTCTTTCACTGACTCTCGAACTCAACGAACCAACCGCTGCCGACCGCCTTTTTGGAATGCTTTCAGAAGGAGGCACGGTGCAGATGCCGATTCAAGAGACGCATTGGGCGCAGCGGTTCGGCGTACTTACGGACCAATTCGGTACGCCATGGATGATCAGCTGTGGTAAGACAGCATGAACATGCGCTTGTGCTTGCGCTGCCTAACACGCGCCTGAAGCTGACGGCGCCCGTCGTCTATGGTAGAATTTCGTTTGTGAAAAGCACAGCGTGGCGCTGCAGCTTAGGTGCAATCCGTTAGCAACTGTATTGAACGCTGGGTGCCGGGACGGCCCAGCGTTTGTCGTCACGGACCATGGCGTTGAGGATGGTCAGGAGTTTCCTCGCGCACGCAATCAGGGCCACCTTGGCCGGTTTCCCGCTGGCCTTCAGACGCTCATAGCATCGCTTGAGCGCCGGATTCCAGCGGCGCCCACACAACGCGGCCATGAAGAGCGCGGTGCGGACGCTCGCGCGACCGCCCCACACGAGCCGCTTGCCGCGGAGCGTCCCACTGTCGTGCGCCAGAGGGGCGACGCCGACGAGTGCCGCGATTTGTTTGTGGCTGAGCGTGCCAAGCTCCGGCAGCTCGCCGAGCAGCGTCTAGCTCACGATCGGGCCCACGCCCGGCACGCTCTGCAGCAGGTCGTCCTTGGCACGCCACACGGAGCTGGCCTCGATCAACCCGGCCAGTTCTTTCGTCACGTCTTCGAGTTGTCGCTCGAGCCAGCGAACGTGGGCCTGGATCCCGCGGTGCAGGGGCTTGGGTGCAAAGCCGAGCCGGTTCTTCTCCGCGACGAGCATCTCGAGGAGCTGGCGCCGGCGGGTGAGCACGGCATCGAGCAACTGCGCCGCGGCGTCCGGCAGGGGGCGCGCCGTGGGTCGGACGCGTTCAGCGAAGAGCGCCAAGATGCCCGCATCCAGGCGATCCGTCTTGGCCAGCTGCCCCGTCGCGCGGGCGAAGTCCCGCACCTGGCGCGGGTTCGCCACCACCACGGGGAACCCTGCGGCTGCCAGCGCCGCGATCGCCGCCCGTTCAAACCCGCCCGTCGCCTCACACACGATCAGGGCCGGGCCGAGCGGGCGCAGCCGCGTGACCAGCGCGGTGATCCCCGCCTCATCGTTCGCCTCGCTCCAGACCTCGCCGCTCGGCCGCACCGCCACGTCCAACCGCTCCTTCGCGACATCCACACCCACGACCACCGAGTTCGTCGTCATTGCGCCTCCTCGGCACCAGCTCGTCGCGATCCGACCTTGCACGATGCGGGCTTGCGACCCCGGCCAACTGTACGGACTTTGGACGAGCCACGGGAACGGGCGACGCCCCGGCTAACGGACGGTCTCAAGGACCCTAGGCGGCTCGGACTATCGCCCGTCCCAACTTGCTCACACTTTAGAGAAGAATCGAGATACAAAGGCGGCACTAAGTCGAGTCTTTACAGGGTGACGAGCCACAATGTATCAACGTACCGGACCTAATGCCGAACTCCTAGAGCTCCTCGCTCGGTATTTGGCCGGGCAGGTCCCACTTGAGGCAGCAGCCAATCAGTGGGCGCAGACATACACAGCCTTAATGCAACGACCCTCCCTTGATGCTAGTTCGCAGTCAGAGTTCACGGGTGGCGACGGGCTACCTCCATTTAAGGAAGCGGATCGGCCCAAGGTTTACGCGCTACTAGAACGGGTGCAGACCAAGCTCGACGCCTTCGTTCTGGAAGAGATTCATGAATCAGCTAGAGAGTATCTCGATAAAGCTGGCGATTCCGTCTTCGATAAAACGGTCCGCCTTCTAGCCAACGACGTGGCAAACACATTAGGACAGCAACACGCCGCTATTGTGTGGAGCTACGCGGGCCAGTTCCGGGACTCCAGTCCTCCGGACTCTATAAGGCAGTGCATAGAGGAGGTCCAGCAATACTTCCAGGATACGTTCGT
>Ga0209577_10006704_pt1 | contig 10630 bp, 6 predicted proteins | sample GraSoiAngelo_109_FD_185874 | JGI IMG/M metagenome (GOLD analysis project Ga0209577, IMG submission 185874) | Grasslands soil microbial communities from the Angelo Coastal Reserve, California, USA - 14_0903_12_20cm (SPAdes) (version 2) | ecosystem: Environmental > Terrestrial > Soil > Grasslands ...
TCTTCGCTCACGGCACGGATCGCGGAAAGGATTTCCTGCCGTGGTGCGTCTTTGAGCAGGTGGCCTTTGGCACCCTGGCTGAGGCACTGAAAGATGTCCTCATCGCCGTCGTACGTCGTCATGATGAGGAGGCAGGCCTTGGGGTTGATCTCGAGCACGCGCTGCACCACGGCGACGCCATCGCGCTTCGGCATGCGTAGATCCAACACCATCACGTCGGGCCGGTGCTGCTCGTAGAGCGCAATGGCTTCCTCGCCGTCGCCCGCTTCTGCGACCACTTCCATGTCGGCCTGTTGATTCACCACCGCGGCAAGCCCATCCCGCACCACGGGGTGGTCATCCGCCAGAATTACCCGAATCTTTCTCTTGATGACCGCGACCATCACGGCCTCCGTTTCGCCATGCGGACGCTGATGCGCGTGCCCGCGCCCGGACGGCTCTGTATCTGCCACTCTCGGTCGATCGCACCCGCGCGCTGACGCATGCTGCTCAGCCCGAAGCCTTCGCTCGGTAATGCTCGGGAGCGTGCTCCATTCCAACACCGTCGTCAGCGATGGCCTGCTGGTTCGCCAAGATGTTGGTGAACGGGTAGTCGGTGAACGGAACGCTGGTGGCAAAGGGTGTCTCGCCCCGATGCGCGGGCGGTCATTCCCAAAGTACTGGAGCTCATCCGGAGCCTCGAGTAACAGCTTCCGCGCACTGCGGAGAGCCGAATGAGGCGGGTTCTAGGCGTGCAGGAGCAAGAGTGACGTTCATGCAGATTCCGTCACTGGCGATCCTGGGCCCGAGTGTAGCGCGGCAGAGGCGCTTGCTCCCAACCCCCGCCCAGCGCCTTGTAAACGGCGATCAAGCTCGTGGCTGTCTCCGTCCGGCTTTGTGCGAGGCGGTGCTCGGCCTCGAGCTGCGTTCGCTCGGCATCCAGAACCTCGAGGAAATCGACGTAGCCGCCTTCGTAGCGTGTCCGCGCCAACCGCGCCGCGGTCGCGCTGGCCTCGGCCGCAGCAGCGAGATGGGTGAGGCTGTCCCGCGCCCGGGCGTGTGTCACCAGGGCGTTTTCCGTTTCTTCCAAGGCACCAAGCACGGTTTTCTCGTACCTGGCCAGAGCCACATCGTTCCGGGCGTGGGCTTGCGCGACCTGCGCCTGGACCCGGCCGAGGTTGAATCCCGCCCAAGAGATACCCGGCCCTATGACGTAGCTACGTGAGGGCGATGTGCCCAGATTGCTAGGCTGCAATGCCGCATATGAGAAATTGCCGCTGAAGGTGACTTTCGGGAAGTAATCGGCAATGGCCACGCCCACGAGGGCGGTGGAGGCCGCGAGCTGGCGCTCGGCCACCCGGATATCAGGTCGGCGCCGGAGCAGGGTCGCTGGGTCGCTGATCGCCACGATTTTTGGGAGCTCGGGCAAATCCTTCGCCGGGGCGAGCAGATCGGTCAGTGCATTGGGCTCCCGCCCGGTCAGCACGCTGAGCCGGTGGATGGACCGCGCAATGGAAGCCTGTAGCGGAGCAATAGTGGACAGCGTGGTGCTCAACTGGGATTGCGCCCTGGACGTATCCAGCTCCGTCGAACGGCCGGCATCCAGCCGCGCCTGCGTCAACTTCAACGTGTCGGTCTGGTTGACGACGTTGCGCTGGGCTACTTCGAGCTGCGTCTGCTGACCCCGAAGCTCGAAGCAGGTCCGAGCGACTTCCGCGATGACCGAGACCTGCGCGTCGCGCAGACTTGCCTGAGCACCCTGCACCTGCGCCGTCTTGGCCTCGATCCCACGACGAACCTGTCCGAAGAAGTCCAGCTCCCAGGTGGCATCGAAACCGGCTTGGTAGTACGACGATGAGAACGGGAAGCCGAATTGGGTCGCTGGAACGAGTTGCTTCGTATAGCCCCCCGCCGCCGTCACCGTCGGAGCGAGATCGTAGAGCGACTCGCGGCGCGAGCCGCGTGCCTCGACCAAATTGCCGAGGGCGATGCGCAGGTCGTGGTTGGCCGTGAGCGCGTCGCTCACGAGTTGGTCCAACGTGTCATCGTCGAACTGCCGCCAGAACTGCACCTGCGTATCTTGCGTCGTCTCATAGGTGCTCGCCTCCGCGCCGGCAAACTGCGGCGCCGCCCGGGTTTCCGGGCGCTTGTAGTTCGGACCAACCGCGCAGCCCGCGAGGACTGCGGCGATCGTGAGCGCGACGACGCCTTTGCGAACGCTCGCGCGTTTGGCCATGCCGGCGTCCTTGCGAGAGCTGGCCCGTTGGCCCGCGCCCTGCATAGCCATGACACCGCCGGCGGTCAGATCCTGACTTTGTCTCTCTGTTAGCGGCTTAGACATGAATCCTCACTTTGTCTCTGCGTTAGCGGCTTAGACATGCTGTCCCTCCGTGGCCGGCGCCGAGCTGAGGCGTGTGGGTTTCACTTGCTTCCTTGGACTTCTTGGAATCCGTCAAGCGCCGGATGAGCACGTAGAACACCGGCGTCAGCAACAGCCTGAAGACAGTCACATCAAGCATTCCCGCGAACACGGTCGTACCCAGCGCGTGACGGATCTCAGTACCCACGGACCAAACGGCACCTGCTTGGCTTCAGCCGTGCGCCAGACTCGCTTCGCCGTGCTGGACCAGCTTGAGGCCCGACAGCTTGCGCAGGCCGACATAGAACACCGGGGTCAGAAACAGACCGAACAGCGTCACTCCGATCATGCCGGCGAACACGGTGATACCGGTCGCCGAGCGCACCTCGGCGCCGGCACCGTGCGAGAGCACCAATGGCACCGTGCCAGCGATAAACGCAACGGAAGTCATCACGATCGGGCGTAGGCGCAGCCGGCAGGCTTCCAGCGCCGCCTCGACGATGCCTTTGCCCTGGAATTCGAGCTCGCGCGCGAACTCCACGATCAGGATCGCGTTCTTGCAGGCCAAGCCCATCAGCACGACCAGCCCGACTTGGACGAAGGTGTTGTTGTCGCCGCCGAACAGCTTCACGCCGGCCAGCGCCGACAGCATGCACATCGGCACAATCAGGATCACCGCGAGTGGCAGCACCCAGCTCTCGTACAGCGCAGCCAGCACGAGGAAGGCGAGCAGGATCGCGATCGGGAACACGACCAGGGCCGCCCTGCCCTGCGTAGCCTCCTGGAAGCTCAGGTCGGTCCATTCGATGCTCATGCCATTCGGTAGCACCTTCTCCGCCATCTCATTGATGTTGTCCATCGCCTGCGCTGAGGACAGCAGCCTGGGATCGGACTCGCCCAGGAAATCGGCGGCCGGATAACCGTTGTAACGCAGCACCGGATCGGGGCCATAGGTCGAACTGACCTTCACCATCGAGCCGATGGGCACCATTTCGCCGTGATCGTTGCGCGTCTTCAGGTTGGTGATGTCCTCCATGCGTTTACGAAAGTCGCCGTCAGCCTGCGCATACACACGCCAGGTGCGACCGAACAGATTGAAGTCGTTGACGTAGGACGAACCGAGATAGACCTGGAGGGTCTCGAACAGGTCAGTCAGCGCCACGCCCTGCATCTTCGCCTTGACACGGTCAACCTCTACATCGAGCTGCGGCACGTTGGACTGATAGCTGCTGAACGGGAAACCCATGCCCGGCGCCTTCATCACGGCGCCCTGCAGCGTGCCCACCGCCCCCTGCAGCGCGCCGTAGCCCGCGCCCCCGCGGTCCTCGACGAACGCCGAATAGCCCGCGCCGTTTCCGAGCCCGAGGATCGGCGGTGGGTTGAGCACGAAAACAAACCCTTCCTTGATGCCCGAGACCTTCGATTGGATGTCGTCGACGATCTGCTTGGCGCTGCGAGAGCGCTCGCGGAACGGCTTCAGGATCGCGAAGGCCACACCGTAGTTTGGGGTGTTACTGTACTGACTCGGGTTGAAACCGGCAAAAGAGATCACATGGGCAACGCCGTCCGTATGCAGAGTGATGTCTTTCACCTTCTGCACCACGGCATAGGTACGCTCGAGTGAGGCGCCTTCCGGCAGTTTCACCACGCCGATGAGGTAGAGCTTATCTTGGGTCGGGATGAAGCCGCGCGGCACGGAATTGAACATGAGAGCCGTGCCCGCCAGGAGCACGGCATAGACTGCGAAAACCATGCCGCGGCGCGTCAGGATGCGCGACACTGAACCCTGGTACCGATCCGAGCTCGCCTTGAAGAAGCGGTTGAACGGGCCGAACACCCAGCCGAATGCGCGCTCGATCAGGCGCGACAGCATGTCCTTCGGCGCGTCGCGCGACTTCAGCAGTTTTGCCGCGAGAGCGGGCGACAGGGTCAGCGAATTGATCGCCGAGATCACGGTCGAGATCGCGATCGTGACGGCAAATTGTTTATAGAAAGTGCCGGTGACGCCGGTGAGGAAGGCCATCGGCACGAATACCGCGCAGAGCACCAGCGCGATCGCGATGATCGGCCCGGACACTTCCTTCATCGCCTGGTGCGCGGCCGCGAGCGGCGTACGTCCCTCGCCGATATTGCGCTCAATGTTCTCGACCACGACGATCGCGTCGTCGACCACAATTCCAATGGCAAGCACCAGGCCGAACAAGGTGAGTGTATTGATCGAGAAGCCGAGCAGATAGAGCACGGCAAACGTGCCGATGACCGACACCGGCACCGCGATCAGCGGAATGATCGAAGCGCGCCAGGTCTGCAGGAACAGGATCACAACCAGCACGACGAGCGCGATCGCCTCGAGCAGCGTATGCACGACTGCCTCGATCGACTCGCGCACGAAGATCGTGGAATCGTAGTCCGAACGCCAGGTCAGACCCGGTGGAAAGCGCTTCGACAACTCTTTCATCTTCGCGATCACGGCATCGCGCGTTGCCAGCGAGTTTGCGCCCGGCGCCTGAAACACGCCGAGGATCGCAGTCGGGGAGTTGTCGAGTTGGCTGCGTATCGTATAGTCGCTGGCGCCGAGATCGATGTGCGCCACGTCGGCCAGGCGCACGACCTCGCCGTTCGCGCCGGTCTTGAGCACGACGCTGCCGAACTCCTCGGTCGAACGCAGCCGGCCCTGTGCGTTGATCGCGATCAGGAAGTCGGCGCCTCCCTTGATCGGTTCGGCGCCGAGCTGGCCGGCCGAGACTTGCAGGTTCTGCTCCCGGATCGCGCGCACGACGTCGCCGGCGGTGAGACCGCGCGAGGCGACCTTGTCGGGGTCGAGCCAAACGCGCATCGCGTAATCGCCGCTGCCAAACTGCCGAATCTCTCCGACACCGGGCAGGCGCGCGATCTGGTCCTTGACCCTGATGTTGGCGTAGTTGCGCAGATAGAGCGCGTCGTATCGGCCGTCAGAGATCAGCGTAACCAGCACGAGAAAAGCCGGACTCTGCTTCTGGGTCGTCACGCCGAGGCTGACCACCTCCGCAGGCAGGCGCGACAAGGCCTGGGAAACACGGTTTTGCACATCGACCTGCGCCTTGCTCGGATCAGTGCCGGGGCGGAACGTGATCGTCATTTGCAATGTGCCGTCGGAACCGGCGACCGACTTCATGTACATCATGTCTTCGACGCCGTTGATCTGTTCTTCCAATGGAGCCGACACGGTTTCGGCGATGACTTTCGGATTGGCGCCTGGATAAGTCGCCTTGACGACGACCGTAGGCGGCACCACTTCCGGGTATTCGCTAATGGGCAGCAACGGCATTGAGATCAGGCCGGCGACGAGAATGACGATCGACAACACCGCCGCGAAGATCGGGCGGTCGATGAAGAATTTGGAGAAATCCATGTGCGTGCTTCCCTATTTCGCCGCCGATGCCAACACTGCGGCGGGCGGCAGCGCGCCCATCGCAACGATCTTCGGCTTCACCGGCGTATTCGGGACGAAGATCTTCTGCAGGCCGGCGACGATGACCTTGTCGTTCGCATCGAGGCCGGAGCGCACGATGCGCAGTTCATCAGCGAAGTCGCCCAGCGTGACGTCCTTACGTACAGCCTTGTTTTCCGGCCCAACCACGTAGACGTACTTGCGGTCCTGGTCGGTCATCACGGCCTTGTCGTCAATCAGTATGGCCGTGACCTCTGCACTACCTTCGAGCTGCACCCGCGCGTACAAGCCGGGTGTGAATATGCGATCCGGATTCGGCATCACGGCTCGCAAATTGATCGTGCCGGTCGCCGGATCGACCTGGTTGTTGATGAAGTTCACTGTGCCGGTGTACGGATAATCTCTATCAGTGGCGAGGCCCACCCGTACCGGATTAGCCGATTTCGCGCGCTCGCCCTTGCGCGCGAGTTCCGCATAGCGCAGAAACGTCTGCTCGTCCGGTTGGAAGTACACATAGACCGGATCCTGAGAGACCACGCTGGTCAGCACGCTTTGGTCGGCCTGGGCCAGATTGCCGAGGGTCAGCATCGCGCGACTAACGCGCCCAGCAATCGGCGAGCGCACCTCAGTGAAGCCGAGATTGAGTTTCGCCGTCGCCACCGCCGCCTCGGCTACCCGCACATCGGCGTTGCTCTGCGTCGAGCCGGCGCGGCGCGTGTCGAATTCTTCGCGCGAGATCGCCTTAGCTGCGATCAAGGCTTGCGCGCGTTTCTCCTGCTCCTGGGCGAGCTGTTCTGCGGCGCGTGCGCGTGCGAGTTGAGCCACCGCGCTGTCGTAGGCAGCACGGTACGGGCGCGGATCGATCACGAACAATAGGTCGCCGGCCTTGACCTCGTCGCCATCCTTGAACGCGATGCGGTCGATGTAGCCACTGACGCGCGGGCGTACCTCGACCGCATCGGTCGCGGCGATACGCCCGCTGAACTCGTCCCACTGACGTACAGGCTTGACTACGACCCGGGCCGCATCGACCTCGGGCGGTGGCGGCGCACCCGCCTGAGCGCCGCCGCGACTGCACGCGGTGATAGCTAGCGCTGCGGCAGCCATGACAGGAAGAACGAAGCGCGACCAGGCAGACATGCAAAGGTGGTGAGACACGAACAACTCCTCGGCCAGAATGAGACCTTTCCATCATGCAGTGTACGGTACTCTCAATTTATGCTAATATTGAAGCTCACTTCAACTAGAAAGTCAAGAAGCCGATGTGCAGTCCGTTCACCCGACTTCGTGGACTGGCCCGTTTAGAGCGCCGAGGCGAGCGCGGGATGGGTCGAGCTTGCGCGAATCGTGCGCTCTACTCACACTAGGCACAAAGACTTGCCTCGAGTACACAATCCAGACATGAGCAACGATTCCGATCCCCTGGTCAGCATTCGCGACATCGTCCAACGCAGCGGCGTAGCGTCCTCTACGCTGCGCTACTATGAGAAACTCGGCCTGATCGCCTCTGAACGCGAGGGCAGCAGCGAGCATCGCCGCTACCGTGAATCGACTTTTAATAAGATCTGCTACATCACCATCGGGCAGCGTGCCGGCTTCAGCCTCGAGGAAATCGCGGCGCAACTGGCCACCTTGCCAGACCGATTCCCGGTGCCGAAGAAAGACTGGGCGCCGATGTCCCGGGTATGGGACGAGCGCATCGATCAGCGCATCGCCGAACTCAAGCAGCTGAAGATCGATATCGTCAACTGCACCTGCGGGCTCACTAAGGCGTCTGCGCGCGGTCGCTAGGCATGGTCCACTCGCGACGTTTTTGTGTAAACCCGCCTCCGAGAAACCTCGCGATGCCTGCGCAATCCCGGCTGCTGACCGTGCGACGCGGGACTGGCAGCCCGGAAACAGCTCCCCGCCGCCCTCGCCTGTCATGTAAGTGTCGAACATCTGTTACCCGCTGATGGTCGTCGCGGAACAGATAGAGGATCAACCGGAATGGTCTACAACGATACCGCAGCGGCAAAGAGCACGTTCAACGCATGATCGTTGCCGCGTCCTGACGGGTAGGTGAGGCTTGGCTTGTCGACATAGCTCAGGCCCAACGACAAATAGATGCCGTCATATACACGGGTCGTGCCGCTGAGCGTATACGCGTTTGCGCCGTGGGTCTGGGAAAACAGTCCCGTCGTCGCCGCCGCTCGATTGATGTTATTCACCACGTAGCCGCTGAAGACATTGCGGTTGTAGGAAAAGGAGATCAGGTCCCGGGGTCGCGAGGCGAAAAGACCGAGAGCGTAGAGTCGCGCCTCATAGTATTGATAGAAGGAGGCATATTGGGGCGGCGCGTACATGGCAGTGCCGCCGACATAGAGACCACGATAGGCCGTCAACTCCGACCCCGGAGCGAGCTGCAAAAGCTGCCGATCGGCAAGAATGTATCCACCGGGCACCCCGGCGTCTTTCGTACCCGTCTTGAAATTCTGAAAACGGGAATTGTTATACATGAAGCCCGCACGGACCCAGTTTTGCATCAACCCGGGAGCGGCCTCGTTCTTCCAGCCCGCCTCACCCATAACCAGGGGTTTCCCGTTGGGAACCGTGAACGAATAACCGCTCCGGTTGTAGTACTTCGTATCATCATAGAGCACATTGCCAGTCGGTCCGTCTATCCCGAGGCTACGCATTACGCCGACCTGGGCGTACACATGCCCTGTGATGTTGAGTTTAACTTTTGCCGCGGGCTGCGAATTAATAGGATTTAACCCGAGTACAGCGGGAATACTGGAGCTGAAGCCGAACACAGACCAGAGGCTGCCTCCTATGAAGTTTCCCATCCAATCATATGCACCGGTGTAATAGCCGATTTTCAGCTCGACTTTTCTGTCCCAAAGGGTCTGATACCAATAGAGTTGGTACCCACTCAACATGTTTGGATCGTATTGTTGCCAGCTGGACCTGGACCACATCATGCCCGCATCGAGCTGGCCATCTGGAATTCCCCAGCGGCTCAGATCGTATGTAATGTAGCTCACGAAGGTAGTATCGGCGCTCGGCCGCCGCTGCCCCCAATATTCCTGGTTGCTGAAGCCTCGACCAGGTCCATTCGAGGGACCTGGACCTGACGAAGGGGTGTTCAGAAGGTTGGACGCTCCGACTGTGAGCTCGATGGCAGTAATGCCGATACCGTATTCGGCGAGCATCGATCGGTAGCCACCGAGATTCTTTGTTATGGTGTCGGCAAAGTCCGGGGCATGGATATTCCATCCCTTGACCTTGTAGCGCGCATCGAGATCGGCAAGCTCCGTGCTGTCGGCGCTTTGCGCCACCGCGAGATCAGTCGCGATCGAAGCCAGAGACAAGGCGCCGAATACCCAGCATAGCAGCCTTCGCACCTTCGAAGGACACCGCGGTGCCGCCACCACTACAACGCCACCGAAACCGTCTTTACCTCCGTGTACGCTTCGACACCCTCGCGAGCATTCTCCCGCCCCCAGCCCGATTGCTTGTAACCTCCGAACGGCATCGCGTAATCGAGCCCCATGCCGCCATTGATCCGTACAGTGCCGGCTTTGATCCGGCGGGCGAGCTTGTGAGCCAGACTGATGTCGCGCGTCCAGATGCTCGACGACAAACCATACTCGGTGTCATTCGCCACGCTCACGATACGGTCGAGATCCTCATTATCGATGGGCATTGCACAGACCACGGGGCCGAAGATCTCTTCCTGCACCACTCGCATGTCGCGGTTGGTTTCCGCCAGCACCGTAGGCTGCATGAAGTAGCCTTTGCCTTCGACGCGCTTGCCCCCGACCACGATCTCCGCGCCCTGCTCCTTGCCGGACTGCACGTAGCCCGACACGCGATCGAGCTGCTTCTGCGAGATCAGCGGTCCCATCTGGGTATCGGACTGAATACCCGATCCAACCTTCAAAGTCTTCGCACGCTCGACGACACCGCGGACGACCTGATCGAACACCTTCTTATGAACATACAGCCGGGAGCCCGCCACGCAGGCCTGTCCCGCGTTCCGGAAAATCCCTTCAGCCGCACTCGCCGTGGCGCGCTCGAGATCCGCGTCGGGAAAGATAATGACCGGTGACTTGCCACCGAGCTCTAGAGCGACCCGCTTGAGATTGCCGGCTGCGGCGGCCACGATCGACTTGCCCACCACGGTGGAACCCGTGTAGGAAATCTTGTCCACCTCGGGATGGTTGACCAGGGCTTTTCCGGCAGGATCGCCAAAGCCGGTCACCACGTTGACGACGCCGGGTGGGAAACCAACTTCCGCAATGAGCTCGGCCAGACGAATGGCCGTGAGTGGAGTCAATTCGGCGGGCTTGAGCACTACGGTGCAACCCGCCGCGAGCGCCGCGGCAATCTTGGCGACTGCCATCGCGAGCGGCCCGTTCCATGGAGTGATCGCACCGACCACACCGACAGGCTCGCGTAGCGTGTAGACATGATGATTCGGCGCCGAAATGGTGGGCGTCTCGCCATTAATCTTGCCCGCCCAACCCGCGTTGTATCGCAGGCACTCCGCGCCACCGGTCACCATGGATCGCGCCATGCTGAGCGGCATTCCGTTGTTCAGGGTCTCGAGAATCGCGATCTCGTCGCCGTTCTTCTCGAGCGCATCCGCGAGCTTCCACATGAGATTGCGACGCACCGATGGATTCATGGCGGACCAGGGACCGCTGTCGAAGGCACGGCGGGCGGCCTTGACGGCAAGATCGATCTCGGTAGCTGCTCCGGCCGAGGCCTTGGCGAAAACCTCGCCGGTCGCGGGATTGATGACCTCGAACGTCTCGCCCGACCGGGCGGGAACGAATTTGCCGTCAATGAAGAACGCGTGGGTACGGGCCAGAAAG
>Ga0209577_10006706_pt1 | contig 10628 bp, 4 predicted proteins | sample GraSoiAngelo_109_FD_185874 | JGI IMG/M metagenome (GOLD analysis project Ga0209577, IMG submission 185874) | Grasslands soil microbial communities from the Angelo Coastal Reserve, California, USA - 14_0903_12_20cm (SPAdes) (version 2) | ecosystem: Environmental > Terrestrial > Soil > Grasslands ...
GCCCGACTGGGTGTAGATCACAGGATTGGTCGAGGTCAAGCGCCCGGCCACATTCATCGTGCCACCCTCGACCGTAAAACTTGCGCCTGTGCCAGCGCCCATCACGTTTGTGCCTACCGTGCCGAGGTTAATGGTACCCGCACTTACACGGAGCAAGCCGTTGTTGGTGGGATTGCCGTTTTGGCCGGGGACGGTCGCGTTGACGTCATTCAAGCGGAAGCCGCCCGTGGCCGGTATAGTATAAGCGGCTGTGGGGAATACATTGTTCGAGAAGGTGTTGGACCCGGCAATCTCGAATGTCCCATTGGTGATAGTCAGAAACCCGTTGCTGGTGGAGCCATCGACAGTGAATGTGCCCAAGCCAGGAGTAAAGGTGAGCACGGAGGCGCTGGAGGTGCCCTTGTTGATGGTGACGCCGCCGAGGCCTCCCGCTGCCGTCAGGTTGTAAATACCGTTGCCCGTCCAGGTGTTACTGCTCGCGCCCGTGAAAGTGACGGCAACCACCGCGGTCTGGCTGAAGTCAATCGTCCCATTATTAGTGAGGTTGCCGCCGATGGACAGGGTATGTGTGGTTGCGGCCACGCCGGCTTGGAAGGTGCCGCCGAGATTAACCGTGGCGTTGCCCACCAATGTAAGGGACCGAGCCGTGGCTGGATCGTATTGCAAAACGCCGGCACTGTTAACGGTGAGATTAAGAGCGACTGCGGCAGTGTCGATGGTAACAGTTGTGCCAGTAGCGATCACGGCGTCATCTGCGGAGGTTGGCGTGTGGCCGCATGACCAAGTCCCGGCGCTACTCCAGTTGCCGGTTGCCATGGAGGTACAAGTGACGCGAGGATATTTCGGGCGAACTGGCGGCATCGGCACCCACTCGAGTGCGCTTTGTATCGCCGCCTCTGCCTGCAACGCCTGCCACTCCGAAGGATCGCGAAGGATGGGACGGCCGCGCTGCAGCCACGCCGTTGACTGCCAGTAAGGTTGCAGGGCAGGCGTTACGCCCGCCGGGGGTTCGGGTTCTGGAGGTAACCCCGAAGTCATTTCGGGCTGAATCAAGCCCGATTGCCTGGCGCGCTCAGCGCCTCGGAGCTCGGCCTCAATTTCCTCCTGCGCAGCAAGTTCTTCGTCGGAAAATGGAGATACTACCGCGGGATGCGGGACAGCGGCTTGCCCCACGCCCGCAACCGCGGGATTGACAACGACGCTGCGGCTACCGCCACGCGATGGCGCGGATCTGAAACCGGACGCCAGCAGCGCGGCCGATATCGACATCAGCGACAGAGCAAGGATGATTTGGAGCGCCGAAACGCCTAGAGAATGTTTGTTCTGTTTCTTTTTCATAAAATCGCCGCTTGATTCTTACTGAGCGTTACGCAGTTGCGCGGGGGTTCCGGCGCCGCGGGGAATTACCATGGTCTCGAGGATAATGCAATCCACGTGTTCCCAACGTCTGGGTCACGTTTGCGGTTGTTCTGGGTTGTGTTCAGAAAAATCAAGCTGAAGTCCCGGTTTTAATTGGAATGCCGAAAATGTGTCAATACTTTTTTTACAACTTTTGGAAATTCTCTGGAGGATGCAAATTTAGAGGCGGCACTCGAGACGCCCGGACTCGAGCGGGCAAGCAGCGTGCTCCTCATAGTCAGACCGGCCGCGGCGGCGGACTGGGACGAATTCTCGGCGTCGGCGCAGTCCTTGGCGTGGGCGTCACTCTGGGCGTGCCAGTAGGTGTAGCTGTCGGCGAGAGTGTAGCCGTAGGAGTAGCGGTAGGCGTAGCCGTAGCGGTAGACATCGGTGTGGTAGTAGCGGTAGCCGTCGATGTCGCCGTAGCTGTAGCAGTAGCAGTAGCAGTAGCGGTAGCGGTGGATGTCGCTGTTGCCGTTGCTGTCGGCGAAGTGGTAGCTGTCGGCGTCGGTGTCGCCCCGCCTGATGGCGATACGCGCACGTAGTAAACGTCTTGTTCGTGCTGGCCCCGACTCGGGTTGAAGTTGAACGTGGCGGAATATGCCACATCGCCCCCTGTGTTATCCGACACAATGGTGATGTAATCGCCTATCTTGTTCTGGTTCGGCCAGCCTTGGAGAGGATCAAACGAATTACTAACGGCCACGTTAGGCGCCCAAGTTAAGCCGCCATCCGTGCTCCAGGAATAGAACAACTGCGAGTCGAGGTTATTCGCAGCGTTGCGCGAGTCCAGCCACACAGAATCGATCCGTCCATTGGGCGCAACTGCTAGTGTGCCCAACCAGTGCCACTTGGCAGAGTTGGAGGGATCGTCGTTGATCCGCTGCGGCGCGCTGAAGCTCAGTCCGCCGTTAGTGCTGCGAACGAACATGACGTTGGTCCCGCCGCCAGAGCTAACGCTGGTCACCATGTAAATGTTATTGTTAGTCGGTCCCCCCGAGCGATCCACCGCCAGGAATGTCTGCCCTGCTAGTCCGCCCGGATTGACCGAGCCGCCGTAAACAATGCTGCCGCCCATGTTGACCGTAGTCACCTGGTCAAAAGTTGGCGTGACGTTCGGGTTCTGCGCGTTGGTCGAGCGGATACACCAGAAACTGCTGCCCTCGTCGTTACCGCCGATAAAGAGGTAGCCGTTGGAAGCCACATCCAGCGAGCCCCAATCAGGGCCATTGGGAATATTGATCGGACTCTGCCAGGTAGCGCCGCCATCGGTGGAACGGCTGAATTCTCCTGAGGTGCAAGCGAAGAAGCCAGTCCAAAACTGGTACTGGAAGCCGTGACCCATGCTGGCCGGGGTCTTGTCAACGGTGAACCATTCCTTGTCGCCGCTGTGCGCGGCTCCGTCAGGTGACCGCTCCGTCCACGATTGTCCGCCGTTTGTGGAGCGCCAGATGTCGCCACAGAACGTGTTCACCAGCAGACTGAGATAGTAAAAATTTCCTGTGTCATCGTAGTCTAGCACCGGGTCGCTGCGGAAAACGCCGGGTTGCAAAGTGCCAGGGAAATGCCAGTGGATGCCGGCATCCGTGGTGTAACCATAGCCGGACTGCCGGAAGTTGGACGTCCAGGTGTTAAATTGTCGCCAGCCGATCGCGATCTTGTTGCCATTTGTCGGGTCAACTGCGATGGACGGCTCGTTCGCGGCGTCGCCGACGATGTTGTTTCCATTCTGATCGACATTCACCTGGTAACTCATGAAGCCGCCATACGGCGAGATCATTCGCGGTGAGGTTTCCAGGCGGTAAGTGCCCACCGGCGCAGGCGGCATCCCGGGTTTTTCCAGTGGCTCGGTCATGCGACCTTCGCGGGGTAGCGCTTGTCCTGAAGCGGCAGCAAGCGCGGCCAGCAAACTCAGACAAACGAATAGATTTACGGTCGAAACGGCAGAGGATCTCATAGCTATAGCGGGTCGTTGAATCATTAAATGATTGTCGCCTTCGGTCGCCCCGGCGAACTGCGGCGGGCCAGGGAAGCGTTCGGAGACTAGTCATGCTCAATCTACAATCTCGAATCGCCGCTCTGGCCCGCCTCCCGTAGTCCAGAACAGCGTTGTTGTCGAGAAATATTTGCGAATATTTGGTAAAAAAATCGAAACCTGGCGCTGTAGCCGCGGGCGAATATCCCGTAAAACCTTCAAACCTGTCGGTTCGCAAGCGTTTTTACAGAGATGAATCGGCTTCTCTCCGGAAGAGAATGGCGCAACCATCGCCGCAGTCGCAAGAATTCACTCGAACGCTTGCACGCCCGCTCTTTAGGCGGGAACGTCCCGGCGTTAGACAACGCGTTTCACCTATCGTTTCACCGTATCGAAATCAGAGGCCGAGGTGGAGGAGTGGGACGAGTCCTCGGGGTCGGTTCAGATCTGGGTGTGGGCGTTGTTCGCGGCGTGCCGGTTGGTGTAGGAGTAGGTGTTGACGTTGGGAACGGTGTGGCAGTAGAAGTTGGCGTAGCTGTTGCAGTCGCTGTTGCTGTAGCTGTCGGTGTCGGTGTCACCGTTGCCGTAGGACTCTCGAATAGGCTTGGCGTCGGAGACGCTGTGGCTGTTGGTGTGGGTGTCGGCGTACGCGTAGCTGTCGGTGTCGCCGTCGCCGTGGCTGTAACTGTCGCCGTTGGCGTCGGTGTCGGTGTGGGCGTCCGTGTAGCTGTCGGCGTCACCGTAGCAGTGGCTGTGGCCGTCGCCGTAGCTGTTGGGGTTGGCGTGCGTGTAGCTGTCGGTGTCGCGGTAGCAGTGGCTGCTGGGCTAGCCGTGGGCGTAGGCGTGGGCGTGCCCCCGCCTGATGGCGATACGCGCACGTAATAGACGTCCTGTTCGTGTTGTCCCCGGCTGGGGTTGAAGTTGAAAGTAGCCGAATACGCTACGTTACCGCCGGTATTATCCGATACGATCGTGATGTAATCACCTATCTTACTCTGGTTCGGCCAGCCTTGAGTGGGATCAAAGGACTGGCTCACGGCAACGTTTGCTGACCACGTCGCGCCGCCGTTGGTGCTGTAGGAGTAGAATAACTGCGAGAGGAGGTTGCCTGCATCGTTGCGTGTGTCGTACCACACCGCGTCAAGCCGCCCATTCGGCGCCACTGAAAATGTGCCAAACCAGTGCCATTTGTTGGTGGTAGCGTCGTCATTGATACGAACAGGCGCGCTGAAGCTGGCGCCGCCGTTGGTGCTGCGCGCAATCATTACATCGGTGCCATTACTGTAGCTGGGCGGGCGGACACTGCACAGCATGTAAACGTTGTTGTTTGTGGGACCGCCGGAACGGTCCACTGCCATGAAAATCTGCGCGGTCAATCCTCCTGGATTTACATTGCCACCGACCCGCACACCCCCCAGATTCACTTGAGTGACCTGTTCAAAGGTTGGCGTTTGATTGCCAAACTGCGCGTTACTGGAGCGGATGCACCAAAAAGTGACGTCAACCAGATCCTCTCCGCCGATGAACAGATTGCCGTTGGTATCCACGTCAGCCGTCCCATGTATCACCCCATGAGGAATGTTGATTGGAGTCTGCCAGGTCATGCCGCCGTCCGTGGAACGACTAAATTCGCCCGAGCTGCAAGGATAGTAGCTCGTCCAGTATTGGTAATGAAACCCGTGACCTGGCCCGCCGGTCTTATCGATTGTAAACCACTCCTTGTCGCCTCCGCTTGTTCCCGCAAAACTGGTCCATGATTGGCCGCCGTTGGTGGACTGCCAGATGTTGTCACAAAAATTGTCTCCTCGAAGGCTGAGATAATGAAAGGTTCCCAGCTCGTTCGAATTCAGAACGGGATCGCTGCGGAAAACACCGGGTTCTAAGACGCCAGGGAAAGTCCAGTGAATCCCGCCATCGGTGGTAAGCCCCCAGCCGCCCTGCCGGAAATTGGAGGTCCAGGTATTGAACTGCCTCCAGCCGATTGCCATCTTGTTGCGGTCGGTCGGGTCAACCGCTATCGAGGGTTCGTTTGCTGCGTCGCCGACGATGTTGTTTCCATTGGAATCGACGTTCGCCTGGTAGCTGATGAACCCGCCATAGGGCGAGACCGTTCGCGGCGATGTCTCCAGCCGGTAAATGTACGCAGGCGGCATATCGTATTTTTCCACGTGGTCCTTCGGGTTCAGCCGCGATGTCGCTGTTTCCCCTGAAGCCGTGGCGAGCGCGGTTAGCGAGACCAGCCAAATCAATGAGGGCGCAGTAGAAACTGTAGAGTATTTCATATCGGGTTGCGTGAATTGCGTCGTTGAGGCGTTGAGCCGTTGAATCAAAGACGTGCGCTATGCTGGCCTCAGACCGGCCGCGGCGGCGGAGTGGGACGAATTCTTGGCGTCGGCGCAGTCCTTGGCGTGGGCGTCGCTCTGGGCGTGCCAGTAGGTGTAGCGCTAGGCGAAAGTGTAGCCGTGGCAGTAGCAGTAGGCGTAGCCGTAGCCATCGGAGTGGAAGTAGCGGTAGCCGTCGCTGTAGCGGTGGATGTCGCTGTTGCGGTAGCTGTAGCGGTCGGCGAAGCGGTAGCCGTCGGAGTCGGTGTCGCCCCGCCTGATGGCGATACGCGAACGTAGTAAACGTCCTCTTCGTGCTGGCCCCGGTTTGGGTTGAAGTTGAACGTAGCCGAATACGCCACGTTGCCACCGGTGTTGTCTGACACAATGGTGATGTAGTCGCCTATCTTGTTCTGGTTCGGATAGCCTTCAAATGGATTAAACGGATTACTCACTGCAACATTAGCCGACCAGGTAACTCCCGCATCCGTGCTATAGGAGTAGAACAACTGCGAGTCGGTGTTATTGGAGGCGTTGCGCGAGTCATACCAAACAGCGTCCAGACGTCCATTCGGCGCGACGGCGAATGTGCCGAACCAATGCCACTTGTTCGCAAGGCCATCGTCATTGATCCGGAGTGGTGCGCTGAAGGTCAGTCCACCGTCGGTGCTGCGCACAAACATCACGTCGGTCGTGCTGCGCCCGGAAGGCTCCACGCTAGCCAGCATATAAATGTTGTTGTTAGTCGGCCCGCCGGAGCGATCGATCGCCAGGAACAGCTGCCCACAAAGCCCTACTCCATTTATTCCGCCCTGAACAATGGTGCCACCCAGGTTAACAGCAGTGTTTTGGTCGAAAGTCGGTGTCTGGCCTCCGATCTGCGCGTTGCTCGAGCGCACGCAGCGAAATGTGCTCCCGCTTACCCAACCGCCAATAAAAAGATTGCCGTTGGTATCTACATCGAGCGTTCCGTATATCGGCGAACCGGGAACCGCGATAGGCGTTTGCCAAGTGACCCCGCCGTTAGTAGAACGTTGGAATTCCACGCCGCCACCGCTACAGTTAAAACCATCATCGGACTGGTATTGGAAGCCGTGCCCCGGCCCGTTGGTCTTATCGATGGTGAACCACTCCTTGTCGCCGCCACCCCCGCCTCGGTCGGGCGACTGTTCCACCCAGGTTTGACCGCCGTTGGTCGAGCGCCATAGGTCATCGCAGAAAAACGATTGTTGTTGGTTTGATTGGAGGCTGAGATAAAAAAACTGCCCGACCTCATCGGACTTTGTTACCGGATCGCTACGGAAGACATTGTTTTGCAAGACCCCGGGAAACGTCCAGTGCACACCGCCATCGGTAGTATAACCCCAGCCGCCCTGCCGGAAGTTGGAGGTAACATCATAGAACTGTCTCCAGCCGATTGTCATTCTGCTCAGGTTCGTAGGGTCAACGGAAATCACACATTCGTTCGCTGCATCGCCGAGGATGTTCTGGCCGTTTTGATCGACATTCGCCTGATAACTGATGAACCCGTCATACACTGAGATCATTCGCGGCGAAGTCTCGATCTTTCGAGGCGGCGCGGGCGGGTTATCATATGTTTCCAGTGGCTCGCCTCGAGGCGCCGGGCGCGTAGGCGCGAGCTGGGCCGAAGCGCTGGTAAAAGCCGCCAGCGAGAGCAGACAAATCAATGGGACTGTGGTGGAAGCTGTCGTAGATCTCATAATCGAATTACGTCACTGCGTTAATGAGGTATTTGGACCGTGGAACCGTCGAAGCGATTCCCGACTTGTCCAATCTCGAACCACCTCGCTAGCGCTTTTCCTAATTCAGAACACGAATCTTGTCGAGACTTATCTAGGAAAATTTTTGGTAACAAAATTGAAATCTGGGTTTTTTCGCTGTAGCGATGTTTCTGGGGAGCGCACGCGTCTCGCGTGTTGGTTTCGGCGTCGCGCCGAAACAGTCTTTTGTTTGAATGTCGCCCGCTTGAGGTGCGGCTAAGTCTCAAGAAAAGTCCGCGATCGCGAGGACGCCATCGCCAACACGCGAGACGCGTGCGCTCCCCAATCACCGATCACTTTTCACCGATCAGCGGGAGCTCGGACCCAACGGCCTGGGCGGCGGCGTGGGACGAACCCTCGGAGTCGGCCCAACCCTCGGGGTCGGCGTTACTCTAGGCGTAGAAGTAGGAGTCGGTGTAGCAGTTGGCTGCACACTGGCTGTAGCCGTTGCTGTTGCTGTAGCCGTTGCTGTTGCTGTTGCTGTTGCTGTCGGACTAGCCGTTGGTGTCGGTGATGGCGTTCCGCACGGCCCCAATAACTGCACATCGTCCAGCCACTGCCCCGTGGTGTCTCCAGGAGGGTTAAACCCATCCTGGTGCGTCAGGAACTTGATGCGCACTGTCATCCCCGCATACGCCGCCATGTTCACCGTCTGGTTGGTCCAGTCCGCAGTATCACACAGATGGTAGATCGTTTGCAGGATGTTGCCGTTGCTATCGGTGATGTAAGCATCCTGCCAGTCGAACGCTATCGTGTCATTAGTGCAGTCCTTGTGCCAGAAGCTAAGTGTGGCGCTGGCAGGCACCGGCCCGAACTGCTGATAGAATGAGCTGTCTCCCAATGGCTCGTTACTGTTCTCCTCGCAATAGGTATTTGCTTGTGGGTTGCCGCCTGCAAATGCGGAATGAGTTCCAGTGTGCGCAAAGTTGGTGACGACTGCCGGATCGTTGCTGTGGCCGTCAATCACCCAACCGGTGAAGTCGCCAGTCTCAAATCCGCCGTTGACGATTGTTCCAGTGCCACACGGTGTCGGCGTTGGCGTTGAAGTCGGAGTCGAACTTGGTGAGGCCGTTGCCGTCGGTGTCGGGCTTGCGCCTGTGAGACTAAACGAACCGACGCGGATTCGCCAGGTGCTACCGTTGGTGGGCAGATACTCGTTGACGTACCAGAACGTGGTGTCATCGACTGGATCGATGATAAGAGAAGTATAGTCGCCCCAGCGGTTGCCACTAGTTTGCGATGCCGGCCCATTAATAATGGATCCTTCCCCGAGTGTCATCTGGCCGGGCGGATCACCGTCGTGTCGGGCTGTGTAATAAAGGCTGGGAAACACGGATGGATTAGTTCCATTAGCGGCACTGAAGCCGAGGGCCATATCGCCGAGTAAATTCATGGCGATGCTGCCCATCCAGCGATGAATGCCATCCGTCAGGCCCGGCGCATAGGTGCCCTGCTGGAAAATTACCGGACCGCTATTGGGACTACGCAGCTCGTACCAGCGAACACCTGACACTTCGCCGTTTGGCCCCGTGCCTGCGGACACTGACTGATTGGTCACCAGCGACTCGTGACTGCCGAAGTTGCGATAGGCATTGCGAAACGTAGGCCGTTGCCGGTAGCCAAGGTGATCGATTCGATTAGTTGTGCCCGGTTGCGGGATACACGCGCGCCCGCCACCGCAAAGGGCCAGGATCGAGTTGAAAGGGTCTGTTGGCAACGTGTTAGTCAGCGTGAAAGTCGAGTTCGGAGGATTGATAAAATCGGCGTGGAACTTCCACAGGTTTATCGCATCTAGTGGCGCGCCATAAGAAGCGTTGTTGTCCTGTGTGCCAAGGTAATAGTTAGGACTTCCGACCGGCGGCTGCGTCATCCCGTCGAGATTAGACGGCAACAGGCCGTCACCGACAGTGTACAACGGGTTTGGCGGGGCTAAAAATGAGATAATTCGCGGGTTAGGAACGCCCCCGATCGCATCGGCGCGATTGAGCGCATACGCGCCTACGCCGGCGAAATTGGACCCTGCAAATTCGCGGGTGCTGAAGTAATAGGCGTCCGGCCACATCGAACCCTTCGGGTAATCGGGGAAGTTGGTTCCTGTGGAAATCGCATACCGAAAGTAGCTCCCAGTTGGATCGGCTGTTTGTGAAACCGCGACACACTCAAAGTACGTCGGTCCGTTGGCGGTAAACTGTGCAAGCAACCACCGATCGGCGAGCTGATCATAAACGGCAACAGGGTCGCCGGCGTTCTCAGTCTGGCACGGCCCGCCAAAGCCGCTCCAAAGCGTATTATTCGCTGCCGGCCCGAAAAGCGATACGCCGCTTTTGTTGAAGATTTGGAAATGCAGATTGCCTATAACCACCACGTGATTGGGGCCGACCGCGCCGTTCGGGTCGGGCGGCTGGCAGCCACACATGTTGCTGTAGGCGTCGAAGCTGATGATCGGTCCCGGTATGCCGATTTTGCCCAGCACCCGCTGGACGACCGGGTCGGGTACGACCGGTCCGACCGGTCCGGCGGGAATCGGGCCGCGCTCCTCATCCTCGCGCATGGTGCATTCCTTTTGCTTTAAGGGCTTCATGTCGCGCAATGGCGGCGAAATATCGAACTTCACCACTGGCAACAGGCCGCGATATTGTGCCCGAATGAGTGGCTGTCCGGCTCCTGCCGGACCTGATTGCACAGAGCGAGGCTGCGCGAGCACAACAATTGTGACTGCAGCAAAGCAGAGCAGAATGCCAAGTAAGATGCGGAGTTTGAAGAACCCGCCTTCGCTAAAGCTACGGCGGGCAGGTTGAGATGCGGATTTCTTTTTCATGGGATGGAGTGTGGGTTGATTGCTGGTCTACGTCGAGACGCTCGGGGGCGTATCAACGCAATTTCTCTTTTTCCCGTTTTTTCCCGTATTGTTAATTTCCCTCGGTTCCAAAAGTGGAGCCCTGTTTTTACCTGAACGCGCGAAAACGTGTCAACATTATTTTTGGATTTTTTCTCCCTGGATTTCGCGGGTGACCCCACCAAATCACGAAGCCGCGAATGTCGAATGACGACCCTCGCGGTCCCGCGACTGTGGGGCAAAGGCTCAGCTGTAGCCGGCATCGTTGATGCCGACCCAGATTTGCAAACTAGCCCTCGTCCCCGGGATCACCGATC
>Ga0209577_10006707_pt1 | contig 10627 bp, 10 predicted proteins | sample GraSoiAngelo_109_FD_185874 | JGI IMG/M metagenome (GOLD analysis project Ga0209577, IMG submission 185874) | Grasslands soil microbial communities from the Angelo Coastal Reserve, California, USA - 14_0903_12_20cm (SPAdes) (version 2) | ecosystem: Environmental > Terrestrial > Soil > Grasslands...
GTGTTGCCGGATACGACGTGCGCAAAGATGCGGACGGCGTGCGCAACGCAATCGGCGTGATTCCGCAGGCGCTGACGTCGGATCCGGAATTAACCGCCGAAGAAAATCTCACGATTCACGCCAAGCTTTACGGTGTCCCGGCCGAGGGGCGAGAGGCGCTCATCCGCGAGCTGCTGGAAGCGGTGGACTTGACGCGCTTCGCGAAGGCCCTGGTGGGGACTTTTTCCGGCGGCATGCGGCGTCGCCTGGAGATTGCGCGCGGCCTGGTCCATTCGCCGAGGATCCTTTTCCTCGACGAACCGACGACTGGTCTCGATCCGGTTTCGCGGACCAATGTTTGGGAGATGATCGATAAACTCCAAGAGCAGTCGCACTTGACTATCCTGCTGACGACACACTACATGGACGAGGCTGACAAGCTTTGCGATCGGATTGCCATCGTCGACCACGGCAAACTGGCGGCTCTGGATACGCCGACCAAGCTGAAGGACAGCATTCCCGGTAACGACGTCGTAGAGGCCGAGTTTGCGAATGCGCCTACGAATTGGCAGGACACGCTGAAGAGCCTGCCGCAGGTCGTTCACGTGACCGAGCGCGAGGGAGTTACGCACATTTCATCGCACAGCGGGCCGGACACGGTGGGTGCGCTCATGGAAGCAGCGCGAAAGGCCCGCGTGATAGTACGCCGCGTCACTGTGCAGAGCACGACTCTCGACGACGTTTTTCTGCATTACACTGGCCGCCAACTCCGCGACGAAGTGGGCTCTGCGGCGCGGCTCGATATCAAACATCTGTATAAATGAGGCGTAGCACACAGGAGCATCAAGCATGAAGCTCTACCGAATCCGGGCCATCATCGAGCGCGACATGCGCAAGTTTTTCCGCAGTCCCGCGCTGATGATGACGTCCATGGTTTTTCCGCTGATGCAGCTCATCGTTTTGGGCTACGCCTTCGGCGGGAAAATCAAGAACGTGCGACTGGCTTTGGTGGACGAGGACCGCGGAGCGGAATCGCGTCTCGTCCGCGAGCGGCTCAATGCAATCCAGGACGGACCGCAAACCTTCCGGGTCGCCGAGTACGCCAACGTGCCCGACGCTATGACCGATCTGCGCGCCGGATTCGTCAAAGCCGTTCTGGATATTCCGCCGGATTTCTCCGAGCGCGTCCTGCGCAGCGAAAAGCCGCGCCTCGCTTTCATCGAGGACAACACAGACAACTTCACCGCCAGCGGGATTTTGGAACGCGTCCAGCAAATTCAGGCGGATCTGAACGGGCCGGAGCTGCCACCTTTGCAGCCTGGAGAGTCGCTGGCGGCCAGCATGAGCGGGGTGTTCAGCCCCGAGCGGCTGCCGGCAAGAATTGAGATCCAGACGGTGGAGGTCTACCCCTATATCGAATACATCAAGTATTTGCTGGCGGGATCGATCTCCATTTCGATCTTCGTGGTCGCCATGATTGGCGGTGGAATTGTTTTCATCGATGACAAGGCCCGCGGGCTGCATGAAGGTTATCTGACTACACCTCTGACCAAAGCGGATCTGGTGCTGGGCCTAGTCTCCTCGGGCGCAATCAAAGGCCTGATGGCCGGCCTCACGATCACACTCATCGGCGGCTTGATCGCCGGCATCGAGCGGCTTTGGGATCCGGTGCGGCTGGTGTATCTGGTGATCGTTCTGGGCGTAACGGCGCTGGCGATGATCAGTTTCATGTTTCTTCTAATGGTCCGAGTGAACGATCCACTCGTGCCCCGCGCCATTTTTGGCGTGCTGAATACATTGCTCTTCTTTCCTTCGGGCGCCATTTACCCGACCGAAGGGTTTCCCGGCTGGCTGAGATGGATTTCCGTGATTGATCCTTTCACCTACGCGGTGCACGCGCTCAAAAATCTTTTGCTCAAGAATACCGGCTTCGACGGGATCTATCGCGATGTGGGCCTGCTATGCGCATTCGCGGCGATCCTCATCGGCGGGTGTATCGCTCTATTCAAGCGGCAGATCTAGCGCGGCCATTTCCACAAGTAACGCAGCGACCGGAAAGGCGTGGCCAAGGCAAATGAGTAAACTCGGAAAGTTGACACCACGAGGCGGCAGTTGCACCGCAGCACTGGCATTCGCTCTGTACCTATTTGCCGGCTCGGCTCACGCGCAGTTCGGCGCGGCGGCCGCCCAATCGCAGCAAGGCTCGCAGGCAAATCCGCTTCCGCTCTCCGGACGTAGCGGCGCAAGCGGCGGGGTTGTGGCCACCCAAACGGCCATACCCGGAACCACCACGAGCGTCAACACACTGAATCCGACGGTACAAGTCTCCGGAGCCTATTCGGGAAGCGCCAACAGCACATCGACGAGGCCTTTTTCGGGCAAGCTGTCGCTCCAAGAGGCTGTGGAGCGGGCCATTGAGTACAACCTGGGCGCGGTCGGTTTGACGCAAGCGGTGCGTCAGGCGCACGGCCAAACGAGAGTTGCGCGCAGTGCATTGCTTCCGAACGTGAGCGGAGACTTTACGGAAACAGACGAAACGGTGAATTTGGCGGCGCTGGGGGTGCGCTTCAACGCGCCAGGCTTCAGCATACCGACGGTGGTGGGCCCGTTCAATTACATGGATCTCCGCGCGCGCCTTACGCAGACGGTGGCTGATTTTACCGCGCGAAATAATTACCGCGCCGCTCAGGAGAGCCTGAACGCCACGCAGCTCTCGGCGCAGGATGCCCGGGATCTTGTCGTCCTAGCCGCCGGCGGCGCTTACCTGCAAGTGATCGCGGCGAAGGCACGAGTGCAGTCTGCCCAGGCGCAGTTGGAGACGGCCAATGCCGTTTACCAGCAAACGCAGATGCAGCTTCAATTCGGTAAAGTCCCACAGATCGACGTCAATCGCAGCCAGGTGGAAGTCCTGACGCAAAAGCAGCGCCTGGTCTCACTGCAGAATGGTGTCTCCAAGCAAAAAATCAATCTCGCGCGGCTCGCCGGCTTGCCGCCAAACGAGCAGTACGACATCAGCGATGACGTGCCCTTCGCGGCGGCTCCCGCAGTCAGTTTGGAAGACGCGGTGAAGCAAGCCTTTGAACAGCGCGCCGACTTGAAAGCGGCCCAGGCCCAGGTGCGCGCCGCCGAACGCGCGCTTACTGCGGCGCGCGACGAACGGTATCCATCGCTTTCCGTGAGCGTCGATTATGGAGCAATCGGAACCAATCCCGGCCAGGCGCACGGAACATTTACCGCCGCAGCCACGCTGACTGTGCCCATCTGGCGAGGCGGCCGTACCGGAGGCGATATCGAAGAGGCCGACGCGGCCTTACGGCAGCGACAGGCAGAATTGGAAGACCAAAAAAGCCAAGTCGAAAGCGACGTGCGCAACGCGTATCTGGATTTGCAGGCCGCCTCGAGCCAGGTGCAAGTTGCTCAACAAAATCTGGAGGTAACACGTCAGACGCTGGCCCAAGAGCGGCAGCGCTTCGAGGCCGGCGTGAGTAATGACGTGGTCGTCACGCAAGCACAGGAGTCAGTGGCCAGCGCGGAACTGGATTACATCAACAGCGTCTTTGCGCACAACGTAGCCAAACTGAGCCTGGCGCGCGCCATCGGCAATGCGCCGCAGAGCTTGCGCCAATTCCTGAAGTTTCCGTGACGGTTCGATCGCCGAGTCGAGAGCTTACTTTCACGAGTCGGCGATCGGCCGCACCTCCCTCCATGCCACCTTAGTGGCCGCCCTTTCCGCCGCCGGCGAGATCGGCCTTCGATGCTGCCTCATCCTTATGCGGAGTAACCTTATCGGGATCGATGCGCACCATGAGATAGGTGATGTGATCATCAATTTTAGTGAACCAATGTCCGGTGCCTGCCGGAATGATGACCACGTCCCCCGCCTTGAGTTGGTGTGTGGCGCCATTGCGAATCGAGGCGCCGTTGTTACCGGGGCCGTTTAGCATCTTCACGGCCCGGTCGTCGGCAGGTCTCCGCTTCTCTCCAACGATATCCGGTCCGGTGACGAGCGTCGCCGAGCCATCGATGACGTGATAGACCTCGCTTACCTGGTCGTGCTCGGCCACAGCCTCGGGCGCCGGGGCTGCAAGTTTGCCGCGATAGACGAGACCGATGTCCACGTTGGTCTTTCCAGCATCAACGGCGCGGATCTGCTGGTCGATCAATTTATCGGCAATGGCCCTTTTCAAATACGCCTGAACCTCTTCAGTCGGAATGTAAGTCGCGGGACAGTTATTGCAAGTAGGCTTGATATCCTGTGCCGCGAGTACTGACGAAGCAAGCAGGAGCATCAAACCAGCCAGCGTTGCTTTCAACATGTTTATCTCCTTCCGGTCAGGTAGGTGGCAGGATTGTAGCTTAGGTCCGATCTAGCTGGTTGCAAAAGCAACAGGGAATCTTCCCCCTCATCCGCAGTCGTATTCTGAATTATGCTTACGTTTTGCGCGGGCGGTCCGGCGGAGCGCATTCCGGGCGGGGCGGTTCCCCGGGCAAACGTTGCCATGACGAATCCATTGCTTTCAGTCGCGACCCTGAATCTAAGCTTTGGGAATCGCGAGGTCATTCATGACCTGAGCTTCGACGTGCAGGAAGGCGATTGCGTCGCGATTATCGGACCGAATGGCGCCGGCAAAACGGTTCTGCTCAGTGCGTTACTCAATCTGATTCCCTACAAGGGAGAGATCCGATGGCGCCGCGACGCTCGGCTGGGATATGTCCCCCAGAAAACTGCAGCGGACCGGCAACTTCCCCTCAGCGCGAAAGACCTGCTCACTGCAAAGGCGCGGTTTCTAAAGTTACCGAGCACCGAATTGCAACTGGTTTCGGCCGAACTCGGCCTCGCGAATGAGCTTCTAAGCACCAGCATCGGAGCCTTATCGGGCGGGCAATTTCAGAAAATGTTGATTGCCTTTGCGTTACTGGGGCGGCCGAACGTATTGCTTTTTGACGAACCGACCGCCAGCCTCGACGAACTGACAGAGGAACACATCTACGAACTGTTGCACTGGTTGCAAAAGCAAAGGGGGATGACGATTTTGCTGGTGTCGCATGACCTGAGCATTGTCTATAGGAATGCGAACATGGTGCTATGCCTGAGCAAGGGAAAAACGTGCATGGGTCCCCCCAAGGAACTCCTTACGCCGGCGATGCTTCAGGAACTCTACGCCTCACCCGCGCAATACTATCAACACGTCCATGAACCAGAGCGCGATTCGCGAATCGCGCAGGAGCGCAAAAAATGGTGAGGGACCAGGGCCTTCTGTTCGTCCTCGCCTTGTTCTTTTCGTTGGCTGCCGGCTTGGTCGGATGTATTGCGTTCATGAAACGCATGCTCCTCGCAGGCGACGTGATCTCGCACTTGGCGCTCCCGGGAATTGGTCTGGCCTTTGCTTTCAAGGTGAACCCGCTGCTAGGCGGCGCCGCAACACTGTTTCTGGGGACGTTCCTGATTTGGCAGCTTCAAAAAAAGACCGGCTTAGCCACCGAAGCCGCCATAGGGGTGATCTTTGCGGCAGCCTTGGCCATCGGAGCCGCCGTCACTCCGCGCGACAACCTGGCCGAATCGCTCTTCGGCCAGCTGGAAAGAATTTCGCCGGCCGGCTTTCTTCTGGGTCTGGCCGCGGTCTTATTGGTGATCTTTTCTATTTTTCTACTGAGAGACCAATTGTCGCTCAGCATTTTCTCTACGGATCTAGCCGCCACCACTGGCGTCAATGTCGCTCGCCTGGATCTCTATTTTCTCCTTCTGTTCAGCCTGACGGTGCTCGTCGGACTTCGCTTCATGGGGGCGCTGCTGGCCAGCGCGTTGATCATCATGCCTTCGGCAACGGCCCGGCAGCTGACGAATAAGGTGTCGCCCTTCTTTCTTATCTCCGTCGTGGCCAGCCTAGTTTCGGTGGCGGCCGGATTTCTCCTGAATGCCCTTGTATTCAAATTCTCTACCGCCGGGCCCACGATCGCCATTCTCTCGGCCGTGCTATTCAGCTTCAGCCTGCTCGGGAGGGTGAAATGAGGAACGATGAGCGAACTCGCCTTTCGTTTCTTGCTCGACTCGCAGCTCGATCGGTTCTAAGGGGGAGCGCATCCAGTGTGCAGCGTCACGATTCCGGAAGTCCAGGATTCGAAAGCGACATCGCCGAAACCGCATCGCTCCATCAATTCCACCAGCTCGCTGGGAATCGGAAAACGCGCCACCGATTCTGGCAGATAGCTGTACGCTTGTGCGTGGCCGGAAACCACAGCGCCGACGGCCGGGAGCACGCGGTGGAAATAGAAGCGGAAAAGATTACGGAAAAGCGCGCCGCGCGGTTCCGCGAATTCGAGAATGGCCAGCGCGCCGCCCACCGCTAAAACACGCCTCAATTCGCGGAGTCCCGCGGCATAGTTAACCAGATTGCGGAATCCAAACGCTGTGGCCACCAAGTCGAACGTGGCGTCGGCAAAAGGGAGCGACAGCGCGTCGGCTTCCACGAATTCGAGCCGGCGGCAGGTGCCGGCTGTCTTTTCGCGCGCCCTCACGAGCATAGGATGCGCGAAATCAGCGCCCATTAGGCATATTGATTTGGAAGCGGCGTAAGCCGTCGTCGCGTCCGCCAGAGCCAGCGCGAGGTCTCCTGTCCCACAGCAGAGGTCCAGAACGCGCGCGTCGGGCCGCGCCAGGATATCGGCAAAGCGGTGCGCCAGGCGTTTCCGCCAAATCACGTCGAAGCGCAAAGAGAGGAGATGATTCAACAGATCGTAGCGCGGGGCGATGCGGCTGAACATTTCCCGCACCTGGCGTGAGGCAGCCGTCTCATCGTGAGTTCCTGCCGGACGCGTGCCTGATAAGCTGGCGCGAGTGGAATCGGATGGGCTCATGGTCGGATCATGTTTCGCGACCGAGATGACCGAGAACTTTGGTCACGAGCTTTGGCGCGATGGGGCCGAAAGTTTCGGCGCTTCCGATTTTCCCGCTTAAAACAAAACGCAACTGGCCCCCGCGAGTTTTCTTATCCGAATGCATGATCTCCAGAAGGCGCGACGCCTTTGTGGCCGGCAAAGCAGGAAGTGGGCCGACGCGCCGCACTAGCCGTTCAATTCGGGCGGCGCTTTCGGTCGTCAGCAGCCCCATACGCGCCGCCAATCTGGATGCAGCGATCATTCCCCAGCCGACCGCCTCGCCATGGAGATACTTGCGATATGCCGTGGCCGTTTCCAATGCGTGGGCGAAGGTATGGCCGAAATTGAGGATTTCGCGCAGACCCGACTCCCGTTCATCGCGGCTTACGACTTTAGCCTTGGCCTGGATGCAGCGCGGGATCACGAAATCGATGGCCTTGGCGTCGCGATTCGCGAGCGTTTCGACTGAATTCTCGAGAAATACAAAGAGGCGTTCGTCGGCAATCACCCCATATTTGATTATTTCGTATAGCCCGGAGCGGAACTCTCGATCCGGCAGCGTCGACAGAGTCACGGGATCCGCCAGTACGAGGCGCGGAGAGTAAAACGCGCCGACCAGGTTCTTCCCTTCCGGCAAATTGACACCGGTCTTGCCGCCAATGGCGCTATCCACTTGGGCAACAACGGTGGTAGGTATGTGTACAAGCGCGACGCCGCGGAGGTAGCTGGCGGCTACGAAGCCGGCAACGTCTCCGACGACGCCGCCTCCGGCAGCCACCAGAAGCGCTCGGCGATCCGCGCCCGCACGGACTAGTTCCCGGCAGATGCGCTCGACCGTGGCGGTATTTTTGGATTCCTCGCGATCATCGAAAACGACCGTGCTGCGCAGGCGGACGCTTCGCAATGCCCGTTCGAGCTTGCCACGCCAATGACTGGCGACGCGAGGCGAGCAAAGCAGGAAGACGCCTGAATTCTCACCGAGGGATTTGATTCGGATTCCAGCCCCGGGCAACACGCCCGCGCCGTAAACGACTTCGTAACGACCGTTTTCAGAGGCTATGGCAATGCGCTGCGGGCTCACGGACGAGTGGCAGCGGTGGGCCGAGCAAACTTTTGCTCGAGCTGCGGCACGAGTGCGATCAGCACGTGACCCACAACGGCCAAGCTGTTGGGGCTGAGCTTGTCGAGTGTGTCCTGGGGCGTGTGCCAGTAGGGGATTTCCAGGTCGATGATGTCCACCGCAGGGACGCTACGACTCAAGAAAGGCACGTGATCATCTTGGACGGAGGTTTCACTGGAAACAAAAACATTGCCATATCCAAGCCGCGAGGCCGTGGACCAAACCAGGTCGGTGAGCCAGGAGGTCGAACTCGTATCACGCTTGATGCGCAAATTCTGGCTGCCAATCATGTCGGCGAGAATCACTGCCTTGGTGTGTGGAAGATCGCCGGAAAGTGCCATGCGCGCCGCCAGTTCTCTGCTGCCATAAGTGTTATCCGGATTGTTCCATTGCAGGTTGAATGCTTCTTCGCCGTCCAGGAAAGCGATCCAGAAAGTTAGGGCACTTTTTCGAGCGCATAACAGCCGAGCCAATTCCAGCATCACGCCGGTGGAAGAGCCGCCGTCATCGGCGCCAACAAAATTCGGGAGGCGCTTGGTATCGTAGTGCGTCAGAAAGAGCACAATATCGGATGACGTCCCTGAAATTTTAACGACGATATTCCTCATGTCCATTTCGCCGAGCGGCGTAGGAGTGTGGAATGCCTCGGGATCAACCGGACAGCCGAATCCCTTGAGTTGGCCGATGATGTAATCCTGAGCGCGATGGTTGCCGTCAGTTCCCGCGGTGCGGGGGCCAATGGCTACTAGATCGGAGACGTACTGAAAGGCTCGTTGGCCGTCGAAGCTGCCGGTTTCGCCCGGCGCGGGAGCCGTTTGCTGGGCCGTCAAAGCGGGCGCCACTGCCGCAGCGCTGGTCTCTTCGGCGGTGACAGTCCCTTTGTCACGACATGCGGCCAGACAAAGCAGTGCCGCAAAGAGAGGCAGTATCCATGAACAAGAAATCTGCCGGCGCACCTTAGGTTGCTCCTTGGCGAGCGATTGATTCGGCGCGGCGCTTCCTGCGCACTACCGCCGCTGAAACACCGATGCTCAGGAAGTAGAGCACAATCATGGGAGCCATGAAGACCAGCATCGTGATTGCATCCGGAGTGGGCGTGATGACCGCCGCCAGAATAGCAATGATCAGGATGGCATAGCGAAAATTCTTCCAAAGGAACTGCGGTGTCACGATGCCAAAAAGGGAGAGCAAAAATGCAAGCACCGGTAGTTCAAAAACAATGCCGACGCCGAGAAGCACGTTAAGGACGAGATCGAAATATTCGTTCACGCTGATGAGCGGCGTGAATGGGCCGCCGGTCTGGAAGTTCACCAGAAATCTCAACAGGTACGGCAGAATGACGTAATACGCAAAGGCGATCCCGCAGAGAAACAGGAGAACCGAGGAGATCACAAAACCCGACACGGCCTTTCGCTCATTCCGGTAAAGACCCGGCGCAACGAAAAGCCAAACCTGGTAGAGAACATATGGCGACGCGATCACAATTCCGAGATACAGCCCCAGAGTAATGACCTGATAGAGATAACCGGCCGGATGCGTGAAAATGAGTTTGTCCTGTAAGTTCGCGGCGCGCAGGGCGTTGACCATGGGGCGCGCGACGAATTCGAGGAAATGCTTGGAGATGTAGACGCCAATAAACGTGCCCACAACGATGGCGCCGCAAGCGTGAATCAGGCGCGTGCGTAGTTCGGTAAGGTGTTCAAAAAACGACATCTTGCCGCCGTCTTCCGATTCCTCGGGACGGTTAGGCGGGCTTGGATTCGCCATCAGCAGGTTTCTCGGGAACGGTTGCCGCCGCCGCGACGGTTTCCGGCGACGGGGTGGTCGCGGGTGGCGAGGCTTCCGCGGACGTGGGCGTGGCGCCCAGTAATTCCGCGTCGGTGGGTCGATACGGGGAGGGCTCGGCCGTCACTTGCTGCAAGCGAGTGTGCCGCTCCATCTCGCGCATTTCGTCTTCGATTTGAACGCGGAAATCAGTGGTGATGCGGCGGAAATCCGCCATAGCCTTGCCGAGGACGCGCGCCACTTGAGGAAGTTTCTCAGGCCCTAACACAATCAAGGCAATCAGGAAAATGACGACGAGATGGGGGATGCTGAGCATGCAATCGCTGTAAACCCTAACTCAACCTTCGAGCGTCCAATCAATAAGTCGCACCGATCAGACGTTCGCGGCCGACAAGTGGCTCTACGTCCGCATGATAGAGTAGCCCTAGAGGGGTGTCAAATCGGTTAAGAAAACCATGCTATACTGTGCGCCGAAAGCGAGGTGGGGATGAAAGCCGAGAGGCGCGGGGCTCTGCTGGTATTGGGTGTGTTGGCTCTATCTGCCCTGTTAGGTGGGATATACGGGCCTACGGTCCGTGCGACCGTCGCCGGAACAACGGACCTCCAGGATTCCATAAAAAGCTTCACCAAGATACTTTCGGTTGTCCAGCAAGAGTACGCCCTTCCGGTAGATACCGACCATGCTATTTATGATGGCGCCATTCCGGGAATGCTGCGGGTGCTCGATCCGCACTCTACGTTTTTCGATCCGCGCCAGTACGCTCTTTTGCGAGAAGACCAACGCGGTAAATACTACGGCGTGGGGATGAACGTCGGTCCGCAGGAAAACCATACTGTGGTTCTGGCGCCTATGCCAGGCTCGCCTGC
>Ga0209577_10006708_pt1 | contig 10627 bp, 10 predicted proteins | sample GraSoiAngelo_109_FD_185874 | JGI IMG/M metagenome (GOLD analysis project Ga0209577, IMG submission 185874) | Grasslands soil microbial communities from the Angelo Coastal Reserve, California, USA - 14_0903_12_20cm (SPAdes) (version 2) | ecosystem: Environmental > Terrestrial > Soil > Grasslands...
CTCGTTCTTGGCTGGCACGGTCTTTGGTATTGGCCCGCTCCGTCAACGGCAGTTAGCTAGATGAGGTGTGCGGGCAAACCTGCCTGGTCAAGCACACATCAGGTCATCATTTCTTCTTTTTGCTGCGACCACGCGAAGCTTTGCCGCCTTTTTTTCCTCCTTTGCGCGAGCTCCCCTTGCTCGTTTTCTTACCCCGGCCAGAACCGCTCTTTTTTCCACCGCCACTTGATTTGTTGACGGTCGCCCAAGCGCGCCGTTCTGCTTCTTTTTTCGACGTTCCGCGCTTTTCGTAACCCTCTTCAATGTGCTCGGCCTTGCGTTTTTGTTTGCTGCTGTATTTCGATTTACTTCCTCTTGGCATTGTTCCCTCCGTCTGAAATTCGCTGCCCACCAACTCTTCGGTCTTGTCGTTCAGGCACATGCAATACGCGCGTTTTTCGTCAACCCGGCGAAACCTTTGTGAATGGACGCATTTTGGAACGGACTTTCTGCCCTGCTCGGCCTTGGAGTGGAGCCGAAGAATCTCACCTTTCTCCAAATTTCAATCCGCGGAATCATCGTCTTGCTTACAACCCTGGTCATGCTCCGACTCGGCCACAAGCGCTCCCTCGCGCGCAAGACTGCTTTCGACGCCGTTCTCCTTGTCATACTTGCGTCGGTCTTGTCTCGTGCGATTAACGGGAGCGCAGCATTCTTTGCTACAATTGGCGGCGGCTTTGTCATTGTGTTCCTCCATCGGCTGCTCGCTTGGGCGGCTTACCATTCGCATGCGCTCGGTCTGCTCCTCAAAGGCGCGCCTGAAGTGATCGTGCAAGATGGTCAGTTGCGGCGATCGGTGATGCGTAGCAATCACGTCAGTGAACACGATTTGGAGGAAGATTTACGACTGGATGCCAATTGCGACAGCCTGGAACAGGTCCGCGTTGCCCGGATCGAACGCAGCGGCGACATCAGTTTTATTAAGAAAAAGGCTGACTAAAAAGACGCGTTTGAATCCAGCGAAATCTGCGTCATTTGTGCGCAGTGACGCCGCACGATAAGCTTTTTATTCCCGGGCCGGTTGAAGTCTCAGAAAAAACTTTGGCCGCATTCGCGCGGCCGGTGATTGGCCATCGCGGCGAAGCTTTCAAGAACCTATATCAGGAGATTCATCCGCGTTTACAGGAGTTGTTTGGAACGAAACAGCCGGTTTTTCTCTCCACCTCATCGGCTTGGGGCGTGATGGAAGCCGCGATCCGAAATATCGTGCGTAAGCGCGTGCTTTGCTGCATGTGCGGTGCTTTTTCCGATAAATGGCTCGATGTTGCACGGCGTTGCGGCAAACAAGCGGAACCACTCCAGGTGGAATGGGGCCGGCATATCGATCACGCGGTCATCGACGCGCGGCTGGCCAGTGGGCAATTCGATAGCGTTACATTGATTCATAACGAGACCTCGACCGGGGTGATGAATCCGCTGCCCGAGATTTGCTGTGTGCTGGCCAAATACCCGGACATCGCACTCATCGTCGATACCGTCTCATCTTTCTCAGCGACCCCGATCTCGATGGACGCGCTCGGCATTGACGTAATGCTCACGGGCAGCCAAAAGGCGCTCGCATTACCGCCCGGTTTTTCTCTTTTTAGCGCCTCAGAACTCGCATTCGGACGCGCCTCGGAAAACGAAAATCGCGGTTATTACTTCGATTTTCTCGAATTCAAAAAACAGCAGAGCGAATTCATGACGCCGAGTACTCCGAGCATCGGTCATGTTTACGCGCTGCAATCGAAGCTCGACGAAATATTCGCCGAAGAATTGGAGAACCGCTTCGCGCGCCACAAGCGTACCAACGCGCTTGTTCAGGACTGGGTTCAAAGACGCGGCTTCGAGTTTTTCGCCGAAGAAAATTTCCGGTCGACCACGCTAACCTGCGTAAAGAACAATCGCGGAATTGATGTGCCGAAGCTGACGCGCGATTTATGCGAGAAGCATCACCTCGTCATCGACGGCGGCTACGGCAAAATTAAAGGCCAGACATTTCGTCTCTCCAACATGGGCGATGAGACCGAGGAAACCGTTTCGCACTTGCTCGCCTGTCTGGACGATTGTCTTTGATCATTGGTGGACAGCCAGTGCTTTCAGCCGGCGCGAAGGCTTTTTATGAAGCTCTTACTTGGCGCGGTCGCCCTTTTTCTTCCCGTTATTCCGAGCTCTGCTGCAGATTTCGCGGAGGTCGCGAATTTCCCGAACCAGCAAGTCACCGGAGTTACCATTTCCAAGAGTGGACGGATCTTCGTGAATTTTCCAAATTGGTCCGATGATCACACGATTTCGGTCGCGGAATTAATTGATCGCCAGCCGAAGCCGTTCCCAAACGGTGAATGGAACAAATCGGGAACCCCCGCTACGCATTTCGTCTGCGTGCAAAGCATGGTCGTTGATGCAAACGACGTCCTTTGGGTGCTCGATCCCGCCGCCCCCAAAATGCAGGACCCAGTTCCCAACGGGCCGAAGCTGATCAAGATCGATCTAAAAACGAACGAGGTTGGGCAAACAATTCCCTTCGGCGAAGAGGTCGCGCCAAAGAAAAGCTACCTGAACGATGTGCGCATAGACACAAATACCGCCACCGCCTACATCACAGATTCGGGCAAAGGTGCGATCGTTGTCGTCGATCTAAAAACGCGTAAAGCGCGCCGATTGTTGGATGGTCATCCATCCACGCAAGCCGAGCCGGGATTTAAACTTGTTGTCGAGGGACGTGAACTAATTGATCAGCGGAAAAAAAGTCCACCGCAAATCAACTCCGACGGCATCGCCTTCGATTTGAACAATGATTATCTCTACTATCACGCGCTCACAGGACACACACTTTATCGCATTAAAGGGCACTACCTGCGCGATCCGAGCCTCTCCAAACGAGATATGGAGTCAAGGGTCGACAAAGTAGCGCAAACGCCCGCCCCGGATGGAATGATCGAGGCGCCCGACGGCAGCGTCTATTTAACCGATATCGAGGATAGCGCCATTGCACGCTGGAATCCGGCCACGGGCAAAGTCAGCCAAGTGATCCAGGATAAACGACTAAGTTGGCCGGACACGCTCAGCTGGGGACCGAATGGCGCCCTCTATGTCACCTGTTCGCAAATTCAAAACTTACCACGATTCAACAACGGTCGTAGCGCGCGCACCGAGCCGTATCGGTTATTCAGAGTAACCGGCGTGCAATAAGCCCGAACTCAAGCCCGCGGAACCGCGACGACTGGCTCTTGCAATGGCGTCTGGCGCCTCGGTTTGTCGATTCGGCGGAAAATCATCCAGACTCCGGAAAGGACGAAACATGCGCCAAGAAGCGACCAGGCGGACAGTCGTTCTCCGCCTAAGGCCCAGCCCAGAGCGATCGCACCTGGCGGAGTGATAAGTGAGATTGTTTGTAATTGCGTCACCGACATTCGCGGCATCAGCCAGTAGAGTAGCAGAAAGGTGAGTGAGGAACCGATGATCGCCAGGTAGAACAGGCAAAAAACCGCCCTGCCGGTCCAGTGAAAATGCACGGGATTGCCATCCACGGCCAAGCCAATGACAAGCAATGGCGCGGTACCGAAAATCATTTGCCAGGCAGCCATCATCCCTGGTGCGAGATCCATGTTTCGCGACTTCAGGAGCACGTTTGAAAATGCAGCGCTGGCGGCACCGATCGTGATGCCGAGACCGCCAAAAAAGGCAAGCCAGCCGTTGAAACTCAGCAAACGGGCGCAAATCAGTGCCACGCCCGCGATCGAGACCAGTGCACCGGTGAGTCGTTGCCAACGCAGCGGCTCATCCGGAAGGATCCAATGGGCGAAGACCATGCCAAAAATCGGGATCGATGCCTGCAAAATTGCCGCCAGTCCGGACGACACATGCAACTCGCCCCAAAACAGCAGCGCGTAATTGATCGCGAACATTAATAAGCCGGTGAACGCCAACACGGCGTAGTCCGATCCCCGTTTAGGTAGCAGGTGCGTGCGACCGATCGAGACGGCGAGGAGCACAATGAGCGCGATCAGAAATCGGATCCCAACATAGGAAATTGGCGGCAAGTCGCGCAGACCGACCTTGATCGCAAGCCAGGTCGAGCTCCAGACAACGCAAAGCGTGAGCCACGCCGCCGGGATTCGCCAATCCTTGGCTACCGAAACCTTCTGTGGACCCATTTGCGCCACAGTCGCGTTAGGGCGTTTTCTGTAAAGTGCCTTCAGTTCTGTCGCCGCGCCTCCACCTTGGTCCCGGAATACGAATCGATTCGCGATGACTCGCGCGTTTGTAAACTTCGTCGCTCTCCTCGATATCGGCTGCTGGGCAGTCTGCTTTTGGTGGATGCACCGAATTTCACAGCGGCAGAATACGATGCTTCAAGAGTTGCAGCATCAGGCCCGAAGCATCGAAGCGGTGTCGAAAGAGGAACACGAGATCCTCAAGGAACTCCATCCTACGGTGCAAAAAATCGAAGAGAGCGTCGATCAGGTCAAGGAATCGACCCAAAGCTGACCAAAGATGGAACAAACAAAATAGCGAAGGGCGCTCCGTTTCCGAAGCGCCCCTCAATTTTGACGGCGATAAGCCGAATTCTGTGCGGCTGAATTCTCAGCCACGGCGATCATTTATCTCACCCAGATTTCTCCGAGCGTCCGACACGTTTTCGCGTATCGCGATGCGACGATACCCGGAGATCAACGGACCGGCTGTCCTCCTCCTGTTTTGTCTTGCACCGCATGGGGTTTTTCCTGCCGTACAAATTACTTTGTGCGCGGTGAGCTCTTACCTCGCCTTTTCACCCTTGCCTGACCTTTGTTGCCAAAGAACCGGCGGTGTCTTTTCTGTGACACTTTCCGTTACCGCAGTTTTGCAACTGTGGCACCCGCGTGTTCTACGCGGCATGCTGCCGTATGGTGTTCGGACTTTCCTCCAGCGAGTCTACGGCTCGCCGGCGATCGCCCGCCATCAGATCTAGTTTAGCTCTCAGCGCTAGAAAAACAACCAACCCCTGAGTGATTAAGAGCCACCAGATTATACGGGCGAAGGAACGTTCATCAGAAAAATTGCAATCATGATCAACGCTATGAATAGCTTGGCGATAATGGCGGCAAGAGCTCCAACGAATGTGCCCCAGCCGGCCCGTCCCGCCTTCACCATCCGTTGCCCACCAATGATCTCCCCCGCAATCGCACCGATCACAGGGGCGACAAACAATCCGACCAGTCCGAAAAATAGCCCGATCAGCGCGCCAGTTGCGCCGCCGATGAGGCCCCATTTAGTCGCGCCGAATTTTCTGGCACCGACGTATCCGGCAGCGGCGTCAACCGCGTACGTGACTAAGGTAAGTGCCACCAGAGCGACTAATGCCGTCCAGCCAACACTGCCATTCGCCCCGAGCACGAGCCGATGAATTACTGCCGCTCCGAGAATGATTGTTGTGCCGGGAATCACCGGGACGACGGTGCCAATGAGTCCGATTGCCATCAGCACGATGGCGGTCAGCCACCAAAAAACAGTCATCAACGAATTGCGATTAAGCCGATTCTACCGCCGTCTCTTCGCTGCGGTCAATTCTTCAACGATCGCCGAAATGTTGCTGGCCAAATCTTTTGACCACACTCCCGCCGTTTCTATACTGAACTTCACTGTCTTCCATGGCACTTCCTATCGGCACAAAAGCTCCTGATTTCAGCTTGCCGACGAAAACCGCCGATGGGCCGAAGCAGGTCACGTTGAGCGAGAATTTCGGCAAGCGAAATAGCTTGCTTCTCTTTTTTCCGATGGTGTTCACCGGAACGTGCACTACGGAAATGTGCGGAGTGAGTGCTGATCTTTCGGCGTATTCCAGTCTCAACGCGACCGTTTATGGGATCAGCGGCGACAACCCATTTGCACAAGAAGCTTGGGCGCAGAAGGAAAAGATAACTGTGCCGCTGTTGAGCGATTACGAACATGAAATCGCGCGCGCCTATGACGTGGCCTATGAATCGTTCCTGCCCGAATTGAATTTGCCCATGGGTGGCGTTCCCAAACGCGCCGTCTTCATCATCGATCGCAGCGGTATAATTCAATACGCGGAAAGCGACGATGACGCCCGGGCGCTCCCGAATTTTGAGAAGGTGAAAGCGCGGCTGGAGGAATTAAAGTGATTGCGAGAGCTGGCTCGACTCGATCGCGCAGGATAACGAGCGCATCCGCTACAGCGACATGAATGACGAATTCAATACCTTGCAAAAATTCGCCGGCAACGGGCGCATTGGATTTTTCCACTCGCTCCCGGAATTGGAAAGGCAAGGCGTCGGTCCAGTTTCGCGGCTGCCGGTCAGCATTCGCATCGTGCTCGAATCGGTTCTACGAAATTGCGACGGGAAAAAAGTACGCCGCGAAGATGTGGAGACGCTGGCGAATTGGAAGGCGAAGAAGCCGGCTAACGAAGAAATCCCCTTCGTCGTTGCGCGGATCGTGCTGCAGGATTTTACGGGTGTCCCACTAGTCGTCGATCTCGCCGCAATGCGCAGCGCGGTGAACCGCCTTGGCGGCGATCCTAAGATTATCGAACCGCTCGTGCCGGTCGATTTGGTAGTCGATCACTCAGTGCAGGTCGATTTCTTCGGCTCGGCGCAAGCGTTGCGACTGAACTTGGATATGGAATTCAAGCGCAATCGGGAGCGCTACGAATTTCTGAAATGGGGCCAGCAAGCGTTCAAGACGTTCCAACTCATTCCGCCAGGGATCGGAATCGTTCACCAAGTCAATCTCGAATACCTGGCCAAAGGCGTGCTGAGTAGCACGGACTTCCAGCCTGTAGGGCAAGCGGGCATCTCGCCGGCTTCGTCAGGCAAGCTGCCTGACGGCCCCATAGCCGAGACGACTGTGCCCCTCTATTATCCCGACACGTTGGTTGGCACCGATTCACACACGACGATGATCAACGGGCTGGGTGTGGTCGGGTGGGGCGTGGGCGGAATCGAAGCGGAAGCGGGAATGCTCGGACAGCCGGTTTATTTCTTAACACCGGAGGTTGTCGGGGTTCATCTCACCGGGCAATTGCGCGAAGGTGTGACCGCGACCGATCTGGTGTTGCACGTCACGCAGATGCTGCGCGCGCAAAAAGTCGTCGGAAAATTCGTCGAATTTTACGGTGGCGGCGCAGCATCGTTGCCGGTGCCGGACCGCGCGACAATTGGGAACATGTCGCCGGAGTATGGCGCCACCATGGGATTCTTCCCCGTCGACAAGGAATCGGTTGCATATTTGCGTGCGACAGGTCGAAGCGACGAGCAATGCGCCGCGTTCGAAAATTATTTTCGCGCGCAGAAAATGTTTGGCATACCACGCAAGGGCGAGATCGATTACAGCGTTGATCTCGAACTGAATCTCGCGGACGTGCAGCCAGGTGTCGCCGGGCCGAAGCGTCCACAAGACCGAATCAACCTTCCGGCGCTGGGCGAGACCTTTCGATCGCTTTTGCAAAAACCGGTCAAGGATGGCGGATACGGAATGAAAGATGTCGATCTTGGCGCAAAGCATCTCGTGCAGCTGAACGGATCGCCGCCGAACAATGGCGACATGCCCTCAACGGATAAGTCCGAGTCAGGGATTGAACCTGGCGAAGAGCGCAATAAGGCCGAGATGATAACAAACCGTCCGACGCCCGACACCGCAAAGGAATTAAGAGATTCGACTGCCGATCCATTTCGTCATGGTCAAAGCCGGATCGGTCACGGCAGCGTTTTGATCGCCGCGATCACGAGTTGCACAAATACGAGTAACCCAAGCGTGATGCTGGCCGCCGGTTTACTGGCGAAGAAAGCGGTTGAGCGTGGGCTGCGCATCGATCCAGCGGTAAAAACATCTCTCGCGCCGGGCTCGCGCGTGGTCACGGACTATCTCGACAAGACCGGCCTGCAAAAATATCTCGATCAACTTGGATTCAATCTCGTCGGCTACGGGTGCACGACCTGCATCGGCAACTCAGGACCACTTCATCCAAAGATTGAGAAAGCGATTAACGAATATGATCTCGTTGCAGCCTCAGTCCTCTCGGGAAATCGAAATTTCGAAGCGCGTGTACATCAAAACATCAAAGCGAACTTTCTTATGTCCCCCCCGTTGGTCGTCGCGTTCGCGTTGGCCGGGCGCGTGGATGTCGATCTTACAAACGAGCCGATCGGGAAAGATAAAGACGGCAAGGAAACTTTTCTGCGAGATCTCTGGCCGAGTTTGAAAGAAGTGCGCGACGCGATGCAATCGGCGCTCAAGCCGGAGATTTTCCGCAGCCTGTATCGCGATTTCGCCGATCAAAATCCCAAGTGGAACGAAATCCAGTCGAGCACCGGCGAAGTCTATCAATGGGACGAAAAGAGCGACTACATTCACGAGCCGCCCTTTTTCAAGGATTTCTCGATGAAGGTGGGGAGGATCGAGAATATCTTCGGCGCGCGCGCTCTGGGAATTTTCGGCGACTCGGTAACGACCGATCATATTTCGCCGGCCGGCGCCATCAAGCCGACTTCGCCAGCCGGTCAATATTTGATGTCCCGAGGAATTAAACCGGAGGATTTCAACAGCTATGGTTCGCGGCGCGGCAACGATTTGGTAATGACGCGCGGAACGTTCGCAAATGTGCGGATCAAGAATTTGATGGTGCCGGGAACTGAAGGCGGCGTGACGATTCACTATCCCGATGGTGAACAGATGTCGATCTTCGACGCGGCGGTGCGCTATCAAAAAGAAAAGGTGCCGCTGGTGGTCCTGGCCGGACATGAATACGGAACCGGTTCGTCACGCGATTGGGCGGCGAAGGGGACACGTCTTCTCGGCGTGAAAGCGGTCATGGCCGCAAGTTTCGAGCGGATTCATCGCTCGAATCTGGTCGGGATGGGCGTGTTGCCGTTGCAATTTCTCAATGGCGTGACGGCGCAGTCACTCGGGCTGGATGGTTCGCAAACATTTTCGATCGGCGGATTGTCCGACGCGATTCAACCCGGCCAGCAACTGACGATGGAGATTGAGGCAAAAGATAGGCAGAAGCGTTATTTGCCGGTGAAGCTGCGCATCGATACGCCGATTGAGGTCGACTATTACAAGCACGGCGGGATCTTGCCGTTCGTGCTGCGACAGTTGCTCGCGCGATAGTGAATCAAACACAGCGAGCACGCTGATCTGCGAGCTGTATGAAGAAGCGAGCGAGCTATATGAAGAAGCTACGCGTCGCTGTTCTGTACGGCGGTCGGTCAGGAGAACATGAAGTTTCGCTTCAATCAGCTGCGTCAGTAATCAATTACCTGGATCGCGATCGCTTTGAGATTGTGCCTGTAGCGATTGACAAGCAGGGTCGCTGGTATCTCAACGACATTTCTCTACTGGAAGGAAAAAAATCTCTGCCCGTTTTCAAGGACGCGCCGAAAGTTGTGCTTCCGCCGAATCCGGCAGACTCAAATAGTGGCAGTGCGTTGATTCGCCTGGGCGAAAGCGGAGAAGCGCGAGGCATCGACGTGGTCTTCCCCGTCCTGCATGGGCCTCTCTGCGAAGACGGAACGATTCAAGGATTACTCGAGCTCGCCGATCTTCCCTATGTTGGATGCGGAGTGCTCGCATCGGCCGTCGCGATGGACAAGGAGATGACAAAACGTGTCGCTCGTGACGCGGGGCTTCCGATCGTTTCGTATGTTTCATTGAAGCATGAACTTTGGAAAAAGGAAAAGCAGCAGACAGCGAAGAGGATTGAAAAGGAGCTTGGCTATCCTGTCTTTGTAAAGCCGGCGAACCTTGGCTCAAGCGTCGGCGTACACAAGGTGAAGGAACAGAGTCGGCTCAATATGGCGCTCGAAGATGCGTTCAAATATGACACGAAAGTCCTCGTCGAAACCGCGGTGAACGCGCGCGAGATCGAAGTGTCAGTTCTGGAAAATCCGGATGTAGGAGGCGATCCACTGGTAAGCGTTCCGGGTGAGATTAACCCAACACATGAATTCTATTCTTACGAGGCCAAATATCTGGACGAGAAAGGCGCTACGCTGATTATCCCGGCGAAGCTCGACGCCGAGCAGACAAGACGTGTGCAGGATGTCGCAAAAAGAGCCTTCTCCGCACTCGAGTGCGAAGGAATGGCTCGAGTCGACACGTTCCTTGATCGGACGAGCGGAGAAATTTTCTTCAGCGAACTGAATACGATTCCAGGCTTCACTTCAATCAGCATGTATCCGAAATTATGGGAAGCTTCGGGGACTAGCTACCAGGAGCTTCTGTCAAAACTCGTGGATCTCGCGATCTCACGGCATGAGAGGAAGAGGACGCTCGTAAGAGAGTTTCATAGCTCGTAAGCATGCGACGGTCATCCGCCTTCGTCCCGCGGTCGCGGGACTACGACGCGATAAATAGACCGCCGTTACAGAAGAATCTCTCTTCGCTCGACGCTGATGGGCGAACCGTCGGCGATAAAGGCCGAACGCGGCGGCTGACTTAACGTTTCGGCGAATTGTTCGCCGTAAAGAGCGGTAACGTCGGCGCGCAACTCGAATTTTTCCGCGTTCCAAATTTTCCACCGCGGACGTTCGACACGGTACTCGCTGCAACGAGCCCGCACACAGGTGTAGCCCCAATAATGTTCGGTGATGAAATCGGCGTG
>Ga0209577_10006709_pt1 | contig 10626 bp, 10 predicted proteins | sample GraSoiAngelo_109_FD_185874 | JGI IMG/M metagenome (GOLD analysis project Ga0209577, IMG submission 185874) | Grasslands soil microbial communities from the Angelo Coastal Reserve, California, USA - 14_0903_12_20cm (SPAdes) (version 2) | ecosystem: Environmental > Terrestrial > Soil > Grasslands...
ACGGCGGACAGCATCTCGATCTCGTAGCGGCGCGCCTGGGCGATGAAGCGGTCGACGAGCTCACCACCGCCGATCCCCTCGGGGAAGCCGGGGTAGTTGTCGATGCGCTCGGTGATCCCGGCCTGGCCGCCGAGCCCGCCACGGTCGAGGACGATGGCGTCGATCCCCTCCCGGGCGGCGTAGATGGCCGCGGCGAGACCGGCGGGGCCACCGCCGACGATGGCCAGGTCGTAGAAGGCGCGCTTGGCCTCGAGGGTCAGGCCCAGCCGCCGCGCCAGCTCCTCGTTGCTGGGGTCGATCAGGGGGTCGCCGCCCTTCGCGAAGACGATGGTGGGGATGGTGCGGCCGCCCTTCTGCAGCTCCTCGACGGTGCGCAGGCCCTCGGCCTCCTTGTCGATGTCCACCCAGTCGTAGGCGACGCGCTGCTCGGCGAGGAACTTCTTGGAACGCCGGCAGTCGGGGCACCAGGGCGCCCCGTAGACGGTCACGTCGGCCATGGTCGGTCTGCCTCCGGAAGCGGATGTCGGGCGGCTCGGCCGCCATGTTGCCCTGCCGGCGTGTCGTCGCGGTGACGGCGCTCCGCTCCCCCGGCCGGCGGCCCCCTCGACCGGATGGGGGATGGGCAGGGAGGGCGCCGCTGCGTACGCTGCCGGAGACGCGGGACAGCAGGAGGTGGGCTGCGATGCCGAACCTGATCGAGGCGCACGAGCGGGTGAAGGGGTTCGAGTGGAGCCCCTCGTACGAGGCGAAGCGCGACCGGTATCCGACCAGGTACAAGATCCCTCCGAAGACCAAGGATCCTTTCCGCCACCTCATCCGCGACTACTGCTCGATGGAGCAGGAGAAGGACGACCGGCAGTACGGCGCCCTCGAGGACGTGCTCGCCCGCTCCAACGCCCCCGCCCACGTGGAGCGGCGCTGGCTGCAGATGCTCAAGATCGCCATCCCCACGGTCAACTTCGGCGAGTACGCCGCGATGAAGTGCGTCGCCCAGCTCATCGACACCGTGGAGAACGCCGAGCTGCGCCAGGGCTACATGGCGCAGATGATCGACGAGGTCCGGCACACCAATCAGCAGATGTACCTGAACCGGTACTTCGCCAAGCACAGCCCCGAGGGCGAGTGCGAGGGCTTCGCCTACGGGATGAAGCTCAAGGGCACGAACCTCTTCGGGCGCGCCGGCCGCAACGCCTTCGAGACCTTCTTCGTCGGCGATCCGATCGAGTGCGCCCTCAATCTCCAGGTCGTCGCCGAGACCGCGTACACCAACCCCTTCTTCGTCGCCATGACCGAGGTCGCGGCGATGCAGGGCGACGAGGCGACCCCGAGCGTCTTCCTCAGCGTCCAGTCGGACGAATCGAGGCACATGGCGAACGGCTACAGCACCCTGGCCGCCGTGGTCTCGAACGAGGACAACCTGCCCCAGCTCCAGGCCGACTTCGACCGCGCCTTCTGGCGCCAGCACGCCTTCATCGACCCCTTCATGGTCGGCGTCTACGACTACTTCCAGGAGGGCCGCTCGGCGAGCTACCTCGAGAAGTGGAAGGAGTGGATCGGCGAGGACTGGGTCGGCTCCTACATCTCCAGGCTCGAGCCCTTCGGCCTGAAGGCGCCGCGCTGGCTGCCCCTCGCCGAGGAGCGGCTCTACTGGAGCGGGCACACCGCGGCGATGGTCGGCTACGCGGGATGGCCGCTCGTGTACTGGCATCCCCCCGGGCTCAGCGACGCCGATTTCGAGTGGTTCGAGGAGAAGTACCCGGGCTGGTACGACCACTACGGGTGGTTCCACGAGGGCTACCGGGAGCTGAGCGCGCCGGGGTCGGGCAATCCCTTCCTGCTCTTCTCGTCGATGCCGCCGCTCTGCCGGGTCTGCCAGATGCCGTGCATCTTCCCGCGGCTGGACATCAACACCGTCCGCATCCGTGAGCACGCGGGGCGCCGCCACGCGTTCTGCTCGGAGCCGTGCGAGTTCATCTTCAACGAGGACCCCGGCCGCTACCTGGGCTACAAGACCTTCTGGGAGCTCTTCGACGGCTGGGGGCTCGACGAGTACATCGTGAAGAACGGACTGCTCCGCGCCGACGGGAAGACCCTGCTCGCCCAGCCGCATCTCTCCGACGACCCGAAGATGCTCTGGACGATCGACGACATCAGGGCGCTCGACCACGAGATCCGGGATCCGCTGAAGGACGCGCACTGCGAGTACGTGGTGGAGTAGCGCCTGCGGGCTGTCGCACGGGCGGGTGGCGCACCGCGGCTGTATTGTGGTCACTACTTCTCAACAAGGGGATGCGTTCCTACGGGCGTGCAGTGGGGCGGGGCGCGGCGCGCGGTGGTTTCACGGGCGATTTCCCTTGCGGGGGTTGGGATTTAGGGTTGACATACACACAGATGTTCGCCTATACTTCTGCGTGTGATCGCGCTCCCGCCCGACGTCGATATACCTGCGCTCAAGGAGCGAATCCATGAGCGGAATCTGCGCATCCAGGCGTTGACCGCCGAGCAGGCCCGGGACCTCGCACTCCTCGACGAGGTCGACGGGTGGCGCGGCGACGGGCGGCGCGACTGCGTCGACTGGGTGAGCTGCGAACTCGGCTGGAGCCTTCCCAATGCCAGGGCGCTCGTCGCGGCCGGGCAGGCCGCTCGTGAGCTCCCCGAGCTTGGAGACGCCTTCTCCGCCGGCGACCTCTCCGTCGACAAGATGCGCCTACTGGCTGCCGGTGTCGTCACCCCCGAGGATGAGGGCACCTGGGTCCAGACGGCCCGGTCGTCATCGCCCGCCGAGCTGGCGCGCCGTTGTCGCGAGGCGCGGAATTCTCAGCGGACCGGGCCCGAGCGCGACCGCGCTCAGCGGGCCCAGCGCCATCTCCACGCCTGGTACGACGAGGAGAACATGTTCCGGATCTCCGGAGCTCTCCCCTCCTACGAGGGTGCGATCGTCCAGATCGCCCTCCACCGGTTCGAGGAGAGGCTGCGCGACGCGAACCGGATCGACCTCGACCCTCCCGCCGATCCCGGTGGCGCCCGGAAGGCGGATGCGTTGGTGTGGATCTGCGACGCGGTTCTCGCCGAGTCCGGTGCCACCGATACCCCGTGCGCGCCGCCCGCCCAGATCATCGTCCACGCCGGCTACGACGTCCTCACCGGAGCCAACCCCAACGGTCGCTGTCACGTCGAGGACGGCCCTGCGCTCTCCGCCGCGAGGCTACGGCAGCTAGGCTGCGACGCCACCGTGAAGACCCTGATCGAGCGCGACGGCGTGGCGATCGCCGACGGCCGGCAGAAGCCCACCGTGCCACCCCGTATGAAGCGGGCGGTGCGCAGCCGGGACGGCGTCTGCGGCTACCCGGGCTGCGCGGTTCCGGCGACCCGCTGCGAGGCACACCACATCGACCATTGGTTCGATGGCGGGCCCACCGAGCTCTGGAACATCCTCTCGCAGTGCTCCCACCACCACGACGCCCACCACCGCGGCGAGTTCGACATCTACCGCACCCTCGCCGGTGACCTGAAATTCGTGAACCCCGACGGCGAGGTGTTCGGCACTCTGACCGCAGGCCAGTGGAAGCGGCCAAGAACAAAGCCGGGCCCTGACGAAGCCGCCGTCCGTGCACGCCCCACAGAACAGCCGCCGATCCTCAGATCAGCCCCCGTCTCGAGGCGACGACCACGGTCTCGACCCGGTTGCGGGTCTGCAGCTTCTCCTGCGCCGACCGCACATAGGTCTTGACGGTCTGCTCGCCGATGCCGAGCTCGCCGGCGATCTCGCTGTTGCTCAGCCCCCGAGCGACCAGCTTGATCACCTGGGTCTCCCGCGGCGACAGCAGGCTGCTGCCTCCGCGGGGGACGACCAGCTCGCTGACGACCTTGGGGTCGAAGACCTGGCCGCCGCGGGCGATGCGCAGCACCGCGTGGACGAGGTCGTAGCGCTCGACGTCCTTCAGCAGGTATCCCTGGGCGCCGAGCGACATGTAGTCGCGAGCCATCCCGGTCTCGAGGAAGGCGCTCAGCACCACGATGCGGACCTCCGGTGCGCTCTGGCGCAGCGCGACGCAGACGTCGAGGCCGCTCATCCCCGGCAGCCGCGAGTCGAGCACCAGGATGTCGGGGCGGAGCGCGGGCACCTCCGCGATCGCCTGCTCGCCGCTCCCCCACTCCCCGACCACCTCGATGCGGGGATCCTCGGTGAGCACCCGGCGGATGCCCTCGCGGACGAGCTCGTGGTCGTCGACGATGCCGACGCGAACGGTCTCAGCCACTGGCCGCCCTCAGCACGGGCTTCAGCGGGACGTCGCCGCGCAGGGCGAAGCCCCCGTCCTCGAGGGGACCGGCCTGGAGCCGGCCGCCGAGCAGCTCGAGGCGCTGGCGGAGGAGACGCAGGCCCAGCGACGCGCCGTCGTCGATGCCCCCCTCGTGGCCACCTCCGTCGTCCTCGAGGGTCACCGAGACCTCGCGGACGCCGTAGTGGACGCGGAGGATCGCATGGCGCGCGCCCGAGTGCTTGAGCACGTTCTGCACCCCCTCGCGGGCCAGCTCGACGAGGGCGCGCCGCACCCCCTCGGGGAGGGCGTGCTCGTCGCCGACCACCACCAGCTCCGCGACCACCCCGGCGTCGCGCAGCCGCTGGACGTGGGGGAGCAGGTCGTCGACCACCCGTGCCGAGGACCGGGCCAGGCTGGTGGTGGCACTGATGGCGCGGCGCAGCTCGCTGGTCGCCGACGAGGCGAGCCGCCGGATCTCGTCAACATTGGAGCGCAACTGCTCGTCGCCGTTCATCGTCGTGCTCGCGTGGCGGGCGAGCAGGCCCACCCGGTAGAGCTGCTGCGCCACGGTGTCGTGGAGCTCCTCGGCGAGACGGAGCCGCTCACGCTGCACGTCGAGCATCCGCTCGCGGAGCTCGAGGGAGGCGTTGACCATCGCCGCTGTGGTCAGCTGCACGAGGGTGGCGAGCCAGGTGCGTCCCTCGTCGTCGATCTCCGAAACCTCGGCCACGAAGGCCTCGAGGCTCTCGAGCGCGCTGTCACCACTGATCTCGATGGTATCCCACAGGATCGAGGTCTCATCGACGATGCGCATGTCGTCCCTGTGGTCCCAGACCAGGGTGGTCCCCTCCTCGGACATGGTCATCAGCCGTGCCCCGGAGAGCGTCCCCGAGGATGCCGACACCGCGCCGCCGGCGCCGACCAGGGCGGCTCCGCTGACGGCGTCGAGGTTGAGGGCGACCTCGACCGCAACCTGACGCACCGCGTCGGGGCCGTGGGCGGCCAGCAGTCGCTGGCCACCCTCGAGGAGGATCCGCAGCCGGTCGGCGAGGACCCGCACCGACTCGAGCAGGTCGATGTTGGCGCGCACCTCCTGGGCGCTGCGTGCCGCCGCCTCGGCAACCTCCTCGTAGAGCGAGATGGTGCGGAGGAGGATGGCGCCGGCGCGCGAGGCCAGGGTGAGGAAGGTGCGATCGCGCGGAGGCAGGGCGGCGGGGAGCTGCCAGAGCAGGGTCGCGTCGCGGTTGGCGCCGAGGACCACGCTGGTCGCCGCGACCCCGTCGCGGATGAAGAGCTCGCCCTGGGGATGGCCCGCGCCCGGGTCGGTCCCTCCATACCGGGTGTCGGGCAGCGTCGCCTCGTCGAGGTGGCGCACCCCGTCGCGGTCGACCTCGAGCACGGTGGTGCCCTGCTGAGCGCGCTGCACCAGGCGTAGGGTCCCGACCGCGAGGCCCTGGGCGACGCCGCGGTGGAGCGCGGTGAGCACCGACTCGACCGTGGGCTGGCGCAGGCCGTCCCAGAGGATCTGGTTGATGGCGTCGAGCTCCTCGATCCGCTGCTGCTGCTGCTCGCTGCGCTGCAGCTTGGAGAGGCCCACCGCCAGCGACCGCGCGGCGTCGGGGAGCACGTCGGTGAGCCGGCGCGAGATCTTCGCCCGGCCGCTCTCGACGAGCATCACGCCGGTGCACTCGTCCTCGTTCCAGAGGGCGACGCCGAGCCAGCTCAGCCCGTCGCTGAAGGTGCCGGTCTGGTAGCCGGAGGCGCTGTTCAGCACCGTGAAGGCGGTGACGAGGACGGTGTTCGGCTGGGCCGTCGAGGCGCCGGGGCCCCCCGAGGCGAGCAGCTCGAAGCGGTCCTCGGGGACCACCCGCACGAGGTGGACCGCGGCCGCCCCCATGCGCATCGCGAGCCTCATCAGCGTCACCCGCAGGTGATCGGGCGGGGTGTCGTCGGCGAGGATCGACGCGGTGACCGTGCGCACGCTGTCGAGCAGGTCGGCGCGGCGCTCGGACGCGGAGCGGACGGTGGTGAGCACCGAGACCACGATGCCGGTGATCACGAAGTAGCCGGTGCGCCAGCCGAGGGTCTGGAGCGCGGCGGCGCCATGGAGGTCGCCGGTGAGGGCGCAGCCCGCGGCGTACATCCCCGCGTACAGGCAGGGGATCCCGGCGGTCAGAGATCCCCCGTAGCGCAGCGCGACACTGGCGATGGCGGGGAAGAAGACGAGGTAGAGCTCGCTCTGGAGGCCTCCGGTCTTGACGACCATCGCGGTGATGAGGAGCGGGTCGACGAGGGTCGCGACCGCGGGCACGTAGGTGCGGGTCCGGGGCATCCGCAGCCCCACCGCCATGACCAGCGGGTAGAGGAGCAGGAGGACGGTGTCGATCGCCAGGCCCACGTCGCGGCCGGTCCCGGGGACGCCGGGGAAGGCCGCGTAGGCGACCAGGCTGAGCACGCACGCCAGCCGGATCCAGTTGACGGCGCCCTCGACCGAGTCCTGGACGGTGCGCGAGGCGGCGTTCGAATCCCACGCGGAAGACGCACCAGCCCGCCCTGGGCGCTCCGGTGGGTCCGGCTGCCCCCTGGTCATCCGAACATCGACCTCAATGACGCCCTGATCGCACTATACGTTCACCGCCCGTTGCGGTCCAGCGACGCTCGGTGCGTTGCGGAGCGGCTATCCTGCCATTGTGGCCGACAGCTGCGAGAACCCCACAAAACGCACGCACGCGTCGGCGCTCCGCCGGCTGCCCGGCGATCCCCGGGGACGGGGGCGGCGGACCGGCTTCGTCCGTGTCGATGGGCTCGACCTGCGCGTCGCCATCGAGGGTGAGGGGCCGCCGCTGCTGCTGATCAACGGCATCGGCGCCAACATCGAGATGTGGACGCCCTTCGTGTCCGCGCTCCGCGGCCGCGAGGTCATCCTCTTCGACGCCCCCGGCACCGGGCAGTCGTCGCGTCCCCGGCACCCGGTGCGGATGCGCCGGCTGAGCCGGGTGGTGACCGGGCTGCTCGACCACCTCGGCTACGAGCGGGTCGACGTGCTCGGCTACTCCTTCGGCGGCGCCGTCGCCCAGCAGCTCGCCCACCAGTCGCCCGAGCGGGTGCGCCGGCTGGTGCTCGCGGGGACGATGTGCGGGGTCGGCGCCCCCCCGAACCCCCTGGTGCTCGCGCTCATGGCGACTCCCTATCGCTACTACTCGCGCGGGCACCTGGAGCGGATCTCGCCGCTCCTCTACGGCGGGCGCAGCCGCCGCGAGCCCGAGGTGCTGCGCCGCCACCTGCAGGCGCGGCTCACCCGGCCGCCGAGCCTGCTCGGGTACCAGTGGCAGATCTACGCGGTGGCGGGGTGGACCAGCCTGCTCTGGCTGCACCGCCTCCAGCAGCCCACCCTGGTGCTTCACGGCGAGAAGGACCCGATCGTGCCGCTGATCAACTCCCGGCTGATGGCGGGGCGCATCCCCGGCGCCCGTCTGCGGGTGCTCCCGGCCGCCGGGCACCTCTTCCTCATCGATGAGCCCGAGGAGCCGGCGGCGATGGTGATGGACTTCCTCGACGAGGACGAGAAGGCCGCCTGACCGTGAGAGGAGAGACCCGATGATCGTCGAGGACGAGCTGCTGACCCGCCTCGAGGACGCCCTGCTCACCGGGGTGCGCCTCGTCCACGAGACCAACCTGATGGTGCTCGGCGCGCTCGGCGACAGCATCCCCACCCTCCCGTGGGTGGACCTCGTGCCCATGCTCCCCCGGCTGCTCGAGCACAGCTTCAGCTTCACCTCGCGGCTGCTCGAGCTGCAGCGCCATTACACCCTCGAGTACCTCGCCCTGCTCGGCGCCCCGGAGCCCGCGCGGCGGCGCTCCGCCGCCGCCTGACCGGCGGTCTCAGCCCGCGGCCGGGGCGAGGTCGCGGCGGTAGCGCACGGTGGCGGCGCCGGTGACGCCCTCGCACTCGTCGCGGCGAGCGCCCTCGGCGGCGAACCCGGCGACCTCGTAGAAGCGACGGGCGCGCGCGGCGCTCTCCAGCACCCACAGGGTCACCGTCGTGGAGCCGCGCCCGAGCAGGTCGACGAGGGCGCGCTCGAAGAGGCTGTTGCCGACGCCGAAGCCGATCAGGTCGGGCTCGACGTAGAGGGCGTAGACCTCGTCGCAACCCTCGGGCGCGTCGGCGTCGCGGGAGGGGCCGGTATGGCAGTAGCCGACGATCTTGCCGCCGGCGAAGGCCACCCAGAGGCGCTCCTCGCCCGCCTCGCCGCGGGCGATCGCCTGCCAGCGCTCCTCGTCGAGGGGGAGCGCGTCGAGCATCGCGTCGGGGAGGACGCCGCGGTAGGCGGCCTGCCAGGCCCGGGAGCGGAGCGCGCCGATGGCATAGCCCTCGTTCTCGACGGCGGGCCTGACCTCGACCACGGCGGCTCCTCCTGAGGACGCATCCGGATGAGGGCGACGGGCGGTGGACTATACGCGCGTCCGCCTCCGCCCAGCGCCTGCGGCTACCCTCGACCGGTGCGCATCCGCCTCCGCCGTGCCCTGGCCGCGACCGCGCTCCTGCTCGCCGGATGCGGCGGCGGCGCCCCCGCGGCCGCGCCGGTCCAGGACCACGTCCACTCCGCGGTCGGCGGCCACGCCGCCGGGGAGATCCTGCTCGGCACCCATTACGGCCTGCGCATCTCCACCGACGGCGGCCGCACCTGGCCCTCCGCGGGCGACCTCGGCCGCACCCAGATCCGGCTGCTCGTGGCCGCGGGCGACGGCTACGTCGCCGTGACCGGGGCGGAGGACGGCTCCTCGGCAACGATGATCTCGGCCGACGGCCGTCACTGGAGCGGGGTCGCCGGGATGCCCGCGGGCCGCCCGGTCAGCGCCCTGGTCGCGGGGGCGACGCCCGGGTCGGTGTGGGCGGAGGTCACCGACGTCGGCATCCTCGGCAGCGACGACGGCGGCCACACCTGGCACGCCGTCGATCCCACCCCGCTGACCATCAACGACATCGCCCCGGGCGTCGACGGGCCCAACCTGCTCGCCTACGCCTCGAGCGCAGGCGTCTTCCTCGCCGTCGGTCCACAGCTCTCGCCCCTCGGCGACGCGCCATGGCTCGAGGGCGACGCCCAGACGGTGCACCGGTGGTCGGCCTGCCCGCGCTGCCTGGTCGCCACCCTCTCGGGAGCGGTCGCCACGAGCGCGGACGGCGGCCGGCACTGGGCCACCCACGCCACCCGGCTCCCGTTCACCGACGTGCTCTCCTGGGGCGGCGGCGGCGGCGCCCTGCTCGGGGTCGCCCCCTCCCCGGCGTCGCCCGACCACGGCCTCTACCTCTCCACCGACGGCGCCGCCACCTGGACCCGGGTGATCGACGCCCCGCTCGTCGACCACCTCCTCCTCCCCGACGCCACCGGGGCGCCGCTCCTCGCCTTCCGCTGGGGGATCAGCGTCTACCGCAGCGTCGACGCGGGCCGGACGTGGACCGCCGAGGGTCCGCTGAGGGGCTGACCCGGACCTGAGGAGATGGGTCTCGGTCGAGCTGATGTCCGGGGTGTACGAGGACATGCTCGGCGCCGGATCGGCCGGGGGCGCCATGCCGTCTGCGCACGTCGTTGACGTCCGCGCGCCGGTCACGCCACAGTCGGGGCATGCAGCGGCGACTCTGCGTCCTCCTGGTGATGGCGCTCCTGCTTCCCCTGACCGTGCTGGTGGCCACCCCGGCCCGGGCCCAGGGGGGCGCGGTCTGCACCTTCGCCGCCGACTTGAAGGTGCCCCTGCCCGGGTTCTCCAGCACCCCGAGCAGGGGCACCTTCACGACCGGCGGCGAGACCGGCACCGTCGACTGCGTCGGGCTGGTCTTCGGGCAGGAGGTGATCGGCGCCGGGACCTTCGGGTTCGAGGGCGAGTACGGCACCGGCCCGTCGGGTGGCGACACCTGCTCCGACGGCCAGGGACGCGGAACCTTCTCGATGCACGTCCCCACCAGCCTGGGGAGGGTCCACGCCCAGGGCACCTTCACCGAGGCGTTCGTCGGCAACGGCGGCCAGTTCGTCGGCCAGGGCCCGGTGATGGAGATCAGCTGCCTCTACGAGTTCCGGCCCACCCAGGGCGACTGCGTGACCACGCCGGCGAGAGCAGAGACCATGACCGGCCAGGGCGGCATCGTCGCCTGATCGGGGTGGAGTCGCGGGCTCCCCTACCGCGACGCCAGCCAGACGACGAGGGCGAAGAGCCCGACCATGACGCCGACGAACACCACGACGTCGCTGATCCCCATGGAGTTCGCCGGCGACCGCCGCCTCATTCAGGGTCCCCCCGGACGCCTCTGGCCCTGGGGGCTATGGTGCGCCTTCAGCTCCGGGCCTGGACGGCGGAGGTGCGGCGGACG
>Ga0209577_10006710_pt1 | contig 10626 bp, 13 predicted proteins | sample GraSoiAngelo_109_FD_185874 | JGI IMG/M metagenome (GOLD analysis project Ga0209577, IMG submission 185874) | Grasslands soil microbial communities from the Angelo Coastal Reserve, California, USA - 14_0903_12_20cm (SPAdes) (version 2) | ecosystem: Environmental > Terrestrial > Soil > Grasslands...
TACTTGCTGAAGATGATCTCGTCGCCTTCCTCGAGATCCATCTCGACGTACTTGCCATCCTCGTCCCGCGAGCCGGGACCGACGGCGAGGACACGGCCGCGCTGCGGCTTCTCCCTCGCCGTGTCCGGCAGAACAATCCCGCTGACCGTCAACTCCTCCTCATCAAGGACCTCGACGATCAAACGGTCACCAAGCGGCTGTAGATTCATGAAAGGCCTCCCTAAAAAGTGTCTCTGTCGGTCTCTCTCGTAGTGGTTCTTGTGCCGAGCGATCAAGAGGTCCGCGGAAGGGCCTCCTTGCTCGGACATCGCCCGAGCCTTACGCGAACGCGGCAACCTCGTTCGTGGCTGCCGCGCTGCTGGACTCGCAGGCGATCACCGGGCCTGCTGTGATCTTCGGCGTGTTCGGGAGTGCGTCTTCGAGCTTCTGCTCCCGCACCCACTGTGCAGCAAGCCGCGTCGACTCGTGCGCCTGCGCCGAACTCTCGAACAGCCCGACCGAGGTCAGCACACCCCCACCGGCGTCGATCAGGTAGTAGCCGCCGAACCCAGGCAACTCGCGCAGCCGCGGCAGCAGGCTGTCGCCAACCTTTCTCGTCACTTCCTCGGAGCGCACCTTGTCGATCCCCTCGTAGCGGCGCACGGTCGCATACATGTGATTGCCTCCATCTCTCTCGACTTGCCGACGGCGACCCCTGAAACGGGACCGCCCGATGCACTTAAACCTTGTGTGTAAGTCGGAGAGGAAAGTCGGAGCCTCGACGGCTTCCGCGCTAGGTCTACGCGCTTCCCAATTGTACCTGAGATTTTGTGCTGAGGATCACAAGCTCCTGAATCGCGAACATTGGCGCAGCCGAACCGGCGATCAGCGCCAGTGGGCCCGTGCTTCGGCCCCGTTCACCCAACGGATGGGGACAGTCAAAGAAGTGTGGTTGTCATGAGTGAGCTGCTGCAGGGGCGCGGCGCACGCCGGCGCTGCTTCGCGCACGCGGCGGCTCACGCTTGGGCGGCATTCCCTCATTCTCCGCGGCGGCTTCGGAAATCCCATCGGCAGCCGCGCTGGCGGAGTCAGCAGTGATCGCGAGGTTTCGCATCGCGATCAGCTTCCTAGGCCAACTCGACCACGCCGGGGGGCTCGATTGCGAGGTGGCAGCACGCCAATGTCCACAGTTCAGGCAGATCGTGGTACCGCCCGCCGGTTCGGCAGCCGGCCACCGGATGGACGGAATGCTCGCCCGTCCGTAACGTGACCAGGCGACGTGCTCGGTCTCCTGCACGCAGCCTGAGCAATAACGGTGAAGCCCGCTCTTCTGCCGAGGGATCGGCTTAACTCGAAGAGGTTGGGGCCCGACATCTGGCAGCGATCGCGTCAGTTCATCGCGTCGCCGCTCTAGATCATGAGATCTCTCTTCAGCCATCTTCCCTCCTCGGTTACTTCTGGTCAGCGCGCGAGCCGCTTTGCGCTTCTCGCGGGTGGCACCGCCGCCACCGCGGCCAGGAGGCGCGCGGCTCCCGCCTCTCCCGGCTCCAGCTCGACTGCGGCTGAAACGTCCTCTGTTGGGACGAGGCTCAGCCGCGCTGGCGTCGTCCGCCATTCGCGTCCCTGCTTGTACGTGGCGTGTGCCGTCAGCGCTTCCATGTCGTGGCGGCTCCGCCCTGGGAAGTAACGGTTGGAGAAGGCTTCCCAGTCGAGTGCTTCTGCTGCCTCCGCGGCGCGAAGAGGCGGAGCGGTTGGCACTGCACCCGCGCTGTCTTTGCGTGCGGACGGCCAACGCATGTCGAACGTGCCGTGCTTTCGTGACGCTTCCACTTACTTCATCACCTCCCGCACGAAAGCGGGAGGACGCAGAAACGTCACCGGGTTCGCCTAGCTACCTCACAGATTAGCAGTCGCAGTGCAAAACTTGGCGTTGGTCCGCGGCCGAACGTGATCGCTTGTATGGTGGGTGAGCGCGTAGGTTTAGTGCAGTAGCCGCTGAGGCTTTGGTTTCTCCTCTTCGTCTGTCACACCTGGCCTGAGTGCATCCAGGAGAGCTCGACCGGGTTCTCCAACCTGATCAATGAAGTTAGGAGTACCGCATGCATGCCACCGTGAGACGCTACGAGGGTGTCGACGCCAGTCGCACCGACGAGCTGACGAAGAAGGTCAACGAAACGCTGATCCCGAAGCTGAGCAAGCTGCCCGGGTTCGACGGCTACTTCCTGATCGAGGCCGGCAACGACGTTATGACCTCGGTTAGCCTCTTCGATACGTCGGCGCATGCCGACGAGTCGACTCGCCTGGCATCCGGCTGGGTGCGCGACGAGAAGCTGGAGAGCGTGCTTCCGAATGCGCCGAAGATCACCTTCGGCGAGGTGATCGCGCAGCGCAAGACGAACGGAGCAGTCCGGGCGTAAACCCGCGGCTCGACGGGGCAGGGGAAGGCCCGCAACTCGCGGGGCCTTCCCGCTTCGTCTCCGCGCAGTCCGTTTCCTCGAAGGGGGCGAAAAGTGAGCACGGCCGATGGCCGCCACGCCCTAGTCGATACGGACGATGAAGAAGGCGATCGCCACGTATTGACAGGCGACTGCAAGGATCGTAAGCGCATGAAAGAGCTCGTGGTAGCCGAACACGGCCGGCATCGGGTCGGGGCGGCGTAGCGCGTACACGACCGCGCCCGCGGTGTAGGCGATTCCCCCGACGATCAGCAGGCCAACCGCCACCGGACTCAGACGCTCCACCAATTGCGGCAACGCCACCACCGCGACCCAGCCAAGCGCAACCCCGGTCAGCGCAGCGAGCCACTTCGGTGCATTAACCCAGACGAACTTGAGCACGATCGCCGCACCAGCTCCGACCCACACGATCGCGAGCATCACCGAACGCCAAGCGCCGCCGAGCACGAGCAAGCAAACGGGCGTATACGTGCCTGCGATCAACAGGTAGACGCCGGTGTGATCGATCCGCCGCATCCAGAGCCGCACGCACGGCGTCCACGTGACTCGATGGTAGAGCGCACTGGCACCGAAACAGAAGGCAACCGATCCGGCAAACACGGCCGCGGCGGCTTGCCGGCGCGGCCCATCCGCATCAGCGATGAGCGAAGCGCCGACGACAACGGAGATGAAGAACGCGACCTGGTGCAGCACACCCCGCAGACGCGGCTGACCAAGCTCTTCCGAAACAGGACTGACCACCAACGCGACAATAGCGCCGCCTCTGAAGTGCCAAAATAAAGTCCTGTCGGTAAAGCCTGCCTTCTCGGAGCGTTGACCGGGTTTTGGCACCCGAGAGCTGGTGTGGTCTCAGGTGCCTGGCCCGCTGTTGCGGGCGCGCTCGGCGCGCTCGACGAAGGGCCGGATCAGGTCGATCGGGGCGGGGAAGACGATCGTCGTTGCTTGTGAGCTGCCGAGCTCGAGTAGCGTCTGCAGGTAGCGCAGCTGTAGGGCTGTCGGATGGTTTTCGATCACGAGCGCCGCGTCCTTCAGCCGCTCGGACGCTTGGAACTCGCCCTCGGCGTTGATGATCTTGGCGCGCCGCTCACGCTCGGCCTCGGCTTGGCGTGCCATCGCCTGCTGCATCCCGGTTGGGATCTCGAGGTCCTTGACCTCGACGCGCGCAACCTTGATCCCCCAGGGTGTGGTCGCCTCGTCGATGATCTCCTGCAGGATCGCGTTGATCTTGTCTCGCTCCGAGAGCAACTCGTCGAGCACGTGCTGCCCGAGCACCGCCCGCAGAGTTGTCTGCGCGATCTGCGAGGTCGCGACCATGAAGTTCTCGATCTGGACGATCGCCGCCTTCGGCTCGACGATCCGGAAGTAGGCGACCGCGTTCACGCGCGCCGGCACGTTGTCCTTGGTGATCACTTCCTGCGGCGGAATGTTGAGCGTGACCGTGCGCAGGTCGACTCTGACCATTCGATCGACGATCGGGATCAGGATGAACAGGCCGGGACCCTTCGGCTCTGGAAACAAGCGGCCGAGCCGAAAAACGATCGCACGCTCGTACTCGCGCGCGACCTTGATCGCCGAGATCAAGAACAGCACGAGCACCAGGAGCAGGATCGCGACGATGATCAAGACCGCGCTCATCGCGAGTCCGTTCGAGGTCTGACAAGAAGGCACAGGCCGCAGCGCATACGCGCGCCTTCACGCACGTACGGGTCGAGGCATCGAGGATCGAACCACCCACCGATGCTCGACGTGAGTAGCAGACGACGGGTAATCACCGTTCAGGGGCCTCTTGGGACTCGTCTTTCCGGCGCATCGCCTCAGAGACCGCGTCCCAATGACCCGAAATTTCGCTCAAGGCGCGAGCCGTTGTCAGTGCCGCCTCTTCCAGCCGCTCGTTCACCTTCTCGACATCGGACAGGCGCTTCTCGATCGCCTCCAAGCGACCCCGACAGCCGCTGACATCACGAGCGATGATCTCGAAATCAGCCGCAAGATCCGCAACTGGTTCGACGCCGGGAAGAACGCTTAGCGTATTCACGCCTTAAACAGCGTAAGATGTTCTGACTGGCCCTGCAATCAGGTTCCGGCCCGAGCCCGCAACCCACCAACGCGCAATGCGCGCGAGGCGAGGAGCTTCAAGGCGAACGGACTTCGTTGCCGGGCCAGCCTCTTGCTTGACCTGTTGGCCTCACGGGAGAACAGACACGACAGATATTGCTTCGCAGCGTCCTCCCGAAGCGAACGCGTCCGCCGAGCGGTTTGTCCGAACCGTCAGAACCGAATGTCTCGACTGGCTTCTGATCGGAGCCGCAGCCTGACTGAAACGTCGGTTTGACACCCTTCACCAGTTTTCGGCGCGCACACGCCTCGCCCGTGCGAAAAAAGACCGCACTTTGCGATCTACATCTCGACCGTAGTCATGTATTGCCCGCACAGGCGCTGATCGCCTGTAGCGTAGGTTCCGGCAGCGAGAAGTCAGTTTTCGACGCTCGAAGTGTCAACGCGAGCGCCGCGCCCTCACTCCTCATGTCCCGAAGCTTCTCTTGCGAGCAGCTTCGGTCCCAACCCTCGTGGCGGAGCGTCGCCGCGTCGGCACCAGAGCCGAGGAAAGGAGAAGTATGTCCTCGGAACAGAACAAAACGATCGTCCGCCGTCTGCTCGAGGAACCCTGGACAGGGAACCTCAAGGTCGTCGACGAGCTGATCGACCGCAACTACGTCGGCCACGATCCGTCCATCCCCGAGCCACTGCGCGGCCCCGATGGCTTCAAGGAAAACGTCGCGACCTATCGCGCCGCCTACTCGGATGCCCGAATCACCGTTGACGAACAGATCGCCGAGGGCGACAAGGTCGCGACCCGCTGGACCGGTCGCGGCAAACACGACGGCGACCTGATGGGGATCGCCCCCACCGGCAAGCAGGTGACGGTCTCGGGACTCACCCTCTCCCGACTTGTGAACGGCAAGGTGATCGAGGAGTACACGAACTGGGACACGTTCGGGATGATGCAGCGGCTCGGCGTTGTTCCTGAGCTCGCCCACGCTTAGATCAAGACCTAGCAGTGTGCAACCAGAGGGCCACCTTCGGGCGGCCCTCTGATGTTTCCGGTACCTGACGTGAAGCGTGTCGGAGGAGAAGCGTCCTAAGCGGGGCCGGACGCCGCTAGCTTTTTGCGCGTAGTGCGTCGACGAGTTGCTGTTTCGACATCTCGGAGCGGCCGGCAATATCCGCCTCCTGCGCACGCGCATAGAGCTCCTCTCGTGTCAGGTCCTCGAGTGTGCTCGGGCTCGACTGGCTGGAGCTGGAGCCGGCCGGACGTACGCGTTTCGCAATGTCCGTTAACGGTTGAGGCGGCTTGGGAGCGTTTGCGATGACAGCACGAATGCGCTCTCTCAGTTGGGGAACGGCGGCGAGCGATCCGAGGCCAGCAAGCAGGGTGAGCCTGCGCAGCTTGTGTTTGCGCCTCTTCGTCTCGAGCTGTCCGTAGGCTCGTTGGAGGTCGGTGCGGGCGCTTCGCAGTTCGCTTTGCAGTGCTTGATCGCTTGCGAGTCGTGCTATTGCACCGGTGAGGCCGAGGCCGCGGCGCGTGCGGCGGCCTGCCTCGGAGCTGTGTTTGATCGCCGAGAGCAGTCGCTTGCGGAACTTTCGGTCCTGCGCGAGTTGCAGCGCGAGCGCGGAGGCGCTGACGGCATTTTCTTTGATCGCCTGTTTCCTGCTTCGTCTGAACATGGCCTTGCTCCTCTCATCCAAATCGCGGGCGGCAGCGTGCCGTTTGGGTGTTGCCGTCTAGTTGGTTGCTTACACGGCCGCTCGCGCAGAGTGGTCTCCCGATCGGCGACATGCGCTTCAGCGCGCGCCTCTTCCGCGGCGTGAGGCCGGACCCGGTCGAAATCGGAAGAACGGTGCGCTGCCGACCGAACGGGCATGGTCGAGCCTCGGCGGTGGAAGCGCAGCGCCAAGACCGCGGCTCCGAGCGCAGCCAACGACCACCACACCACCTCCAGGTCGGGCAGGTCCGGGAACATTGGGAGGCCGCTCCCGAACGCTACGGGCTGAATGAAGAGAACGTGCTCGTCGACGATTCCGGCCCTCGAAAGCGACTGTGCGAGGCTGGCGCCGCCCCAGGCGATGATCTCCCGCCGGGTTGGTGGCCGAGAGTGGCGATCTCGTCTGCGAGATCGCCTCGTGCGATCGAGGATCCGCCCATGTCGCGTTGGCGAGCGTCTTCGAGAACACGACCTTGGGGATCTCGTTCGGGGCGGCGTAGTCGTCGGTGGAGGTTGGCCGGTGCGCCGCAATCTCCTCGTAGGTCACCCACCCCATGACAGGCGTGCCCGCGGGGCCCGGCGACGAACGCGTCGACTGAGACGCTCATCATCAGAACTACGGTCCGCAACTATCGGCCAGGGCCGCCGACCTCGTCTCTGTCGGGAGCGGGTGCGATGTGCGTATGGACGAAGTAGTGCGTTGAGAACTGGTCGCGCTCGACGAGGAAGCGGTCGTCTTCGGGGTAAAAGACGGCGGTCTGGTAGTCGGGGCCGGCGAAGGCCTTGACGGAATCGAGCGAGTCCCAGAGCGTGAACATCAGGAACTCGGTGTGGTCGTCGATGTCGCGGCGGAGCATCCAGACGCCGCGATTGCCGGGCGTGCTCGCGTATCCCGCGATGCCCGTTCTTTGCATGTAGTTGGCGTAGGCGTCGCCGTCGTGCTTTCGGACGGTCCCTTTCCATATGCGCGCAATCAAGACTCCTCCTTGACTAGCTCTGATTCGAGTACGGCGTTATCTCCGGCGTGTTTGGCGGAGGCTGGGGGGTTGGTGGCAGCCGAGGCTAGCTCGCACGCGACACCGACCAGCGAGACCCACGAAGGCAGGCCGCCTTGGAGATCAGCGTTCGCCTTGGCGTATTTGCTCGACCCACTTCGGGTGGTGGCGGAGTGCCCAGTCTTGGCGTACCCAGCCGCGGGTGATCGCGCTGAGCGAGTGGCGCGTACTGGGATGGATCAACGAGAGGTAGAGGTGGCCGAGCAGGAGGAAGAAGGAGACGTACATCAGCCAGTCGTGCACGATCAGCGCGTTCTGGAGCCGGAAGGCGTGGTTGCGTTCGCCGTACCAGAGGAAGAAGCCGGTGACGGCGAAGAGCACGGCGAGCGCGGCGGTGACGATCACGTTGAGCTTCTGACCAGCGTTGAGGCGGCCTTGCGGTGTGCGGCGGCCGCGCAGCCAGGCGCGGTCGTCGGCGTCGAACGTGTCGATTTCGCGAGCGGTCGCGAGCAGCCGGCGGCGGTCACCCGCGAGCAGGACGAGCGCCAGTGCCGCGAGCCACGCAAGTGCCGTGTAGACGTGGATGTCTTTCAGCAGCGGACGCCTTCCAATCAGCTCGGCCAGGCTGGGCAGGTAGAGGCAAAGGCCGGAGGCGAGCAGGACGAGGAACGCGCTTGCGTGCACCCAGTGCAGCGTCCGCTCGGTGCGGGAGAAGCGCGGCAGGCGAACGAGGCTAGGTGTGGTAACCATTCGAGTGCCCGACCCATGCGTTTTGGTCGTAGCCGTTTTGTTCCCAGTAGCCCTCGGGCTGGCGGGCGACGAACTCCATCCGCGTCAGCCACTTGACGCCCTTGTAGCCGTACATCTCCGGCAAGACGACGCGTGCCGGCGCGCCGTGTGGGCGCGACAGCGGTTTGCCGCCCATCTCATAGGCGAGCATCGCGTCTGGCAAGCGCAGCTGCTCGAGCGTGAACGAATCCTCGTACGGGCGCTCCAAGGAAACGAAACGCACCGCGGTTGCGTTCGGCAGCGGTTGTACCAGGTCGAAAAGCGATTGGAAGCGGACGCCGCCCCAGTGCACATTGTCGACCGTCCAGCCGGTCACGCAGTGGAAGGTGGAGACCTGTTTCGCCTTGGGCAGTGCGGTGAACTGCCGGTAGTCAAGTGTGCGAGGTCGTTTGACGAGCCCGTCGATCTGCAGCCGCCAGCTCGACGGATCGAAGAGCGGCATCGTGCCCGAGATCGTGTAGATTCGCCAACCGCCGACCGGCACCAGGTTGCCGACCAGCTGGCTCGCGGCGGAAGTTAGCGGTGAGAAGAGTCTCGCCACAGGCCCGGCCCAGACGAGCGACGACAGGCCGCCACCCACGAGCAGCAGGAAACCTCGCCGTCCATAGTGCCGCTCATCGCTGGTCGGCATCAGTCGATACCGGCCTCGGCGAGCGATTGAGTCCGCGCGACCGGGAGCGTGAAGGCCAGGCGAGCGCCGCCGCTCGGATGGTTCTCGGCCCAGATGCGTCCGCCCTGCGCCTCGACCAAACCTTGCGCGATCGCCAGACCCAGTCCGGAGCCATCGGCGGTCCGTGACGGATCGGCGCGCCAGAAGCGCTCGAACATTCGCTGCGCAACCTCGCCGGTGAGGCCGGCTCCGCTGTCTTCTACTGCAACCGTGACCGCGCTCGATTGCGCGCTGACCACCACGGCAACGGCGCCGTCGGCGGGGGTGTGGCGGAGGGCGTTGGTGAGCAGGTTGTGCAGGACACGTTCGACTTTCTCCGGTGCGCAGCGAACCGTGGGCAATCGATCGTGCCAGCGGGTCTCGAGTCGGATGCGTTTGGCTCGGGCGTCGGCTTCGAAGCCGCGAACGCAGGACTCGACGAGCGTGTCGAGTGGGATCTCGTGGAGTTCCAGCGTTAGCGCGCCCGCATCGATGCGCGTCAGCTCGAACAGATCGTCGACGAGGGTGGACAGGATTCGTACCTGGTCGCGGATCGCCGGTAGGTACTCGTCGGGTAGGGCAAGACCGTCTTCGAGCGCCTCGAGCATCGCCTGCAACGACGACAGCGGCGTACGCAGGTCGTGGCTCGCGCCGGCGACGAGCTGGCGGCGAGCCTCGAACAGACGCTCGATCGAATCGGCCATCTTGTTGAAGGCGGCGGCGAGCTCGACCAGTTCGTGTGGGCCCCGCTCGGCTGCGCGAGCGGCGAGGTCTCCACCCGCGACGACGCCCGAAACGTCGCGCAACCGTTCGAGCGGACCGACGATCCAGCGTCCAAGCAAGAGCGCTCCGGCGACCGCCGAAAGAGCTGCTGCCGACGAGACGGCGAGGATCTTGGCGTCGTCGTGCATGTGGAACATGACCCAACCCGACGCGAGAACGGCAACGAGCGGCAGGACGACGGCGAGCAGCGCCAGCCCGGTGACTTGCAACCTGACCGTCGGCAGAAGCCGCAGGCCGAGCGCAGCGCCGATGCCGACGACGAGCGTCACAGCCGCGAGGATCAGCGCAACTTCGATCATCGGCTGAACCGGTAACCGAGGCCCCAGACCGTCTCCAGGTGGCGCGGCCGTCCCGGGTCGTCTTCGATCTTTTCGCGCAGACGACGAATGTGGACGGTCAGCGTGCCGGTGTCGAGTGCGCTGCGGTAGCCCCAGACCCGATCCATCAGCTCCTGGCGTGTGAACACACGCCGCGGATGCGAAGCGAGGAACCACAAAAGGTCGAACTCCTTGAGGGTCAAACTGAGCGGCTCGCCGCCTTTGCGCACCTCACGCGTGGAGGCGTTGATCTCGACGTCCCCGAACTCGAGCGTCCGTTCGCTTTCGAGCGATGGCCGCGTCGTTCGGCGGAGCAGATTGCGTACGCGGACGGCGAGCTCGCGCGGCGAAAACGGCTTCGTCAAATAGTCGTCCGCACCAAGCTCGAGTCCAACGATCCGGTCTGTCTCCTCGCCGCGCGCGGTCAGCATCACGATCGGCACATCGGAACGCGACCGGATCCAGCGGCAGAGCTCGAGCCCATCGATCCCCGGCAGCATCACGTCGAGCACGACCAGCGAAGGCGGTTGGCGCTCCAGCAGTTGTTGCGCCTCGTCACCGCTCGCGGCCTCGAGCGTGCGGAAGCCGTCGCGCTCGAGGTAGCGCACCACCACCTCGCGAACGATCGGCTCGTCGTCGACCACGAGAATCGTCGACACGCCTTGATTGTCGGCCGGAAAAGGTTGCACGCGTCTTAAATCGTAGTTTCCGAGCGATTTCACCGACTGTTCAGCACCGCGCAAGGAGCACGCAACTTCCTGCCGAGATCATGGGCCGGACATTCGTCAATCGGAAGGAGAAACGTATGCAACTGCGCACGCGCATCGCCTCGACGATCACGCCGCTCGCGGTCGCGGCCATGACAGCGGCGGTCGCGTCAGGAAGCGCCTCGGC
>Ga0209577_10006711_pt1 | contig 10626 bp, 9 predicted proteins | sample GraSoiAngelo_109_FD_185874 | JGI IMG/M metagenome (GOLD analysis project Ga0209577, IMG submission 185874) | Grasslands soil microbial communities from the Angelo Coastal Reserve, California, USA - 14_0903_12_20cm (SPAdes) (version 2) | ecosystem: Environmental > Terrestrial > Soil > Grasslands ...
AGCTCCACTTAGCGGCCCCTATTTATTCACAAAACTTTCGCGCTTCGCGCTCATTGCGGGCGAGGGCGCCCGCGCTCCCAGTTCTAGCGCAACTGTCTTGGCGGGGGCGGCTGCCCTTGCGAATCGTCGGAGTGCTTCACACTCGTCTCTGAAAACATTTCCTTAATTGTACCCACGCTCGAAAGCATGGTCGCAGTTTCTACCGGCATAAAAACCACTTTGGCGTTGTTGCTCTTGGTCATGTCACGCAGACTCTCGATGTAGCGGATGGTAATCAAATACTGAGCGGGATTGCCGTGTTCCTGCATCGCCTGAGCAACCTGAGCAATCGCCTGCGCCTCAGCTTCGGCCTGTCGCAATCTTGCTTGCGCCAACCCCTCGGCCTGTAAAATGTTCGATTGCTTCTCACCTTCCGAACGAGTGACTGCGGCTTGCTTTTCGCCTTCAGCTCGGGTGATCGCCGCCTGGCGCTCACCTTCGGCCTGTAACACCAAGGCTCGACGCGTGCGCTCTGCAGTCATCTGTTTCTCCATTGTGATCCGCACATCGTCGGGTGGATTAATGTTCTTCACGTCTACGCGCGTGACTTTCACTCCCCACTTGTCCGTCGCCTCGTCCAGAATGAGGCGCAGCTTCCCATTAATCTGATCGCGCTGCGACAGCGTGTGGTCCAAATCCATATCGCCCATCACCGCGCGCATGCCGGTTATGGTTAACTGCACAATCCCGCCTACCAGGTCGTTCATCTCGTAAACAGCTTTGACGGGATCGGTCACTTGCCAGTACACGACTGAATCGACGTGAATGGTGACGTTGTCGCGGGTAATGACCGGCTGCGGCGGCAGGTCGAGATATTGTTCGCGCAAATCGATCGAAGTCATGCCCGGCCGCGTGTTCGTCCAGTAAACGCCGCGCGGTTTATCGAGAAACGGCGTCAGGATGTTCAGGCCGCTCGCCGCCACGCGGTTGAACCGGCCCAGCCGCTCAACCAGCATCACGGTCGCCTGCGGCACGATCTTAATGGTCTTGATCGCAATGATTAGCAGCACCAGGCCGATGAAGAAGAGGAAGAAGAGCAATAAGATTGTTCCTATCGCTGCGCCCTCGCCCTGCAAGAGAATCGAATTTGCAAATGTCATCGCTTTACCTCCGAGCAATCCGACTTCGTTGATTTTGGGGTGCCACTATATCGAAAGGCTCGTTGTTCGACAAACTTTAGGGAGCTCTGAATAAGTTAATTTCCTTAAAGCTCACTCTCCCTTTGGGAGAGGGAGCGGCGACAAACTGAAGTTTGTGGGACAGATCAGCCAGCCGCCAAGCGCCTCTTCGATCAACTTCGCGGCCGCTAACACAGTTCGCTCTTCATATGGCCGTCCGATAATCTGCACGCCGATTGGCAATCCGCTCAGGGTGCGTCCCGCCGGCACAACCACGCTCGGTAGTCCGAACACATTGAAGGCTTGAGAATAACCGAACGAGCGAAAAATGCTAATGGATTGTCCGGCAACTTTCACGCGTTGCTTTCCATGTTCAAACGCGGGTGTCGAACCAACCGGCGCGAGAATCAGGGGTGTGGTCTTCATCCAGCGCAGAAGTTGTTCGCGCAAATGCTCGCGTTCGATGACCGCTTTTGCGCGCGTCTCAGCCACGTCAATTTTGTCTTTCAACTCGCTTGTCTCGACATGCATTTTGCGCAGTAACGCGGAGACTTGAGGGCTGGCTTCACGTCTGCGGCCGTGATAGAACTGAACGAGTTGTTGAAACGCTACATAAGAAAACAATTCGACCCACAAACGGGAGCCGTGGGTCACACCGGGCGGGCACTCCTCTTTGATCCTTAGACCAGCCTCCTCCAGAGTTCTGGCCGCAGCCTCGACCGCTCGTTTCGTCTCCTTTGTTACCGCTATTACGCCATCGAAAGTGTAGTAAGCCAGTTGTAATCCACGCAGAGCTGCAACTTGAGCGCTGGTCGCAGATGGAATTGAGTCGGCCATACAATCGAATAGCAATTCAAGATCTTCGACCGTACGCGCCATTGGTCCAATACACGCGCCTAACGAAAGGGCACCGCTTGCCTCCGGGGTGTGGCCGTCCATCGGCACGCGGCCAGTTGTCGGCTTCAATCCGGCAATCCCGCAAAAGTGCGCGGGCACGCGAATCGATCCGGAAAGATCGCTACCAACGCCAGCAGGCGAAAGACAAGCCGCAATCGCGGCCGCTTCACCACCGCTCGAACCTCCCGGCGTCAGCTTCAAATCGTGAGGGTTGTTCGTGCGACCAAAGACGGGATTGTCGGTTTCGTACGGTATTGCCATCTCGGGTGTGTTGGTTTTCCCGAGGATGATTGCCCCGGCCGCTTTCAAGCGAGCAACCACTGGAGCATCGCGCTCGGGGACATGATGGGCACGGATTCGCGTGCCGCTCGTCGTGCGTAATCCTTGCGTGTCGATGGTGTCTTTTACCGTGAGGGGGACACCATGAAGCGGACCAATTGTCTCACTCTTTGATAACGCGATGTCAGATGCGCGCGCGCGATCGATCGCGTCGTCGGCGAGCGTCACGACCGCATTCACTGAAGGATTGATTTGTTCGATCCGTCGCAGGTGTGCATCAATGACTTCGACCGGCGAGACTTCGCGCGAACGGATTAACGCGGCGAGTTCAGTTGCTGACTTTGTCGTTAGCTCTTCCGACATCTTAGGATAGCGGACCCTTCCGTTACCGAAACCGCGAGCAGGTAGCGACCGGCCCGTTATCTTTGTGCTGATTGCTTCAACCGAAGAGGGCCGGTCGCTACCGCTCGCGGTTTCGGTAACGGAAAGTCCATTTTCAACTGTTGCTTGACACTCTTGGAAGCCCGCATTTAGACTCGGCTTTCTTTCAAATCGTAACACGTAGCATAGACTTCAGTCTGTGTTTGCCTCGGGAACAAGGCTCTGAGATCACAGACTGAAGTCTATGCTACTGAAAGGATCGAAATCATGGGAGCACGAAAAAAGATTACCGTCGTTGGCGCTGGAAACGTCGGCGCCACGGCCGCGCATTGGCTCGCCTCGAAAGAGCTTGGCGACGTGGTGTTGGTTGACATTGTCGAAGGCGTGCCGCAGGGCAAGGCTTTGGACTTAGCTGAAGCCGCACCGATCGAAGGCTACGACGTGCGCTTAACTGGCAGTAACGGCTATGACGAAACAGCGAATTCTGATGTCGTTATCATCACCGCGGGTCTGGCACGCAAGCCGGGCATGAGTCGCGATGAACTGCTGCGCACGAATGCCGATATCGTCGGCAAAGTTGTCGACGAGTGCGTCAAACGCTCGCCGAATTCGATTCTCATCATTGTTTCAAATCCTCTAGACGCGATGTGTCAGGTGGCGCTTCGTCGTTCCGGATTTCCCAAGCATCGCGTCGTCGGCATGGCCGGCGTTCTCGATTCGGCGCGCATGCGTTGCTTCCTCGCCGAAGCGCTCGATGTTTCCGTGGAAAATGTTACGGCTTTCGTGCTCGGCGGACATGGCGACACGATGGTGCCGCTACCGCGCTATTCAACCTGCGCCGGAATTCCAGTAACCGAATTGTTGTCAAAGGAACAGATCGACGCGATCGTCAAACGAACGGCCGGCGGCGGCGCAGAGATTGTGAATCTCTTGAAGACTGGTTCCGCTTACTACGCTCCGTCAGCAGCGGCGGTAGAAATGACTGAATCGATCTTAAAAGATAAGAAAAAGATTCTGCCGTGCGCGGCTTATCTGGAAGGCGAGTATGGGGTCAATGGTCTTTACGTCGGCGTGCCGTGCAAACTCGGCGCGAAAGGACTTGAGCAAGTGATCGAGATTACGTTGACCGCCGAGGAGAGAATCGCGCTGCAAAAGAGTGCTGCGGCCGTGCAGGAGTTGGTAAACATCCTCGGAATCTAATTGAGACTTGGTCGGAAAGCTGACGTTCACTTCTTAAGTGTAAGCGACTTTTTCCGATGGAAGGTCGCCCTGGCTTTAGGCTCCTGTTTCTCTTGTACGTTCATCTTTGGCGGGTTGCTTGCCACAATTTTTCTGGCCTCACGCAACGCGATCTTAATTGCATCCTTGCGCAGCGCGTGAATGCCGGCAGCTTTCAAAAAAGCTTCAGCCGCCAATTGGGCGTTGAATCCCATGAATCTGCGCGCAACGATCGGTTTGGCCAGTGCGAGTTTCACGCGCTCGGTAGGATATTTCTCAAGGATATGGAGGCTGATGGATGTTAGGTTGTCATTGTCGAGCGTTGCCTCGTTTTGCAGCAAGGCGACCAGCGTCTGTTCGACTTGCGGCCCGTTCTCCCTTAACTCTTGCACGCCCGGAAGCGATTGAATAATACGTTTAGCTACATGAGTCGTACTGGCAAGGTCAATTCTAAAATTCACTTTGTGATCAGCCAGATGTGCGATCATGGTGTGAATGACTTCAGGTGATAAGCTTTTCTGTTCCATTAATTGAACTTCCGATAACCTCTATCTGATTGCTGTAGCAGTACGTCGGCGGCGATGCCTCCGCAATAAACGAGTGGGCGTACCAAATGATGGATCAACGTCGAGCGGATCGTGAACATATGCTGCCACCTTTCCCCATTTGCTGCGAAGTTTCGTGATCTCGCCATCGATGACTTCCTTAACGAAACCGCTATGGGTAAACTCCCCTTCCTCATCCTCATAAACGAGCACGTCGCCTATTCGAGCTTCTTCCGTGGGGACTTGGGAAAAATCATCGACGATAAACAAGTCGGGAAACTCGAACAGACGTGCGCCCGCGCAAATGCGTAGCCATGACAGTTATACTTACGACTCGGCGCGCGGACTTCGACGACATTAGGATGCAGGGAGGCCACCAGCGCTCGTTCTTGTTGCCTTTCAGCACGCGTCCACTCCCTGGAGTCGCACGGGCCAACCGGATGGGGACGAACATGACAGTGTGAAACGCTGCGCCGGTGACTGGTCCGATAAATCGCCATCAAACAATCTCCTCGTTAGAGAATGAAGGTGAGAACGACAATCTCATAAGAACACACTGCCGCAGTCAGTTACTCGCCGCCAGAATGTCGATGAATCCCAGTTTAGCAAGCGACGCGAGTCCATAGACGCTTGCTTTCAATGGCGAGACACCCAGTGTTTTCGCGGCCGAGAATTCTGCCGCGATTTGATTGATGGCGCGCGAGCCGTCGCAGAGTTGGATTAGTTCATAAGTCGTCGAATTGAATTGCACGACTTTTGTTTCCTCGTTCTCTCTTACCAAGCCGAGTGGCACTTCTTCAAGCGGAATGGAATCAAATCGTTCCTTTCGCTTTAAGGATCTCATCAATCTCTTGTAATCCGCCGCCACGATCAGAACACGAGCATCGGCTGAGATCGCCGGCACAGCCTCGACACTATCAATGACGATCTCACGTTTGCTTCTTCCATTTCCCTTCACTTTGAAGTCGAACCGCGCAGTTTCTACGTCGACGATAGTCCGAAGTAGATGCGGGTATTGCGCGGCCGGCAAATAACTAGCGCGCACAAAGCGCGCGAGATCTTTAAGAAAGCTGTCGCTGCCGTAGTAGCTGCGACTGGTATCAACGGCTCCGCCAACCTTTCTTGCCTCAGCAGACCAGGCCAGCCAGTCATCAAACACGCGTAACAAATCTCCACTGTCTCTGTGAAGCAGAACCATCAACCATCTAACCTTTAAGATCGCGTGCAGCATAAACTCTCGCACTTCGCGCAGGTATTGCCGATCCAGCCACCGCGTAGGTACCCCGTAAAAGTTCGGAAAAATCTTCGGGTACTTAATAATCATGTCGCGCTCTTCCGGATCCTGATCCCACCCCTGAAGAGACATGTCTGAAAAGATGTCGTCGAAAACTAACTGATCCTGATACTGAGTCGTGATCGGCGTTTCGGCGAGGGGCGCCAGCAGGTGAAGTTGAAATTTTGCGTGCTGATGCCGCAACGCTTCGCCTATGAACTTGATGGTGGCGCGCAAATCTTCTTTCGTTTCTTCGGGAAATCCGGTAATCAGTGAGACCGTGTGCTTGATCCCGCGCCTGCTGGTGTGTTTGATCCTGTCCATGGCCTCGGCCAGGTCCAACCGCTTTCGAATTAGTGACTGCACACGATTAGATCCGCTATCGATGCCGAAAAAGAAACCAATGCACCCATTTGCTGCCATCAGATCGATCAGCTCGTCATCGATGCAATCTGTCCTGGCACTGCATCCCCAGTAAAGGTCTTCTCCTGATTCCTCGATTGCTTCACAAAAGCTGACTACCTTCTTGCGATCTACCGTGAACATGTCATGGATCAGATCGAACGAATCAATGCCATACGTATGCTTGATCATCTTCATTTGCTCGACCAGCACGCGCGGCGATTTAAGACGAAACCGACGCCTGAAGAAATCATTGGTCGAGCAAAAGCTGCATGCAAAAGGACAGCCCCGACCCGCTTCAAGCGGGGCGTAGCTGCAACCCTCGATATGCGAATACAAATGAAAAGCCGCCAGGGGCAATCGATCCAGATCTTCAATCACAGGAGCGTTGGGGTTTTGTAAGACCGCACCGGACCCTCGGTAAGTGATACCGGAAATGTTTTCGAAATCTGATTTTCTGTGTGAGAGAGCGTCGAGAACGCGCGGCAATGTCTCCTCAGCCTCTCCACGAACAATAACATCCACGAACGGGAAACTCTTGAGGGTCGCGACGTCGACGACCGAAGCTTGCGGCCCGCCAAGAATAATCGCAGCCTCAGGGTGCGTTTCGCCGACCGCCCGCGCCAACCGAAGCGTCAGAGGATACGAACCGCAAATCGTACTGAAGCCGAAGACGTCCGCCGAAACTGATGCCAGTTCGCGGCTGGCATACGCACAGAATTCGACGCCTTCGCTTCGATGCCCGCCGATAACATATTGATAATACAAACGATTGAGGTCGATGATTTCGGCCTCGACTTGCTGTTGTTCGAGGACGGCGGCCAGACTCAGTATTCCCATTGGGGCGTGTTCAAAAATCAGCCGAGCCGCTTCTGATTCAGCCACCAATCGTTCGTTGAACTCGATCACTGTTGGCGGACTTATGAGACAAACTTTCATAGCGGTCACCTTAGAATAGAAAACGGCAAACACCGGACGTTGACGTGTCCGGCGAAAGTCTTTGGTTGAAGAGACGCCGAGCGCCGCTTACTTCTTGCTGGCTGTTTTCTTCTTGCTGGCTTTTTTACCAGCCTTCGCTCCGCCCTTACGAGACCTGACGCCGTTTACGACGATGATTTCAATGACTGTAGGATCGACGTTAGTAATGTCCGTTCCAACTGATCCATGGTCTCTTAGTACGCGAACCATTGTCGTGTTGAACGCTCTCTTCAGACCTGCCCTCTCCCTTTCGGTAGTACTCATTACCGAGGGGATTCGCACCTGAACCTTGGGGCTACTGGCCATGGGTTTTCTCCTTTGGTAAGAACGTGGATGCCGCCTCGTCGAAAGCTTGGGTCTGAGGGCAACCGGGAGGTGGCAAGGCAATCCGCCTGGCCACCAGCTTCATTGATTCGGCGGGAGCTTTATCACATTATGTTATTGAGATGCAAGACCCAGCCGTTGGATGAAGTCTTCAAACTTCGGATCGTTTCGGACGGAATCAAAGAAAGGGCTGACCCTGACATAAATCAGAAAGATGTCAAGTTCCTGCCGGGCCCGCTCGAGCCATTGCAAGACCTGTTCTTTCTCTCCAAGACCGAGATGCATTACGACGAACCTCATCGGCGAAATATTTTGGCGCGCAGAACGCTTCTCAAGGTCCTTCAGTATTTTTCGCGCTTCGTCTTTCTTACCTGAAATCGCATAAGTGTATGCCAGCATCGCTTCCACGAAGGTATGGCCATTCGACAACCTGCTGGCTTCTCGATATTCAGCTATCGCTTCCCGATACATCTTTTTCTGAGTATATGCCCAGGCAAGGTTCGAATGCGCCGGGAAAAAGTCCGGGTATTGCTGACTTATCTTTTTTGAATACTCAATACAGCGGTCGTAATCGCGTTGGTAGAAATACACCAGTCCAATATCGACGTTGATTATCGGGGAAAGCGGATCCAATTCCCGAGCCTTCTCAAGCTCCCCAAGGGCCTTATCGAAATTGCCACGCGCCACAAACATGTCGCCGTAATAGTGATGAGCACCAGCATAGTTTGGGCTCAGCTCGATTGCTCGGTTGAACTCAGCTTCGCCGCCCGCCCAATCTGTCTCGTAGTGAGTCTTGATTAACCCTAATGTTGCATGCGCTTCACCCAGGGAATCATCCAGCACCAGCGCCCTTTCGGCCGCCGCCTTGGCCTTTTCGTAAGATTGTCGGAGCGGAACCGAGCTATCTAGAACGTAGACGTCCGCGAGACCTGCATATGCCAACGCGTAATTGGGATCCAGATTGATTGCCTGCTGAAAGCAATTAACCGCTTGATCCTTGCCTTCTTTTGTGAACTTGTTCCAGAACCATCTTCCCTTCAAATATAATTGATACGCGTCAACATTTTCAGTTTGATGTCTCACCAATCGCTGCTGGTCTTGGCCGCTCATTCTCAATTTGAGTTTTTCGGTAATCTTGTGTGAGATCTCATCCTGAATGACTAGAAGGTCGGCCATCTTTCGGTTGTACTGTTCGCCCCAGATGTGTGTCTTATCGCGCGCATCTTCCAAATCGACATAGATTGAAACGTTGCCATCATGCTCGACAATTCTCCCGGTTAAGACTGCCTGGACGCCAAGTTCCTTTCCCACGGCCTGAGTATCAGCCTGGACGCCCTTGTAACGAAAAGCTGAGTTGCGGCCGATTACCTTGAGGTTGGGCAACTGCGAAAGACTATTAATTAAGTTGTCGGTCATGCCATCCGACAGATAGTCGATATTCTGGTCGTTACTGCTGTTTACGAACGGCAGGACAGCCACGGAATTGATACTACTCGCCGGCTTGTTGTTGCGCGTCAAGAAATAGATAACAGCTCCCACGACAAATACCAGCAAGACTACGATGGCGGCGATTGCGACAGCTGACTCTGAGGTTTTCGGCTTCGGCCTAGCAGTCTCGAACGAGCCGGTAGAGAGTTCCTGCTTAACCGTTTCGAGATCAGAAGCCAAATCGCCTGCGGTCCGGTAACGTTCAGCGCGATCTTTCTTAAGGGCTTTCTCTATGATTCTTTCCAACGTGACAGGAACACCATCAAGACTCTTCGTTAGCGATTCAGGTTCACGCTCGAGAATGGCCACGATCGCGTGGCTGGGTGTTTTTCCTTCGAAGGGCGTCCGGCCCGCGAGCATTTCATAAAGCACTACGCCCAAGCTCCAGACATCGGTGCGCTCGTCAACCAAATGGCGGTTGGCCTGCTCTGGTGATAGATAGTTAACCGTTCCCACCAGGTGGTCTGATTTCGTATCGAAAATAGGAAAGGTCGGCGCTTCGCTGTCGCTTGGCTGCGCATATCGTTCGGTCAATTTTGCCAGGCCAAAATCGAGCACCTTCACGTATCCGTCGGGACGAAGCATAATGTTTTCAGGCTTGATGTCTCGATGCACAACTCCTGCCCGATGTGCCGCCGACAATGCTGACGCAACTTGCAGCGCGATATTAATCGCCTCGTTAAGTTCGAGTGTACCGTCCCTGAGTCTCCGCCTCAGGGTTATCCCCTCGATGTGTTCCATCGCAATGAAATGGCGGCCTTCCTGCGTCTCGCCGATTTCATGAATCACCGAAACGTTCGGGTGATTCAATGCCGACGCGGACCGTGCCTCTCGCGCAAAACGTTTCAATCGGTCTTCGTCGGCATTGAGCGACTTAGGCAACAGCTTGAGGGCCACTCTACGGCCCAGCTTCGTATCGGTAGCGAGGTAAACTTCACCCATACCGCCTCGGCCGAGTAAAGAAAGAATCTTGTAGTGCGCAATCGATCGCCCGACGAGGGTGTCCGCTTTCTCTGGAAGAATCTCTGTTGCGACTTCCGATGCGGCCGACGAGACAATGCTGCTCTCAACTCCTTGCGCTGAGAGGAGATACTCCACCTCCTGACGCAACGACAAATTCCCTTCACAAACTTGATCGAGAAAGGACGGCCGTTCGAACGGGTCAACTTGAAGCGCGGATTGATAAACCGCATCGATCTTTTGCCGAAACTCGGGGGATACAGGGATGACTTGCATCAGTTGGTCAGTGGAAGCCGCCTCCTACGATTCTGATTAGACGGAGCTTAGCACCGAACCCCGAGAATTACTATGGAAATGTGAAAACCGTGAAGACCAGACAGGCTACGAGAAAGGCTATCTTTTTAACCAACCCAGCAAGCCATAAAGCACCGTCTCGCGGTTCTCTTCGTAGATGGCCTTCGTCAATGGAATATTCATCGGACAGACCTTCACGCAGTTTTGCGCGTTGCCGCAGTTGGTGATGCCGTCGTCACCCATAATCGCTTCCAGACGCTCGTCGCGATTCATGGCTCCCGATGGGTGCATGTTGAAGAGGCGTACCTGGGCGATTGCTTGCGGACCGATGTAGTGATCTTCGTCGTATTGCGGGCAGGCTTCGAGACAACAGCCGCAGGTCATGCAGCGCGAGTAGGCGTAGCGCTCCATCACGTCTTCCTGATCCATG
>Ga0209577_10006713_pt1 | contig 10626 bp, 10 predicted proteins | sample GraSoiAngelo_109_FD_185874 | JGI IMG/M metagenome (GOLD analysis project Ga0209577, IMG submission 185874) | Grasslands soil microbial communities from the Angelo Coastal Reserve, California, USA - 14_0903_12_20cm (SPAdes) (version 2) | ecosystem: Environmental > Terrestrial > Soil > Grasslands...
GGCAGGTGCCCGCCAGCCCGACGCCGAGCTATGCATCCGTTCCGGCTACCTCGCGCTCCGTCGCATCTCCGCGTTCTTCCGCATCCCGTTCAACCCCGATCCCGCGCCCGACGGCCCGATCAGCATCACGCGTCACGAGTTCGACGAGGCGTGCGCGCGTCTCGAGGAAGCCGGCGTTCCGCTGAAGACCGACCGCGACCAAGCTTGGCGAGACTTCTCCGGCTGGCGCGTCAATTACGACGACGTCCTGCTCGGCCTCGCGCTGCTTACCGTGGCGCCGATGGCGCAGTGGACTTCGGATCGCTCGCTGAGCGGCGCGCGTACCGGGCTACAGCTGACCCGTCCGCCGCGGCGGCGGAACCGTCGCTGAGCCTGTTGCGTATGCTGTGCCGTCGACCGAGGGGAGGGCGATGAGCGAACAGATCGAAGTGATCGACAGTCTCGCCGGCATGACCTTGTTCGCCGACCTGACGCCGCCGCAGCTCGAAGCAGTTGCCCACACGTTCGACGAAGACTTCTTCGATGAGGGCATCCGAATCTTGCGCAAGGGCTTCGCAGGCTCGGGTTTCTACGTCATCATCGAAGGCGAGGCCGCGGTGAACCTGGACGGCAAGCAGATCGCGACCTTGTCCCGCGGAGACTTCTTCGGGGACATCTCTGCCCTGCTCGGCGAACTGCCCACCGCAGACGTCACCGCCACACGGCCGCTCCGATGCGCGGTCTTGAGCGCGGACGAGCTGGACCGTTTCCTCCTCGCCTACCCGACGGTTGCCCTGCGTATGTTGAAAGCGCTCGCGCGCCGGATGCGGAACCAGAACACGTGGCGGAACTGAACGAGCGGCCTTTCCCGCCCGGCGAGTACCCCGTCGTCGTCGTCGGCACGGGACCCGGCGGTCTGCAGACGTCCTATTACCTGACACAGCTCGGCGTGAAGCACGCGTTGATCTCAGCAGACGAGCAGCCCGCCGGCATGTTCCAGCGGTTCCCCTTCTTCCAACGGTTGGTGACGTGGTCCAAGCCGCACGCGCCCGTCGAAAAGACCGAGCGCAGAAACGAGTGGTACGACTGGAACAGCCTGCTCTCCGATGACCCCGCGCTCCGCGGCTCGGTGATCGAGTTCATGGATGGCTCGTCGTACTTCCCCTCCCGGCCGGAGATGGAGAAGGGCCTCCTCGCCTTCGCGGAGCGCGCGAAGATCGCCGCGCGCTATGGCTGCCGCTGGGAGTCGACTGCCCGCGCCGGCGACGACTTCGTGCTGACCACCTCCGACGGCGAGTACCGCTGCAGCACGCTCGTCTTCGCGATCGGCATGACGCAAGCGTGGAAGCCGGATATCGACGGGATCGACCTCGTCCCGCATTACGTCGAGATGAAGCCGGCGAAGGAGTTTGCCGGCAAGCACGTCTTCATCATGGGCAAGCGGAACTCCGGCTTCGAGCTCGCCGACGGGCTGCTCCCATGGGCGAAGCAATTGATCTTGGGCTCGCCGCGCCCGGCGAAGCTGTCGATCATCACGCACTCGACGTCGGGTGCGCGCGCGCGCTATATGCAGCCGTACGAAGACAATGCTCTCGGCGGCGGCCACTTCGTGCTCGACGCGGCGATCGAGCGCATCGAGCGGACGGCGGACGGGTACCGCGTCCACACGAGCGGCACGACGAAGCCCGGCGTGATGATCTTCGAGGTCGACGAAGTTGTCGCCGGGACCGGCTTCACCACACCGCTGGGAGACCTGCCGGCGCTCGGCGTGAAGACCTTCTATCAGAACCGCCTCCCTGCGCAGACGCCGTTCTTCCAGAGCGCGACCGTGCCCGGCGTCTTCTTCGCCGGCTCGGTCACGCAAGGATCGATCGGGCTGAAGAAGTACGGCATCCCGAGCAACTCGGCGGCCGTGCACGGGTTCCGATACAACGCGCGTGTGCTGGCGCACCACATCGCAGAGACGCGTCACGGGGTGAAGATCGAGCGACCCTCGGTGGAACCCGGCCGCGTGGTCCAGTACCTGCTGGATGAGGCGACGAACGCGCCGGAGCTCTGGAACCAGCAGAGCTACCTTGCGCGCGTGCTGAACGTTGACCGTGCGCGCGGCATCACGGACGAAGGCATCGTCCCGCTCCAGCACTTCGTCGACGCCGGCGGACCCGATGCCGTCGCGATCACCGTCGAGACGGATGGAACAGGAGACATCCATCCTGCGTTGTACATCAGACGTGACGGAACGACCGAGGAGCGCGTGCTGGCGTCGAACCCGTTGAACGACTTCGCAACGTCGGAGCATCACGCCGAGCTCACGAGTGCGCTCAAGCCGCTCATCGACTAGAAGGGGAAGGCCGTGGCCAATCCAACCGACGACGAGCTGAAGCAGATCTACGCCGACACCAAGACGATCGCGGTCATCGGGGCGTCGAACGATCCGAAGAAGCCCGGGCACAACATCCCCGCGTACCTTCAGACCCAGGGCTACAAGATCATCCCCGTGAACCCAAAGGGCGGTGAGATCTTCGGCGAGCCGGTGCGCGCATCGCTGGCCGACGTCGACGAGCCGATCGACGTCGTCGACGTGTTCCGTCCATCGGAGGAGACGCCGGAGATCGCGCGCGAAGCGGTGAAAGCCGGCGCGAAGGTGCTCTGGCTGCAGACCGGGATCCAGAGCGATGAGGCCGAGCGGATCGCGCGCGAAGGCGGGCTCACCGTCGTTATGAACACATGCATGGGTGCGACGCATCGTCGCCTGGGCTTGGGTCCGGGACCGGACTAAGCGTCAGCGCCGGTATGCATTGAGGTGGAAGAGGTTCCCGCCGCTATCGGTAAGGTACAGCTCTCCGTTGACGCCTTCACCGAAGGACGTGACCGAGTTTCCATCCTTCCCCACCAATGCGCTCGGCCAATGACTGCCCGAGTGTGTGAGCCCCCATATCTCGCCGGTGCAGTAATCCGCATACAGATACAGCCCGCCCATGATGCTCGCTTGGCCCGAGCCCGTGTACACGAAGCCGCCGATGATCGCGCACCGGCCGTTGATGTGTGAGTAGTTGAAGATCGGCGGCGTGAAGATCTTGCCGCTGCAGTACGAGCCGCCGTACGTGCTTACGGTGTTCAGCGTTCCTTCGTAGCAGTCCCAGCCCATGTTGCGCCCGGACACTCCCGGGAGCAGCAGGTCGATCTCCTCACGCGTGTTCTGCCCGACGTCGCCGATCCACAGCGAGCCGTTCCCGCGTTGGAACGAGAACCGCCACGGGTTGCGCAGCCCAAAGAGCCAGATCTCGTTGTTCGCGTAGGACTTGCCGTAGTACGGGTTCGTCGAGGGAACGCAGTAGTGCAACGTTCCGCACGTGTGGTCGACGTCGATGCGCAGGACCTTGCCGAGGAACGACTTCAGGTTCTGCGCGTTACCGTTGGGATCCCCACTGCCGCCGCCGTCGCCGGTCCCGATGTAGAGGTACCCGCCGTTCCACATCTGCAGCTGCCCGCCGTTGTGGTTGCTGTAGGTGGGGTGCGGGATGTTGATGATGCCGTATTCCGACGTGCCGTCGGCCTTGTTGCTCGACGGCGACGCGTGGAACCGCGAGATCTGGAGGTTGCCGCTCAGGTTCGTGTAGTAGACGTAGAAGAACCCGTTGGACGAGAACCGCGGGTGCAACACCAGTCCGAGCAGCCCTCGCTCGCCGCCCGAAAGCACCTTCGTGTGGATGTCGAGGTAGTACGCGCCGAGCAGCCCCGAGTGCGGCGTCCAAACACGGATCCGGCCGGCCTGCTCGACGATGAACAACCGTCCCGATCCGTCGTTCGGGGCCGCCATCGCCACGGGAGAGCTCATCCCTCGCGCCACCGTCCCGAGGCGGATACCGACGTGCGCGGGATCGACGGCGCCGGCTTGTTGCGTGGCGGTCGGGAGGAAGATCGAAAGCAGCGAGATGATGGCGATCGCGGTGGCCGAGCGCGCGCGATGCGGGACGCCGACGGGGAGGCGCATGGGTCGATGATGGCGCCCGCCCGGCCGTGGCGCAAGGGAACGCCCGAGATATCCGACTTCGGTTAGCCTTGCGCGCGATGAGCTACGCGCTGGTGCTCGGCGGCGGCGGGACGGTCGGCGTTTCCTGGTCGATCGGCGTGCTGTCGGCGCTCGCGGACGCGCTCGGGATCGATCCTGCCGGTGCCCACGTCACGATCGGCACGTCTGCCGGTTCGGTCGTCGCTGCGATGCTGCACCGCGGCAATGGTCTCGGCGGCCAGGTCGAGTACGAACGTCACGCGGGTCCATCGCGCGACGACAGTTGGGCGACCTCGTTCGACATCGGACTCCTGGCCGAGGTCTTCCAGCTCTGGACGACGTCACGCGTCATGAGCGCGGAAGTCGCGCGCCAGATCGGGGAGCGCGCACTGCGAGCGTCCCAGAAATCGGCGGACGAATGGGTCGCCGTTCTCCGGGAGCGGCTGGGCAACGTCGAGTGGCCGCCGGGGGACGTGCGCATGACCACCGTCGATTGCTCGTCCGGCGAGAGGCGCGTATGGCACGCCGGCGACGGGGCCGACGTCGTGCGAGTCGTTTCGGCCTCGTCGGCCGTGCCGGGCTTGATCCCTCCCATCGACATCGGCGATGCGTCCTACATGGACGGCGGGGTCTGGTCGCTCCTCAACGCCGACCTCGTCAAGGGAACCGGTGTGACGGACGTGCTGATGCTCGCGCCGCAGGCCGGAGCCGGCGTGCTGGCGCCGGGCGCGATGGAGGACGTGAAGCGCGAAACCGCCGAGCTGGCCGGTGACGGGTTCCGCGTGCACGCGCTCGTGCCCGGGGAGGGATACGAAACCATCGGCCTGAACGCGATGGATGCAGCGTTGCGCGCGCCAGCGGTGGACCTCGGCCTGCGCGAAGGCGCCGACTGGGCGAAGCGTCTGACGGAAGAGGGCTTCGAGGTCTAGTAGCGCGGCTGGTCGCCGAACATTTCCCCGAGGCGCGCGGCGACGTCGAGGTCACCCTTCAGCTTGATCTTCCCTTCCATCAGCGCGAGGCCGCCGTTGATCTCGCCGGCGGCGACGCGAAGGAAGACCGGCAGGGGAGCGCGGACGACGAGCTTCGGCGAGTCTGCTGCGCCGGGCGTCGCGCGCGCGGCGCCGTCGGCGATCGACATCGCCCACGTGTGCACCGAGCCGTTCACTTCGAGCTCGTACTGGATCGCGCCGGTGAAGTCTTGCGCGCGCGCGGGAACGAACGCCGCTTGCATCCCCGCGAAGATCATCGCGACGGCGTCGTCGGATCCGAACGCGGTGATGAGCTCCTCGTCGCTCTTGCCTTTGATGAACGGGGCGAGCGGCGAATCGGCGCGCTCGCTTTGCCCGCGCGGACCTTCGTCTCGCACGGTGACGACGTAGTCGGGTTGCGGTGCGCGCGCGGGCGCCCGACGTGAGAGCGCTTTCTCGCACGCCTCGGCAAACCGCTCGCGCTTGGCGGCGTCGACGGCGTCGGCCTGCTCGGCGAACAGCGGCATGACGCGCGATGCAAACAGCCCCAGCGACTCGAGCACGTGCTCGTGCTTGTTGCGCCCCGCCTGCAGCACGAAGATCACTTGGTCGACGCCGGCGCGCTCGTATCGCTGCACCAGCTCGGTTATCTGATCGGGCGTTCCGATCGCGCCGCGCAGCGAACCGAGGCCCTGCTCGAACAGCTTCACGCCGAGCGGCTCGCCTTCCGCCGCGATGATGTCGCGCGCGAAGCCTTGCTCGGCCCGGTGCTCCTGGAACTCCTCCCAGAGGTTCGTGCGCGCCGGCTCGTGCTCGCCGAAGACGTAGTAGTGCGCGAGCGAGTAGCCGAAGAAATGCCCGCCGTCGATGCCGCGCTCGATCGCGGTCTGTTCGTCTTCGTGGCACATCATCGGCAGCACGACGGCGACGTTCGGATTGACGGCGAAGCCGATGGGGACGCACTCGTCCGACGCGAGGATCGAGTAGTACTGGTCCGCCCACTCCTTGGCGTCTTCGGGTTCGACGAACGCGAACGACAGCGCGCCGATCCCTCGCTGCGCCGCCATCAGGATCGTCTCGCGGCGGCTGCACGCGACCCACAGCGGCGGATGCGGCTTCTGTTTCGGCTTCGGGATCACATTGCGCTGCGGCATGTCGAAATATGTGCCGTGGTGGCCGGCGAAGGGCTGCTCGACGAACATCCGCGTGATCGCGTCCAGCGCTTCTTCCCACTGCGCGCGCTTCGTGTCCCGGTCGACGCCGAAACCGCCCAGCTCCACCTGCGAGCTGGCCTCACCCGACCCGAACTCGACGCGCCCGCCGGACACGAGGTCGAGCGTCGCGATCCGCTCGGCCACGCGCGCGGGGTGGTTGAACCCGATCGGCAGCTGCACGATGCCGTGTCCGAGCCGGATCCGCTTCGTCCGCTGGCTCGCCGCGGCGAGGAACACCTCCGGCGCGCTCGAGTGCGAGTACTCCTCGAGGAAATGGTGCTCGACCTCCCAGACGTAGTCGAAGCCGAGGCGGTCGGCGAGCTCGATCTGGTCGAGCGCGTCCTGCATGATGCGCTCTTCGGCGTCGGGATCCCAGGGCCGCGGGAGCTGGTGCTCGTAGAAGAGACCGAACCTCATCGCGCGCGTTTCCTCCCTTCGACCTCGCCGCTTTGACCCCGCCGCTGTGAATGAACGATATTCATTTTCTCGTCGCAGCCTCAAACTCGGGAGGGGATATGGCGTTCGTCCAGACGGTGCTCGGGCCCATCGACGCTGCAGAGCTCGGCCCGACGCTCATGCACGAGCACATCCTGTTCTCGTACCCGGGCGACGAGCTCGACCCGACCGGCACGTGGACGCGCGCCGAAGCGCTCGCGGTGGCGACGGAGCGGATGGAGCAGCTCAAAGAGCACGGCGTGAAGACGTTCGTCGATCCGTGCGCGATCGAGATGGGCCGCGACCCCGAGCTGATGGCCGAGGTTTCCCAAAGGACGGGGATGCAGATCGTGTGCGCGACCGGTTTCTACAAGGAAGAAGCCGGCCTGCCCTACTACTGGCGCGTGCGCTCGGCGGAAGAGGTCGCAGAGCTGTACCTGCTCGAGATCGAGAAGGGGATCGCGTCGACCGGCATCCGGCCGGGGATCATCAAGTTCGCGTCGAGCGACCCGATCACCGAGCACGAGCGGACGGTGATGGCGGCCGCGGCCATGGCGGCGCGCGAGTCGGGGTTGCCGATCATCACCCACTGCGAGAACTCGATCGGAGCCGCGGTCCAGCAGGAGGTGTTCACGGAGAACGGCGCCGACCTCGCGCGCACCATGATCGGACACCAGGATCAGGCGGACAAGGCGCAGCAGCTGATCGACATCGCCGCGCGCGGCTCCTTCGTGGCGGTCGACCGCATCGGGCTCGAGATCCTGTCGCCCGACGATCACCGCGTCGCGATGATCAAAGCGGTGCTCGACGCCGGCGCTGGCGACCGCTTGTGCTTGAGCCAGGACCACATCTGCTCACTCCGGTCGCCGCGCTTCCCCTTCAAGATCCCCGAGCACCTGCAGGCGGTGGCGGAGCAGCTGCTCCCGTTCGTGCTGGACCAGATCTACCGGCGCCCGCACACGTTCATCTTCACGGACTTCCTGCCGAAGCTCGAGGCCGCCGGAGTGGCGCGCGCGACGTTCGATGCGATCTTGACCGACAACCCCCGACGGCTCTTCAGCGGATGACGCGCCCGGTTTGTCCTCGCGGCCGACTTTTGAATATGGTTCAAAAATGGCCACGGGTGAGGGCCGCTCGACCGTAACCCAACCGACGTCGCGATCAGACCGCCGCAAGGCTGCGACTGCCGCGGCGATCATGGAGGCTGCCGAGCGGCACTTCCTCGACAAGGGTTTCCACGGCACGAAGATCGAGGACGTCGCGACCGACGCAGACGTTGCCATCGGCTCGATCTACGTCCACTTCGGCAGCAAGGAAGGCCTGTACCTCGCGTTGATCGAGCGCGCGCTCCACGTGGAAGAGGGCTACCTGGCTGCCGCGTTCGACCCTGCGAAGACCCCCGGCGAGCAGCTCATCGCGGCCGGCGACGCGTACCTTCGCTTCTACGTCGAGCACCCCGGCTACTTCCGGATGCTCGCATTCCCCTACTTCGACACCCGTCCGAATGCCAAGGCAGATCCCGTGGCCGCCCGGGTGGCCCAGCTGGCGGAAGCCCAGGTCACGCGCCTGGCGCGCGCGATCGGCGACGCCGTCGACGCCGGGCTGATCCGGAAGGTCGATCCGTGGCGCGCGGCGAAGTTCATGTGGGGGGCGTGGGTCGGAGTGATCGCGCTGAACCTCCGCCCCGACCGCCTGCGGATCAAAGATGACGAGCTTGCCTCGGTTCTTGCGGAAGGGCGCGCGATGATCACGTTCGGCTTGTCAGCCGTTCAGCCGGTCGAGCCGCGGCGAAAGCGCCGCAGTATCAAGAGGCGCTGACCGTATGGCACAAGCCGTCGTCGATCCCCGTCCGGCGTCCGATACGTCGGGGTACGCGACGTTCTCCCCACGCCTCGCTCCATCGTTCATCGTGGCCGGCGGACTCCTGGCGATCGCCGGCGGGCTCGGGTTGTGGGTGCGCGTCACGAGCGTTACTGCGGGCACCGTCCACCAGTCCGCCAGCCTGACCGGCGCCGGCAGCGTGACCGGCTGGTTCATCGCCGCACTCGGCATCGCCGCCGTCGCCGCATCGATCGTGCGTTTCCCGAGCAGCCGGTGGCTGGGCCTTGCGGTCTCGATCGCCGCCGTCACGCTCATCGCGCTTCGCGTCGCGGACCTCAGCCGCGTCGCTTCCACGATGGCGTTCCGCGCCGGCGCGCGCGCCGGGGTCGCCTTCACTGCGTACCACGCCGGGTTCGGCTGGGGCGCGTGGGTGCTGACGCTCGCCGCCGTGGCGCTGTCCCTCGGCGTCGTCGTCTCGCTTCTGCGGTGGCTCGACGAGCGGAAGGGGTACGCGACGTGAGGTCGCGAAAGCTCGTCGCCCTGCTCTCCGCAGGCCTTTTGACCTTGGTCGCGTGCAGCGCCGGGACGACCGTGGTTGCGCGCGGGATCGGCGGAGGCCCCGCCGTCGCTCCCGGCCCGACCTCAACGGCGCCGATCCTGTCGAAAGGGGGCGTGCGCAACGAGAACCTCGGCATAGCGCCGCCGGGAATCTCGGCCGGCGGCGCCGTCCGCTGCGCCACCAACTCAGATCCGTCGCAGGGATTCACGGCGAGCACCATCAAGTGGGGAACGATCATCCCACTCAGCGGCACGTTGCGGCCGCTCGGCGAGCAGACCGCGCGCGCGATGCAAGCAGCGGTGAATCTACTGAATCAGTCGGCGCGGCTGAGCGCCGTCTCGCCCGACTGGAGCTGCCCGACGCGACCCGGCATCTACGGGCGAACGGTGCAGTTGAAGATCTTCTCGTTGCAGTCGAACACACCGGAAGAGGCGCTCGCAGGGATGCGTCGGCTGATCGACGTGGACAAGGTTTTCATGGTCCGCGACTGCTACCTGGAGTCGAACCTGATGGGACCGGCGACGCAGTACCAGAACTCCGCAGGGGTACCCGGCGTCTGGTGCTACTTCTCGGAGATGGCCCAGCCGCAGCTCGCGCCGTGGAACTTCTCGCCCGGCACCAGCTCCGATGCGACGGTCGCGATCCACGCCGGGTATCTGATGAAGACGCTCGGGAAGACGCGGCTCGCGATCCTCGCCGACCCGTCGGTGGCCGGCAACCTCGTCGCGGTGGTCAAGCGCGTCGCCGCGCACTACGGCCACCCGATCCCCGACGGGTGCATCGTGTACACGAAGGCGCAGGACACGTCGAGCGGCATGCGCTCGCAGATCACGCAGATCCACGGCTGCTACGGGTCTCGATCTCAGCCGGACGCCGTGATGGCGCTGGACGCACTGAACGCCACGTTCGGCGCGCTCGAAGCGAAGGACGAGAACTGGCGCGGCGCCGATAACGGCGTCCAGTGGGACTGCTCGGGAACGTCGTGCTGGGTCACCTCGCTGGCGCAGCTGTGCGGCGACGCGTGCGCCGGCATGACGACGGACTGCGCGACGCTCCCGTGCGTGCCGTGGGCGGATCCGGTCAAGTACCCGGCGACGAGATTCTTCCGCGATTGGCGGCAGCGTGGGGGCCTGACGGGCGATCCGGAGGACATCTTGACGTACGCGCCGATCGCGATCACGGCCGGCATCAGCTTATGGCTGTGGGCGACCGGACCGAACCTTTCGCGCGCCAACTTCCGCAACACGATCGCGAACCTGCACAACTTCGACTCAGGCATCGGGCCGATCTTGAACACCTCGGAGTTCGATCACTTCGGCGGGCGCAGCATCTGGATCATCAAATTCACCGGCTCGGCGCCGTGGTTCGACGACGTGTCGCACGGATTCGTCACGCTCGACCAGGTCGGCGTCCCCGACTCGTTGGCAAGAGGCTGATGAAGGCGCCGGCGCGGGTGCTCGCCAGCCTTGCCGCGGCATTCCTTCTGTGCCCCGGTCTGCCGGCTGCGCGCGCGTCGACGACGCCGCTCGTCCTCACGTACTCGATCCGCGAGGCGCGCGCGTACGCGTTCAAGGTCTCGTTGTCGAAGCAGGAGCTGCAGCTGGTCCCGCCCTGCGACCCGAGCAAGGACCCGTACGG
>Ga0209577_10006715_pt1 | contig 10624 bp, 9 predicted proteins | sample GraSoiAngelo_109_FD_185874 | JGI IMG/M metagenome (GOLD analysis project Ga0209577, IMG submission 185874) | Grasslands soil microbial communities from the Angelo Coastal Reserve, California, USA - 14_0903_12_20cm (SPAdes) (version 2) | ecosystem: Environmental > Terrestrial > Soil > Grasslands ...
ATTCCTGGTTCGCCAGCAACGTCAAGGCAAGCACGACGGACCCGTCCGATACCCTCATTACGGTGGGAAGCACCGAGACGATCACCCTGCACAATGTCCTGGCCGCGAATGTTCATGCCAGCGATTTTCTCGTCCATGCCTAAAACTCGGGCTTGAGCCCCATGACTACCTGTAGCAGCCAATGGATGCGATCATCTTTGCCAGCCATTCTACGATGTTTGCGATCGCTTGCGCCGGCCGATAGCGCTCTCGGCGTTTTATGCGCGAAGCTTGTGCCGGCAGTTGCCCGTTTGTGGCGAGAAGCGGGAACTATTTGATTTTACTGGCTCCCCGGGCTGGATTCGCTCACGCTGATTTTACTGATGAAATCAGCCTAGAGCCGCTTTTTACCAGCGTCCTCACCAGCAGGGATTAGGAATCATCAATGAACGGGGGCGGACATATCTCGGAGAACCTGGAAGTCAGCGCGTAACATGCTGAAAATGAAGAATTTTGTGGTGCTTCGCATTCGAGAGGGACAAATTGGGGACGGATCGGCTGAACGCTTCCCAAAGAGCCGTTCTGACGGCGGGACCTGCCCAACAGCCATGACGGGTGCAACCGCCGCTCGGTCGTCCTCTCGGGGCCGCCTAGCCTAGTAGACGGCATTGAACGCAGCGGCTCGGTTCCGGTTCGCTTCCGGGTCGACGCTGCAAGCCGCTGACTGATAAGCAATGGCTTAAGATGTAGTCAATCGGTAGACTGATAAGCGAACACATGAAAGCCTATCGGTTCAGCGACCACTGCTGTCGTCGCCATTTAGGGAAGTCACGATTTGGGCCAGTTAGATTGGGCCAGTTAGAAATGTCACCCGGTCGGGAGCAGGATAGCCGCCTTTCTGTGGGTTGGGGTTTACCTGCTTCTTGAGAGGGCGGCGCGTGAAGCCCCTCACATTGGGTAACGCGACGCCCGGGTGCCCATCTATCCATATCGGTGCATTCCGAGCGATCGCAAAACCGCTGGGTCACGTTTGCGCCCCGGTCGGCTTGATCTGAATCAATCTCCCGACCCGTTTTGCCCCTTTCATCCGAGTGCGGCGCTGCAGAACATTGCGTGGAGCTTCGCGTGTCCGCGCGACCATGGAGCGTCGTGAAGGCGCTGTCTTGCGAGGGCCTAATTTGAACGCTGTCCTTTCCTCACTAGCTGCTTACCTCGCCGCCGGCGTGCGACCGCCAACTCCGCTTGCCAAGGCAATCGTGCTGGTGCTGGTCGTTAAGCTGATCGCAATCGCGGGTGCCGGCGTTTTCCTATTTTCGAGCAGCGGGCGGCCGGTCGTCGACTCGAACGCGGTCTCGCGGCTGATAGGTCCGTTGGTGTCGTCTGGGAATGCGAGGAGACATTGACGTGCTCGAGTTGGACCCCATCGGCCTTGCGCGACTACAATTTGCTGTAACGGCCCTCTATCATTTCCTGTTTGTGCCGCTGACGCTTGGGCTGTCGTTCCTGCTTGCCGTCATGGAAAGCGTGTACGTGATGACAGGACGGGAAATCTGGCGTGATGCGACGAAGTTCTGGGGGAAATTGTTCGGCATCAATTTCGCCATGGGGGTTGCCACTGGCATAACCATGGAATTTCAGTTCGGAACCAATTGGGCCTACTACTCGCATTACGTTGGCGACATTTTTGGCGCCCCTTTGGCGATCGAAGGCCTGATGGCCTTCTTTCTCGAGTCAACTTTCGTTGGTCTGTTCTTCTTCGGTTGGGATCGGCTGCCGAAGCTCGGGCATCTGGCGGTGACGTGGCTAGTAGCGATCGGCTCCAACTTCTCGGCCTTGTGGATCCTCATCGCCAACGGTTGGATGCAGTATCCGACGGGCGCCGTCTTTAACCCCGAAACCATGCGGATGGAGCTGACGTCGTTCTGGGATCTGATTTTCAACTCGGTCGGCCAAGCCAAATTCGTGCATACGGTGGGCGCTGGCTACGTCACCGGCTCGATGTTCGTCGTTGCTATTTCGTCCTATTATCTGCTTTCCAACCGATTCCAGGCGTTCTCGAAACGGTCGCTCATCGTTGGGTCCGCGTTCGGCCTTACTGCAGCGCTGTGCGTGGTCGTTCTCGGCGACGAGAGCGGCTACACCGTATCCGAGAACCAGAAAATGAAGCTCGCGGCCATCGAGGGGATGTGGGAAACCGAGCCGGCCCCGGCCGGGTTCAACGTTGTCGGCATTCCAGACGCGCAGAGCCGCGAGGTCAAATACGCCGTCAAGATACCCTGGATGCTCGGCATCATCGCAACACGCTCGTTCAACCAGCCAATACCGGGAATCAATGATCTGGTTGCGCACGCCGAAGAGAGGGTTCGCAATGGGCTGATTGCGTATGACGCTCTCGAGAAAATCAAGCAGAACCGCGGCGACTCCCAGGCGAGGAAGCAGCTTCAGGAGCACGCCGCAGATCTGGGGTACGCCCTGCTGCTGAAGCGCTATGTCGCGGATCCGCGTACTGCAGATGCCGCAACCATTGCGCGCGCCGCCAGCGACACTGTTCCCAATGTCGGGCCACTGTTCTGGAGCTTCCGCATCATGGTGGCGCTCGGCCTTTATTTCATCGGGCTGTTCGCGGTCGCGTTCTGGAACGTTTCACTTCACAACTTTTCGCGGCGATGGCTGTTGCGCCTGATGCTCTGGTCGCTGCCGCTTCCCTGGATCGCGGCGGAGCTCGGCTGGGTCATCGCCGAATACGGCCGACAGCCGTGGGCGATCGACGGGGTGCTGCCGACGTTTCTTGCCGTATCTTCGGTATCGACCGCTCAGGTATTGTTCACCCTGACCGGCTTTGCCCTGTTCTATTCGTCCCTTCTCGTCATCGATATCATGCTGATGCTCAGATTCATCCGCATGGGACCGGTTGGCGCGCTGGGACTGCCGGAACCAGCGATGCGACCTGCAGCGCTGCCCGCGGAGTGAGGTAGACGCCATGACGACGATCCCGGTCGACTACGAAATCCTTCGGCTCGTGTGGTGGCTGCTTTTGGGCCTGTTGCTGATTGGCTTCGCCATCATGGATGGGTTCGACCTCGGGGTGGCGATGCTCTTGCCGTATGTGGCTCGCAGCGACATCGAGCGGCGCGTTACGATCAATGCCATTGGACCCTTCTGGGAAGGCAATCAGGTCTGGCTGATCCTCGGTGGCGGCGCGGTGTTCGCGGCATGGCCGCCTGTTTATGCCACATCGTTCTCAGGCTTCTACATCGCTATGTTTCTTGTTCTTGCGACGCTTATCCTGCGTCCGGTCGGGTTCGAATTCCGCAACAAGGTTGCCGACACGCGTTGGCGGACCTTCTGGGATTATGCCCTGTTCGCCGGCGGGCTGGTGCCGAGCGTGGTATTCGGGGTGGCTTTCGGCAACTTGTTGCAGGGCGTTCCCTTCCGCATCGACTCCGATCTGCGGTCTCTCTACGAGGGAAGCGGACTGTTCGAGCTGCTCAATCCATTCGGGCTGCTGTGCGGCCTCGTCTCCGCCGCAATGCTTGCTACCCATGGCGCGGTCTATCTCACGCTGAAGACGGATGGTCCGGTTCGGCAGCGTGCGCAAGAGTTCGTCAAAATTGGCGCCGCGCTCACCGTCATCCTATTTGCCTTGGCCGGCCTGTGGGTATGGCTCGGAATCGAGGGTTACGCCATCACCAGCACGGTGATGGGCGACGGGCCTTCGAATCCGCTCATGAAGACGGTCGTCCGCCAACCGGGCCAATGGCTCGCCAACTACGCAGCGCATCCTTGGATGATCGTAGCGCCTAGCCTCGGCATATTTGGTCCGCTGCTCGCCTTGCTCTTCACCATGGCTCAGAGAGGCGGACTGGCCTTTATTGCCAGCGCGCTCGGCATCCTTGGCATCATCGCGACCGCGGGACTGAGCATGTTCCCGTTCCTGATGCCATCGAATCTCGCCCCTATGGTGAGCTTGACCGTCTGGGACGCATCGTCGAGCCAGCTCACGCTATTCGTGATGCTGCTGGCGACGCTGATCTTCCTGCCTGTCGTACTCGTCTACACATCGATTGTGTTCAGTGCCCTGCGCGGGGCGGTGACCGCGAGCCAAGTCGAGCGCAATTCGTCCAATCTCTATTGAGGAGGGAGCATGTGGTACTTTACCTGGATTCTGGGAGTCGCCTTCGCGTGTGCCTTCGGCATCCTCAATGCTGTATGGCATGAGCATCATCTGCCGGACGAGACGATCGACGCTTAGAGTTGACTTTCAACGGTGCGGTCCGTGCCGTTGGCCGCTGCTTGCCTCCGATTAGGTGCGTGGCGGCAAAAGATTCAGCGTCATGCCGAAAATGACATGGACCATGACGATCAGTGCCCCGATGAACCCTGCCAAGCGGCCGCGCGCTGACCGTCCAGATCGCTGATCAGATGCTCGCATTTCTGTTTGGATGGCGAAGCAGATCAATCACCTTTGGCCGAACGACCTTGGTGCCGCTCCAGGCGCAGTCTTTGCGCTCTCAAGCGCTTTGTCTCTTCCTCAAGCGCATCAATTTTCTCATCAGATCGGGCGCTCTTGGCTTTCAGCGCATCTGCGCCGCGCAGCTTTTTCAGCGCTTTCTCAACGGAGAGTTTGGATGTTTCAGCCATGGTAAGCCCTCATAGCTAAGCAACGAGTGTTCAGACAACCGCAATCAACAAGCCGGGGCGGGGTACGGCCTCAGCATCGGTCAAGTGCAGGAGTTGGGGTGTTTCCAGCCAGTTTTCCCTCGAGCTTCGGCAATCCAAGGTTATCCAAAAATACTCTTTGAGCAGTCGATCGAACGTGGATTGAGCCTCGTGCCGTCTCTCATCACGCGTCGTGCTGACGTTACCGGAGACATCTTGGAGAACAGAGTGCGTCATGACGGCCTCTTTGAAGCAGTTTCCCAGACGCGTTGATCGCTTGATCCACTCAAGCGATACCCTCGCGACATTGTGTTGATGTAGATCAAGGGTATTTTGGAGCTCATGCTCGCCTAGCGCACGACTCGACCAAAGGGAGAGTTACATTGTCTTTCTGGCCGCGCTGTAGCTGTGGTTCGTTGAACAGATGAGCGCCTACGGTGCGAATGCAACAAAGAAAGACAGCCACAGAATCAAGAGAAAGATCGTAATCAGTGCCACTGCGAATGCTGGATGTCTCGTCTTGCGTGCCTGACCTTCGCTGTCACCACGTTCAAATGGTGCCATTGGAGGATTCCGCTATGTCTGGGGCGGCAACAGATAGAGCGTTATGGCAAAGATGACGTAGACGGTCATGGTCAAGACTCCAATGAACCAAGCCGATCGGCCGGTGCTGGTGACAAAGGACGCCGTCACGCTCGCGATCAGCATCATTGCGACTGCGCCGCGCCAGAATTGAAGGTCCATCGGTGCGGGACCGATCAGATAGCTGGTGAGGACCAGTACAGGAGCAACGAAGAGTGCGATCTGAACGGCGCTACCCAACGCGATCCCGACGCTCAGATCCAGCTTGTTCTTACGCGCAGCGGAAAATGCCGAGACCATTTCGGCCGCCCCACCTACCAGGGCTACGATGATAATTCCGACGAACGCCGGGGTAATTCCAAGCGCAACGGCAGCTTGTTGCACTGATTCCACAAACACTTCGCTGACGAGCGCAACTAGCACCGTCACAGCGGCCAGCGTTCCCAAGGCTAACGAAAGCGGCCACTCCTTTTCGTCCGATGCGTGGTGATCCTTGCCCGCGAAAAGCTCGCGATGCGTTTTTAGGGAGAACAAGAGACCCAGCCCATAGGTGATTATGAGCAAGACGGACAGGCCCACACTCAACGAATGCGTGAAGGCTGCACTTGGCGGGTTATCGGCTGCCGCGAGCAGCGACGGAATCGGCATCGGGATCGTTGCAAGAAAGAGCAGCCCCGCCTGTAGTCGGGCGGAATCGCGATTGTACTCCTGAACATGGTGCTTGAGCCCGCCGAGCAGAAACGATGCACCCAGCATGAACAGCGAGTTGGTGACGATCGCGCCGGCGATTGAAGCTTTCACGAGGACATATTGTCCGGCGCGCAATGCGGCCAGCGCGATGAGCAGCTCGGTCAGGTTTCCCAAGGTCGCGTTGAGAAGACCGCCGATCAGGTCGCCTGTCTTGTCAGCCACCGACTCGGTGGCGAGGCTGAGCAGAGCCGCCAATGGGATGATGGCCGCAACGGACAGCAGGAAAAGCAGCGTGTGCGCTTCGGGCTGGAGGAGTTGCGCCAGGAGGACAACGGGCACGAGCACCAAGAGCCACAACAGCGGCGTGTGACGTATCTCTTCAAGCAGAGGAGTCATTTGGTTGCCTCACCAGACCTGCGGCTAGCCATCCGGCTTTGCCGCGAGGGAGGCTTGACCTATGTCAAGGAGTAACCGGCCTTATCAGTCGACCGGCTATCAAGCCACGACCTTCTCCTGATCTTCCCAGTCCTCCCACTCGACATTGTTGACTTCGAGGTAGCGGGAGACGGCCGAGCCGAGGGTTGGAAAGAAGTGGCTTTCGCCGAGCTGCGCGTACAATCCAAACCGCTTCAGCTTGTCCTTTACGGGATCCTTGAGTTCGGCAAAGCAAAGTTCGATGCCCCTCGCGTGCAGCGCCTCGTCCAGTTCGGCGACGGTATCGCAGGCGGTGACGTCGCCGCTTGTGACGGGTTCCGCCGCGACTACCAGCCAACGCACGGATGTCGGTGACGTCTCCACGGCGTCTAGGACGCGTTCACGGAAAAATTCGGCGTTGGCGAAGAACAGGGGCGCATCCCAGCGAAAGAGAACCAGCCCGGGGACGCGGCGTGCGTCAGGATATCGCGTGATGTCGTGATAGCCTTTGACGCCTTGAGCGCGGCCCAAGACGGCGGAGTGGGGGCGCCAGCCGTCCCACAGGAACTCGGCGATGGCAACGGCGATGGCAAGACCAATGCCCGGGATCGCGCCGAGCACGGCCACGCCGACGAAGCACAGCACCGTCAACCAGAACTCCCATCGCTGGATACGATAGATGCGCTTGAGGTCGGCAATCTCGATCAGGCCGATCGCGGCGGCGATAACGACCGCGGCCAGCGCGGAATTGGGCAAATACTGGAGAAGGTTGGGCGCCAGCACGAGGAGGAAGGCAATGGCGAGCGCGCCGACGACGCTGGTCAGTTGGGTGCGCGCGCCGGCGGCCTCGGCAACGGGCGTGCGCGAGGCGCTGCTGCTGATCGGGAAACCCTGAAAGAAGGCGGTTGCCAGGTTGGCGGCGCCAAGCCCGACCATCTCCTGATTCGGGTCGACATTGTCGCCCAATCGCGCGGCATAGGTTCGCGACAACACGCTGGTGTCGGCAAATGAGACCAGCGCGATGGCGCTGCCGCCAATTAGCACGGGAAGGAGATCGCCGTAGCTAACCCAGGGAATTGAAAAGGCCGGTAGACCCTGCGGCAGAGGCCCCAAGACCTTCACGCCGTACCGGGCCGCAAGACCAAGCGCTCCGACGACGATAGTCGCCCCGACCACCGCGATCAGAATGCCCGGCACCCGCTTGTTGTTCTGTAGCAGCAGGATGACGGTCAACGTGCCGAGCCCGACGGCGAATGCGATCCAGTTTGTTTTTCCGTCGAGGATTGCGTTGAAAATTGCCCACAGGTCCCGCAAAGGTCCTGCGCTCTCGATGGAGAAGCCGAGCAGCTTCGGCAGTTGGCTGATCAGGACGGTCAGCGCAATGCCGTTCATGTAGCCGTAGCGGATCGGCTTGGAGAGAAGCTCGGTCACAAAGCCGAGGCGCAAAAGGCCAGCCAGAATCAGCATGGTCCCGGAAACCAGGGCCATCAAGGCGGCGAGCGTTGCGGCACGAACGGGATCGCCGCCGGCCAGCGGTGCGACAACACCAAGGATGACTGCCGCGAGAGCGGAATCGGGCCCGAGAACGATGATGCGGCTTGGACCGAACTGCCGCATAGGCGATGCCAACCGGGACCAACATCGTCGCCAGCACGAGTCCGGCGAAAATGTCGTGCGGCAGCCGCGCCGCTTCATAGCGCCGGAGCGTGTCGATCCCTGGCAACCAGCGGATCAATGTCTTCACCGTCCACCTCATCTCACATGGAACGCCACCCAGCCGGCGCGGCGTCGGTTGTCGACGATTGACCGGAGGCGGGTACGAGGGCAGGATTTTGCTGACCTCGCCGAGGAGCTTTGATCTATCTCAAGCAGGCCGCGGCAAGTCTTGGCCCGGTGTGCCCGGTAGGGGGAGAACGAACGGGCTTTCTTCGCTCGTGCCGGTTATCGCGAAGCAGCTTTCATGGGACGTCGTCTTGGTATTCGAACCGTTCTTGCGGTGGCGCTTCTGACGGTCGAAACGAGGCACCGAGCAGCGGCTATCGCAGATCCCCGCTCGGGCTTCGTTGAACGAGGCTGTGGATCCAAACGAACGCGCTCTCGCGTTCACGAAAGTTGCAACACCAAGTGTCGGACCTGCGGATCGCCGCCGGCTCTTGAACGGAAGCCGAAACCGCTGAACACCTTGAGCATCGCCGCATTCTCCGGGAGAACTTCCGCGGTCAACTCCTTCAACCCTGCGTCGCGGGCGATCGCAAGCAGATGGCGCATGAGCGACTTCGCAATTCCCTTGCCCTGATGGGCATCGACCACGACAAAGGCGAGTTCAGCCTGGCCCGGCTGCGTGACGATATAACGGCCTCCGCCTGCGATCACCGGCCGGCCTTCTTCGTCGATCTGCGCAACCAGAGCAACGTGACTGGTGAAATCGATATTCATGAAAAACGCGATCTCCTTGTCCGAGAAGCCGCGCTTCGGGACGAAGAAGCGGCGCTGCAGCGATTGGAGGCTGGTTCGGTTGACCGCTGCGAGCATGTCGTCCTGGTCGTCTGGCCGTAACGCCCGGATTTCGATCGTGCTGCCGTCGCGGAGACATTCGACGGCGGAATAGTCGGCTGTGCTTGCCATCATCGTTCTCGCAAATATCGTGGCCGGTGACATCCTCTTACGAACTAAGGGACCGCGGTTGCCGGCGGGCGCTTGATCTGGATCAAGCCTGACGTTTGACACGGATCGATAGGCTGGCCGGTCAACGCCGATGGATGGTGGGCAATGCCATTGCGCGCATTTCGGCAGAACCGGTCGGGCGGGGAGGTGATCCAGATCGCCTTTCGCCTTGGCTTGCTCGCCGCGCTCATCTTCTGGTGCTTCGTCCTTGTTCGTCCCTTCATAGGCATCCTGGCCTGGAGCGTGGTCCTCGCGGTGGCGCTGTATCCGGTCCACACATGGCTGTCCGGCCATCTCGGCCGGAGGCTGACGCTCGCGGCCTGCATCGTCACAGTATTGGCGGCCGCGATCGTGATCGCTCCCGCGACGTGGCTTGGCGTCGGCCTCGTCGAGGGATTGCAAACAATCTCCGAGCAACTCGGTTCAGAGCGGCCGCTGGTGCCTTCGCCTCCCACCGCCATCAAGGATTGGCCGGTCGTCGGCGAGCGGCTTTACGATCTATGGAACCAGGCGTCCACCAATCTTGAAGCCGTCCTCACCCAGCTTGCGCCCCATCTGAAGCCGCTGCTTCTCTCCACGCTTGCCATGGTGGGAGGCATGGGCCTCGGCGCGCTTAAATTTGTCGTCGCGGTGATTTTGGCGGGCTTTCTGCTTCCGTCGGGGCCGCGGCTGGTGGAGGCAAGCAAGTCCATCATGGCGCGGTTGTTGCCGGAGCGGAGCGAAGACTTCGTCGCGCTGGCGGGAAAAACCATACGCTCGGTCTCCCAGGGCGTGATCGGCATCGCGCTGGTGCAAGCTTTCCTGTTTGGAATCGGACTGAAATTTGCGGGCTTCGCCAACGCCGGCCTGTTGGCCTTCGTGGTGATGATCTTGTCCATCCTGCAGGTCGGGGCAGCCATCGTTCTGGTCCCTTGTATTGTCTGGATCTGGATGACCCAGGATGTCGCGCCGGCGCTTCTCATCACTGTCTATCTGGTGCTGGTCGGCTTGATGGATAACGTGCTGAAGCCGCTGTTGATGTCGCGCGGCTTGACGACGCCGATGCCTGTCCTGTTTGTCGGATTACTGGGGGGAACTCTTGCACACGGAATCGTCGGCCTGTTCATCGGTCCGATCGTCCTGGCCGTTGGCTGGGAATTGATGATGGCCTGGATCCGCGACGACCAGGCCGGCGATGCTCCCTCAGGGCAAGTCCCGGCCGAATGAAGTTTTTGCGACGTCTCCGAATAGCGAGATACCGTCTGCATGCAAGCGTGCGCCCGCCTGTGACCGCTTGTCTCCCTTGACCTATGTCAAAGGGGCTCGCACAGCGGGGGCCAACCTGAGCTGCAAAATTCAGACAGCAAGGGATTTCAAGCATGTCAATGGAACTGCCAAAAATCCCGGACGGTGCTCCGCCCTCGTTCTTTGCCTCCGCCATGGAATACATGGTCGATGCGGGACAGCGCAGTGTGCTGTTCCTGGATGTGATGCGCCGGCGCGGCGAGCAATACCGCGAACATTTGGCCGAAACCGTGCCGCATGTCCTCGACTACAGTGTGGAGCTGGTCGTTGACGGCAGAACTCTCGAGCGGCCCGTCAATTACGGTCTGGTGAGAATAACGCCGCCAAAGGGAGTCGAGATCGATCTGAAACG
>Ga0209577_10006716_pt1 | contig 10622 bp, 9 predicted proteins | sample GraSoiAngelo_109_FD_185874 | JGI IMG/M metagenome (GOLD analysis project Ga0209577, IMG submission 185874) | Grasslands soil microbial communities from the Angelo Coastal Reserve, California, USA - 14_0903_12_20cm (SPAdes) (version 2) | ecosystem: Environmental > Terrestrial > Soil > Grasslands ...
CGATTGTCGCTCAAGAAACGCGGGAGCGCCGCACGCAGGATAAGAAATCGGAAAGCACGCAACGAACCTGGCCGTCAGAGCAGCGCTCAGTCATTAAGAACGCGAGTGATGTCGCCGGCCCATCCAGCTCACAAGAGCCGGTTTTACGCATCGCGCTTTCGACTGATACGCGGGCAGCCACGGTCTCGACTACGGCACGGTTACTGAACGCTTCTGAACTCAATTCCAGCGCGCAGCCGTTGGAAACGACGCGGCTGCGAATCGAATCGCGGCTGTTGTCGCCGTCACGTCCATCTAATACCCAAAACTATGAAGTTGAGATCGCCCGTTCGCTCTCGCGCGAAGAAGCCGAGCGGTTGGCCGGTTCAGTCCATCAGTTAGTTAACGAAGATGCGCGTGCGGTTGCGGATGCGGACAAGTGGCGCGTGGTGATAGTCAAACCGTCCGCAGAAGGTGCTGAGGCAGTATCAGTCAAACTGGAAGATGCGGGCTTTGAAGTTCTCACGTCATTCAAAACGCCCATGACAACTGGTAACTCTTCCCTTCCCCCCAACAGCAATGACTCAACTTACACACCAAATCGTCAACCGAACTCCCCTGACGTTAACAAAGTAAAGCTGACGTCTCACTCGAGCTCGCCTACGCGCGAGTTAGTCGCCTTTGGTCGCGGCGTCGCGCCGCTCTTACATTCCAACGCGCCTTTGACGCTTGCGTCCAGCGATGAGGCTAACGCGCCCGTGCGTTTCAATGACAAACCTTATCGCGGCAAGATCGAAGTCTTCGCGAATACCCGTGGCGCTCTGACCGTCGTCAACGTTATCGGCCTGGAAGATTACGTGCGGGGCGTCGTGCCGAACGAGCTCTCCTATCCGGCGCCGGAAGCTTTAAAGGCGCAAGCCGTTGCGGCGCGCACCTACGCGGTGAAAAATCGCGGGCAGTTCGCTGCTGAAGGCTTTGATTTGTTGCCGACGACACGCTCGCAGGTCTATCGCGGGCTGGCTAGCGAAACGTCTTTGACATCGCGGGCCGTCGACGAGACCCGTGGGCTGATTGCGACCTATAACGGCGAGCCGATAAACGCTCTCTACACTTCGACGTGCGGTGGACGCACGGAAGACTCCGAAAACATTTTCAACGAAGCCGTGCCGTACTTGCGCGGACGCGAGTGCGCCGCCGAAGTGAAGGCGCGGTTCGCGCCCTTTACGATCAAGAGTTCGCGCGAGCTGTTTGAGATCAAAGAAGAAAGAGATCTGGTGTTTGCGCGCGACGCCGCGTTGTTATCGGTGAACGGTTTCGCTTTACCGGCTGATAAAGTCTCCAGCTCTTGGCTGTCGGCACATGTATCGGAATCAGAAGCTCGCGAGTGGCTCAAGGCCGCCGCGCGTCTCGCGCGCAACCCCTCGTTCAAAGCACCGGAAGAGGTCACGAAGCCGCCGAGGTTCAGCACGGCCTTGGTCGCGGCAGTCTTTGGCGAAGGCCGCGCCGACACGCTTTTGAATTCTGCGGACCTCGACTATCTGCTCGGTTTTCATGACGGCGAAGAGATTCCGGCGCCAAATCGCGCCGACGTGGCCATGTTGCTTCGCGATGGCGCGCTCTCGCTTTTTGCCGACGCATCGCTGCGCCCCAAAGAAACAATGTCTCGCGCCCGCGTGCTGCACGCGATTTCTCATCTGCTTGAAGCGCGCAATTTGCTCGCGCTTCAGAAAGGTACAACTCGCCCCGCGTCGGCTGGTCTGATGATGCTGCGTTCGACAAAGGGCAAGGACCAACCGGTCGTAGTCAGTCGCGAAGCTTTTCTCTTCCGCGAATTCGGCGAGAATCTTTATCAATTGAAATCGCTGGCGCTGGTAGGCGGAGAGCCGGTGATTTTTCATGTCAGCGGGAAAGAGGGCGTCGATTATCTCGAAGTCCGACCGGCGCCAAACGGAGCTTCCGCCGATCGCTTTTCGTCGTTGAGTAACTGGACCACGGAGTTGTCCCTCAATGCTGTGCAGGCCCGTCTCGGAAGATCAGTTCGCGGCATCGGATCCATCACCGATCTGCGCGTGGCCAAACGCGGTTCGTCTCGACGGGTAGTCGATTTGGAAGTCATTGGCACGCAGGGTGTCGGTCATATTCGCAGCGGCCGCATCCGTTCGGCCCTCGGTTTGAAGGAACAGCTCTTCGTCATCGATCGACTCTACAACGAAAACGATCGGGTGACTGGATTCATCTTCACCGGGCGCGGATGGGGTCACGGCGTAGGCATGTGCCAGTTCGGAGCATACGGTTTGGCAAAGCAAGGTTTCACGGTCGAACAGATTTTGAAGACCTACTACACGGGCATCGAATTGACGAAGATGTATTAGAGCATCTCACTATCCTAAACTTAGCAGAAACAAGCTAACTCGACATGATCGTCACCGTGCGTTTGACATAATCGATTATGAGGCGGCAACCCTTCAGCATGTTACCTCCAAGGATCGCTAGTTCGACTTTCTCACTGGTGGCAACCGGCACCCTGATTGATTGTCCGAACCAAGTAATCGTCATTGAGCAACCAGACGCTAAGAACGTTTCTCCGGTAACTGAGGAAAATTCTTCCAGTCCTCTGTCGTAATTAATATCCAGCCCTTTAGCTAATCGGTCTGGAATAATCATACCGCCACTGAAGCCAGTATCGATCAGAAACTCTATTTGTGACGAGCCAACATCCAGTTTAATTACCGGCTCGTCGCGAACATTAAAATAACCGTCTATTTGCATCACTGGCGAGGCGTCATCAAACGATGGGCATAGGGAGAGCCTACGCGCAAGAAGAAGAGTGCCCCCGCGTGTCCCGCCGCGCGAGCTTTGTCAGAAGCGTCAAGCTCATCATCTCCGACAAAATAGTCATTAGTTCCAAGTTCGATGGCCACAATCTCCCCTGTATGCTCGGGTTCGAGTTTCCGGGCCAACTCGTCCATGTACGTTTGCTTAGCGCGGTCAATCAATTCCAGCGTCTCTCGCACACCCTCGATCACCTTATCGATTGCCTCTTCACAGCAACCGACCCAGTCCGCTCTATTAAAGGGCGCAGCCGGCCCAGGATTCAAAGAAAAATCACTCTCTTGAATGCTTACCTCCTTGCCGTGCTTTGAACAGACTCGTATCTCTTCCGGGAGAGTCTTTATGATCTCCCGGATTCTTGGAATTTTGGTAAAGTCTCTTGGGTCTATCGGTCGTCGCACCTCACTCATGATTGTCTCCTCAATATACATTTACAGTATTATACAACTCTCATTCATCACTAACAGAACGGGGAACCTGCGAGGATACTTCACCAAAACGGCGTCTATTTTGTGCGGCTTCCCAGATGATCTAAGATCGTGACTGAAAATGCGTTTCTCCCGCAATCAGATTATCGGCGCCATTCTACTGCTCGTCATGATCTGGCTCGTCATTGCAATTCGGCTTATCATTTCTCGCGGGTGATTCATTCCAACAACGACCTTCAGATAAAGAAAGAAGGCAGGCAGGATGCCTGCGCACCCATCATCGCCATCGTTGGTCCGACCGCGTCCGGCAAGAGCGCGCTGGGAATCGAGTTGGCGTTGCGTCTTGGCGGCGAAATCATCAACTGTGACTCCGTTCAGGTTTACCAGAGGATTCAGATCGCCACGGCGAAGGTGCCGCTCGCAGAACGCCGAGGCGTACCACATCATTTGATCGACTTCGTTTCGCCCCACGTAAATTTCACCGCGGCAGATTGGGCTCGCGTCGCACTTAAGAAGATTGAAGAAATCGAATCACGCAATCGGCGTGTACTCTTGGTTGGCGGAACAGGTTTCTACCTCCGTGCTCTGCGCCAACCGCTCTTCCCTAGTCCGCCAACGAATGAAGAGTTACGCGCGCGGCTGACCAGGATACGCGAACACAGGGGCCCGGAGCATCTGCATCGAATTCTTCAGCGGATCGACAAGGCGGAAGCTGAGAAGCTGAACGCGCGCGACTGGCCTCGAGTGCAGCGTGCGATCGAATTCTTTTTGCAAACGGGGCAGCCAATATCGCGGCAAAGACCGCTGCGGCCTGAGCCTTCACCAATCGCCTCGCTAATTCGCATCCTGGCTTTGAATCCACCGCGAGAAGAACTCTACAGGCGAATCAACGTTCGCACGGAACATCATTTCGCGAATGGCCTGGTCGAGGAAGTTCGCCGGTTGCTTGATGAAGGCGTGCCTGCCAACTCCAACGCTTTAGGCGCACACGGTTATCGGCGAGTGGTCGAATATCTAAGTGGCAAACGCGATCTCGCTAGCGCAATCGAACAAACGAAACTCGACGTTCGCCATTACGCGAAGCGCCAATTGACGTGGTTTCGTCATGAGCCCGGTGTCGAATGGCTCGACGGATTTGGCGATGACCTTGCTGTACAGGAACCGGCGCCGGCCATCTTTCCCACATAAAACACTTGTCACCTTGCGCGGCGTGGTATACTCTGAATCACCGTTATTAATAGTCGAATTTCGAGGGCTTTCGTTTCGTGGATTCAAAGCCGGCGCCACAAAACATTCAGGACGGATTTCTCAATCTCGCGCGACGCGAGAAGACTACGGTCACCATTTATCTAGTGAATGGCGCCAAGCTACTGGGCCGCATTAAGAGCTTCGATAAGTTTTCGCTGATCATGGAAACGGGAGCGCAAGAGCAACTGATTTTCAAGCATGCCATCTCAACGATCTCCCAGGCAAGGCGCTCTTCGGGAGAGCTTCATCACTCATCGAGTGAAAGCGAGCGCGTCGCGGACAACGTTGGAGCGCCTGCCTCCTCCTGACTCACGCATTCGATAATCCAGCGGCACAAATGGCCGGCGCTTTCATCACCTTTGAAGGAATTGACGGTTGCGGAAAATCGACGCAACTGCGTATCCTGGCCAGCGAATTGCGCGTACGCCGCGTCGAGGTGGTGACTACGCGAGAGCCGGGTGGAACTTCGCTCGGAAAAAAGTTGCGCGCGGCGTTGCTGGATGTGGATGAGCAAGTGGATCCGCTGGCGGAACTCTTCGTGTTTGCCGCCGATCGCGCTCAACATGTGCGCCAACATCTACTGCCCGCGCTGGCGGCAAACAAGGTGGTGCTGTCGGATCGTTACGCCGACGCAACTGTCGCTTATCAAGGCGCCGGCCGTGGATTCGATCGCGCCTTGATTCAGGAACTTGTTCAACTCGCAACCGGCGGGTTGAAGCCCGACCTGACATTGTTGTTTGATCTGTCAGTGCCAGAATCGGCGGTGCGGACGCGCAAAAGAGTCGCCTTAAAGCATACCGACCGTTTGGATATTGAGGACGCTGAGTTTCATGCGCGAGTTCGTAATGCTTATCTGGAAATTGCCAGGGCTGATCCAGACCGCGTCCGCGTCATCGACGCCCGCAATTCGGTGCAGGAAACACAGGCGTTGGTGATGGACATTGTGATGCTGTTCTTGAAAGATCGGGGACTTCTGGGCCAAGAGCAAAGGGCTATGGGCAAAGGGCAAAGATCCAAGAACCAAGAGCCAAGCGGCTCTTAGCCCACTTGGCTCTTTGCCCTTGGCCCTTACCTCTTTGCCCTTGGCTCTTTGCTCTTATGTTTTCTCATCTCATCGGCAACGACGAAGTAAAGCACTCGCTGCGGCGTTTGCTCGCAACCAGGCGGACGACTGGCTCGCTGCTTTTTACCGGCGAGCAAGGCATCGGCAAGAAACTCTTCGCGCTGGAACTCGCCAAGGCTTTCAATTGCCGCAACCGCATCGGAGCGGACAACCTAACCAAAGACCAAGGACCAAAGACTCAAGACCTAACAGTGGATGCTTGCGACGAGTGCTCATCATGCAAACGAATCGCGCGCTCGGCTTTTGCGCCGCTCGGAAAAGATGATGACGACAAGAACCGTTTGATCTGGAGCGAGCACATGGACGTGGCTATGGCTCGTCCTTATAAGAACATCATCAGAGTGCCGGTGATGCGTGAACTGGAAAGCGAAGCCAACTTCCGGCCGTTTGAAGGCGCAACGCGTGTTTTTATCATCGAAGATGCCGACTGCATGAACGATCAGGCAGCGAATGCGCTGTTAAAGACGCTCGAAGAACCCCCGCCCACGACGCATTTGATTCTGACCACTTCAAATCCGACAGCCCTGCTTCCCACAATTCGCTCACGTTGCCAGGTCATTCGTTTCGCGCCGATTCCGCACGATCAAATCGAGAAGTTTTTGACAGAGAAGGAGGCAATGCACCCCGCGGATGCCCAACTCTTGGCGCGCACGTCGCGTGGCAGCATCGGGCGTGCGCTGGAGACAAACATTGAGAGTTATCGAGAGCGGCGCGAAGCGATGATGACTGTATTGACGGCGTTATCGCTCAGCGGCGATCGCGTACAATTGCTGCATTCAGCCGAAGCGTTGGCCGCCGCAAAGGACCGCAGCGACTATGAACAGCAACTCGATGTTCTGGAAAGTTTGATTCGCGATGCTTGGGCTCTCTCGCTCGGCCAGCCAAGAGAAATGATGGTGAATAGCGATCTGTATAGTCAGCTTCGGAAGATCGCTGACGAATTAAGGAGTGAGCGAGCGGCCGCCTGGCTCTCGCAGATTGAAGAGTTGCGTGGCGAACTCGATGTCAACATCAACCGGCGAATTGCCAGCGATGCGCTGTTCGTTTCAATGGCAATGGCGTAACGCTCGCAAGCATTCAAGCAATCGCGCCGGGTCGTTCACGATCCCGAGCCGCGACCCGGTCTGACTATTTTCTAGGCGGCAACGGCAAGAGCATCGATACTTGTCGCCGGTATTCCTCGTAAGTTTCGCCGTGAATACTGCGAAGGTCGCGCTCCTCGATTTGAATCGCGATGAGAATGTAGGTAGTGGTAGCAATTGCGAAAACCAAATGGCCGACAGTCATCCTCGGCGTCGCCCAAAACGCAATCATGAAGCCGACCATAATTGGGTGACGCACAAAGCGATAAAACCCCGGTGTTCTAAAGCCGAGATCCTTGTACTTCTGGTATAGATAGACTTGCCTCAAGCCGAACAAATCGAAGTGATTGATCAGAAAGGTGCTCACCAGAACGATGGCCCAACCGGCAAAGAATACGATCCGGAGAACCGGGGCCGCGATGGAATTACGAACATTCCAAATAACTCCGAGCAGCGGCTGCCATTGCCAAAAGAGCAAATCGAGCATGAGGCTCGCCAGCAGCACGTAAGTGCTGCGCTCCACAACCTTGGGCACAATCTTCGTCCACGCTTTCTTAAAACCTGGCCGGGCCATCACACTGTGCTGAACGGCGAACAGCCCAAGCAGCACGGCGTCGATAATCAAAGACTGGGCGAAGGGGCCTTCCCTTCCTGAGTCGATCGACTTTGGCACAATTAGGTTGCCCACAAAGCCTATCGCATAGAGAAAGGTAACGAAGAAAATGAGGTAACTGATTGCGCCGTACAGAAAAGCGATTATTCGACCCATGACCGAAGCCTCCTTCGACTCTAAGTTTCGTGCGAAGATAGTCCTAGTCGGTTATGGGAGTCAAAGGCTTTCTTGCACGCTAGCCTTAAGAAACAACTGAGAAGGGTCGGATCTTTAAATCCGCGTCATTGGTTTCTCGGCGCGCGACAGATGAAAAGCTGTCGTCTGAAGCTTCCATTTACCTCCTGCCGTCGACGCGACGATTGAGCAATTATCATTGTAACGTTCCAGGGCAGCTCGGGCAGCGCTTCATAAGATCCTCAAAAATCTAAACGTGAATTAAATTGAAAAGGCTGCTCATCACCTGGGCAGCCTCTGACAGAAACGATTCGGTGTGTAGCCTACGTAATATTGACCAGTTCCGGCACGAAGCGCGTTAATTCGGCCTGCGGCGTTGCCCGCGCGCCTTCAGCCAAAAGTTTCTCGGTTTCTTTTACAAATGCTTCAACGATGTCTTCGCCGGCAACTTTGCGCATCGGCACGCCATCCTTGAAGATCATTCCGACGCCTCGGCCGAACGTAATGCCGAGTTGTGAATCGTGAGCCTCGCCTGGGCCGTTAACGGCGCAGCCCATGATTGAAAGATGCAGCGGCTCCTGAATGTGAGCGAGACGCCTTTCGATTTCAGTAACGATGCCTACAAAATTATCCACATCCAGACGGCCACACGTCGGACAGGCAACAACCGTGACGCCGCGAGTGCGCAAACCGAGCGATTTCACGATTTCCCAAGCGACGCGCACTTCTTCCTGAGGTTCCGCCGCAAGCGAAACGCGAATCGTGTCGCCGATGCCTTCATGCAACAGGATGCCCAGCCCGATTGAGGACTTGACGGTGCCGGTGAATGCGGTGCCGGCCTCGGTGACGCCGAGATGGAAAGGATAGTCGACCTTCTCCGCCAGCAAGCGATACGCGGCCACCGTGCGTTGAACGTCGGAAGCCTTCAGCGAAATGATGATGTCAGTGAAGTCGAGGTCTTCAAGAATCTGTATGTGACGCAGCGCCGATTCGACCATAGCCTCCGGCGTGGCGGTGCCGTATCTCTTCAAGAGATCTTTTTCCAACGATCCGCCGTTGACTCCGATCCGAATCGGCACCTTCTGCGCTTGCGCGGCGCGCACGACTTCGACGATGCGCTCGTGCTTGCCGATGTTGCCGGGATTCAAACGCAGCTTGTCGATGCCGGCCTCCAGCGCCATCAATGCCAGTTTGTAATGAAAATGGATGTCCGCGACGATGGGAACTTCGGGAACACGCTTGCGAATTTCTTTCAAAGCAATCGCCGCTTCATTGTCGGGCACCGCCAGACGAACAATCTCGCAACCGGCGGTCACCATCTCTTCTATCTGCGCCACGGTCGCGCCGACATCGGAAGTGTCGGTCTTAGTCATCGATTGGATGACGACAGGCGCGCCGCCGCCGATTTGCACGTGCTTTACTTGTACTGCTTTTGACTTTCGCATCACGACCCTCGAGAACGTTTAGCGGAGGGCTAACGCCCTCCGGCAGGCGGGCTGTAGCCCGCCTCTAAACGAACATGAATCTTTCATTTCGCCGGCGTCGCATTCGTGGGCTGATTGCTGTTTCGGCCCCGCCAAATCGATGCCTGCTTCAGCAGATCGTTCGTAATCACAAAGACCATTAACAGAATCACGACTACGAAGCCCACTTGCTGAATTCGATCTCGCACTCTGGCCGAGATCGTCATGCCAACAATCGCCAGCAGGCCTTCGATCAGCAACAAAAAGATCGCGCCGCCATCGAGCACCGGAATCGGCAACAGATTGAAGACTCCCAGGTTCAGGCTCAGAAACCCGAGCGTCGTAAATACTCCCGCCCAACCCAATTCGTTCGCGGACGCCGAAGCTACGCGATAGATTCCAATCGGACCCGAGATCGTGTTGCGCACGGAGCGTTTGCCGGTAAACAATTGGCCCAAAGCCTTTCCCGTAAGGCGCATGATGCGGATGTTCGAGTCAACCGCGTAGCGTCCCGCGGAGATCGGTCCCCCTCGGCTCATCGGTAATCTCTGGCCTAAATAAAAGCCCAGCTTTTCTTCCCCCGGTCTTACGTTAGCCGTGACTTGAATTTGCCGGCCACCTCGATCCAGAGTGAAAACAATGGGCTCGGTTTTGTGCGAGCGAACATATTGAACCACTTGCTCCGAACTCTTTACCGGCTGTCCGCCAACCGCCAGCACGCGATCTCCCCCCTGTAGTCCCGCTTCGGCGGCGGCGCTCCCCGACACCACATCGCTGATCACTACGATCACGTTTCCGTAATCGGGAATGAAATCGAGTTCGCCGGCCGTCTCGCCATCTCTGGTCACCGGCGTCGGCTTAATCGTTAACTGCAGCCGCTGACCGGCCCGCTCGATCTCCATCGGCAGCGGCTCGTTCGGCGAGAGCAGCGCGTCGCCGCTGATTGCGTCCCAATTGGGATTGGCCGTGCCATTGAAAGAGATGATGCGATCGCTGGGTTGCAAGCCTGCAGTTTGCGCCGCTCCTCCGGGAATGACTGAGCTAACCACCGGCGTGGGCGTTGCGGGAATGCCGTAGATTATTCCGGCGGCAAATGGAATGGCCAACGCGGTGAGAACATTCATGACCGGTCCCGCGACGGCTACGAGGATCCTCTGCCATCGCGGCCGCAGATCGAATCTTTCATGCGGAGGAATATCAGGCGCGCTTTCGCCTTCGATGGGCGCATTAGAATCATCACCGCCCAGTTTGACGTAACCCCCGAGCGGGATTGCGGACACGCGGTAGTCGGTGGTCCCGTACTTTCTCCCAAACAAGCGCGGACCGAAGCCCGCCGAGAAAGTCTCAACGCGGATTTTGAAGAGCTTCGCGACGATGAAGTGCCCGAATTCGTGGAGAATAACCGCCGCGCCGAGGATGAATATAAAAGCGAGAATTCCAATTATGCCGCTCTGAAACAAACTCATTTATCGAATTCCTATTGGAGTCACTACTGTCAAAAAAGACTCTAGAGGCTCAAGTTTGATCACCGGTTGCCCAAAAATGAGTTTACGTGGCGCGCGCGGACTGGTCAAACGCAAATACTGGGAGCGCGGGCGTCCCGCCCGCATTTGGCCTGAAGAGAGTCTTTGGTTGCCAATAAAGGTTTTGCGCCAGCGCGACTATGCGGGCGGGACGCCC
>Ga0209577_10006718_pt1 | contig 10619 bp, 9 predicted proteins | sample GraSoiAngelo_109_FD_185874 | JGI IMG/M metagenome (GOLD analysis project Ga0209577, IMG submission 185874) | Grasslands soil microbial communities from the Angelo Coastal Reserve, California, USA - 14_0903_12_20cm (SPAdes) (version 2) | ecosystem: Environmental > Terrestrial > Soil > Grasslands ...
TGAAGGCCCTCGAGCGGGAGACCGCCATCGCACAGGTGGCGGGCGACATCCCCACGACGCCGGCCGCGAGCGTCCTCGCCTTCGAGATCGACGCCCTCCTCGCGGCGGCCAACGTCTCACGCAATCTCGGCGATGACACCGGCCCGCTCACCATGGCCCGGGACCTCATCGCGCTGCGTCTCGACAGCAAGCGCGAGCTCTGAACCAACTCGCGGTTGTAGTCCCGCGTCCTCGCGCGGGGTGAGTTTGCACCGGCCGAACCTGGGTAGGCCGGTTGCCTAAGGCTGAGCCCTGAACACCGGGCCGGCAGGGAGGACATAGAGCAGTGGCATCAACTGATTTCGGCGCGGTCGAGCGCGCCCGCACAGGAGGAAGCGCGTGAGCTCTGAGGAACGCACAGCCGGCGGCGCGCTGGGGAAAGTCGCCGGGAAGGTGAAGGAAGCGGTGGGTGAGGTCCTCGACAACGACGACCTCGCTCGCGAGGGACGGCTGCAACAGTCCAGCGCCGAGGCCGACTTGGAGGCGGCCGAGAAGGCCAAGGAGGCCAAGCAGGCCCAGGCCGAGGCAGATCTGAAGGCGGCCAAGGACCGCAACGCCGTCGAGCGGGAGCGGCTGACGGCGCAGGTAGCCGAGCACAACGCGGAGGAGGCCATCGAGGCCGGCGAGCGGCAGGCCGAGCAGGCCATCGACACCGAGGCGGCGCGCGCCGAGGCCCGGGCCGAGCGGGCCCGCCAGCGCGAACGGTCAAAGGCGATCGTCGAGGAGACCAGCGCCGCGACGCGCCACGCCATGGAGGAGCAGGAGGCTGCACGGCTCGAGATGGAGGCCCGCCGGGCCGAGGCGCGGGCCGAGAGTCTCGAAGGAAGAGGAGGGCAGCGCTGATGGACGTCCGAGACGTTCCCCGAGCCGCCGTCGAGCGCGGCCTGTCGCTCGCTCGACTCCCGGTCGACACCGCCATGCGCCGCGTGCCCGAGGAGAGCGCCACCGGCGTGCGGTCGGTCATCGACCGTGTCGACGCCACCGTGCGGGGCGTCGCCGGCTGGGTGCTGCGAGACGCGGCCCTGCAGGAGTCGGCCCGGCTGGGCCGGGAGGCCGCGACCGAGCGAGATCGGGCGGCGAAGTTGCGGGCGCGGGCCGAGGCTCAGCGGGTCGAGGCAGACAGCAAGCTGCGGCAGCGCGAGTCGGCGGCCGACCAAAAGCGCAAAGAGGCCGACAAGAAGGCCCGCGATCGCAAGCAGCGGGCCGAAGAGAAGCGCGAGGCCGAGCGGGCCGACGTCGAGCAGGCGGCGTCCGAGAAGAAGGAGGCCGTCCGCCGCGCCGAAGCCGAGGTCGAGGAGTCGATCGACAAGGCCGCGGCGCGTGCTCGATTGGACGAGCTGTCGAAAAAAGCTGAGGCGCTGTCCGAGCACGAAGACGCCCTGCGCACCAAGCGCGAGGCCGAGCGTCTGTCGGACGCAGCGGCGCGCGCCAAGGAGCAACGCAAGACCGGCTGAGGCAGCCGGCCTGACGACCTAGGAGGAAGCACATGGACATCATCGATCTGCTGACCAACGACCATTCCGAGGTGAACCAGCTGTTCGGCCGGTTCAGCCAGTCCTCGAAGGCGGAGACCCAGGCCGACCTGGCGAAGGACATCATCCACGAGCTGTCGGTGCACGCAGCCGTGGAGGAACAGTTCGTCTACCCGCTCGTCCGCGCCAAGGTCGACGGCGGCGACGGCATGGTCGACCACGGCGTCGAGGAGCATCAGGAGGTGAAGCGCCTGCTCGCCGACATCGAGAAGCTCGACGCTGGGAGCGCGGAGTTCACGTCCAAGATGGACAAGGTCATCTCCTCCGTGCGCGAGCACGTCGAGGAGGAGGAGGGCGATGTCCTCCCCAAGCTCCGTGAGTCCACGAGCGCGGAGACGCGCGAGAAGCTGGGTTCGGTCGTCGAGAGCGCCAAGAAGGTCGTGCCGACGCACCCGCACCCGCTCGTCCCCGGCACGGCGACGGCGCAGCTGATCGCCGGCCCGTGGGCCGCGATGGTGGACAAGGCGCGCGACGTGCTGGCCAGCTAGTAGCGGCGGGGCGGGCGTCGGACGCTACGCGCTCCGGCGAGCCAGGGCCGGGAGATCGAGCACCATCGTCTCCCGGCGGGCGGTCTCGATCCAGCCCCGCGCCCGGAGCTGGCGCAGGGCCTTCACGACCGCTTCGCGCGACGCGCCCGCCCAGCCTGCGAGCTCCTCCTGGCTGAGTGGCAGCCGGATGCGGATGACGCCGTCGGCCTCCTCGCCGTAGCGTTCGGCCAGCTCGATGATCAGCCGGCCGACGCGTCCCACCGTGTCGAGAGCGCCGAACTCCATCCGCCGCTTGTCCGAGTCCCTTAGGCGTCCGATGACCGAGCGCAGGATGCCGAGGGTGGCCGCCGGGTTCTTCTCGAGCAGACCGACGAACTCCTCGGCGGTCAGCACCGACACGTCGAGGGGTTCGAGGGCGGTCGTGGTCGCCGAGCGGGGCTCGCCGTCGATGGCCGACAGCTCGCCCAGCAGCTCGCCAGGGCCGACGACGGCGACCAGGCGCTCGCGGCCGTCGGCGCCGTAGCAGGAGACCTTCACCCGGCCCTTGACCACGAGGCCGATCCAGTCCGAGTGGTCGCCCTCGTGGAACAGCGTGGCGCCCGTCCGGAAGCGGCGGGCCCGGCCCTCGGTGCGCAGCAGAGCGACGGCGCCGGACTCCACCGCCGGCATCTCGACACCATTGCCCACCCCGCCGCGCACGCCGCGGAGTGTACGGGCGCCGGTCAGGCGGCGGGGGCGTTGGCGATGACGTCGGCCTCCTGGATTCGGCCGGCCATGCCTGTCAGCAGCTTGCGGGCGAACAACGGCACGTCGCTCAACAGGATCGCCAGCTCGCGGGTCGTCACGATGAGCACATCCATGTCGGTCTTGGCCGTCACGGTTGCCGTGCGCGGCGCCGGGTGGAGGACCGCCAGCTCGCCGAAGTAGTCGCCCGCCTTGAGGGTCGCGACACTCTCGTCTTCGCGGACGACGTCCGCCTCGCCGCTGACGATCACGTACAGCTCGTTCCCCCGCTGCCCTTCGCGCACCAGCGTCTCGCCGGCGCGGCAGGTGTCGTAGTCGGCCAGCCGCGCGATGTGGCGCAGATCCTGCTTGGAGCACGCCCGAAACAGAGGCACCTTCGCCAGCCGGGCTTCGAACTGATCGAGACGTCGCATTTTCCGCCGGTCCTTCCTTGGGCTCGTTCGGCCCACACCCACTCTGCGGGAGAAAGGGGGCGGCGACGAGGTCTCCGCGCTCACCGGCTCTGAGTATTTGTGCCCAGACGAACGGATCCCCGCGGCGCGCGGCCGACTCTGGGAGCCTGAGGACTTGTCGATCTTCGGAAAGGCTCTCCGCGGGCTCCGCGCCTTTGGATTGCGGCGGGTGCTCCTCGTCCCGGTCTTCTCGCTGGAGAAGGCCTGGCTCGACTTTCGCTACGCGCCGCCGCGGCCCGACTGGACGGCCCCCGGCATCGGCCCGGGTCGCCGCCGCAGTGTCGTTCCCGTGAACGGCGGTGTCGTGGTCGAGTTCGAGTGCGCCCGTGTCGAGGCTGGTCCGCATCACGTGGCAGCCCGGCGTCCTGCCCGTTCCGTTCGCCCTCGCCCGCGACGCGTGGGCGCCACCCGAGACACGGCTCGACCAGTCCGACGCGGTCGTGACGGTGGCGACGAGCGAACTGCGCGTCACGGTCGGCGGCGACGGTGCCGTCGAGGTGCGCGACGACGACGGCCGCCTCCTGCGTCGCGAGGAGCCGCCGTTGCGCCATGACCCGGGGTGGGCCATTCGTTGGACGCTGGCCGACAACGACCGCGTCCACGGGCTCGGCGAGCGCGCTGCTTCCTTCGACCTCCGAGGCGGCAGCTACGAGCTGTGGAACAAGGGCCCCGGCGGGAATTACACGACAGGCCACGACCCCCTGTATCTCGGCATCCCCGTGCTCGTCACGATCGGCGACGAGGGGTCGAGCCTGGTGTTCTTCGAGAATTCCCACCGGGCGACCGTCGACCTCGCGAGCGGCGGTCAGGCTCGCTTCAACGGCGGCGCCCACCGGTACTACCTGATCCCAGGGCCGCCCGACCGTGCCCTGACCCGCTACACCGAGCTCACCGGCAGAGCGCCGATGCCGCCCCGCTGGGCGCTGGGGTACCACCAGTCCCGGTGGGGCTATGGGACGGCGCAGGCCGTGCGCGACGTCGTCGACGGCTTCGTCGCGCGCGACCTTCCCCTCGCCGCCGTGCACCTCGACATCGACGTCATGGATCGCTACCGCGTGTTCACCTTCGACCCTCACCGGTTCGCAGACCCCGCGAAGCTGGTCGCCGAGCTCGACGAGCGAGGGGTGAAGGTCGTGTCGATCATCGATCCCGGTGTCGCTCGAGACCGCACCTTCGATGTGTTCGCCGACGGCTTGCAGAGCGACGCGTTCTGTCGGCTCCCCAACGGCCGGCTGGCACCGATGGTCGTGTGGCCGGGTTGGGCGGCCCTTCCCGATTTCACCGCTGACCGGGGGCGCCGGTGGTGGGGCGAGCAGTACCGGCGCCTCGACGACCTCGGCGTCGCGGGCGCCTGGCACGACATGAACGAGCCGACGGCGGTCTCTCTCATCGGCGGTTCGAACCCGCCCCTCGGCGCCCGCCACGACATGGAGGGGCGCGGCGGCGACCACGCCGAGGCCCACAACATCTACGGCCTCCTGATGAACCGGGCCGGCCACGAGGCGCTCGCCGCGCAACGGGCTCACAGGCGGCCGTTCGTTCTCAGCCGGTCCGGATGGGCGGGCGTGCAGCGGTGGGCCTGGTCGTGGACGGGCGACACCGAGAGCAGCTGGTCAGCACTCCGTCAGACGATCCCGACGGTGCTCGGCCTGGGTATGTCGGGCCTGCCGTACACGGGGCCCGACATCGGCGGCTATCACGGTTCGCCCGACGCCGAGCTCTACGTCCGCTGGTTCGAGCTGGCCACGTTCCTGCCGTTCATGCGCACGCACTCATCCGAGCAGAGCGAGCCGCGCGAACCCTGGAAGGTCGCTCCTGATCACCTCGACCACCTGCGCCGGCTCCTGCGCCTGCGCCAGTCGTTGCTCCCGTATCTCGAGACCTTGGCGTGGGAGGCGTCCATGACGGGACACCCCCTCGTCCGTCCGTTGTGGTGGCCCGACGACGCCAGCACCGCAGTGGCCGGCGTCGACGACGCCTTCCTGCTGGGCGACTCGCTTCTTGTCGCGCCCGTGCTCGAACGGGGCGCGTCCCAACGCCGCGTGGAACTTCCAGCCGGAACGTGGTGGCGCTGGGACGACGGCACGGCAGTCGAAGGTGGACAGCAGGCCACGCTGTCAGCGCCTCTCGGTGGTGGGCCGCCGCTGCTCGTCCGCGACGGCGGCGCGCTGCCCGTGGCGACGGACCCGGATGGAGCGGTGGCCTTGCACGTGTGGCCACCGGCACCCGGTCGGACCGGAACCGGCGCGTTGTACTGCGACGATGGCGACGGCTACGGCGACTGGTCGTTCGACCGCTTCGGCCTCACCTGGGAAGGCGGCCGGCTCATCGTGCAGCGCACCACCGAAGGCGCGCGCCCGCGTCCCGAACTCTCCGTCGTCGTGCGCGGCCGAAAGCCGGGAGGCGGCGTCGTCCTAAACGGCTGACACGGACGCCGCCGCCGGGATGTGGACGTCGGCGGGCGTGATCTTGGCGTATTCCGCCAGATCGGCGGGCATGACGTGCGAAGGATCGGCGCGCCATGCGTCTGCGGCCAGCGCGGCGCCGACCATTCCCGAGCAGATCACCGTGTCCCGCAAGCCGAAGGTCACGTTGAGCCCGGTCAACAGCGACGCGGCGATGCTGACGAGCGTCACCACTCCGTAGTGGGTGTGGCGGGCCAAGAGAAAGCGCACGAACTGGTCGGCGTCGGCCCGTTCGTCCTCGGTCAGGTTGCTGTGCACGAGCGCGAACTCCACGTCCCGGTACTTGTCGTAGGGGCTCTGGACGACGCCCTTGCCCAGGGCCTCGATGAGGCCGTCACTCGAGACCCACACCGAGTGGTTCCAATGGGCGTACTGACGACGAGCGCCTTGAAAACGCACCGACTGCGCCCACTGGATGAGGCGCGAGAGCAGTGGGACCGCGCCCCGCCTTCCGCCCCGCCAGACGCCGGCCGACACCAACATGTAGTCGCCGACCCGCCACGTGACGGGAAGGCTCCCTGGGCCGAACTCGTCGGCGCTCACGCCTGCAATCGGCACCGCCACCACCCCCGAGGTGCTCCGAAACTGCCCTGAACTCTACGAAAAAGGTGCACACTTGCGCCATGGCAATGGGCGGAGCGATCGTCACTTTGCTCTTCACGGACATCGTGGGATCGACGGAGTTGCTGTCGGGTCTGGGCGACGACGCCTACGAGGAGGTCCGGCGCAAGCACTTCCGCGTGCTGGGTGATGTGGTGAACGCGACGGGTGGTTCGGAGGTGAAGAAGCTCGGCGACGGCCTGATGGCCGTGTTCCCTAGCTCCGTGGATGCAGTGCGCTGCGCCATGGCGATCCAGCGTGCTGTCGCCCGCCAGAACCTCACCGGTGGTGCGGGCCGCGTCGAGGTGCGTGTGGGATTGCACGCCGGCGAGCCGATCCGCGAGGAGGAGGACTACTTCGGCACGCCCGTGGTGGTCGCCAAGCGGCTGTGCGATCTGGCGAACGGCGGCCAGGTGCTGACGTCGTCGCTCGTGCGCGACCTCGTGGCGCCGCGGTCGGTCGCCACGCTGAAGTCCCTCGGCTCTCGGATACTGAAGGGCTTCGCGGAACCGGTCGAGGTCTTCGAAGTCGATTGGCGGGCTGACGCGGCAGCGTCTCGTCCGCCGATCCCTACGGCACTGTGGGCTCAAGGGCCCTTCGTCGGCCGTGACCGCGAGCTGGCGACTCTCGAGGGGCTCCTGAAAGCCGTTTCGCCCGATGGCTGTCAAGTGGCGCTGGTCGCCGGGGAAGCGGGGATCGGAAAGACGCGTCTCGCTGCGGAGCTGGCCGCGCACGCGTCCGATTGCACCGTGCTGTACGGGCGGTGCGACCCCGCCAACCTGATCGCCTACCAGCCCTTCGTTCAGGCGTTCGACGCGCAACTCGAAACCGCTCGGGTGGCGCTCGGCGCGAACTTCGGCGACATCAGCGCGTTGTTTCCCGCCGTCACACCCGTCGGCGAAAGGGGTTTCGCGCCGGCGACACTCGGCGAACATGACGCCGCCCGCTACCGGCTGTTCGAATCGGTGCGCGCCGTCCTCGCCGACCTCGGACCCACGCTGGTCGTGTTCGACGACCTGCAGTGGGCGGACCGCGCGAGCCTGCTCCTGCTCCAGCACCTGCTGCGCACGGCGCGGGACCTGCCCATGATGGTCGTGGGGAACTATCGCCGCGGCGAGCTCTCGCGCGGTCACCCTCTGAGCAACCTCCTCGCCGATCTGCGTCGCGACGTGCATGCGACCCGCTTGTCCCTGAGCGGCCTGTCCGAATCCGATATCGCCGAGCTGCTGAGCGGCGAGGCAGGCAGCGAGGCCGCGGTGGAGGCGGTTGCCCAAGCCGTGGCCGAGTCCACGGGAGGGAACGCCTACTTCGTCGTCGAGACCTTGCGGCACCTCCAGGCATCAGGCGTGCTCGACGACAGCGGTCGCCCGACGACACCGAGCGTCGACGTCTCTCGACTCGAGGTCGCCGAGGGCATCCGAGAGTTAATCGGGTGGCAACTCGGCCGGTTGTCGGCCGCGGCCAACAAGGTGCTGGTCGTCGGCGCGGTCATCGGGCCGTCGTTCACGCCGGACGTCGTTGCCAAGGTTGTGGGACTCGCAGAGGAGGAGCTGCTCGACGCCCTCGACGAGGCGCTCGACAGCGAGCTCGTCGTCGAGGAAGAACAGCGATTCACCTTTACGCACGCCCTCGTGCGGGAAACCGTCTACGGCGAGCTCTCGACGACCAGGCGCGTCCGCCTCCATGCACAAGTCGGAGACGCCCTGGTCGAGATCTCCGACGGTCAGGCCGAGCCCCACGCCGCGGAGATCGCCCACCACTACACCGAGGCGGCGGTCGGCGTTGCCGATCCGCGCGATGCGCTGCGCTTCGCCATACGCGCAGCGGAGCTGGCGCGGGAGCGGCTCGCCTTCGAGCAAGCGATCGACCTCCTGGAGCCGGCCATCGCCGTGTTCCCGGCGGAGTCGGCCGCGAATGAGCTAGTAGCGACAGGCCTGCTGGTGCTCGGCGACGCGCAGCGACGGAGCGGCGACCCTCTCTATCGCCAGACACTGGTGCGGGCCGCAGCCGCTGCGCGCGACGCAGGCGCGGCCGCGCTCGTGGCTCAGGCGGCGCTGGCGTCGTCCCGAGCGGTGTTCAGCCGGACGGGCCTGGTCGATCCGGGATTGGTGAGGCTGCTGGAGGAGGCGCTGGAGTCCCTTCCGGCCGAGGACTCGCCGACGCGAGCGAGGCTGCTCGCCAACCTGGCGGCCGAGCTGCTCTTCAGTGGCGAGTGGGAACGACGGCTCTCACTCTCTGACGAAGCCCTTGCCATGGCGCGTCGCCTCGACGACCGCGCCACGCTGGCCCACGTCTTGTACCAGCGTCACGACACCATCTGGCATCCGTCCACTCTCGAAGAACGTCTGGCGCTGGTCAGCGAGCTCGCCGGCGTCGGCGACTCTGCTAGGGACAGCTACTACGCCGCCCTCGTCGGCATCGGTCCCGCCCTCGAGGCGGGTGAGATGGATCTCGCCGATGCTCGGATCGCGCAGGCATCGGCGCTCGGCGACGAGCTCCAGGAACCTCCGCTTCGGTGGTTCGTGCTGTTGCCTCGTGCCACTCGGGCGGTGATCGGTGGCGACCTCGCGCTCGCGGAGGACCTCGCGGAAGAGGGCCTGCGGATCGGCATGGACACAGGGCAGCCCGACGCCCTGCTCGCCTACGCGGGCACGGTCTTGATCACGCGTCTGCTCAGCGGGCGGCTCGAGGAGATCGACGGCGCCTACGGCACGCCGGCCGCTGGTGTGGGCGATTCAGCCATCGGCCGCATGATCGTGGGATGGATCGACGCCCAGCTGGGCCGGTCCGACGCGGCGGCCGGCGTGCTGTCCGAGCTGGCGGCCGACGACTTTGGCGCCGTCCGTAAGGACCTGACGTGGTTGGCGGTCATCGCCGGCTGCGCCGAGATGTGCGTTGCCGCCAAAGATCGCGCCGTCGCTCAGGCGATCCGCGACCGACTCCTTCCGCATCGGGGCGTGTTCGTCACCGTCGCGTCGGCTGCGTGGCTGGGCCCGGTCGAGTACTACCTGGGCCTGACCGACCTCGTGTTGGAAGACCGCGATGCCGCCCGCCGTCACTTCGACGAGGCCGAGGCCGCCCTCGACCGCCTCCCCGCGCCTGCGTGGGTAGCCCGGGTCCGCGATCGACGGGCCGAACTCGGCGTCTGACGCCGGCTACTTAGCTCGCGGCAGCGTTAGCGCGAACCAGTGGATGGCCCACGTCGTGACGAAAGCCGCGCCCTGGCCTCGCAGCAACGTTGCTAGCGGACAGGGGTTCGCCGCAGTGGGAGCAGACGAGAGCCGGCGTTGTCTTGTGGTTGCACGTGCGATGTACCAGCTCCGTCGGCGCGCCCTTGGGGAGCTTCCTCCACCTGTCGCCCCACTGCATCAACGCGATGAGTACCGGCAAGAGTTCAAGACCCTGCTCTGTGAGTCGGTATTCGTAGCGTCCGCCGCTACCTGTGACGCGGTGTCGAACAAGGATCTCCTCATCAACAAGCTTGTTCAAACGGTCAGTCAGGATGTTGCGAGCGATCCCCAGGTCATCCAGCATTTCGGCGAATCGCCGGCGACCGAAGAAGACCTCACGAAGGACCAGCAGTGTCCACCACTCGCCTACGACCTCAAGCGTCTGGGCTATGGAGCACTGCATGCTCTCGAAGCTGATCCGCTTCATGGGAGTTCCGAACGATACTGCGGGCGGGGTTGCATGACGCGCCTAGCAGCTCACGAGATCCTGGAGTTGCATCACGCAACTCTACCGCCATAGCGTGCGGCATGAAGGTGTTGCGGACCGCCGACGAGCGCTTCGCGAATCTTGAGCAATGGCCGTACGAGCCGAGGTATGTCGATGTCGGCGGCGGTCTACGGATGCATTACATCGATGAGGGACCGCGATCGGCGGCTCCGGTCCTCCTGGCGCACGGTGAGCCGACGTGGGGGTACCTGTACCGGAAGATGATCCCGGGATTGACGGCGGCTGGACGACGCGTGATCGTGCCAGATCTGATTGGGTTCGGGCGCTCCGACAAGCCCGCTGATCGAGACGACTACACCTATGTGCGCCATGTGGAATGGACGCGCGGTCTCATCGACGCGCTGCAATTGGATGACATCGTGCTGTTCGGCCAGGACTGGGGCGGATTCATCTTCCTCGTCCACGTCGGTCAGATGCCAGACCGATTCGCAGGCGTTGTAGCGGCGAACACAGCGCTTTCTGGGCTGCCCAACCTCGCCAGGGAAATCCCGCCCGATGCGCTCGCGCCGTTCCTCGGATGGTTTCACTGGTCGCAGGAACGAGATGAGCTGCTGCCGTCTG
>Ga0209577_10006719_pt1 | contig 10619 bp, 12 predicted proteins | sample GraSoiAngelo_109_FD_185874 | JGI IMG/M metagenome (GOLD analysis project Ga0209577, IMG submission 185874) | Grasslands soil microbial communities from the Angelo Coastal Reserve, California, USA - 14_0903_12_20cm (SPAdes) (version 2) | ecosystem: Environmental > Terrestrial > Soil > Grasslands...
CGTCGAGGTAGCCGTGGATGCCGGCGTAGATGCCGACCACCTGCTCCTCCATCGGCCACGGCTGGTACTGCGGCTGATTCAGCGTCGCGACCATCTTCTCGCCGCGCGTCAGCGCCTGCTGCGTCGCGCGGTCGAGCTCGGAGCCGAACTGCGCGAACGCCTCCAGCTCGCGGTACTGCGCGAGGTCGAGACGCAGACGGCCTGCGACCTTGCGCATCGCCCGGCTCTGCGCCGAGCCGCCGACGCGCGACACCGAGATGCCGACGTTCACCGCCGGGCGCACACCCGAGTAGAAGAGGTCGGACTGCAGGAAGATCTGCCCGTCGGTGATGGAGATGACGTTCGTCGGGATGTACGCCGACACGTCGCCGGCCTGCGTCTCGATCACCGGCAGCGCCGTGAGCGAGCCGCCGCCGTTCTCGTCCGAGAGCTTGCAGGCACGCTCGAGGAGCCGCGAGTGCAGGTAGAAGACGTCGCCGGGGAACGCCTCGCGGCCCGGCGGGCGGCGCAGCAGCAGCGACAGCTGCCGGTACGCGTCCGCATGCTTCGAGAGGTCGTCGTACATGACGAGCGCGTGCTTGCCGTTGAAGAGGTAGTGCTCGCCCATCGCGCATCCGGCGAACGGCGCCATCCACTTGATCGGAGCCGCCTCGTTCGCCGACGCGGTCACGATGGTCGTGTACTCCATCGCGCCGGCTTCGCGTAGCCGCTCGTAGATGCCGGCGACCGTCGAGGCCTTCTGCCCGATGGCGACGTAGATGCAGTGCACGTCCGTCTCGCGCTGGTTGAGGATCGTGTCGATGAGGATCGCGGTCTTGCCGGTCGAGCGGTCGCCGATGATCAGCTCGCGCTGTCCGCGGCCGACGTTCGTCATCGAGTCGATCGCCTTGATGCCGGTGGCGAGCGGCTCCTTCACCGGCTGGCGCGCGATGACGCCAGGCGCCTTGAACTCGAGCGGGCGGCGCTCGTCCGACTCGATCGGGCCGCGCCCGTCGAGCGGGTTCCCGAGCGGATCGACGACGCGGCCCAGCAGCGCGTCCCCGACGGGGATGCTCGCGACCGTGCCGGTGCGGCGCACGGGCTCGCCCTCGCCGACCTTCTCCCACTCGCCGAACAGCGCGACGCCGACCTGGTCCTCCTCGAGGTTGAACGCGAGGCCGACCACGCCGTGCTCGAGCTCGAGCATCTCGAGCGCGACGGCGTTCTCGAGGCCGTAGACGCGCGCGATGCCGTCGCCGATCGACAGGACCGTGCCGACCTCGGCGAGGTCCGTCTCGACGTCGTACTGCTCGATCCGCTGACGGAGGATCGACGTGATCTCTTCGGGGCGCAGCTTCAAGGGTCTCTCCTATCTCCTCACGAGTTCTTGTCTCAAGCGTTCCAACCGTCCGCGGACGCTCGCGTCGACGCGGTACGAACCGGCCTGTAGGACGATGCCGCCGACGAGGCCGGGATCGACGCTGCGCGTCGCCTCGACCTTGCGGCCTGCCGCCTTCTCGATCTGCGCGACGATGTCGTTCGCTTCGTCGTCTGTGAGCTCACGCGCGGTGGTCAGCTCGACGGTGAGGCGGCGCTCCTCGCGCGCCATCAGCCGCTCGAACTCCCGAGCGATCTCCTCGATCTCCCCCGCGCGGCCCTTCTCGGCGACGAGCAGGAGGAAGTTCTTGAACAACGGCTCCTCGTCGCCGGCGAGGTCGGAGAGGATGTGCGCCTTCTCGGATGACTCCAGCTGCGGGTTGCGCAGGACCATGCGCAGCTCCGGCGTCTGCTCGACCGCGGTGGCGAAGTCGACAAGCGCCTCGTGCACCTGTGCGAGCCTGCCGTCCTCCTTCGCGGCGCCGAACAGCGCCTCGGCATAGATGCGCTGCGCAGCGGCTATGCGGACTCCTCGAGACGCGAGAAGTCGAGCGAGCCGATCGCCTCGCTGATGAGCTCGCGATCGCGGTCGGCGTCGAGCGCGCGACCGACGACACGCGACGCAGCCTCGAGCGTGAGGTCGGCGACCTCGTTGCGAATCTGCTCGAGCGCGCGTGCGGTCTCGGCAGCGATCTCCTTGCGCGTCTCCTCGAGCCGGCGCTGCCGCTCGGTCTCGGTCTCCTCGCGCATGCGCTGCTCCATCGACTCGCGCGTCTTGCGTGCCTCGGCGAGGATGTTCTCCGCGTCGCTGCGCGCCTGGCCGATGAGCTGGCGATGCTCCTCCAGCAGCTTGCGCGCCTCGTCGCGGGCATTGTCCGCCTCTTCGATCGAGCGCCGGATCTGCTCACGCCGCTCGTCGATCATCCGCTGGATCGCTCCGAACGCGAACTTCTTCAGCGTGAAGAAGACGATCACGAAGAAGATGATCGTCCAGATCATCAGCCCCGGGATGATCTTGGTGAGCGGGCTGCTGGCCGCGACGAGCATCAGGTGTTCGACACCAGCACGAAGCCGAGGAAGCCGCCGACGAGGCCGTAGAACACGACCGCCTCGGTGAGCGCGAAGCCGAGCCACATGATCCCCTGCAGCTCGCCGCGCAGCTCAGGCTGGCGTGCGACCGACTGGATCATGGACGCGAACACGGTGCCGATGCCGATGCCGGCGCCGAGCGAGCCGAGGCCCATGCCGAGGCCGAAGCCGAGCGCCTTGGCGGCCTTGATCGTTTCACCTGCTGCGAACACGAGATGCACTGGTCCTCCTTAGTGAGCCGGCTCGATGGCCGAGCCGATGTAGATGGCGGTGAGCGCGGCGAAGATGAACGCCTGGATTGCGACGACGATGACGACCTCGAACACGTAGAAGAGCAGTCCGAGCAAGAGGAACGGCGGGACGGCGATCCAGAACGTGACGCCCGAGAGAATGAAGAGCAGGCCGATGCAGACGAGGATCAGCATGTGGCCGGCGACCATGTTCGCGTACAGCCGGACGCTCAGGCTGATCACGCGGAACACGTGCGAGATCGTCTCGAGGACGGCCATCACGGGCACCATCGCCTTCGGCACGCCCGCGGGCACGAAGCTCTTGAAGTACTTGAGCCCGTTGTAGCGCACGCCCTCGACGTGCGTGAAGACGACCGTGAGAACGGCGAGCACGAGCGTCACCGAGAGTTGCGACGTCACTGCGTAGATTCCCCACGTCGGCACGCCGTGGTACTTGTCGCCGGTGAGCGGCAGCGGGATGAAGCCGACGAAGTTCATCGTGAAGATGAAGAGGAAGAGCGTCGCCACGTAGGGGAACCAGCGTCCGATCGCCTTCGCGGGCAATCCCTGCTCGGCGATCTGCGTCTGCGCGATCTCGTACAACGCCTCGCCGATCGTCTGACGCTTGCTCGGCAGGAGCGCGAGCCGGCTGCGCATCGTGAAGATCCCGACGAAGATCGTCAGGGCTGCGCTGATGGCGAGGTACACGACGGCCTTGTTGATCGACATGTCGAGCGGGCCGAGATGAATCCCGACCCACTGCTTCAGCTCGAACTCGTTGGCGGGATTGAAGGTGGCAGCCAGCATGGTCAGCGGATCTTCTCCGACCCGAAGTATTCGAGGAGCGATACCCCGAGGGTGAGGGAGTACGCGAGCGCGTACAGCACCACAGCGGAGACGCCGAGGCCCTTGTTCGCGACCGTGACGGCAAGGAGGACGACCATCACGCCGATGCCGCGGAACGACATCGCGAGCGCGACCATCCCCGACTTGCGCAGATGGTCGGCGCCGGTCGGGATCCGTCCGAGCCAGAGGCTCAGCGCCTCACCCGCCACCCAGAGGACCGCGGCGAGCGCCCAGCCGCCGATCGGGAAGCCGCCGACGAGGAAGACCGGGAGCCCGAGCAGGATCACCGCGGCTCCTGCGAGCGCGGGAACACGGCGGCCCGGGACTGGTCGCGGGGTGGAGAACACGCCTGCCATCACGAGAAGTAGCCCTTGAAGCGGCGGTAGACCGCGAAGACTCCGGTGGGGATGCCGACCACGACGCCGCCGAGCACGCCGATGCCGGTGGAACCGAAGCCCCAGCCGACGAGCGCGCCTCCGGCAGCGCACATTCCGGTCGTGCCTGCCAGAATTGCGCCCGCCTCGAGGGGTTGGAACGACGAGCGAGAGGCGGCCTGCATGCGCGGCGAGAATAGCAGGTTCGAGGCCCGAAAAGCACGCACTTTGTAACAGTGGAATCCGTGTTGGGAAAAGGGCCGCGCCTTTTGTTCGTGCACGGCAGCGTGCTCAACGGCGAAGCCACCTGGAACGCCCAGCGGCCGCTCGCGGAACGGTTCGAGCTCGTCGTCCCGAATAGGCGCGGATTCCCGCCCGGCCCGGAGGTCGAGCGGGTCGACTTCCTGGACGAGGCCGTGTGGCTCGAGCAGTTCCTCGAGCCGCGCGCGCACCTCGTCGGGCACTCCTACGGCGGCGTCATCGCTCTCCTCGCCGCTGCGCGGCGTCCCGAGCTCGTGCGGTCGCTCACCGTGATCGAGCCGCCGGCGTTCGCGGTGGCGCGGGGGAATCCGGCGGTGGAGGAGTTCGTCGCCGAGAGCGAGCGGCTCTGGCGGGACGGGCCTCGCGATCCGGAGGCCTTTCTGCGCGCGTTCCTGCGCTCGGTCGGTGCGCCCGATCCTCCCGGACGGATGACGCCCGCGCTCCTCCAGGGGGCGAGGACGCTCATGGTCGAGCGGCCTCCGTGGGAGGCAGAGATCCCGCTGGACGACCTGGCGGCGGCGCCGTTCCCCACGCTCGTGGTCCGCGGCGGCCACAGCGCCGCCTTCGACGCAGTGTGCGACGTGCTCGCGGAGCGGCTGGACGCTCAGCTCGCGGTGCTGCCGGGCGCCGGGCACTCGCCCCAGCGCCTCGGCCGGCCGTTCAACGAGCTCATCGCGAGCTTCGCCAAATAAAACGCGGTTCTGCTGCGTTACATCCTTCGGTGGAGGCAGCTGCCGCGAAGCTCGAGGTCCGCCCGCGCGACTACGCGGCGCTCTCGGCGGCCGGGATCACCGTCCTCCTGTGGGGCTCGGCGTTCGTCGGGATCCGCTCCGCCGGCCGGAGCTATTCGCCGGGAGCGCTCTCGCTCGGCCGCCTCTCGGTCGCCGTGGCGGGGCTCGCGATCCTCGGCCTCCTGCGCGGCGAGCGGCTACCGAGCCGCGACGCGCTGCGCGAGGTCGGGATTCCCCTCCTCGTATGCGGGCTGCTGTGGTTCGGCGCGTACAACGTCGCCCTGAATTCCGGCGAGCGGCGCGTGGATGCAGGCACCGCGGCGATGCTCGTCAACGTCGGGCCGATCCTGATCGCCGTCCTCGCCGGGCTGCTTCTGTCCGAAGGATTTCCGCGCAGCCTCTTCGGCGGGCTCGCGGTCGCGTTCGTGGGCGTCGTCATCATCGCCGTCGCAAGCTCGAGACACACGGCGACGACCGCCGGCGTCCTCCTCTGCCTCGCCGCCGCGGGCGCGTACGCGGCCGGCGTGGTCGCCCAGAAGGTCGTGCTGCGGCGGCTCACACCGATCCAGACGGTCTTCTGCTGCGCCGTCATCGGCGCGCTCGCGTGCACTCCGTTCGCGCCGCAGCTCGCCCGCCAGATCGGTCCGGCTAACGGCGGCTCGACGGGCTGGATCGTCTATCTCGGCCTCGCACCGACCGCGCTCGGCTTCATCACGTGGGGGTTCGCGCTCTCGCGCACCGACGCGGGACGCCTGGCGGCGACGACGTACCTCGTCCCACCGATCTCTGTGCTCCTCGGCTGGGCCTGGCTGAACGAGACGCCGGCGGGGCTGGCCTACCTCGGCGGCGCGCTCTGCCTCGCCGGAGTCGCGGTATCCCGCCGAAGGCCGGTAGCAGCTACCCCAACGGAAGTGTCACGGAACGGCCCGCGCAGTTGAGCCCTCCGTTCGGATCGCGTGACACTCTCGTGCGCGTAGCTGCTACCGGCCTCAGGTGCTACGAGGCCTTCCGGAGCGGGTCGTCTGCGGAGCGGCGCCGCTGGTACGGGTTCGCGATCTTGACGATCTCGAGCACGTAGACGACGTAGATCGAGATCGCGAGCGCGAGCAGCGCGATGCTCGCCGCGCCGATGGCCGGCCAGACGTGCCAGTGGCCGTGCGGCCGAACCGGCAGGAAGCGCGTGCCGAGCGCCGCGGCGGCGAGCGAGAGGCACCAGACCCAGATGGTGACCGCCGCCTGCGGCTGCGTGAACCCGCGCCGGAGGAACCGGTGGTGCAGGTGCGCCTGGTCGCCCTCGAACACGGGCTCGCCGTGCTTCAGCCGCCGCGCGACGACGAACGTCGTGTCCACGATCGGGACAGCCAGGACGATCAGCGGGAAGAACAGGGCAACGGTCGCCGCCGTCTTCAGCAGCCCCTGCACCGACACCGTCGCGAGCACGAAGCCGAGCAGCAGCGCGCCGGAGTCGCCCATGAAGATCCGCGCGGGATAGAAGTTGTGCCGCAGGAAGCCGAGCGACGCGCCGAGCACGATCGCCGACAGCACGGCGGCGTCCGGCTTCCCGAGCGAGAGCGCGATGACCGCGAACGTGCCGCCGGCGATCGCAGCGACGCCGGCCGCGAGCCCGTCCAGCCCGTCGAGGAAGTTGACCATGTTCATGATCGCGACGATCCAGATCACGGTCAGCGGCATGCCGAGCCACGACGGCAGCGCGTGGATCCCGATCACCGGGAACGTGAAGCGGTCGACCCAGACTCCGAAGCCGACCGGGATGCCGGCGGCGAGCAGTTGGCCCGCGAGCTTCTCGAACCAGCGCAGCCCGCGGAAGTCGTCGATGGCGCCGACGGTGACGGCTACCGCCGAGCCGAGCAGCAGCCCGCGCGTCTCGTGCCCGAGGTGCAGGAAGGCGAGGGCTGGGACGAAGATGCCGAGGAAGAGCGCGAGCCCGCCGAGCCGTGGCACCGGGCTGCGGTTGAGCCGCCGGCCGCCGGGCGCGTCGACCGCGCCCAGGAGCCGCGCCATCCCGCCCACCGCCGGCGTCAGGAGGACGACGACCACGAGCGCGACGAGCGCACCCCACACGACCTGGAGATGCTTGTCGAGCTGGTCGAGGACGTCGAAGTGCGCGGCGGCGGCGCCGATCATCGGTCTCTACTTCGTGCCGTAGAGCCGGTCTCCCGCGTCGCCGAGCCCCGGGACGATGAATCCCCGCTCGTCGAGGCCGCGGTCGACGGCGGCGCACACGATGTGGACGTCCGGATGCCGCTCGTGCACGTGCTCGATGCCGGGCGGCGCGGCGACGATGCAGACGAGCGTCACCGACTGCGCTCCGGCCTCCTTCACCGCATCGATGGCCGCCGCGCTCGAGTGCCCGGTCGCGAGCATCGGGTCGAGCACGATCGCATCGCGGTCGGCGAGATCGGTGGGGAGCTTCGAGTAGTACTGCACAGGCTCGAGCGATTCCTCGTCGCGATACATGCCGATGAAACCGACCCGCGCGCTCGACACGAGCGAGAGCACGCCGTCGAGCATCCCGACGCCGGCGCGCAGCACCGGGCAGACGGCCACCTTCTTGCCCGAGATGCGTTGCGCGGTCATCGGCTCGAGCGGCGTCTCGATCTCGTAGTCCTCGGTCGGGAGCTCCTTCGTCGCCTCGTACGTGAGCAGCAGCGTGATCTCGTTCGCGAGCTTGCGGAAGTGGACGGTCGGCGTCTCCTTGTCGCGGAGATAGCTGAGCTTGTGCTGTACGAGCGGGTGCTCGACGATCGTGAGCCGGCGCGTCTCGATCACGTGAAGCTCGTGTACCCGCGCCACCCCGGATAGAGCGGCCGCTTCGCACACAGCGCGGCGACGCGCCCGCGCAGCCCGTCGATGTCGGGAGACTCGACGAGTGCCCCGGCGATGATGCGGCCGGTCTCGCGGAAGTCCTCCTCGTCGAAGCCGCGCATCGTCATCGCGGGCGTGCCGACGCGGATGCCCGAGGTCACGAACGGCGAGCGCTCGTCGAACGGGACCGTGTTGCGGTTGACCGTGACGTTCACCTCGGCGAGCCGTTCCTCGGCGTCCTTGCCCGTCCACTCCGACTTGCGCAGGTCGACGAGCAGCAGGTGCGTGTCGGTGCCGCCGGTGACGAGGTCCAGCCCGTTTTCCTGCAGCGACTCGCCGAGCGCGTCGGCGTTCGCGCGGATCTGCCGCTGATACGAGTGGAACGCGTCCGTCATTGCGATCCGGAAGCACGTCGCCTTGGCCGCGATCGTGTGCATGAGCGGGCCACCCTGCATGCCCGGCATAACAGCGCTGTCGAGCGCCTTCGCGTGCTGCTCGCGGCAGAGGATGAATCCGGCGCGCGGGCCCGCGAGCGTCTTGTGCGTCGTCGACGTGACGAAATCGCAGTTCTCGACCGGGCTCGGCAGGAGCCCGGCGGCGACGAGGCCGGCGAAGTGCGCCATGTCGCACAGCAGCAGCGCACCCACTTCGTCGGCGATCGCGCGGAACCGGTCGGTCTCGACCGTGCGCGGGTACGCCGACCCGCCGCAGACGATCACCTTGGGCCGCGCTTCCTTTGCAAGCCTCAGCACGTCGTCGTAGTCGACGGTCATCGTCTCGGGCGAGACGCCGTAGTGGACGACGTTGTACAGGCGTCCGGAGAAGTTGACCTTGTGGCCGTGCGTCAGGTGGCCGCCCTGGTCGAGCCGCAGCGCGAGGAGCGTGTCGCCGGGCTCCATCGTCGCCGCGTAGACCGCCATGTTCGTCTGCGCGCCCGCGTGCGGCTGGACGTTCGCGTGCTCAGCCCCGAACAGCATCTTCGCGCGCTCGATCGCGAGCTCCTCGATCTCGTCCACGACCTCGCACCCGCCGTAGTACCGGCGACCGGGATACCCCTCCGCGTACTTGTTCGTCGGCACCGATCCGACCGCCTCGAACACGGCCGGCCAGGTGAAGTTCTCGGAGGCGATCAGCTCCAGCTGGCCCCGCTCCCGCTCGAGCTCCCGGGTCAGGAGATCTGCGACCTCAGGATCTGCCTCGCTCAGGCCGATAGACGTCAGGTGTTGAAAGGTCGGCTCGGTCGTCGCCATGCCCGTGGATCGTACTCGGGCGGCCTGCTGCTGCTCGCAGCAGCCCTGGCGGCCCTCGCCGTCGCCTCTCCGGCCCTGGCAGGCCCCGGGCTCTTCGTCGGCGTTGCTGAGGACGGCGCGGTCTGGGGCGACCCCACGAGCCAGATGACGCTCGCGCAGCAGGCCGGCTTCGACTCGGTCCGGATGACGGCGCAGTGGGTGTCCGGCAACACGCGCCTCGACCCGGTCATCGCGACGAAGCTCCGCAACGCCGCGGCGGCAGCCGAGGCTCGCGGGCTCCGGCCGGTGGTCTCGATCTACAACGTGAACTCCGTCCAGGCCCCCGAGGACCCGATCCTCCAGGGCGAGTTCGCGGAGTTCGCGCAGGACGTCGTCCTGACGCTCCCGAGCGTGACGACGTTCATCGTCGGGAACGAGCCGAACTCGTCGTATTACTGGCAGCCGCAGTTCGACACCCGCGGCGCCGACATCGCGGCGACCGCGTACGAGGCGACGCTCGCCGACTCGTACGACGCCATCAAGGCGGTGCGCCCCGGGGTGACGGTCATCGGCGGCGCGCTCGACTCGCACGGGACCGACAGCCCGACCAATCGTCCTTCCCACTCGCCGCTCGTCTTCATCCGCGACCTGGGACGTGCGTACCGCGCGAGCAAGCGCACGAGACCGATCATGGACGTCTTCGACGAGCACATCTACGGCGACAACTCCTCCATGCCGCCGAGCATGTCGCACCCGGTGGGGACGACGATCACCGAGGGCGACTACCCGAAGCTCGTCGCCGCGCTCGGTCAGGCGTTCGACGGCACCGCACAGCGCGGCTCGAGCCTGCCCATCGTGTACGGCGAGTACGGCGTCGAGTCGACGATCCCGGCAAGCGAGGCCGCGCACTACACCGGGCACGAGAACGCGACCGCGAAGCCGGTCGACGAGGCGACGCAGGCGAGCTACTACATCGAGGCGATGAAGCTCGCGATGTGCCAGCCGAACGTCGTCGGCCTCATGCTCTTCCACGTCGAGGACGAGGCCGGGCTTCCAGCCTGGCAGTCGGGCCTCTTCTTCGCCGACGGAACGCCGAAGTCGTCGCTCGACCCGGTTCGCGTCGCCGCGGCGGCCGCGCGCGCGGGGACGCTGACTGGGTGCCCGGACGTCACCGCTCCGGTCGTGACGATGGGAGCCCTCGCCAACGGGACGCTCGCCGTCAATGCAACCGACGACGTCGGCGTCGGCAAGGTGGAGCTGTACCTCAACGGCGTCCTCGCCGGCGTCGACTACGCGGCGCCGTACCTGTTCGTGCTCCCGGCGGCAAAGGGGCAGGTGACGCTGACCGTGAAGGCGTACGACGCTGCCGGGAACGTCGGGCGGACTACGGCTGTGCTGCGCCTTCGCGCAGCACACGTGGCTCGTCGCCCGTAAGGTCGATCACCGTCGACGGAACGCCGGGGAGCTCACCCGCGTCGACGACCGCGCCGCAGGCCGAGCGGATCTCCTCGGGAATGTCCTCGACGCGGCGCGGCGTAGGCCCGCCCGCAGCGTTCGCGCTCGTCGCGCACACGACACCGACCTCCTCCAGCACCTCTGCCGCCTCGCGAGGCAGCTCGGCGATGCGCACGCCGATCGTCTGCGGGTTGTCGCCCGTGAGCCACGGAAAGCGGACGG
>Ga0209577_10006721_pt1 | contig 10618 bp, 8 predicted proteins | sample GraSoiAngelo_109_FD_185874 | JGI IMG/M metagenome (GOLD analysis project Ga0209577, IMG submission 185874) | Grasslands soil microbial communities from the Angelo Coastal Reserve, California, USA - 14_0903_12_20cm (SPAdes) (version 2) | ecosystem: Environmental > Terrestrial > Soil > Grasslands ...
CATGGTCAGCACGGCGATGATTCCCGCGATCAATGCCAGGAATGCGATGGCCGCTGCTATGAAGAGAGCAATGCGGCCGAAATCGCGCTCCTTGCTACGGCCCCGGAAGGGTGAGGCATTGGCAAAGTCTGCCGGACGAATGCTGGTCGTCGCCACCTTAGCATCGACCTTGGCTGCAGCAGGTAACGGCTGAGTTGCGTACATTGGCATGTCGCCCTCGAAGCGCGCATCGACTGCGCCAAACCGAACCCGATCGCCCGGATGCAAGGTGATTTCATTGGTTCCGGTTCCGTTAACCCGCGTCCCGTTAGTAGAACCAAGATCGCGAAGTTGATAGGTCTTATCGGCCCGACGCAATTCCGCATGCCTGCCTGAAACAGATGGATCGTCGATGTGAATAGTATTGTCCGGAGCACGACCAATTGTGACCAGCTGTTCGACCAGGTCATAGCCTACTCCGCTGACGATCAACTTTGGCATTAACTACCATTGTATTGCAACTGCGACAGTTGCCAACACGAAGAACTCCAGGGGAGCGCAGGCTGCTAGCCTGCAAGTCTCAGCAGCTTGCCAAATGTTGCCGGCAACCTGCTGGCAGCCGCGGGCTGGCAGCCCGCGCTCCCCAGGACCGGGAATCTCCGCGCTCCTCCAAAACGAGCGCTACTCTTGTGCTACTTTCGCTCCGCCCGCATAGTTGCCGCGCTTCATGGGTATTGAGCATACGCGCAATTTCTGCATCATCGCGCATATCGATCACGGCAAAACCACCTTGTCGGATCGATTGCTCGAGCGCACCGGCACGATCCACGAACGCGAAAAACAGGATCAGCTCCTCGATTCCATGGATCTGGAACGGGAACGCGGAATCACGATTAAAGCGCACCCGGTTACCATGCGATACACTGCGAAGTCGGGCGAAAAATACCGCCTCAACCTCCTCGACACGCCTGGACACGTCGATTTTGCGTATGAAGTTTCGCGCTCGCTCGCGGCCTGCGAGGGGGCGCTCTTACTGATTGACGCTGCCCAAGGGGTCGAAGCGCAAACGGTCGCGAACATTCATCTCGCGCACAAACAAGGCCTGACCATCGTGCCGGTGATTAACAAGATCGATCTGGCCAACTCCGACATTCCTTCCGTTAATAGGCAGTTGGAAGAAATTCTGGCTATCCCAGCCGAGGAGGCGCTTCACGCCAGCGCGAAAATGGGAATCGGAATCGAGGAGATTCTTGAGGCAATCGTCACACGCATTCCGTCACCCCAAAAACCGTTAGACGAAACGCTGCGTGCGCTGGTGTTCGATTCCGTCTTCGATGTTTACCGCGGAGTAGTCGGTTACGTGCGTGTTGTTTCCGGGAAAATGGAACCATCCCAGGCGATCAAGTTAATGAGTAATGACGCGCGTCACGAGATTAAGGAAGTAGGCGTCTTCACGCCGAAGATGTATCTGCAACCGCGGTTAAACGCTGGCGACGTCGGCTACTTCATCGCCAACATCAAATCAACCGCTGACATGAAGATCGGCGACACTATTACGGATCAGCGCAATTCCGCGCGCGAGCCGTTGCCGGGGTTTCAGGAAATTCATCCCATGGTCTTCAGCGGGATTTATCCGATCAACACCGGCGACTTTGAGCATTTGAAAACAGCCATCGGCAAGCTGCGATTGAACGATTCAGCGTTCATTTACGCGCCGGAAAGTTCGGTCGCGCTCGGATTCGGATTTCGTTGCGGTTTTCTCGGGCTTTTGCACATGGAAATCATCCAGGAACGATTACGCCGGGAATACAACATGGACATTATCGCGACGAGTCCGAGCGTCGTTTACGAAGTCGAAACCACTCGGGGCGAGACGGTGCCGATCGATAACCCGGCGCATTTGCCCGATCCGAGTTTGATCAGGGAAATTCGAGAGCCGATTGTAAAGGCTTATGTGCTTTGTCCTAACGAGAATATTGGCGACATCCTCCAGCTCATTTTGGAAAAGCGCGGGCAGATGGATCACACCGAGACGCTCGATGCGCGGCGCGTAATGTTGCACTGCGAATTGCCGCTTAACGAAATTTTGGTCGATTTTAACGATAAAATTAAATCGATCACGCGCGGTTACGGCTCGATGGATTACGAGCATGCCGGTTATCGGTCGGCAAAACTGGTCAAGCTCGACTTGCTGGTTAACGGCGAGCCCGTCGATGCCTTTTCAACAATTGTGCACAAAGACCGGGCCGAGGGCAGGGGACGACAATTGGCGGCGAAGCTGAAGGAAGTGATCCCTCGCCAACTTTATCAGGTAGCGATCCAGGCGGCGATCGGCGGCAAAATTATCGCGCGCGAAAGTGTTTCGGCATTACGCAAGAACGTGACCGCGAAATGTTACGGCGGCGATATCACGCGAAAACGCAAGCTGCTGGAGAAGCAGAAAGAAGGAAAAAAGCGGATGAAAAGCATCGGCCGCATCAACATTCCGCAGGAAGCTTTTATCGAGGTGTTGAAGGCGCAGTAACGCAACTGTCGTGTCGAGTGGAAATGCGCCAGTTCCACTCGGCCTCGAGACATCTTTAACATTCAAATGACGAACGATGGATGACGGACGAAAGCCCGAATGACAAGGCTCCTCCCCCTGTGCCATGTCGAGCGAAAAGTCGAGACATCTCTCAACCTTTTAAATGCAAAGGGGTAAGGTTCCTGGGTCCGAGCGGACTGACATATTTGTGTTGCTTCGGTACGGCACTGGCGCGCTGTGCGCGGGTGAGCGACTTGAAAGTGGCCGTTCCCAGTCAGGCCTCGGTGCGCGAAGGCGCCGTTCCTTGAGCTTGCGCGGGAGCAAGAAAGACTGCCGCGCAAAGAAAGAGAAAAATACCCGCTGCGCCGGTCCATTCCCAGTACCCAAGATGCCACAAGACGGAATGGCGTAAGGTGTGGCGGATTGGTTCCGCCCACGATGGTTCCAGCTGCGTTAACAGCAGTAATGTTTCACTTCCAAACAATCCAATTAGCGGTCCTGCCGTGACGAGCAACCAGCTCCAAAACAACCATGCCGCCGCCGAGTTTTGAGCGCGGACTTTCGACGCGCACCAACACCCGCATAACATGCTGATTGCAAAAAATCCGGCGGAGGAATGGCCGAGAAATTCATGCAGCCGCTGAATTCCCAAGGTCTTGTGCGTGTGTTGCGGGAAAACAACACATGCGCAAATCAAAGCGATAATCCCGAGGACGAAGGCAGTGGCGGTCACCTTTGCCATGCGCGGCGCGATCATTCCGAGGGAATGCCGCAAATATCCGGCGAAAGGCAGCATTAACGCGCCGCTTAAGCCCAAACCGAGGGCGGCGATCCAGTAGCAATCAGGATTATCCCGGGGCGAAAGCAAGTTGGAGATAACCCGGTAGCGCCAGTCATAATTTTGCGGGAACATCGAAGCGCTCAGGGTCAATGTCCCGAAGAAGGACAGAAAAATGAGGGCCAGCAAAACCGCTAAGGTTGATTTTCGATATACCATCTAACCGAGAAAAGTCGCATCCGGCACGAATGCTTGCAATCAGCGGTCCCTGATTCGGGATTTGCAAACGGTCCTGATCGAGTAGCTTTCGCCGCATGTTTCGATCGCGCTCCCTCAAACATGCCCGGCTGCTCGTTCGTCATGCTGAAAAGCTGCTGCGCTATCGATGCGATGTTCTAAGTGAGACCACATTGGCTGAGATTCGTCAGCAAATTCAGGCCTTGGAGAACGCGATCAGGCAACGAGATTTACCGGCGGTGAGAGGGAATTCCGAGCGCCTCGACGCGATGGTGGCGGAACATTCTCCCGCTCATCGCGAAGCCGGTTGGCGGGAAAACTGTGAAGTCATTCTCGTTGCCATCGTAGTGGCGGTGGGAGTGCGATCCTATTTCATCCAGCCGTTTAAAATTCCAACGGGGTCAATGCAGCCCACGCTTAACGGAATCATCGGCCATCCTTCTACGGCGCCGGGTCCCAATATCTTACAGCAGATCGCCGAATTCTTCGTTCTCGGCCGTAACTACATCAACGTGGTCGCGCCCGAAGACGAGACTGTCCGGGAAGTCGTAGAACAAAAGTATCTTTTCTTCTTTACCTGGTCGCGCATCATCACTGACCGTGGGATGCATCGGGTCTACGCTCCGGAGGCGACCCTGGCGCACGATTTCCAGGTGACAACCGGTGCGCGTTACAAACGCGGCCAGGTGATCGCGCGCGGCTACATTGATACCGGTGATCAGGTTTTCGTGGACAAATTCAGCTATAATTTTGTCCGACCGCATCGGGCCGACGTTTTTGTTTTTCGGACCAAGCATATCCCGATGATTCCGGAGGATCCGCAGACGGGTGCGCCTTATTTTATCAAGCGCCTGGGCGGTTTGCCCGGAGATACACTTCGCATCGATCCGCCGCACCTTTTTATTAACGGTGAGCAACCAAAGGAGTTCGGCTTTGAGCGAGTCATACAAGCCAAGCCACCGTATCGTGGTTATACCGTGGGCCGGCAATATCTTTCCAAAGCAACGCAATCTTTCACGGTTCCTCCACGCAGTTACTTTGCTCTCGGCGACAATAGTTACTTCAGTTTTGACAGCCGTTACTGGGGACCGGTGCCCGAGGAGAACCTGGTTGGTCGCGGGCTGTGGGTCTACTGGCCGTTCAACCAGCACTGGGGACTCATTCGCTAAAGTGAATGGTGACCCGTGATTGGTTAACGGTCTGCGCTATGACCGTTTGCTATTCACTGATCACTATTCACAACTGCGCTTGTCCTTTCTGAAATCATGCAACTCACGGCGCGTATCTATGCCGTCGCAGGACTCATCATTGGCTACGTCCTGGTGATGCTGGCAAACCCCGTTCGGCTGGCGTTGCGGGACGGGTTTCGCTGTCTTGCTCGCTATGAACGCGTCTGGCTCACCTTTGCTCTGCTGGGGTTTGCCTACTTTGTTTTCCAATTCGTCACCTTTAGCTCACTCCCGAGCGCGTCTGAAATCAATTTCGCGGAGATCATTTCCGTTTCCAACTGGAATTGGCCGCCGCTCTCTGACGTCTGGCGAGATGTTCCGCTACCAACCCTGGAAGGAGTGGCCGGCATCTTCGATAACGCCACCACTACTTATCCGCTCTCTGCTCTGGCGGCTATCCTATTTCTCGTTAACTGGCGCGGTTTGCATCTTACCTTATGGCGGGCTTTGGTCAAACTTTACCGGTGGTGGTTCATTCCAATCTATCTCGTACTTCTCATTAGTACTTTGGCCGCACTCCTCAAGCCACTCGTCTATTGGCGGCTGCCGAGTTGGAATAACGAAGTCTCTACCGCGCACCTCCTGAAAATTTCCGCCTCCATCGATGCCCTTTCGTTCATCTTCGAATATCTCGCAGGCGTTTATATTCAGGTTTACCTGATCACAGTCTGTCTCAGCTGGATCAAAGGATTGACCTTTCGCGAGAGCGCTCTCTTCGCTTTTGCCGCGCGCAGGTTCAGTTATGTTTTGGAATGGGCCGGGATCGTGGTTCTGGTTAGCATGCTGGTTCTGCGACTCCCCATGCTGCTCGCGTATTTTATCAGTGTGCCCGATGTGCTTGACTATCTGCCGCTCCAGCGCGTGTTCATGAGCGGATTTATTCTGGCGTTTTGTTCGGTGCAGATCTCCCTCGTCCTGCATAATGAAACATTACGGGAAGCTTTTCGGGCGCACCGCCAATTGATCCGGCGCGATTTTCGGCGCCTGGCCTGGTTCTGTCTGATTTGCGCGCTTAATTTTTCTTTGATTCTTGTCATCGACGCGATCATGCGCAGTGCCATTGCCGATCGCACCGTTGTCATGATGGTTTGGAAATCGATTTTTGTTTTCTTGCGCGCGCTGGTGACCGGCTGGTTGCTGGCCTCATGGGTCGTGCTCTTTCGTCAGTGCGAGACGGGCCGAATCGCACAGGAGAACTGGATTCGTTACTAACGGCGATGAAAACAAGCGATGGCGCGGCAGAAATCACGCGCGCGAGCAAATCTAATCTTGCCTTTGCTTTTATCGCAATGAGCGGAGCGCGCCGCCGCGACATCACAACCTTCTATGCTTTTTGCCGGGTGATCGACGATATCGCGGATGATAATCAGCGCGCTCCGGAAACGAAACGCCGCGAGCTGGCGCTATGGCGACAGTCCTTGAGCGGTGAAGCGGCGGGGGAGCCGGCGCTGGCGAAACCAGTGCGCGATCTGATGTCGCGCTACCCCATCACCCCGGGGATGCTGGAGGAAATCATCACAGGCGTCGAGATGGACATCGATCTTCGCCACTATGCCACGTGGGAGGAACTGCGCGTTTACTGCCATCGGGTCGCGTGTGCGGTCGGGTTGGTGAGCATCGAAATTTTCGGGTACAGGAATCCCACATGCCGCGAGTACGCTATCGCCCTCGGCTTGGCCCTGCAGGTGACGAATATCATTCGCGACGTCGCCAGGGATCTGAGAGCCGATCGCATTTATTTGCCGGGTGAGGATCTGGCGCGATTTGATTACACGGAAGAGGATTTGCGCAACGGCCTAACCGATATGCGGTTTATTCAGTTGATGAATTTCGAGGCGGGCCGGGCGGAAAAATTTTTCGCGGAATCGACCAGGTTGCTTCCGCGGGAGGACCGTCGTTCGATGCTTCCGGCCGAGATTATGCACTCGATTTATCAGGCATTGCTCCGGCGCATGAAGCTGGACAATTTCCGCATGTTTGAAAAAGATTACCGATTGAGTAAAACAGAGAAAGCCGGGCGGGCGGCGGCGCAGCTGCTTAAGATTTTTTGAGTGTGGCGAGCCAATATCCTCTCGGCTTCGATTACGAAACCTTATTAATAATGATCATGAAGAGAAAACTTTTCATTCTTATCTCGGGTGTCGCTCTGAGTTCTTTCATTCTCGGTTCTTGTGAAAGCCCTACCGGCGCGGGTGCGGGTTACGGCGCAGCCGCGGGGGCGATTATTGGCGGAGCCGCTACGGGCCATGCGCGGGGGGCTGCGATCGGAGCAGCCGCTGGCGCTGCCACTGGTGCACTCATTGGGCATGCCGTTCAGGTAGAACGAGAGAGTCGGTGTGGACCGCCGCCGCCGGGGGGTTGGCCCTTCGCGCGTTACACTAACACGCCGGGGGTATTTAGAAGTCCATACAGCGGTCGGAGATACGACCTTTCTGGCGTCCCGCCTGGGCAATTAACGCGCGACGTCGATACCGGACAATGTTTCCGGCGGCCATACCGCGACTGATTAGGCGGCCAAATACCGTTCCGGTTTGGACGTTTCGGCGTTCTGCTCAGCCCTTTTGTGCGCTTGACGCGACTTGGGTCGGCAAATGACGAACGACCAATGACGGATGACGAATTAATGTCAAATGACGAAGCACGAATGATCTACGCTGCCTCCATCGTCATTCGTCATTTTTGCAAAGGTGCAGCAGGTCTCGAAACGTTCGTCATCATCCTTTCCGCAGTGAGTCAACAATAGCCTTCACCCGCTCTTCCATCTTAAGCAACTCTGGCCAGAAGCGGTGATAATTTTCGCTCGGCAGTTTGCGGGTTGCATCGATCCCCATGTGCGATCCGATGTTCTGCTCGGTCGGCGCGTGGTCGAGTGAGTCGCTTGGATTGCGAATAATGGTGCTGTCGCGCTCGGGATCGGTATTGGCACATAAACGGAAGAGGACTTCGCTGGTGTTATGTACGTCGCAATCTTCGTCCACTACCACGATATATTTGGAAAACATCATCTGCCCCATACCCCACAGCCCATGCATCACCTTGAATGCTTGATAGGGATATTGTTTTCGAATACTAACGAAAACTAGATTGTGGAATACGCCCTCCGGCGGCAATGTCATGTCCACAATTTCAGGAAAGTTCATTTTAAATACCGGCAAAAAAATTCGAACCGTGGCGTCGCCCATGTAAAAATCTTCCATCGGCGGAGGACCGACAATCGTCGTCGGGTAAACCGCATCCTTTCGATGGGTGATCGCTGTCAGATGAAAGACCGGGTAATCCTCAACCGCAGTGTAGAATCCAGTATGATCGCCGAAAGGGCCTTCCGGTCGCATTTCCCCCGGCTGCACAAATCCCTCCAGCACGAAATCGGCATCGGCCGGAACTTCGACATCGACAGTTTTGCACTTCACCAACTCGACCGATTTTTTGCGCAGGAATCCGGCGAACAAGATTTCGTCGAGCCCATCGGGTAAAGGGGCGGTGGCGGCAAAAGTAAGGGCGGGATCACCGCCCAGCGTGACCGCGACCGGCATGCGTTCGCCTCGCTCATAGTAAACCTTGCCGTGACGCGCTCCGACCTTGTGCACCTGCCAGTGCATGGCCGTGGTGCGATCATCAAAGACCTGCATCCGATACATCCCGACATTTCGCGCGTCGGTTTCGGGGTCGCGCGTGTGCACGTTGGGAAAGGTGATAAACCGACCGCCGTCCTTCGGCCAGCACTTCAGGATGGGAAGGTCAAACAGGCTTAACTCCGTCGAGGTTCGGTGTTCGGTCCGACCCGGCTTGGAATTGTTCGGTATTCGGTGTTGATCCAATATCTGAACCACTTCCTGGCACGGGCCGCTGCTGATCCTCTTCGGACGCGCGTGCAGCAAATGGATTCCCTGTTTCAAAAGCGCGAAGCCTTCCCGCAAATCGGTAGGCGGTTTTGCTTTCAGGATTAGTTGAATTTCCTGCGTTAAATCTCCGACGTCGTTGACGGCGAGCGCCATGGCAATGCGCTTGCGCGAGCCCATGGTGTTGATCGCGACCGGGAAGGCCGATGTTTTCCCATCAATCGTCGGCTTCTCAAAGAGCAGCGCTTTTCCGCCACCGGGCGATTTCATCTCGCGATTTGCCCATTCCGCGATTACCAGCTCGGTATCGACCGGCTCGTTAATGCGTTGCAATTCGCCTGCGCGCTCGAGTGCTTCGAGAAAATGCTGGAACGACCGAAACGCCATGGCCGTCTAATGTGCGTTCCGATTCAAAACGACGCAATGGCCGAAGTAATCGCTCAGCCGTAGCCGTATCCGACCATGTGCTGGAATTCGATGACGCGGCCGTTTACGAAAGTAACGGTTTTGTATGGGTACGTCACGGTTGGCCAGTAAGAATAGTAAAAGGGATCGTAAAACGGATCGCCAAAGACGACGAAGCGATGTCCATGATGGCTGCGAAACACGCCGACACCGCCGCCCCAGAAGCCGGGATAACCCCCATAGCCCCATGGCCCATAGCCGTATGGCCCGTAACCGTAGCCGCCGTAGCCGTAGGCAGTAGTTGTGGTGAAGTAGACCCAGGTTTCAGTAGTATTGCCCCGGGCGTAGCCGTTGACCTTTTGTTCGGGACCCCCCCATGCGAGCCAGACCGCATCCCTCGACATTCCGGGCGCAATCTGGCCCTGAGCTACGAGCTGCTGTTGGCGAGCCGGCAAGCTGTGGTAGAGATCGGGATTCTTTGAGATTCGCTTTTCCGGAGTAGCGCATCCACCAAAGAAAAGTGCGCCGGCTGCAGCAGTAGTCAGCAGCGCCCATGACAAGGACCGACACTTCATCATCATATAAAAATCATACAAGGATGGATTAATGAGTCAATCGTGCCCATTCGCTTGATTGAACAGCGGCGCCGACACGAAGTTGCGCGCAGTTCAGACATCGACGCGCGTCTGCGAAAGACGAACAGCCTCTAAGGCGTCGTCCCCACTTAGCGGCCTTGATCAGGATTCATCGCACCGTTAACTTGCCCTTACATGGAAGACCATTTTGGCCATCGCATTTCCTATCTGCGGGTCTCGGTAACGGACCGCTGCAATGAGCGCTGTGCCTACTGCATGCCGCAAGAGTTGCAGGAATGGTTGCCACGCCCTGAAATTCTGTCCTACGAGGAAACATTGCGGCTCATTCGCATTGCCGCCGATCTCGGCGTCACAAAGATTCGCATCACGGGAGGGGAGCCATTGACCCGCCGCGATATCGTCGATTTCATCCGTCAGGTCCCGAGAATTCCGGGGATTCGCGACGTGGGAGTTTCGACAAACGGAACATTGTTGGCGCGGGAAATTGCTCCCAATCTCACGACTGCTGGGGCCGTGCGCGCGGTCGGTGTTCGGTCGCTAAATATTTCACTCGATACCCTGGATCGGAATGTTTACGCCCAAATCACCGGTCGCGATTTTCTTCCCGCAGTGTTCCAGGGAATTGAGGCTTCGGTCGCCGCCGGATTCGAGCAAATCAAACTGAACACGGTGTTGATGCGCGGCCGCAATGAAGACCAGATCATTCCTTTGCTTGAGTTCGCTGCCTCGCAGAATCTCATTCTGCGTTTCATTGAAATGATGCCGGTGAGCACGACCGCAGTGTTGAGCGAGCAAAATTTTCTTCCGGTTGCGGAAGCGAAACATGCGATCGAGGCGCGCTACGGCAATCTGATCCCGGAACCGACGTTCCATACGAATGGTCCAGCCACTTACTATCAAATTCCAGGACGCGAACAACGCATCGGCTTCATCGGTGCGATGACTAATTTGCACTTTTGTGATAGCTGCAATAAACTGCGCTTGACGTGTGACGGAAAACTTCGGCCATGCCTCGGCAGCTACTTGGAGTT
>Ga0209577_10006722_pt1 | contig 10618 bp, 12 predicted proteins | sample GraSoiAngelo_109_FD_185874 | JGI IMG/M metagenome (GOLD analysis project Ga0209577, IMG submission 185874) | Grasslands soil microbial communities from the Angelo Coastal Reserve, California, USA - 14_0903_12_20cm (SPAdes) (version 2) | ecosystem: Environmental > Terrestrial > Soil > Grasslands...
CGCGTCTCCGGGCTGCCTTCGGCGATCGCCGAGGTCAAGCGCGCGGGCATCTGGTGTGTTGCGCTCGACCCGCGCGGCGAGATGGCGCCATGGGAGTTCGACTTCACACAGCCCGTGTGCGTGGTCGTCGGCAGCGAGGGAGCGGGCGTGCACCGGCTGGTCAAGGAGCGAAGCGACGCGCGTATCAGGCTTCCGGTCGCCGGTCACATCGCCAGCTTCAACGCTTCCGCCGCCGCGGCTGCGCTCCTGTATGAAGTCATGCGCCAGAGGGCCTCCTCCAAGACCCCCGCTTAGACTGGGGCGAGTGCGACGCAGTAGTGCCTGACGCCACCACCGAGCTGGAGCACGCCTCGGCGGACATAGTGCTGACGCGTGACGCGCGCGAGATCCTGGATCGCGCCGCAAAGGTCGCGACAGCGCGCGGTTCTCTGCACATCGTTCCGGCGGACGTGTTCAACGCCACGCTGCAGCTGCCTGGGAACCTGGCGGACGCCGAGATGCGAGCCCTCGGCTTCGATCCGAAGTCGATCGCTCCTCTGATCGAGGCGAACGGCGCGGGGGAGACGCTGCCGCTGCGCCAGCTGCTCGTCAACGCCAATCGGGAGGCGGGCGTTCTGGGCCACTACCAGGTCGACTCGATCCACCTCCTGCTCGCGATGCTCTACAGCGACTCGCCATCGACATCCGTCCCGCTGATGAAGGCCGGCCTCACGCTCTATGACCTCCGCCGGCACGTGCAGACAGGCACCAAGACGGGAGCTCCGCCGGTACACGGCTCGGCGCGGCCCGATGCGGACCTGCGCAAGCGGCCGTGGCCTTCGCTCCAAGGCGTGCTCGGCATCAGCCCGGTGTTTATAGGAATCGTCGGCGCGACCGCAGTCGCGGGCGTGCTCCTCTGGATGAACTACTTGCCCCGCTACGTGGCATTCCTGACGCTGCTCTTCGTCGTCGGAGGTTGGGTCACGTCGCTGTGCATCCACGAGTTCGGGCACGCTTTCGTCGCGTATCTCGGCGGAGATCGCTCCGTGGCGGGGGCGGGATATCTGACACTGAACCCTCTTCGCTACACGAACGTGACGATGAGCCTCGTGCTCCCGATCATCTTCCTGCTGCTCGGCGGCATCGCCCTCCCCGGTGGCGCCGTCTACATCAACCACTCCGCGCTGCGGAGCAGGGTTTGGAGCTCGGCCGTCTCGATCGCCGGGCCCGTCGGGACGGTTTTGTGTGGGCTGTTGATCGCGGGCGTCTTCTTCGTCGCGCCGCAGCACTCGTGGATCACACAGGGCAACCTCAATTTCTTCGCCGGGCTCGCCATGCTCGGGTTCTTCATGGCCCTGGCTGCCGTGCTCAATCTGCTGCCGGTTCCGGGGCTGGACGGATTCGGCGTCATCCGGCCGTGGCTGCCCTACTCCGTGCAGTTCGCGGCGATGCGCTACAGCATGCTCGCCATCTACGGGGTCTTCGCCCTGCTGTGGTTCGTCGCTCCGGTGAGGAGCGCGTTCTTCGACGTTGTTCTGCAGCTGACCACGCTGGCCAACATCGACGCGGCGCTGATCGTCGTCGGCCAGATGAACATGCGGTTCTTCTGACCAGGTGGAACGCCTGATCGTGGACGGCTACAACGTGATCCATGCCTGGCCGTCGCTGAAGAAGCTGCTGTCAACCGCTTCGCTCGAGGCCGCCCGCGACGAGCTGATCCAGCGCGTGTCAGTGCTTGGCATGATCACCGGCGAGTCGGTGACGGTCGTCTTCGACGCTCATCACTCGACATCGCGAGCCAACTCCAGCGAGATGGTTGAGGGCGTGCAGGTGACCTTCACGCGCAAGGGCCATTCCGCCGACCACGCAATCGAGCGCCTCGCGTACGACGCGAGCAAGTCGGGAGACATCATCACCGTCGCGACGTCTGACCGATTCCAGCGCGACCTCGTGCGAGGCATGGGCGGCGCGGTCATCAGCGCGCTCGAGCTCGAGCGACGCGTCATCGAGGCGGAGCAAGAGATGACGCGCCGGGTCAAGAAGTACCAATGAGCCAGGTCCGGCGCACGCGGATCGTGTGCACCATCGGGCCTTCGAGCTCGTCGCCGCACGTGCTGCGCTCGATGATCCAGTCGGGCATGGACGTCGCGCGGCTCAACTTCTCGCATGGCGACCCGGACACGCATCGCGAGGCGGCCCAGAACGTGAGGGAGGCGGCGGAGGCGGTGGGCCGGCCGGTGGCTCTGCTCGGCGACCTGCAGGGTCCGAAGATCCGAACGGGGACGGTCGAGGGCACGTTTCAGAAGCTGGTTCGCGGGCGGACGGTGACGCTGGTTGGTGCCGGTGTGAGCGCCCCCACCCGCGCCTTCGGCGCGACCTCCCCAGCAAGTGGGGAGGTGAAGCCGAATCAAATTGAGGTCAGCCACGTAGAGCTCGTCCAGGCTTTGCGGCCGGGCGACCGGGTGCTGCTCGACGATGGGCGGATCGAGCTGGCGGTCCGCGCCGTGTCAGACAGTCATGCCGACGCGTCGGTGATTCGGGGTGGCCTGCTCGGCGACCGCAAGGGCATCAGCGTTCCTGGACGGCCGCTCCCGCTCCCCGCGCTCACGGACAAGGACATCCATGACCTCAAGCTCGCGATGGAGCTCGATGTGGACTACATCGCCCTCTCCTTTGTGCGCCGGCCCGAAGACATCGTCATGTGCCAGCAGCAAATCACCGGGCACAACAAGAGCGTGCCGGTGATCGCCAAGCTCGAAAAGCTCGAGGCGATCCGCAACCTGGACAAGATCCTCGAGGTGGCCGACGCGGTGATGGTGGCGCGCGGCGACCTCGGCGTCGAGCTCAAGCTGGGCGACCTGCCGGCGGTGCAGAAGGACGTGATCGACCGCGCCAATCGGGCCGGAGTTCCGGTCATCACGGCGACCGAGATGCTGGAGTCGATGGTCACCTCCAACCGCCCGACGCGGGCGGAAGCGTCCGACGTCGCGAACGCGATCTGGGACGGGACCGACGCGGTCATGCTGTCCCAGGAGACGTCGGTGGGCGCGCACCCCGTCGAGGCCGTTCGCGCGATGGCCCGGATCTGCCTTGCCGCCCAGAAGCACCCCGCCTTCGAGCGGGCGCGCCAGATCTGGCGCGAGCCAGGCCAGGTGGGGAGCGCCATCGCCCACGCGGCGGCCTCCACCGCCGGCGAGATCCACGCCAAGGTCATCATCGCCTTCACCGAGTCCGGCACGACCGCGCTGCGCTGCAGCAAGGCCCGGCCGCCGATGCCCGTGGTCGCGGCAAGCCCCCATCCCGAGGTGCTGCGCCGGACCGCGCTGTATTCGGGCGTGGTCCCCCTGCTCGTCAGCCCGGGGCGCGACACCGACCAGATGATCTCGAACGCCACCGAAGCCGCCTTGGCGAGCGGCATGGTCCGAGCCGGGGATCGGGTGGTGGTGGTGGCGGGGGTCCCGGTCGGCCGGCCAGGCCAGACCAACCTGCTCAAAGTCGAGACCGTTTAGACGGGTTAAGCTCGCCCGCCTACCCATGAGAATAGCGGCGTGGCGCCCGCCTCCCATGGTCTGCTCGGCCGAATCCAGAGGGCCAACGACGACGCCTCGCACCGGTTTGGCCCTCGCACCGCCGAGGTGGAGGCGTTCATCGTCGCCGCCGCCCAGCTGACGCCGTGGCAGTGGCGCCAGGTGCTGGCCACCAAGCGACTGGTGGCCTCGATCAGCAAGGAAGGCGCCGGGTCGTCCGACTCCGCCCGCTCGATCCAGGCTTCGATCAGGAGCAGCGAGCGCCGGATCTCGGAGCCGATCGCCAGAGCCGGCGAGGTGCTGTTCGACACGCTGGTCAAGCGCACCGAGGAAAAGCAAGTCTCCGCATGGCAGGCGATGACCGCGCTGGTCATGCGCTCCCAGCTGCCCGCGTTGAAGTTCGCGGTCCACTACGTGCCTTTCGCGGCGTTCATTCCTCTGTCCGGCTCAGACGTGCTCGACCCCCGGACGCTCCGCTTCGTCGATTCCCTGCAGGCGCTGACCAGAGAGCAGCTGTCGGCCCTCGCCAGGCGGTGGCGGATCGAACCCGGTGCATCCCGCGCGCTGCTCCAGGCCGTGGCCAAGAACAGGGAGGCCAAAAGCGAGGAGGCGGTCGCGCTCGCGGCGCTGGCCTTGGTCCCCAACCTGCTGACCGGAGACGAGGGATGGTCGGCGGTGCGCACGGCTGTGCACGGCGGCCGCGTCCTCGGCGCTATCGGTGAGCTCACCCCTGCGGAGGTCGGCGAGCTGTGGGCGCCGCTTGAGGCGGTGATTCCACTGGCGTCGCTGAGCGAGGTCGAGACGGTGCCGGCCGGTGAGCGCGTGCGCACCGCGGTCAACAACGCAATCAACAAGATCACCAGGCCGCCTCGCGGCCGGACCGCGGCACCGGCCGCCGCGCGCCCGCCCGCGCCTTATGGACCGAATCATGCCGAGGTCGCCGCCTTCATCAAAGGCGCCGCTGAGCTGAGCCCGATCCAATGGCTGCGCGTGCTGGACCGCCGGAAGCTGGTGGCGAGCGTCACGCGGGAGGGGAGCGCCGAGCCGGCAGGGGTCGTGAGGTCGATCCTGGCGACGCTGGAGGGGACTCGCGACCTCGACACATACACGCGATGCCGGGCGTTCGCAGCCGTCGAGCGGGCAGGCTTCGCCATCGAGTCGCACGGCAAGGTCAACCTCGACCAGGTCCGCCAGATGCTCGCGCCATTCGAACCGGTGATCGCATTCCAGGCGCTGAATGGCGGTGGTTTCGCGCACCGGGTCGCCTCGCTCGACAAGGCGGAGTGGCAGCGCATCGCGGCCGCGGCCCCAGACGCGAACGAGGAAGCCGTGGCGCCGCTGGTGAACGCGGGCACGGCGTTGATCGACTTCTTCGGCGGACGCTCCGACGACGAGGCGGTCGCGGCGTGGCACGCCGTTTCCGCGCTGGTGCAACGCCACCACCTGACGCCGATCAAGTTCGCGGCTTCGTACGCGCCATTCGCGTCCGCCATCCCGGTGACGAACCCCCGGTCGCTGGGCGCGATGGTGTCGCGTTACGTGACGGCGGTGGGCAGGCTCGGCGCGGCCCAGTGCGCCGCGCTGGCCCGGCCGTGGCAGCTCGAGGACGCGCTGTCCAGCGTGCTTTCCGGCGCCATTGCCGACGGAAGCTCGCGCCCGGGCGAGGAGGCGGCGGCGCTGGCCGCGGTCGTGACCGTGCCGATGCGCCTGGCCGGGAGTGGGGGATGGGCCGCCGTGAAGACCGCGGCTTTCGGCGGACGGGTGATCGCCGCGCGCACCCGCCTCACCGCCGAGCAGCTCGAGCTGTTGTGGAAGCCGATCCAGCCCGCGGTCCCGCTGGTCTCGCTCAACGCGCCTGCAAAGTCGAAGCGCTAGAGGCTCGGGCTGACTGTTTGCGGCCCGAGCCTCTTAGCTTCTAACCTTCTTTCGCATGGCGACCTCGCGCAGCAACGGCCGGCTCCCCAAGTTCCAGCGGGTGATGGTCGTTTCTGCCCACCCGGACGACCCGGACTTCGGCGCGGGTGGCTCGATCGCGCGGCTGGCCGACAGCGGCGCCGAGGTCACCTACGTCATCGTCACCGACGGCCGGCAGGGTGGAGAGGACCCGAAGCAGAAGGACGCCGAGCTGGTCGCGATCCGCGAGAAGGAGCAGCGCGCCGCCGCCAAGATCCTCGGCGTCAAGAACGTTGAGTTTCTCGGCTACAAAGACGGGCACCTGACGCCTGACCTCAAGCTGCGGCGCGACATCGTGCGCATGATCCGCAAGTACAAGCCGGACCTGGTGATCACGCACATCCCGGGAAGAGTGCTCGATGCGCCGATGGGCGGGTCGCACCCCGACCACCTGGCGGTCGGCGAGGCGACGATGGCGGCTGTCTATCCCGACTCGCGCAACCCGCGCGCCTTCCGCTCGCTGCTGAAGGAAGGGTTCGAGCCGCACGAGGTCAAAGAGGTTTGGATCCCGTTCTGGACGCTGGGCGACTACTACGTCGACGTCACCTCGACGCTGGATCGAAAGATGGATGCGCTGAAGAAGCACAAGAGCCAGGTCTCCAAGCCGGGACGCGAGTGGGACTTCGAGAAGTTCATGCGCAAGCGGCATCGCGACATCGGCAAGAGGGCCGGCTACCAGTACGCCGAGTCGTTCAAGAGAATCACGGTCTAGAAGCTCAATTCCCGGGGTTCGTCCGAAAGGAACGTTTGGCGCCAAACGTGCGTATCGACCCCCTTGTAGGGAGCGTTTGGCGTCAGACGTGCGGAATGAAGTCGACGTGGGCTACCGCATCAACGCGCTGACGGCGGGCCAGATCGCCTCGGCCCAGGCCGCGTACTGGGGGTCGCCCGGGTGCAGGTCGTCGGACGCGATCCAGCCGGCTGAGCCGATGCCTGAGGTGCTTGCTTCGCCTATGTCGACCCATGTGAAGTTGCGTATCCGCGCCTCCCGTTCCGCCACAGCGTTGAAAACACCTGTGAGCGTGGCGACCCGATCTTTGCCGCCGAAGTCGGCGGCCGCGGGCACGTACGACCAGGTTGGAATCGATATCGCAACTACTCGGGGCGGAGTCTCGAGATCGAGCACGGCGTCATAGATCCGCGAGAGTGAATCCTGGTACTGGTCCGGCTGCCGCCCCTGGACCAGATCGTTGACGCCGATCAAGATCGAAACGAGTTCTGGCCTCAGTCGCTCCAGGTAAGGCACCTCGTCGCGGATCAGGTCGAGCGTCGTGTAGCCGTTCACCGCCGGGTTGGTCAGCTCCGCGTTCAGGCGTTGCGCAATGATTGACGGCCAGCTGCGCGACTGGTCGGAGGCGCCGGTGCCGATGGTGTACGAATCGCCGAGGGCGAGATATTTCAACGCTCGATGTCGGCGAGCGCGCTCCAAACGTCGACCTTGGTCTTGACGCGGCGGATGACCTCGTTCGTGAAGTCCGTGGTCGAGGTATGCCCGCCTAGATCGGCGGTCCGCACGCCGTCGGACACAGCCTCCAGCGCCGACTCGTAGACCGCATGCGACGCCCGGCGCGCCTCTTCTCCCTTCATGTAGCCCAGGAGGGAAGCAACGGCCAGCATCATCGCCATCGGGTTGGCGACGTTCTTGCCCTGGAGCGCGGGTGCCGTGCCATGCGGCGCTTCGGTCATCGCCACCTCGACGGCCCCCGCTTCGTCGAAGGCCAGCAGCGTCGATTCAGCGCCGGCGATGGTGCCGAACATCTGCATGACAAGGTCGGAAAGGGTGTCGCCATCGCGGTTCAAGGCCGGAATGACCAGCGCCTCGCCGGTGGTGGCGAGGAGAAGGGCGTAGGTGGCGTCGATAAGCTGCGGGTCGTAGCGGACGTCGGGGTGGCGCGCGGCGGCCGCGTCGAGCTCTTCCTTGAACATCCCCTCGTACACGGGGCTGACGGTGAACTTCGGGCCCCCGAAGACCTTCGCCTCGATGCGCCGGGCGTGGCTGAACGCGTAGTCGGCGACGATGCGACAGGTGCGCCGGCTGATCTTCTCCGTCCGATACGCCCACTCGTCCAGGTCGTGGCCCTCGCGCCACTCCCGCGCACCGTAAGCGTCGTCGACGGCCATCCGGATCACCGAGATCGGAGAGTGCACGCCGGCCAGGGGCCGCACCCCGGGGATGCGGCGGCCCGTGCGGACGATGATCCGGCCGTCGATCTGCTTGCGCAGGATCGCGTTCGGGCTGCCCACGTCGCCGGAACCCTCCGGCGTGATCGTCGCCGCCTTGATGCCGAAGCCGAGCTGCTTGAGAGCCTCCGCGGCATCGAGGACGCACTGGTTCCGGGTGCGGCGGCGCTCCTCCAGCGAGAGGTCGAAATCGCGCGTCTTGACCTCGAGGCCGAGCACCCCTGGCTCGAGCAGGCGCAGCGCCTCGCGGAGGAGCTCTTCGCCGGTCTGGTCGCCGTGCAGCACGGCGATCGTTTGGCCAGGCATCGATCGAATCATATGGCCCGGTCCGCGGTGGACCGGGCCATGCGAGGTCAGACGGCGGCGTGCGTCGGACGGGCGGGAAGGGTGACGTGGCCCAACCCCACGAGCATGCCCATCTGGTCGGGCAGGCCCCAGTGCTCGACGATGAGCCCGTTGTCGATGCGGACGACGTCGAACACCTCGATGGAAACGGTCTTTCCGGTCGGCGGGAAGGCGAGGAAGCTGCCGTCGTTGGTGCCGCCGCCCCGCTGGCGGGCCCACACCTTGTCGCCGTCCGCGACGAGGTCTTCGATGGTCAGGCAGAAGTCCGAGAAGGCCGCACGAAGGATTTTGGCGGTGCGCTTGACTCCTTCGGGACCGTCGCCCAGGCCTCCTCGCTGGTGGTCCACAGAGTCGTGGGAGATCAGCTCGTCGGCGACGTCCAGGCGTCCCTGGTTGAATACCTCATCGATGAGTCGGCGGTACAGCTGCTCGTGGTCGCGGTTTGACATCTCGAAGAGCTCCCTAAATTAACCCGAGGTGGACTAGGATCAATACCGGGAGTCTAGACTGAATCCGTGCCCGGAGTCAAGGCCAAGCGCCAATACACATCGACCCTCCGTCAGCAGCAGGCGAGCCAGACGCGGTCTCGCATTCTCGATGTCGCCCAGCGGCTGTTCACGGAGCGCGGCTACGGTGGGACAACGATCGAATCCATCGGTTCAGAGGCCGGGGTCGCGACCGATACCGTGTACGCGAGCTTCCGCAACAAGCCGGGCGTCCTGCGCGCGCTGCTCAACGTGCGAGTGGTCGGCGATGATTCTCCAGAGCCGCTCCTGGACAGGCCTGGTCCTCAGGGGGTTCGGGCGCAAGCCACCCAAAAGCGGCAGATCGCCGCTTTTGCCGCCGACGTGGCGCAGATCCTCGAGCGCGCCCGTCCGGTGGACGACATCATGCGCGGCGCGGCAGCGGTCGACCCGGAGATCGCCACCCTCCGCGCGCGCATGCAGGGCTCTCGGTTCGGCAACCAGAAAGAGTTCGTCACTTGGTTGCTAGCCAAGGGTCCGCTGCGCGGCGGAATGACCGCCGAAGAGGCGGCGGCCATCGTTTGGACGCTGGCCAGTCCCGAGGTGCACGGCCTGCTCCGGCGGGACCGCGGATGGTCCCACGAGCGCTACGTCGCGTGGCTGGCCGAGACCCTCAGCCGAACGCTGCTTGGTTGATGGTGACTAGTGCAAGAGAGCGCAGACGTCCGTGACGTGGCCAGAAGTCGCGACGAGATTTCCGGCCGGGTCGGTGACGATGTGCCCCTCAAACACCCACAGGCCGCCGTTCGTTCCGATGTAGAACACCTGTCCCCGAGAGACGACCGAAAGTAGTGAGCCGTCGTGCGCGAAGTAGACAGTGCCGGGGCCGCTGGCGTTGAACACGAGACTCTTTCGCCCGGTGGTGACCGTGACAAACGCCCGGCCGTTCACTTCCATCCGCGTGCCTCCGTCTTTGGTGGCGTAGGTCTTGAAGTACTCCTTGGCGTCGATATGAAGCAGGATCGGTCCAACCGCCTTGCCGCAGAAGTTGCCAGACAGGTCTCCCACGAGCAACTGCATCCTGTTTGGGTTCGCCTGGACGGCCGCCGAACCGGCCCACACAAGGGCCGAAAGGACCGCGAAAATGGCTAAAACCCGCTTGATTCCCAGCATGGCTCCCCTCTCCTCGGTGACCGGGCGGTCGGTACGATCGCCTTATAGCCCTTTCCTGCCGTTCGGTCAATGGGGGCGCGAGATCCTCTGCTACTATTGACAGCGCCTAGGAAACCTAGGCTTTTTTCTTTCTCCCCACCGAAGAGACAACTATGGAAGACATCATCACCCTGGCCTGTGGCGTCTGCAAAAGGCGCAACTACACCACCTTGAAGAACAAGAAGAACGACCCGGACCGGATCGAGCTCAGCAAGTACTGCAGGTGGTGCCACAAACACACCGCGCACAAGGAGACCAAGTAGTGGCCGTCACCACCCGCCGGCGGGACGAGCCGGCAGCCCAACAGCCGGGAATCGGCCAGTTCCTGCGCGACGTCTACGACGAGCTCCGCAAGGTCGTCTGGCCGACCGGTCCCGAGCTCTACCGCTACACGATGGTTGTGATCTTCACCGTGCTCGTGCTCGGCGTCTTCATCGGCGGCGCGGACTACTTCCTGGCCGAGGCCGCCCGGCGGACCATCTACAACAACGGAGCGCACTGATGGCAGTCGAGAAGAGCCACACCCCGTCTCCCGAGGACGAACCCCAGTGGTACGTCGTGCACGCCTACTCGGGGCATGAGGAGAAGGTCAAGAAGAACCTCGAGAAGAGGATCGAGTCGATGGACATGCAGGACAAAATCCTCCAGGTCCTCGTCCCGATGGAGGACGAGATCGAGATCAAGGACGGCAAGCGCCGGCACGTCCAGAAGCGAATCTTCCCCGGCTACATCCTGGTCAAGATGAAGATGTCGAACGAGTCGTGGTTCGTCGTCCGCAACACGCCCGGTGTGACGAGCTTCGTCGGCTCCGCGAACAGCCCGGTGCCCCTGCAAGAGAAAGAGGTGCGGGCGATCCAGAAGCAGATGAAGCAGGAAGCGCCGAAGATCCGGGTCGAGTTCCAGGTCGGCGAGTCCGTGCGCGTGGTGGACGGGCCGTTTACCGACTTCCACGGCAAG
>Ga0209577_10006723_pt1 | contig 10617 bp, 5 predicted proteins | sample GraSoiAngelo_109_FD_185874 | JGI IMG/M metagenome (GOLD analysis project Ga0209577, IMG submission 185874) | Grasslands soil microbial communities from the Angelo Coastal Reserve, California, USA - 14_0903_12_20cm (SPAdes) (version 2) | ecosystem: Environmental > Terrestrial > Soil > Grasslands ...
TTGAGAAGAGTTTCCTGGGGTTGGGTCAACCCATGGAGAAGTTTTCGTTCCGCCACTTCGCTTTTAATCGACGATTCCGGTTCGTGCATGCGAACCATAAGCGAGATCTCGCTGAAGCCGATCGGCTTGGCGTGGAGTTGAAAGGCAAGGAAGAGCGCAGCGGCGGCGACTGATAATCTATAATAAGTGGGGCTTTTCATAGCCCCTGGTTTTACCAAGACCAGTAGAGATTTTGCAAGCCTAAAGGCGGGAGGATTTCAGGCAAATACGACCCAGCTCAGAATCGTTTTGACAGATCGTGCTACTGCTTTATTGTGCGATCCCCCGATACCGCAGGAGAGCCAAAAGCTCGTTCGCACTGCTAAAATTATGCAACAGAAACGAAGCAAACGTTATCGCGCCGCTGCCGAGCAGGTGGACCGCAAAAAGTCTTACAGCCTGAACGAAGCGGTCGCGACGCTGAAGAAATTTCCGCCGACAAAGTTTGACCAAACAGTGACGGTTTCCTTCCGGCTCGGTGTCGATCCGAAGCAATCGGATCAAATGGTTCGAGGCACCTGCGCCCTGCCTCACGGAAGCGGCAAAAACGTTCGGGTTCTCGTTTTCGCCGAAGGCGCTGCGGCAAAAGCTGCGAAAGAAGCCGGCGCTGAACATGTTGGGTTCATGGACTTGATTAAGAAAGTCCAAGAAGGTTTCCAGGATTTCGACGTTGCCGTAGCGACGCCAACAGCCATGGCCGAGGTCCGTAAGCTCGGAAAAGTTCTTGGTCCGCGTGGATTGATGCCAAATCCGAAAGCGGGAACTGTCGCGGATGATACGGCCAAGGCAGTCCAGGAAGTGAAAGCCGGCCGGGTGGAATTCAAACTCGACAAAAACGGTAACGTCGCGGTGCCGGTTGGAAAATTTTCGTTCGAAGAACAAGCGCTGGTGGAAAACAGCAACGCAGTGATCGAAGCGGTTGTTCGTGCGCGACCTGCAACCGCTAAAGGCCGTTATGTTGACGCAATGACGTTAAGCGCGACAATGTCGCCCGGCCTGAAGGTCGATCCGTCGCCTTATCTCGCCAGCCAAGCAGCCTAAGATCGACATCATGAGACCAGAAAAAGCAGACATTGTTAAGGATCTCTCGGAAGAGCTAAAAGACTCTTCATTCGTGTTGGTGACTGATTATCAGCACATGAGAGTGGACGATTTTAGCGAATTGCGGAAGCGATTGGCGGCTGCAGGCGCCGAAGTTCACGTCGTTAAGAACAGTTTTCTCAAGCGCGCGATGGCGGATTCGGGTCTCGCAAAAGGCAATGGAGAACTGACCGGACAAACCGCTGTCATTACTGGTGACAAAGACGTCGCCCCTGTCGCGAAGATTCTAAAAACTTTCGCGGGCGAATTCAAGAAAGCGATGCTGAAGCTCGGCTTCATTGACCGCGCGCAGGTTCCGACGAAAGACATTGAACAGCTCGCGGACTTGCCGTCACGCGAAGTTTTACTGGCGCAATTGCTTGGATTGCTGCTCTCGCCCGCGACGAAACTGGTTCGGTTACTGAACGAACCGGCGTCGGCGCTCGCGCGATTGTTGAAAGCGAAAAGCGAAAAGGAGGGCGGCGCGACCGCGGAAACGCCGGCGTCATAAATTTCTGTCTCGCGAGTGCGAGACGAAACAAAAGAAACACTGTCCGGATCGGCGGCTGTCGATCTTAAATTTCCGAGAGCTCTCGGAAGCGGCAATTGGAGGAATAAAATGGCAGATACAAATAAATTGGTGGAGCAACTCAGCGGCCTGTCCGTTCTCGAGATTGCTGGATTGGTTAAAGAACTCGAAGAGAAATGGGGCGTGAGCGCAGCGGCGCCAGTCGCGGCAGCGGCAGCGCCGGCAGCGGGCGGCGGAGCAGCAGCTCCCGCGGCTGAGGAGAAAGCCACCTTCGATGTTATCCTGAAGGAAATGGGCGCGAACAAGATCGGCGTGATCAAGGAAATCCGCAGCGCGGTGCCCGGATTAGGCCTGGCCGAGGCCAAGGCGTTGGTCGAAAGCGCCCCAAAGCCGATTAAGGAAGGCGTGCCCAAGCAAGAAGCCGAAGACATCAAGAAAAAGGTGGAAGCGGCCGGAGCGAAGGTCGAAATCAAGTAAGACAACTTTTTCAAACAACGGCCGCCGTGCAAAAAGGCTTGCGCGGCGGCCGTTTTCGTTTAGTCTCACCATTCGTTAGAAGTAGGGAGACTTATTTTTAACCGCAGTTTGACTGAAAAAATTGGATTGGCAGCAGAACGGTAGGTGTCGATTTGACAACCTGCTGTTTTGAGGCATTTTTTGCACTCCTCGCTCTCCGGTAACGCAGTAGGTTCTTGTACCCATCCAAGTACCCAAGCGGCCACAATTTTATTGTGGGCTGGCGCGCGAATAACCCCGTGGCCTGGTGATTATGTCAGAACGAAATTCGGAACGCATCCACTTCGGAACAATCAAGGAAGCAATCGAGCCTCCAAACCTCATTGAAGTTCAACTCAACTCTTACGTCGATTTTCTCCAAAAAGATGTCCAGTTTTCAAAGCGGAAGAACCACGGCTTGCAGGCCGTCTTTAAAGAAGTTTTTCCGATCGAGAGCTACGACGAAAAAGCAGTCCTCGATTTCGGTCATTACGAGATCGGCGAGCCGAAGCTGACCGCACTTGAAGCCCAGCGCGAAGGTCAGACCTACAGCGCGCCGCTTCATGTCACCTTCCAGCTCCGCGAAGAAAAAGGCACGAAGGAAGAAAAAGTTTACATGGGCGAAATCCCGCTCATGACCCCGCAGGGCACATTCGTGATCAACGGAGCCGAGCGCGTGGTTGTTTCGCAGCTCCATCGCTCGCCGGGTATCGCTTTTGAATCAACGATCCATCTCAACGGCAAAGTGCTTTACAGCTTCCGGATCATTCCCGATCGGGGTTCGTGGATCGAAGTCCAATTCGATACCGCCGATTTGCTTTACATCTATCTCGACCGCCGCAAACGCCGGCGGAAATTTCTGGCTACGACTTTTCTGCGCGCGCTTGGTTACGGCTCCGATGAGGAAGTCATCAAACTTTTCTATAGCATCGAGAACCTGAAGCTGAGCGAGAAACTCGACGAAGAGAAACTCGCCACCAAAGTCCTGACCGCCGAAGTTCGCGATGGCGAAGTCACCGTTGCCCGCGCGTTTGAGCCGCTGACGCTCGCGACCGTGCGCCAGATCATGGGCCTTGGGATCAAGGAAGTGAAGGTCATCGATATTTCGAATGACGACACCGTCGTTAAAGCGCTTCGCAAAGATCCAGCGCACGATCAGGAAGAAGCGCTCAAAGATATTTACCGTCGCTTGCGTCCTGGCGATCCACCGACGGTCGCGAACGCGCGCGCGTTGCTGAAGCGATTGTTTTTCGATCCGAAGAAATACGATCTTGGTCGCGTTGGTCGTTACAAGATCAATCAGAAGCTCGGCATCGATGTCGATCTTACCGAGCGGATTTTGACCGACAAAGATTTCATCGCCGCGATTAAGTACTTAATTAATCTCCGCCGCGGCGAAGGCACACTCGACGACATTGACCATCTCGGAAGTCGCCGCGTCCGAACGGTTGGCGAATTGCTCGCGAACCAGTGCAGAGTCGGTCTCGCGCGCACCGAGCGTTTGGTGAAAGAGCGCATGACCTTGTTCGACATCAACGTCGACGGCATGACGCCACAGAAGTTGGTGAATCCAAAAGCGCTCAGCGCGGTGATTCGCGATTTCTTCGGACGCTCACAGCTCTCTCAGTTCATGGATCAAACGAATCCGCTCGCGGAATTGACACATAAGCGGCGGCTCTCTGCTCTTGGACCAGGCGGTCTTTCGCGTGATCGCGCGGGGTTCGAAGTGCGGGACGTTCATCCTTCGCATTACGGCCGCATTTGTCCGATCGAAACACCGGAAGGCCCGAACATCGGTCTCATCAGTTCGATGTCGACCTTCGCGCGGATTAACGAATTTGGTTTTATCGAGACGCCGTATCGCAAAGTTACAAACGGTCGCGTCACAGATGAAATTGATTATCTGACTGGCGACAAAGAAGAAAATTATCTGGTTGCGCAGGCCAATGCTCCGGTCGACGGCCGCGGTCATTTCACTGGCGAAAAAGTTTCGGTGCGTTATCGCGGCGACTTTTTGGAAGTAGAGCCTTCCAAAGTCCACTACATGGACGTTTCGCCGAAGCAGCTCGTCTCGGTGGCGGCAGGATTGATTCCGTTTCTCGAACACGACGACGCGAACCGCGCGTTGATGGGTTCGAACATGCAGCGCCAGGGCGTTCCGCTGATTGTTTCGGAGGCGCCGCTCGTCGGCACGGGTTTGGAAGGGAAAGTCGCACGCGATTCGCACGCAGTTCTGCTCGCGATCGACAGCGGCAAAGTCGCTTCGGTCACGGCCGATCAAATTATCGTGAGCAAGGACGGCCATGTCCCGGAACATCGAAAGAAAATCAAGAGCGATCCCGAGGACGGGCTTTACGTTTACGAATTGCGCAAATTCATGCGTTCGAATGCTGGCACCTGCGTGAACCAGAAACCGATGGTCAAAAAGGGTCAGCACGTGAAAAAAGGCCAGGTCATCGCTGACGGCCCAAATACGCAGCATGGCGAGCTCGCGCTTGGCCGGAACGTGCTCGTCGCGTTCATGCCGTGGCACGGTTACAACTTCGAGGACGCCATCATGATCTCGGAGAAGGTCGTAAAAGAAGATATTTATACTTCGATTCATATCGATGAATTCGAAATCGGCGCCCGCGACACCAAGCTCGGCCCCGAAGAAATCACTCGCGATATTCCGAACGTTTCTGAGGAAGCGTTGCGAAATCTCGGACCGGACGGCGTAGTTCGTGTCGGCGCAGAAGTGAAACCGGGCGACATTCTCGTCGGCAAAATCACTCCGAAGAGCGAGACAGAGCTTGCGCCGGAAGAGCGCTTGCTCCGCGCGATCTTTGGTGAAAAAGCGGCGGACGTTAAAGACACGTCGCTCACGGTTCCATCGGGTACTTACGGCATCGTGATGGACGTGAAGGTTTCGTCGCGAAAAGAAGTTTCACGCGAGAAATTGACGCCGGCGGAAACCAAGAAGCAGATCAAAGCGATCACCGAAGAGAACCGTCGCAAGAAAGAGGAACTGACGGAGCAACTCACCGATTCGCTGTCGAATATTTTGTTGGGCGAAAAAATCCCGCTCGACGTGGTCAACGCAGAGACAGGCGAGATCATCATTCCGGCGAACCGCAAGATCACCAAGACATTGTTGCGCAAACTCGCGAACGTTTACGACCACATCGAGATCGATCCGAGCCCGATCCGGAATAAAATCCGCGAGATCATCGGACACTACGAACACAAGTTTGCCGAGCTCGAGCTCGAGCGTGAACGCTCGATGGATCGCGTGGAAAGCGGCGACGATGTCGATCCAGGCATCATCAAGCAGGTCAAAGTTTACATCGCTTCGAAACGAAAACTTTCGGTTGGCGATAAAATGGCGGGACGCCACGGAAACAAAGGTGTCGTCGCCCGCATCGTTCCGGAAGAAGACATGCCGTTTCTCGCGGACGGAACTCCGGTCGAGATCGTGCTCAATCCACTGGGCGTGCCGAGCCGAATGAACGTCGGTCAAGTTTTGGAAACGCACCTCGGCGTCGCAGCGAAGGCGCTCGGGTTCAAAGTAGCGACGCCGGTTTTCGATGGAATCAAGGAAAGCAAGATCCGCGAATACCTGAAGGACGCGAAGAAGAAAGAAGGTTTTAGTTGGGTCCAGGAAACTGGTAAAGCGAAATTGTTCGACGGCCGCACCGGCGATGCGTTCGATCAGGAAGTTGTCGTTGGCTACATCTACATGATGAAGCTCGGCCACTTGGTCGCGGACAAAATCCACGCACGCGCAGTGGGTCCGTACTCGCTCGTGACGCAACAGCCGCTCGGCGGAAAAGCGCAATACGGCGGCCAGCGTTTCGGCGAAATGGAAGTTTGGGCGCTCGAAGCCTACGGGGCGGCTTACACGTTGCAGGAATTACTCACCGTAAAATCCGACGACGTGCAGGGACGCACCCGCATCTACGAGTCGATTGTGAAAGGCGACAACTCGCTCGAAGCGGGCACGCCTGAATCTTTCAACGTTTTAATCAAGGAAATGCAGAGCTTGGGTCTCGACGTCAAAGTCGGCGGCCAGGCTCCGCAAACAGTTTTCGAACATCTCGGATAATTTTAGAACATCATTTGGAGAATCAATGAACGAACATTCCTGGCGTGAGTTAGTGGGAGAAGAGCGAGCGGTCGGTTTCGATCAGGTCGCGATTGGCGTGGCTTCGAGCGACACGATGCGGTCGTGGAGCAAAGGCGAAGTCAAAAATCCGGAGACGATCAATTATCGAACGTTCAAACCGGAGAAGGGCGGACTTTTCTGCGAACGCATTTTCGGTCCGACCCGCGATTGGGAATGCTCGTGCGGAAAATACAAGCGGATCAAACACAAAGGCGTTATCTGCGATCGCTGCGGCGTTGAAGTCACCCTCGCGCGTGTTCGTCGCGAGCGCATGGGCCACATCGAGCTGGCGGTGCCGGTTTCACACATCTGGTTTTACAAATGCATGCCGTCGCGCATCGGCTTGATGCTCGACATGAGCGCGCGTCAGCTCGAGCGCGTTATCTATTATGAGGACTACATCGTCATCGATCCGGGCAAGACGCCGTTGCAACGCGCCCAGCTCCTGAACGAAGTCGAATACCGCGAAGCGCAAGAACAATACGGCGAAGATTTTGTCGCCGGCATGGGCGCGGAAGCGATCAAGAAACTTCTGAGCGAGATCGAGTTGAACAAGCTCAATAAAGAACTCGAGAAGGCGATGGGCGCGACGAAGTCAAAACAGATTCGCAAGAAACTCGCGAAGCGTTTGAAGCTCGTAGGCGGCTTCATGTCTTCGCACGCGCGTCCGGAATGGATGATTCTCGATGTGCTGCCGGTGATTCCGCCGGATCTGCGTCCGCTCGTTCCGCTCGAAGGCGGACGGTTTGCGACTTCAGACTTGAACGATCTTTATCGCCGAGTCATCAATCGAAACAATCGTCTCAAGAATTTGCTCCAGCTGAAAACGCCGGACGTCATTATTCGAAACGAAAAACGAATGTTGCAGGAAGCGGTCGACGCGCTGTTCGACAACGGCCGTCACGGCCGCGCCGTTACCGGCGCCGGCAACCGTCCGCTGAAATCGTTGAGTGACATGCTCAAGGGTAAGGGCGGACGTTTCCGCCAGAATTTGCTCGGCAAGCGCGTCGATTACTCAGGCCGGTCGGTCATCGTCATCGGTCCGGAACTGAAACTGCATCAATGCGGTTTGCCAAAGAAGATGGCGCTCGTTTTGTTCGAGCCGTTCATCATTCGGCGTCTGAAAGATCTCGGCTACGTCCACACCGTGCGGAGCGCGAAGAAAATGATTGAGCGCCAGACGCCGGAGGTATGGGACATTCTCGATGAAGTCACCCGCGGACATCCAGTTCTACTCAATCGCGCACCAACGCTGCATCGATTGTCGATCCAAGCTTTCGAGCCACAATTGATCGAAGGCGAAGCGATCCGGATTCATCCGCTCGTTTGCACCGCTTACAATGCGGACTTCGACGGCGACCAGATGGCCGTGCACGTGCCGCTGTCGGTCGAAGCGCAACTCGAAGCGCGCATGCTGATGCTCGCGCCGAACAACATTTTCTCGCCATCGAGCGGCAAACCGATCACGACACCGTCGCAAGACATCACGCTCGGTTGCTATTACATGACGCAAAATCCACGGGGCGCGGTGAAAAAGGACGGTCATATGCCGCTGTTCGCCGAAGCGGTCGAAGTTGAATTCGCAATGGCCGAAGGCTCGGTCAAAACCCATGACCGCATTCGTTTTCAAAATCCAGATTTCGGCAAGCAAACAATTTTCGGAAAAGCCGACGTCAAAGTAATCGAGACCACGGCGGGGCGCGTTATCTTTAATCAGATTTGGCCAAAGGAACTCGGCTTCTTCAATCGCGCGGCTGGAAAGAAACAACTCAGCGACATCATTTGGCGCTGCTATCAGGTCGCAGGTCCGGCCGTGACTGTGGCGACGCTCGATAAATTGAAAGAGCTCGGATTCACCGAAGCGACCAAGGCCGGTATCTCGATCGGAATTTCGGACATGATTATTCCGAAGGAAAAACAGGTCGAGCTGGAGAACGCCTACAAACAGATCCGTCAGGTCGAGCAGCAATATCGCAAAGGCATTATCACCGACGGCGAGCGTTACAACAAGATCATCGACATTTGGACGCACGCCGGCGACGAGATTTCGAACGTCATGTTCCGGACTTTGGAGCACAATGACGGCCGCAAGGAACTGAACCCGGTTTACTTGATGGTCGATTCGGGCGAGCGAGGAAACCGTCAACAGGTTCGTCAGCTCGCCGGCATGCGCGGTTTGATGGCGAAACCGAGCGGCGAAATTATCGAACGCCCGATCACTTCAAACTTCCGCGAAGGCTTGAGCGTGCTCGAGTACTTCATTTCAACTCACGGCGCGCGCAAAGGTTTGGCCGATACCGCGCTGAAAACGGCGGACTCCGGTTATCTGACCCGCAAACTGGTCGACGCCGCACAGGACGTGATTATCAACGTTGAAGATTGCGGCACTGTTAACGGCATCGTTGTTCGCTCGATTTATGAGGGCGACGAGGAAGTTGTCGATCTTGCCCAGCGCATCATCGGCCGCGTCAGCTGCGAAACGATCGCGGACCCGGTGGAAAAGAAGAAGAAAATCGTGAAAGCGAACCAACTCATCGATGAGAAGATCGCGAACGAGTTGCAACGCATCGGTGTAGAGAGTTTGAAGATCCGCTCGGTGCTCACTTGTGAGACAGGTCGAGGCGTCTGCGGAATGTGCTACGGACGCAACCTCGCCACCGGCCAGTTCGTAAAAATGGGTGAAGCGGTTGGAATTATCGCCGCGCAATCCATCGGTGAACCGGGAACGCAGTTGACGATGCGGACATTCCACATCGGCGGAACTGCGAGCCAGACATTTAAACAACCGATCATCAAAGCGAAGAACGACGGTCGCGTGCAGTTCAACGATCTGCGCACAGTGCAAGCACTCGATGGCAGCTGGATTGTGTTGAACAAGAACGGTTCGATCAGCGTGCACAATGCGGAGGGCCGCGAGCTCGAACGTTACAACGTCGTCATCGGTTCGATGATTTCGAAAGACGACGGCGCCAACGTTAAGAAAGGCGAAACGTTCGTGCAATGGGACCCGTACAACGTACCGATTTTGACCGACAAGAGCGGCAAGATTGAATTCCGCGACATGATCGCGGGAGTCACGATCAAGCGCGATGTCGATGAAGCGACCGGTTTGATGGGCACCGTCATCATCGAGCACAAGGAAGATTTGCATCCGCAAATCGTCATCATGGGCGACAAGAAGGAAGTGGTGGCGAGCTACTCAATTCCTGCCGGCGCGCACGTCATCGTCGAAGAAGACCAGAAGATTCGCGCGGGCGCGTTGCTCGCGAAGACACCGCGAAAAGTTGCGAAGACCAAGGACATCACGGGCGGTCTGCCGCGCGTTGCTGAATTATTCGAAGCGCGCCGACCGAAAGACGCGGCCGAGATCGCAAAGATCGACGGCGTGGTTGAGATGGGTGGAACCGTTCGCGGCAAACGTCGATTGATTTTGAAAGACCCGGAGACGGGCGCAGAAGAAGAGCACCTTATCTCGCTGACGAAACACATTATTGCGTTCAAGGGGGACTTCGTGAAGAAAGGCCAGCAATTGACTGAAGGTCCGATTGTGCCGCACGAAATTCTCGAAGTTTGCGGCCCGCAGGAGTTGCAGGAGCACCTCGTGAACGAAGTCCAGGAAGTTTATCGACTCCAAGGCGTCGAAATTAACGACAAGCACATCGAGATCATCGTCCGACAAATGTTGCGCAAGGTGAAGATCACCGATCCGGGCGACACGTCATTGCTCTGGGGTGATCAAGTCGACAAGCTCGACTTCGAGCAAGAGAACGCGCAAGTCGTCGAGAAAGGCGGCAAGCCAGCCGAAGCGGTTCCAGTGTTACTCGGAATCACCAAGGCATCGCTCGAAACTGATAGCTTTATTTCGGCAGCGTCGTTCCAAGATACGACGCGCGTGCTTACCGAAGCCGCGACGCTCGGCAAAGTCGATCGTCTCCGCGGATTCAAAGAGAACGTGATCATGGGTCACTTGATTCCGGCTGGAACAGGGTTCCCGCAACATCGCGAAGTGCGGCTCATCGAAAAGGGCGAGCCGATCGGTGCTCCAGCAATGGAAGAAGCCGAGATGGCTCCGGCGATCGGATAAGATCGAGTCCGAGCCGGCCTGGCACTATCAACAAAATGTCGAACGTCGAATTGGCGCGAGCTGATTCGACGTTCTTATTTTAGCGCATGTCGATTGTAACCAAAACCGGAGACGAGGGCGAAACCTCGCTTATGTACGGTCGTCGCCTTCCAAAAAATAATCCGCGATCCGAAGCTTACGGCGCGGTGGATGAACTGACGGCCGCGCTCGGCCTCGCGCGCGCAAGCTGCGACGACAAATTTGTTG
>Ga0209577_10006724_pt1 | contig 10617 bp, 10 predicted proteins | sample GraSoiAngelo_109_FD_185874 | JGI IMG/M metagenome (GOLD analysis project Ga0209577, IMG submission 185874) | Grasslands soil microbial communities from the Angelo Coastal Reserve, California, USA - 14_0903_12_20cm (SPAdes) (version 2) | ecosystem: Environmental > Terrestrial > Soil > Grasslands...
TCCAGCCGCCAGCTCCTACGAGAGAGCCAACAGCGTGGATGCATGTACCGTCGCAGCCCTTGATGCGATCACCGCTTTCGCAGTTCCAAACCCCAACTGCTCCTCGCAGAAACAGTCGGTTTTTTCGGGTCTGGTTGCTCTTCAGGTTGCCCTGCCGAGCAGATCACTCAGCCTACTTCGGAATGACAAGTCTTATTTCGCCAATCCTTTCAGCCGTCGACGCCGACCAAACTAAACAGTTGCTTTATCGATGTCAACGCGATTCTCAGCGTAGAAACGAAATATCTGTGAATGAAATGTGCAAAACCGGGAAGAAATCTGAGCTCTTGCCGCATTCGTAGCTGACCCACTCTAGCTGAACCCATTCCCCGAAATCTGACCACCCAACAAGAAGAGATGCCCATGAGACTCCGTCCCAACGAAGTGTGCCCTATCCACAGGTCGACATCCTGCTGCGGCCGGGTAACCCTTCCCAAGCCGAGGCTCATAAGACTGGAGGTTTTGATGACCGACGACGCTCGGGGCACTTTGCATGGCTTGTTGCATAATGCGAGTGCCTGAGGACGTGAGGATCCCGCGGTTCAGGCCCCAGATCTATCCCACCCTACGGCAGTCTCGCGAGGAATCAATCGGCGCAAATCTCAGATTCAAGACGCCCGAGCTCGCTGCTGTTGGCCGGCGTCGCCGGTCTGGAGGATGGCTGTGAACTGGAGGCTGATTGCACTCGGCATTCTGGTGGGATTCGCAGTTGGAACCGCGGCGAGTTTCCAGATGACAGCGCAGGCTCAGCCGTCTCCGCGATCAAGCCCTCGAGCACAGGCCGACGCCCAGTCTGCTCACACTCCCTATCGACGAAATGAGACATGGTACGAGTTCATGCTGACGCAATTTAATCCGAAAGATGTTGACTACGGCAGTTGGATCGAACGCGAACGCCAGGCATTCATCGAGGCTCGAATCAAGAATCCCTACTTCTTGTATTGCGTGTCGACGAGCATCGGGTTACTGCTCGTGATGGCGCTGTACACGGGACTGTTGATCGACTACCGGCGGGCAATGTGGATCACCGCAGAGATGATGGCAGATGTCTACAACCAGGACGCCTACTCGCGACGAGTCGCGCAGCAAGCAATCGAGAAGTACAACACTCACATTGAACACTGCAACCGCGCGATCGAGTCGGCAGAACATGGAGAGGCCTCTTCAGGTTCGGGCCCTGAGGTCGAAAAGTTAAGAAGCGAGCTGATGCGGATTGCCGAGGAGAGAGACACGGCGACAAGAGAGCGCGACATCGCGCGAGAGGACCTACGAAAAAAATCTGAGATCTTGGCAGAGATGTCCGTCCGTCTTGAGGCGTTGGCGAGCAAGCCGGGCATAACCAGCAACGCCAAACCGACACCTGACGTGCGCAGCGCGGATTCGAGGTTGGTGACCCATATCAACAACCTTCAAGAGCAGCTGTACGCCTAGAGGAGCAACAACCGCAGACTGAGGGGCGGGTAGGAGCGTGTTAGTAGCGGTCATGGGTTTCGGCAGGGTTTGGCGGCACAGACTCGGGAAGGAGACGAGTGAGGGCCGCTGCTTTGTTCGGGAGGTTTATTACAACACCACGGGGGTCGTCGTCGACGGCCACGTGCGCCAACGGCCTCGGATTTGTGGATGCGCGCGGTTCGATGCAGTGGGCGGTTTCAATCCGAACTGTCCGTCACGAATGCTGAATCGTATATTCGAATGCCCGGAACCATCCATTTGGATGGGACACAACAAACTGCTGCTCAAGCGGCTATTCGTGGGAGATAGGCACCCCGACTGCTTCTTGGCGGTCGCAGGGTCGGAACGGACAGGTCGCCTGGCGGTAGGAACAGAGGGTTGGAGATCAACCGACACTTGGCTTCTTTCTCTCAGCGAATTCACTCAACAACAAGAAGCCATGTTGCTGATGCCGGCGCACGGCTGGACCAGCGGTGAACTCGGCCGGTTCATTCTCCAACCTTCAGAACAGCGGCCGTGGACAGGTCGCCTTGTGCTCACTTGCGGTGACTGATGGAGTCAGACCATGCGATATTGGAAAGGGTCAATCGCGCTTAGCCCCACAAGAGATTACCCGCTTCTGCGGCAGGTATTGCATTCGGGTTTCGTTACGTACAGCCAACTACTGGAGTTCATGAGACTTGACTATTGCGCATCATCGCGTAATGCCTTTAGCAATCGCGTGCTCCGACTGGTGAAACATGGGCTGCTCATCCGGCATGAACTGCCGTTCATCAACCGTGAGGTTGTCTACTCACTATCGGAAGCGGGCGCATCGGAGTTGGCTGGCAAAGGCGAATCCTATGCGCGCGGAGCCGACCAGCTCAAGTCCCGTAACGGACAAGACCGTCTTCACCACTCGCTGGAGTTGAACGAAATTCATCTGGCTCTGAAGCGTACCGGTACCCTAGTCTACTGGACCCCAGAGACGGAAATATGGTCACGAAATGACCTGACCACCGCCGGCTATTGGAAGTATTATGACACGGTTGTGGTGGTCCGTCTTGCCGGGCAAGATTGTCGGTTCGCCCTGGAGTATGAGCGCACACCCAAAGCATCACGCCAATACAGAAATGTCCGACAGCGGATTGAGCAGGAAACGTCAATTGCGCATTTTCTGTACTTGATGCCCAAGTACGACCTCTTGTGGTTCGTTGCGGACAAGCTGTCCGAGTGCAGGCGTGCGGTTCACTTTGGCCTGCTCAGAGATTTTCTTCAGGTAACATTGTTGTTGCCTGTGAGGAGGAACGGGTCCACCGTCTCCACGACGCTCGCTTCTGTCCTGACTCACGGGCAAGCAGTGCAAAAGGCGGGTACTCTGTGGGGAAGCATTGCGGTGTGATTGCGATGTCATTGAAGTGTATTTGTGGTGTCGCAAAACGCGGTATTCCTTTAGAAATAATGACTTGTCGGTTGACTATACGCCGCTGATGGGGCCTCGGACGCCCGCCCATCGATGGACTCCCTGGGCTTAACTTCCGCATACCGACCATCCGACCAGAATTGCGCGACGCGATGTGCACGACCCACCAGTCATGGCGCGGGCGAACTATGCCGGAACTCGAAATCACTGGAAGGCATCACAGTCAGCGGGAAGTCGTCTCGCTCCGACACGGCACAAACGACTCTTGTCGGTATCTACGGGCTTAGCGATACATAGGGAGAGTTCTCACCGTGGCGTTACCGTCGGAGCATATCTGGATGCCGACGACACCAGTAAGCCCGAAAGCCAAGCACTTCGATCCACACTTTAATAGGCTATACTGCTTTCCCCATTTCCCATCCGGAGAACTTGAATGAAGCGATTTGCCTTCGCCGTTTTTCTGGTGGTTTCTATGCAACTGGCTGCTCAGACCAGTTCCACTTCGACCTCTTCGTCCAATCCGAAGGTCAGGGCAATCACCGGATTCGTGCGGCTGGGCACCGAGACGTACCAAAAGGAAATAGCCGATGCTCTCGTCGTCTTGCGGCGCGTAAAGGCCGAATTCGAATCTTCTGGGTACGAAGTGGAGACTGTGCGACTGACAACTCAACCGCTGGCAGAAATCGTAGCCGGTATTCCTGAGGATCAGGCACTCGCGTTTCTTGCCCGGCTTGACCAACTCTCCGTAAAGGAGAACTTCCTGCCGAACGTTGGACCGGCAATGCTGCACGATGGCGATGATCCCGCGACCATGCATCTCCTCGAGCGGGCACTCTCGACTCTCCCAGACATCGAGGCCAGCGCCATCATCGCCGATGAAACCGGAATTCATTGGAAAACAATTCGTCGCACGGCTGAACTCGTGAAGTATGTCAGCGAGCACAGTTTGCGCAGCCAGGGAACTTTCAACTTCACCGCCACCGCCATGCTGAAACCGTTTTCACCATTCTTTCCCGGTTCTTATCACACTGGGCCTGGGAGACAATTCGCAGTCGGTTTCGAAGGCGCCAACGTTGTTCGCGACGTTTTCACTAAGGATAAGGGGGATGCCGAAGGCGCCATTGCTGACCTGACCGCTGCTCTTACAAAACATGCATCTGTGGCTGCCGCAGTGGGCAAGAAGGTCGCTGCGGAAACGGGCTGGACCTACATGGGAGTCGACCCTACTCCCGCGCCTTTGGGGGACGTGTCCATAGGAGCCGCCATCGAAGCATTCACGGGCGCGAGGTTCGGCTCCAGCGGGACGCTCACTGCGGCCCGCATTATCACAACCGCGGTGAAGGCCGTGCCGGTGGCTCAGGTCGGCTACTCCGGGCTGATGGTGCCTGTAATGGAGGACAAGCTTTTGGCGCTACGCTGGGCTGAGTCCACTTACAATATCGACTCATTGCTTGCGTACTCGGCGGTGTGCGGCACCGGACTGGATACGGTCCCGCTCCCCGGTGACATCAGCCCCGAGCAAATGGAACGCATTTTCGACGATGTGGCTTCGCTCGCTACGAAATGGAACAAGCCACTCTCGGCAAGACTGCAGCCTGTTCATGACAAGAAGGCGGGCGATCAAACCGACTTTCAGGATCCGTACCTGTTTAACACCATGGTGCACCCTTTGCTGTAGTTTGTTTATTCCAGGAGACCCGATCGCGTTACCTTCCATGTTCGCCCTGGGACTCTTGTCTGACATCTCTCAGAACTCCGTTTGAGGACTGCACGCCGCCACACTTTGCTGTGAGAATGGCTTGCGCCGACTTAGCGCTCTTCACGAACGGCCGCAAGTCCAGCATGCCGACTGCCACATCCATTTGCCCCGGCTGCGTTATTGGTTAACGCCCGCACGGAGTTTGAAACGTTGGACCTTTCCGGTGGCTGTTTTCGGAAGCTCGGAAAAGAATTCTACCCAATGCGGGCGTTTGAAGACAGGCAAGCGGCTGAGTACAAATTCCTGCAGTTCACGGGCGAGTTCCGGCGTGCCTGCAGCACCATCGCGCGTCACAATGCAGGCGACCGGTTTGGGCAATTCGTCTTCGTCCTTGCGGAAGACCACCGCCGCTTCCTGCACGGCAGGATGCTCGATTAAGGCGCGCTCAATCTCAATCGGGCTGACCCACACGCCGCTTACCTTCAGCATGTCATCGGATCTTCCAACATACCAAAAATATCCGTCCTCATCCTGATAGTACTTGTCGCCAGTCCGGATCCAATGGCCCTCAATCGTGTCTTTGGTCTTTTCATGCTGGTTCCAATAGTAAGCACAGGTGGAATCGGCCTTAACCAAAAGACTGCCGATGTCCCCCTGCACAACAGGCCGGTTGTTGTCGTCCGCGATTCTGGCCTCGAACCCGGGGATAATCTTTCCACTGGACCCAGGCCGCGCAGCACACGGGACATTCGAGATGATGACGTGCAGTGCTTCTGTCGAGCCGATGGCATCCAGAATTTCCACCCCGAATCGCTCTTTGAAGCGATGAAAAACAGCGGCAGGCAAGGCCTCCCCCGCAGAAATCGCATGACGGATAGAAGAAAGGTCGAATTCTTTTCCATTCGCTGCAGAATGAGCGAGAAGCTTGACATAGTTCGATGGAACCGAAAAGAACAACGTTGGCCGATGGCGTTCGATGAGTTCGAACACAGTCTGGGGTTTGGGTGGTCCGGGTAATAGGATGCTGGAAGCGCCTACGGCCAAGGGGAAATAGAGTGCGTTTCCCAATCCGTAAGCGAAGAAGAGCTTGGCTACACTGAAGCAGCGATCCTTGTCTGTAATGTTCAGAATGCTTTTGGCATACCGTTCGGTACTCACCACCATATCATGTTGCAGATGAACGCAACCCTTCGGCCGCCCCGTACTGCCGGAAGAGTAAAGCCAAAAAGCCGCATCGTCCTTGCCGGTCGACTCTGCCTGCAGGACAGAAGAACTCCTTTGCGTCAGTTCTTCGAACGACAGGGTGCCTGTCCGAAGCTCGCCACCCACCACGATAATGGTTTCGAGATAGCGCAATTGCTGTTTAGGAATCGCCTCAATGCTAGCGACCAATGAGTCGCTGACAATGGCCACTCGCGCTCGCGAGTTGTTGAGCAGGTATTGATAGTCCGCGGATTTCAGCAGAGTATTTACTGGAACCGGGACTGCTCCAATCTTGATCGCACCGAAGAAGCTGACGGCAAACTCCGGCGAATCTAACAGGAGCAAAAGCACGCGCTCCTCGATGCGTACGCCTAACTTTCGCAGCCCGTTTCCAACCTGGTTCACGCGCTCAAAAAGCTGGCGATAGGTAACATGAACCTCTCCACATTCGATTGCTACTTTGTCGGCACGGCCATCTTTGATGTGACGGTCTACGAAGTAGGACGCGGCGTTGAATTCATCAGGAAGAAATATCGGGGCAACTGAACTCATAGCCTAATCAGCTTTAAAGGAATCGCGGCTTCTCTCATTGCAAAGACCATCTCATCACATGCCAGCCTTTGCGTTCATTTGGGACAGGGCGCGCCGCTGTCCGCCCATTGCTTCACTTTTGCGGAAAACTCGTCATGGCTCAGCGGGACCGGCAATCTGCCCTCTCCTGGGTCCCAGGCCCACATCACCAGCTTGTCCGAGGTCAGGTGCTCGACGAGTTGATCAACGTTCCGGTTCTTGTTTTGTTTGGGGTCTTTGATCGACTGGCAAATCTGCGCGTCGGTCAGTCCCTGCCAGATCATGGGTGTCTTCGCAGGCGGCAGGCCCCAGTTGGGTGCACCGGGTGGCAGATGTGCTCCGGCTAGATTGTGGTCTTGATGACAGGTGCTGCATTTTTCGGCTGTCACTCCGTGACCGTCCGGACCCCGCCGCACGTTCATGGCGTGCGGATGTCCGTCATCGCCCTGCCGCGGAAAGTCTCCCTGCGAATGACAGTTCATACAGCGCGGGTGCCGTAACACGGGAACGAACGCTGTGAAGAGCGCTCCGTCTTCGCTTGCTGCGACAGCAATACTCTTTGGGACAGTCGCGTGTTCCGCGGCCGCCAGTGGACCGGAGATCCAACGTGCTGCGGCGAACGCTACTAACCCGATCACGAACGCCATTCGAACCAATTTGTGCGAGTGCTTCATACAGCCTCCGTCAGACGGATCGGTAACCTGCGGACTCGCTTTCCAGTTACGGCAAACACGGCATTAGCTATCGCCGGTGCAGCACATGGAACACCCGGCTCCCCGATTCCGCCGGACTTTTCGTTGCTTTCGACGATATGCGTTTCGATCTCCGGACATTCATTGATACGCATCACCGGGAAAGTGTGAAAATTGGTTTGCTGCAGGCGCCCGCTCTCGAAGGTCAGCTCCTGGTAGAGTGCTGCCGAAGCCCCGAAGATTGCGCCCCCCTCGGTTTGCGCCTTGATGATGCCTGGGTTCACGTACTGCCCGCAGTCAATTGCGCACACCATGCGATGCACTCGAACTTTGCCCTCCGTAACCGATACCTCGGCCACGCTTGCGGCATAGCTACCGAACGCAAAATGGACGGCAATCCCTCTGCCCACCCCTTTCGGCAGAGGCCTGTCCCATCTCGCTTTCTCCGCGGCGAGATTCAGTACGCCAAGATGTCGAGGTTTTTTCTGCAGCAGCGCGCGCCGGAACTGATAAGGATCTTTCCCGGCCAGCGCCGCTAGCTCATCTATGAAACATTCAACCGCGAACGCCGTGTGGGAGTGTCCCACGGACCGCCACCACTGCACGGGCACGTTGATTTCCGCCTGGTGCGATTCGACTGCCACGTTCGGAATCGCGTAGGGAAGATCGTCGACGCCTTCGACTGACGCGGGATCGTAATCTTTTCCCTTCATCATCATTGCCGCGAAGGGTGTGCCAGCCATAATCGATTGGCCAACCAACCGCGACCTCCAACCCACAGCGTTGCCGCTCGCATCCACCCCGCCCTCGATGGCATGCAAGAACGCCGGACGATACCAGCCCCCCGCCATGTCATCCTCTCGCGTCCAAATCACTTTGACGGGTGCGCCTACCGCTTTGGCAACGTGAACTGCCTCCACTACAAAATCGGATTGCGGATTCGCCCGCCGTCCGAACCCGCCCCCCAGGAAAGTAGTATGGAGCTGAACTTTTTCAGGTGGCAGTCCAGCAATCTTCGCGGCATTCGCGCGATCGATCGTCTGGAATTGCGATCCTGTCCAGACCTCGCAGGAGTCGGTTCGCAAATCCACCGTGCAGTTCAGCGGCTCCATCATCAAATGCGAGAGGTAGGGAACTTCGTAAACTGCTTCGATCTTTTTCGTCGCGTTGGCCAGCGCGGCGGCAGCGTCTCCGTCGTTTCGCACGCTTGTTCCCGGCGACTTAACCCGCTCGCGAAAGTCCTGCATCATCTTGCCGGTATCGAAGCTCTGCATGCTGCCTTCGTCCCACTCGACACGAAGGGCATCGCGCCCGGTTTTGGCTTGCCAGAAAGTGTCGGCAATTACCGCAACGCCCGAGGGAACGGCAACCACCTTCCGCACTCCGGGTATCGAACGCGTGCGCGAATCGTCAAAGCTCTTCATCTTTGCCCCGAAAATCGGAGGCCGGACGATGACAGCCGTCAGCATCCCCGGCAACTTCACGTCAATGCCGAATTCAGCCTTGCCGTTCAACTTCTCCGGTGTGTCGAGCCGCTTGATCGGCTTGCCAATCAGTTTGAAAGTCTTCGGATCCTTCAGCTGGACGTGCTCCGGCGGCGTCAGCTTCGCTGCGGCGGACGCGAGATGACCGTACGTAAGCTTGCGACTCGAGCCGTTCAGAACCGCTCCCGAATCCGTGCGGCAGGTGGAAGCGTCGACGTTCCATTGCTGCGCCGCGGCGGCGATTAGCATGGCGCGTGCGGCGGCCCCGGCCTGGCGGAATTGTTCCAGGCCCGACCACACGCTGGAGCTTCCTCCCGTCATCTGCATACCGAAGGCCGGATGGTTGTACTTTGGGTCAACTGGGGCTGATTCGTAACCAACCTTGGTCCAATCGGCATCGAGTTCCTCCGCCAGCAGCATGGGCAACGAAGTGTAAACGCCCTGTCCCATCTCGGAGTGGTTCACAATTACCGTGATCCGCTCATCAGTTCCAATCCGCACAAACGCGTTTGGCATAAAAGTGTTGGCGGACGATTGCTGCGCAGAGGCCAGCTTGCTGACTCCGGGGAAGTGAAAGCCGATCAGCAAGCCGCCACTTGCCGCAACCGAAAGCTTCAAGAAATCTCGCCGGTGCACCCCCGTCCTTGATTGCCGGTTGTTCATCGGGCACCTTCCTTCGCTACCATCTCGGCGGCCCGGTGGATTGCCCTTCGGATGCGCGGATACGTCCCACAACGACAGATATTGCCGGTCATTGCCTGATCAATATCCTCATCGGTGGGCCTGGTTTTCTCGCGCAGCAACACAGCTGCACTCATCAACTGTCCCGATTGGCAGTAGCCACATTGGGGAACGTCCTCTTCGAGCCAAGCGCGTTGCAGTGGGTGGCTCAGATCCGGCGACAGTCCCTCGATTGTGGTAACTGCCTTTCCCGTCGCTCGCAACACCGGTGCGACACACGAGCGCACCGCCTCCCCATCGAGGTGCACAGTACAAGCACCACACTGCGCCATACCGCAGCCGTATTTGGTCCCCGTCAGGCCGAGGTTTTCCCGCAGGACCCAAAGCAGAGGAGTTGAAGGATCGACGTCTAAATTTACGCGCTGCTTATTCACACTGAAAGAAATCATCTGAACACCTCCCGTAATGGCCAAGGGTTGCGATTATCAAAGCAGGAACGAAATTCTACTCCAATCTGGACCCCTTCACCCTACGACGGCTTAAGCTTGGCCGCGTCGATAACGAACGTGTGGCGTGTGCTGGCTGCCCTGGCACATGGCACGCGGCCCCGCTCTCATCGCAAATCGATGCCAGTCGGTCGACTGGAGGCAGCATCGCTTTATGCAAACCGGATTCTCCCAGCGAAGGAGCTGGGTGGCCCGACGAGTAGTCGGCCGACCGGAGATGTGTCCGGTCTCGATGTCTTGGCGATTGACGGACGACTCTGAAGTAATCCGCGTTTACACAAAAGAGCTTTACCCAGGTGAGAACCAGGTCACGCGGCGGGAAGTCCGATTGTGAGAAGCCACAAGGACTCATCGGTTGATTTTCAGTGCTTGTGCCGTCAGCCTCGCGCGTACCTCCCATTCACCGATATCAGACAAAGGTGAGGATCAGCCTGTGAAGGCGAACCGGAGCCGGTCTCAGTCCCGCGTTGCCCTTTAGCCAAGAGAGTGGAGAACCTGCAGAAAGGAAGAAAAACCATGTTTGGCCATATGAAAGTGGAACCAATTCTGAAAGTGAAACCGACCTGCTGTGCGGAAGAAGCGGTCATTGCCCTCACCAAAGCAACCGACGAAACGCAAGTTGTTCGATGGATAGAGTTTCCAGCAGCGGTACTGTTGTTTGTCATCGTTACCGGCGGCCCCCAGTCTGGCGCTCTCTACGTCTTGGACCGGAAGACCGGGACCTGGCTCTGGGTTGACTTTGAGGATGAGCAGTACGGCGGGTACAGCATGAGTGATTTCGACCTCCTCGTGCAAGAGTACGACTTCCTCAGTCTGGTCGAATGTCCGGCGTTGCTGAGGGCCAGCCCGGGTTGGTTGTTGGAACCGGGTAAGCCGGCCGAAATGGCTA
>Ga0209577_10006726_pt1 | contig 10615 bp, 8 predicted proteins | sample GraSoiAngelo_109_FD_185874 | JGI IMG/M metagenome (GOLD analysis project Ga0209577, IMG submission 185874) | Grasslands soil microbial communities from the Angelo Coastal Reserve, California, USA - 14_0903_12_20cm (SPAdes) (version 2) | ecosystem: Environmental > Terrestrial > Soil > Grasslands ...
GTGATTGGATGGCACGCGAGTTGGAAGTCGATTTTTCCTTCCTAGCGGACGGCAATTTCACGATGGATGCTTACCAGGACGGCGTAAACGCCGACCGCATGGCTGGTGACTACAAAAAGATAGAAATGCAAGTCAACAGGAACACCAAGTTGAAGATAAAATTGGCTCCTGGTGGTGGCTGGGCAGCGCACCTCCACCCATAAGAATTCGCGGATCGGTCTCATAGAACCTTTGCGTGATTGGTCCGTGGGGCGAATGGGGGAGTTCAGGACCCCTCAAAAAATCTAAGTGACTGTGGCGCCGTGCCTTGGCTTAGATCTTTCCTCGTTCGCATAACGGGTACAAGAATGTGGTGCATAATTTGGTGCCATGCTCCCTGGCTTTCTCAGTGGCCGGTTTTGAAGTGACCCTTAATGGCCGGTTTTGGGTGACCCCTGAGGATGAGAAGGAGGGTGGCAGGGATCGAATCCAGGTCCGACGCTTGGGAAGCTTGCAGCAAGAATCTGTAGATCTGAACTGGCGGTACTTAACAAATTTGACGGGGCCAAAGCTGGAAAATGAATGGAAAATGAGGCATCAGGAGATTATTGCCAGTCGGATTCCACGAGATCCTGGAGGCGGACGTTGGGCAGGTTGAGTTGGATGCGAAGTTGGCGTTTGAGGTCGGGGCGTGCAAGCCTAATTTCGGACCGGGGCAAAGAATCAAAGATTTGGTTCTTTGTTGCGGTTTGGCTTCCAGATCAGTGAATAGAGAAACGGGCCTGAACCAGATTGAATAGTCTGCGATAGGAGTGTAATTGGCGTCCGGAAAGCTATAGTGAAGATCGCCGGTGCTCTGAAAGCGCAACGGCACCACCACCCTGTTTGCGGCACTGAATGTGTTGAGCAGCGATGCTGCCAAGGACGGATGGCGTCCTCGTTCAGCCATCGCCAGATGGTGGTGTCACTGAGGGAGGCCGTCAGGCGCGGACATGGGAGCCGAGTTCGGCCACACTCCAGCGAGAAAGCGGCTCGCCCACGTGAGCAGGGAATTCACAGGCGATGGCTTTAACGCGCACGACCAGCTCTGGGGGAAAAAACCCGGGGTCGGCCGGGGCGGGGAAAGTCTTCCAGGCCTCCCAGTCGTTTTTCGAAGAACCGTTTTCGCCAGCGGCTGACGATCTCGCGGCGCGTACTGAGGCTGTTGGCGATCTCGTCATTCGAAAGGCCCTGCTCAGCGAGGAGGATCATCTTGGCCCGCGCCACAATAAAATATGGTAACGTATATTTATTGCCGCGTCGTTCCAGCTCCCCTCGCTCTTTTTTGGTAAGAACGATCTTGTACGGGCTTCTTCGTGGCAAATTAGTGCCCTCCCCAAGCGAACATAGCAGGGAGGGGGCAAAAACGGCAAATAATACGTTATCGTATTTATGAAAGAGAGCACTAAGTGTGCTGAAAGAGCAGTCTCAGCAACATGAACAACACCCAGATCACCCACCACCAGCGAAGGTTCGCTTTCCTTCCGCTGGTGTTCTCCAACTGTAGCCTCCCTGCAATCTTTTTCCATCGCAAACTCCGGAGCACCTTGTTGTACATCTTCAGGTTGTTTTCTTCCAACGATCGCGCCAAAATCACCAAGTCCCCCAGCAGATATCTCCGCCGCGTCTCGAACCACTCCCTCTTTTCCAACTTGCCATCAAAATAGTTACGATACTGCTTCCAGGTTTCCAATAGTCCCTGCTGATCTCCAAGCAGTGCACACGCTTCCGCTTGCCGGTGTACCAGATATTTTGCGCAGTGATCCTGGGGAAGTCCTAAGGGCGTCACGGCAAGCGGAACGCACCTCTTCCAATTGTTTCGCCCGGAGGGAAAGGTGCGGTTTCCCTGGGGAGCGTCGCGACCGCAGGCTAGAGACTGCACCAGATACGGCGATGATCTATTCTAGACGTTTTTAGATCAGGCTCACCAGCGTTGACTGCGACCATAGCCAGTTCGGTTCCGGGGCCCGGCATGGACCGAACGTCTGCCGGTTCGTTTCGAGTGGTTGGCCGCGGCATGAGTCCGAAGCGAACCTGTCTGGGCTGGATCTCGGGACGTTTCGCAGACGCCCAGCCTTGGGCGGGTGTAGAGTCGTGCGGCTAGCCGGATTGAGGATTGGGACGAGTGCGTTTACGGGGGCGATCAGGCGAATTGAAGGCGTTTGAGTTTGATGTGGGTGGTGCGGAGGTGGGCGAGGTCGTAGTGGGCCTGTTGGGTGAGCCAGGATTCGGGGCTGCCGCCGAAAACTTTGGAGAGGCGGACGGCCATTTCAGGAGAGATGCCGCGTTTTCCGTTGACGAGCTCGGAGAGAGTGGTGCGAGTGACACCAAGGGCAGCGGCGGCTTGAGTGATGGTCAAGCCTAGCGGTTCGATACACTGGCGCAGGACAAAGCCGCCTGGATGGGGTGGATTCTTCATCGGCATGGTTGGTTCTCCTTCAGCGGCAATACTTCCAAGGCTATCCTTCCGTGGCAATGCCTCAATGATAGTCGAGATAATCTACGTCGAACGCATCGCCGTCAGCGAAACGAAAGATCACTCGCCAGTTAGCCCGGACAGTGACCGCCCAAGAGCCTTTCATTCCACCCTTGAGAGGATGTAGCCGGAAACCAGGTAGATCCATGTCGGCGACGGTAGCCGACGCGTCCAAACGAACGAGAATATCGCGGAGCCTGTCGGCGTGCTGGCTCACAACGCCGCGATGGTCGTCGTCTTCGTAAAGGCGTTTGAGGCCTTTGTGGCGGATCGACCGGATCACATCTTAGCGTAATGCGTTACGTAACGCATGTCAAGAAATCAAACCGAAACAGATTCCGTTTCCCTTTGGACGCGCATCGGATCAGATTGGAACCTACTCGGCGTACGTTCCGATGGAAGCCGACTGCATTGGCAAGCTCCAGGGCCTGGAGTCTTTGCATTCTGGACTCCTCACTGCGTTAGCTCGGGAGTCCAGCATTCAACCCGCTAAGTGACCTGCGTACCAGGCCGGCATAACACGACCCCAATCAACAGACTTCTTGGCGGCCATCAGAAGAAAGGTGTGCGAAAACACCGAGCGCGCAGACGAGCCTCGTTTCTCTGAGCGTTTGGTCAAGAAGCATGATGTCGCTGGCGTAGGATGGCATTTTGAACGAACCTATGGACGGTATTCCCGGCTCGATGATCTCAGATTCGCCCTAGCCCTGACACGCAGGCTGACTGTCGGAAACGTCCTTGCCTTTTTGGTTCCCGTTAATTGCTCGCATTCGACGTAAGTTGGCGCAACACTGGAAAAATACGAAACTGAGCAACTCCCAAGTGGTGTCACGTTCTAAAAACATCTGTTTTCGGAACTCATAAACCGGCATCTTGCCCTGACTGATTCTTCTCGACTTACAACGCCAGATGAGAGGGGGTTTTCGGAATCCGGTTAGCGTGTTGAAGCCTTGACCATGTCGGGTTCATACTAATTGCGATGCGGGCCGCTTGCTTAATCTTCGTGGCACTCCTTTCCGCTGTCGGCACGTATGCAGGAACGACTCATCGCAATGCCGGATCGAAGTATTTTGACGAAGCAGACCGAATTTTAACGAACAACTCGAACGCCAATATAACAGCATTGGCCGAAAAGGGCTGGGCGGCTGTGCGCACAGCGGGCCCCGCAGATCCCAGCTTCCTGGAGGGTGTCTACACAGCAGCTCGAATCTTTGGCGTCTTAGGCCGCGAGCTAAGGGTCGAATCTGTCTACGCGGAAGCAATGACCGCCTGCGAAGGCCCTGCTCTTGAAGTAATGAGAGCTCGGCTGAGACTCATGCTCGCTCGTGAACTGATCGGCCAGCGCCAAAATGTCAAAGCAGAAGGCATCTTAAGATCCGCTCTGTCCAAGGAAGAGCGCTTGTCGCATAAGGGTGTTTTGTATGTGGCGTTTGTTCAATGTCTAGCGTTTGTCCGCGAGCAGGAGGGTGATTTAGACGAAGCAGAAAGTCTGTACGGGACGACTCTGGGGTACGCCGCACCGGATCTAACTGGCGTTGTGATCAACCGCATTATCTCCTACCCAGGCCCACCTGTTCCGCCGATTGGTGAACCTCGCACGACGCTCGCGGGGTTTTATTTGACGCACGAGCGCACCGCCGAAGCCGAACACCTCTATAGAGAAGCAGTGAACCAGGCGGCCTTGGATTCGACCAAGCGGCTGGATGCTCTGCGACAGCTCTCCGGATTTCTCGCCTTTAATGGCTCGAAGGAAGAGGCACTTGCCACCGAGCGGCAGGTCGTGTCGCTCGTGGAGGCGCAGCGCGACAGGAATCCCGATTTTCCCAGCGCCATTGCCTACGAACGAAATGCGCTGGCAGAACGCCTGACCGAAGCAGGCCACGAAGCCGAGGCGAAGACCATTCTGGAGGAAGATCTCATCCGTGCGGAACCGAAGGGGAGAGAGAGTCCCGAATATCAAGGCGCGCTGAGTTGGCTCTTGCACAACCGTATTCAGGCAAAGGACTACGACAACGCTGAAAAGTTGGCCGAGGAAGCGGTTCGCCTCGCTGAGAGCAATGGCGCGGCTCCTGATTCCGCCCAGTGGAGAACAGCGATTTCGATGCTTGCTGAAGTACGTCGCGATCAGGGTTATTCCGCAGAGGCCGAGGAACTCATCAGGCGGTCCCTTGCTCCGCAACAGCCGGAAGGTATGCAGGAGCGCATTGCAGCCATAGATGCGCTAATTCGCGGAGGGAGGCCGCAAGAGGCACTTGTGGAAATTCAGCAGATTGCCGAAGCCACGGACGCATCAAGTCCAAACGACTCCTTCCGCTTTCTCTCGCTGGCGCAGTTATTCGTCACGTTTGGCTATAAGTCGGAGGCAGCGAAAGTCGCTGCCTTGACGGTACCGCTGGAGGAAAATCGCCTGAGATCGGACGATCCTCGTTTAGCTTACGCCTTAACTGACTGGGCGGGGTTCTATCGGGGACATTTAGGGCTGCTACCGCAAGCCGATATACTTCTTTCAAGAGCGGAGGGGATAGTGCCGGAGTGTTGCGGAATGGCAACGCCGCATATGGAACCGTTGCTACGAGAGCGTGCCTGGATGGCAGCGGCAGGGTCGGCCGCACGCATTCGAGGCTTGGAGGACCTTCGCGATTTTCGTGCTTCCGTCTATGGGAGCAATAGCCGACCTGTCGAAGATAGCACGCGCGATCTCGCGGTATCGTACATGGAGTCGGGACAGTGGCAACAGGCGGCGAAGCTGTATTTGAATGCCGCGGATATTTCCGCTCGCAGGACCGGCGGACGAGGTTTTGAGCATGTTCAACTACTGGATTCCATCGCGAGCGAGTTCGCCGCGCACAGCGATCTTCAAATGGCTTTGGCCCTGAATCAGCGCGCTCTGGAACGGGCCACGGGTTTCGCTCGCGCTGACGAGCTGCGACAAATTATTCAGACGCACCACGCCGAAATACAGTTGAAGCTGCGCGCTCCCTGAATTAGCGGGGGCTTCGCCCCCTGCCCCCACAGTATGTGTTTCTAATTCCAATTCAAGACCACAGAATCAAGCGCGAGAAACACATACCTGTGAAGGTCTAAACCTCTCTCCCCAGGGTGGGAGTGCATGCGAATAAATCGCTTTCTAATTGAAATGCGTGAAATTAGCTTTGTCGGCAGCCCCGTCCGTGCCCGGTGGAATCCGTTCGCACACTCGAGTATTGCCTTTCAGTTGCGGCATGAAAGAGCCCGATTCACCGACACCTTCCCAAGCTTCGGACGTGGGTTCGATTCCCATCGCCCGCTCCATAAGTCTCGATGATTCAGTTGCCTTTATGGGGCTGAGTCGCTGAAAATACCCCTAGAAATGGTCGATCTTGGACGTCAGATGGACGCCGCCGCCATCAATTGGACGCTGCTTTGGCATTCTAGGCCAAGATTTCTTGGAGGCGATCCGATGCCAGCAGCGATTTACTTTGGGAAGGGGAAATGCGCATCAGGAGGGACAAAACCGGGGATGTAGTGGGTCGACCGAGTTGGCGATCGTTGTTTCTAGGCGATCCTGGCGCGGAATTTCTTTGTGGAAAGCTGAGGATAGGCACAAAGAAAGAAAAGAGGAGCAAAAAGACAAAAAGGCCGGTGGGCACTGTGGGGGCGGCAATAAGAGCTTCACGGGTGGTACCAATGGCCGTAAGAACGAATGCCTAAGGGATCGCGTGTGAGTCGGTGCTGACTCGCTGGAGTCAAGATGAGCGGGATGCAATATAATCCACGCGGTCGACCGCCGGAAGAAAGGAAGCAACAAATGGAGAAGAAATTCGTTGGCCCTTCTTTGCTTATTGTTACCGTGATGGGATGTGTCCTTTTGACGCGGGACGCCCGAACGGCACCCAGCTACCCTCAGGCACCCACGCCCGTTTCCGAGTCTTACGTTCAAGTCACTTCCGTCACAATCGAGCCATCCACGATCCATAGGACGCAAAACCCCAACACGGCAACCGTAATCGCCCAGATCCTGCTCGGGGGACAGGCCCCTCCGAACCCAGAAGCCATAATCGAAGTGGGGACATCTTCATCTGATCCTCCAAACGATGAATTGAAATACGAGAAGCCGACCCGGACCGTGTCACTGGAAAAAGGCGTGACTGTTGTCAGATTCAAGGCCGAAACTACTCCCAAGAGTTTCCAAGGGAAGATTAAAGTCGCGGTCACCCTCGGCGGAGCGACTAAGGGCATAAACATAAAAGATTCAGAGCCGAAAGATTATATTGCGGAACTGACGGTAATCGACCCATAACAGGCTGACTCGGGTGACCACGGGACATACTGACACGGTAATCAACAAATTGAGAATGACGGTATGGGCTTTGCGTTCTAGAGGCCGGTAAAGTCGCGTAATCGTGCGGAGAACGGCGCGCCGAGTTTTTTCTGCTGAGGTTTTTGACGCTCTTTTATTTCAACATGTTAACGGAGAGCGCTGCTCCGGCGCTCTGAAGCGACGGAGATTTCGTAAATCGCTGATTTCTTGATGGTTCCCATACAGCAACCGAAGGTTGCTCTGCAGCACCCAACATGGGGTGACGTGTCCGTCCAACTCCCGGTGCCGAAGGCACCGCTCTGCTCTTGGTCGGCCCAGAACCGAAATAGGCGGCGCTCGGAGCGGTGGCATCCTGCTAGGATGACGAGGCTGAATGGCATCACAGGCCACCGCGCTCCACATTCTGCCGTGCGAGGAACCCGTAATTCTATTACCCGGGCGACCCTTCACTCTCGCCCACATCCACGGAATCTGCACCAAGTTCAATGAGGGTTACACACTTCACAGAATGGCCAACTATGGGTATGTATCCGGGAATCGATCGGCTCGGTCACAACCGTTTCTCGGTACTAACCCAACGGGCGAGCTGATAACTTCCGGGTTGCCGACTCGGGCACATCCACAACATCGCGCCAAAGCAATCGAAGGCTTGGCGCGACGACGGCGTCTTTTCAAAAATTTGCGCTATGGCAGTCCAGCTGTTAGATGGAATTAGCCAGTCGTGCTCAATTTAAGGACGAGCGTTTCTGAGTTGCGCTTCTTAACCGCAATCGACTGGTCAGCTCGCCATGTTTCGATGTGACTTCCCCGTCCATCGTGTACCAGTCTGCCGCCAGCAGCCCTTATGACATATTTTCCTTTGGGAATAAAAGAAAAGCTAAATGTGCCGTCCGTCGCGACTCCGGCAGCTCTTTGAAAGGAAGAATCCCCTGGACTCTCAAGTTTCACAGGTTCATAGACCAGAGGGTCGCCGCTAGCAGGCGGAAATACTCTCCCTGATACAGTGCGGAAGCTGCGTTGTGGGATTGTTACTCCAGCGGAACCACGCCCTCCGCGACTGGGAAGCGAAAAAGAATGAGCCGCAGCCGGCGAGGTCGCCGACGGCGCATAAACGTACTGCACCTGATGCCACGGAGCTGGTGCAGGTACGTACGCTCCTAGGAGTGAGCTGCCGTCCTGACTAGCGACCGGGACTGTCGCCCGCACAACGTACGTATCTGGGGATAGGCCACTGATTCGGTAGTGTCCAAGATCGTCTGTATAAGCGTCAGCGTCGTGAAAATACCAGTTGCCTGGTCGTCCACTGGACAGCACAAGTGCTTCTGGGGCCGACGACCCTGCCAGAAGGAGGTCGACAGGCACGTCTGCCGCAGGTGTGCCGTCGTCGAATCTCACCGTTCCTTCCACTGCGCCCCCCGCAGCCAGATTGATAGCTGTCTCCTGTCCTCTGTTTTCTTCGACCGTGATCCTTTTGAACAGGTGTGCCGCCTGAGAAAGAACGCCTTCGGTTGGGTGTTGGAAAGCGGACGGAGGAAGCAGGGCTAGGGGAGACACATATCCGGGATACTCCGCGAAAACGTAGTAGTCTCCTGCCGGAACATCACCGAAAGTGGCTTCTCCGTCGAGACCCGTCTCAGTCGCTAAACCTTGCCGTGGAGAAGCGTCGTCGACGGAGCTAGGTATCGGTTGAAGATGAACAGATGCGAACCTCTCAGGCTCCGCCGAATCACCTAGCGCAACGTGCACTAGAACAACCGCGCGTGGTTTTTCTGTGTCTGTGGAAACGGGTACCGCACACGGCTCCGCGCTTTTCTTCTGCCACCCCTGCTCTAACACAAACTTTGGAAGGGTAAGGTCGCGCCCGCTCACGCTAATGGAATTTCTGACAAATTTGTACCCGCACCTGGGGGCTTTCGTAAGTGCTGAGTTCGGCTCGGCGCTGCTGCGGTGTAGCACCGAGTCTTGCGCTCGAACCTCCAGCTGGTAATTTCCGTCGGGCACGTATGGGAACTCGAAGGAACCATCCTCCCGCACGTCGACGACTTGGAAGTTGGCTGTATCGCGGTCCCTCCACAGAAGAGCATCGCCGCTATTAACGAGGTGGCCGTCGCTTTGCGCGGCCACAGTTCCAGAAACAACGTGAAGGTCCTTCGGCGAAATCGTCATCGTCGCAACCTCCTTTACATCGCCCCCCTTCACGTCGTAGACAGTTGCTTCGTCAGCTTCGAATGCTCCTCCAGAAAACAAGCTAAGTCGTCCACCAAATTGGGAAGACGTCATTCCCTGGTGAGCAGTAAGAAAGCCATTGAAAGCAAACCTTTCTGTGCTCAGTTGCACCCTGACAAGATATTTCCCGGGCGGGACGCCGGAGATCCTGTAGTGTCCTTGATCGTCCGTTATTGCATCCTCTGGGCCGCTGACCATCGTGCCCGTCGGCCCAAACGTGAACGGGATCTCGCCTGCCTCAACGCGGAGAATATTGACGAACAGGCGCGCAGCAGGCATGCCGTCGCCGTACTTTACGGCTCCGAAAAGCGTCGCTCCTCTGGGTAGGCGAATTTCCACTGATTCAGTGGGCCGGTCGTTGACCGAGACTCGCGTCATAGCTGCCTCGGCCTTTTGAATCTCCGAAGCGTCCTGATGAGCGAGCGCGCGGGTAAGCGCAAATTGAGAGGACACATACCCGCTTAAATACGCAGTCACGTAATACTCCCCTGGACGAAGCCCCCGGTATACAAACCTTCCATCCAAATCGGTCTCCGCACCAGGGTCTACTACCGTTCTTCCAGTTGAAGATTGCCCAGCCTGATCCTTTTCAGAGTCCAGATTGGAACTCGGAGGATTAGCGTCGAAAAGGAATACGCGAGCGAATCTCGCTGGTCTGCCGGTATCGTCACAATATACGCGGCCCTCAATGGTTGATTGCGGCGGCGCAACTCTGCTTGGATCGACAGTAGGTTGGTTAGCAATGTGGGATCTATCTTGCCCGACGCCTAGCTGCAGCGGATAAGCTATGAGCGCGAATATTGAGAGATGGACCACGCCCCGCGTCAATGGACGAGCAACAAATCCCGCAGCGCCAGTCGTTATAAATCTCTTCACCGGTCACGCCGTTGGGCAGAACCTGATCACCCATGCCCACGCTCTAGTAGACACCTCCCGACTGGCGCGAGCAATCGGTCGTATAGCCTGTTTTGTCAGCCGACTACGGCCAGCAGAAGTGTGCTTCAGTACCAGACTTCAGCCGCAGCAGATGTTCCCTTCAGCTCGGAGGAGTGCAGTGGACTTCACCGCGGCGCTTCACCCATCGCTTTGACTCGCTTCGCCTTGGCGGTGACGCGAACTTGTAAAAAACAACAGAGATACTCCTTGAAGAGAAAGCCAGAAAGGACGCGGCCAAATTGGGATGAGGCGGGAGCGACCCCCGGAGCGACCCCACCCTTTGACGCACCGTGCGTCACGGCTTCTGTGGGGTCGCTCCCGCCTCAGTCACGCGCAGCGCGTGACCCATTTAGCCGCGTCCCAGAGCCGGAGTTTCGGAGTTGTAAGACAACGTTCATTACACCCCGTAAGGGAGAAAGGAGGGACACAGATCAAAGTACCCGCAAACAAACCAAGACGGCAACCTTCCCAGCTTCATGATGAGCAGGGCATCGAACGCGGCTTGGACCGGCATGCCTAATTCAGTGACGATACCTAGCCTAACTTCCCTTTGTCGCGAACGTAAGTCATTGAGTTGCAAGCCTTGCTCCTGACTTCACTTGCTACAAACGCCTGGCGCCCAGGTGGGCGGCTGAGAAAACAGCGGCAGTAGTCCCAGC